>JACCED012205166.1_pt1 | contig 10851 bp, 8 predicted proteins | sample 7455021 | NCBI WGS metagenome assembly JACCED01 (sample SAMN15323456, study PRJNA562643) | freshwater metagenome | isolation source: river surface water | place: USA:Blue River Watershed | collected 2017-08-19 | reverse complement strand
TTATGATCATAAACGTTCGGTTTTTTTATATTTGGAAAATGCCTATCCTAATCTTTTTTTTGTGGATTTGAACTATGAACTGTATTCGCAAATAGATCAGAAAAATGTGGCAGCGCTCGCCGATCATTGTTCTCAAGGTTGCGGGGCATTGTGCAGTGATTGGTTGCGTTTAGAATATATTTTATCGAATCCAGCACATGTTCTTATTTATATGGATATTGATACTTTTTCGCAGGCAGCCAGAGATTGGTCTTCTTCCAGTGCAGATCTGTTCGGGATGCATAAAAAGTTAGATGGATTTTACCATACATTCAGATGGAATAAGGGCATGATGTCATTCAATTCGGATTTGTTAATTTCACAAAAAACAGAGCCTCAATTAAAAGAATATTTGCGAACGCAAATGAATAAAAAAATATTTCAAAGTTCTTCGATATATCATACCATGCTCCCAGATCAAACTATTCTTTCAATCAAAAGTAAAGACAGCTATCGTTTGTATCTTTCTACTCGTCAAAAAAATGCATTAAGAGATTCTAAAGAGAATTTTAATCCTTTGGGAGAAATTATTTTTGGAGTGGGGCCTTCCTTTTATCTTTATCATTCGTATTGGGGTTTGATGCGCCCTTATCGATATGGTTTTGTAGAGAATTTGAAAAATTATATGAGTTGGTCTTTAGACAATATGTATCCATGCTTACCCATTTGTGCAGAGAGATTAATATCATTTTATGATTACAATCTAGCATGTGTCTGGATAGATTTATATTTAGCAGTTTATGACTATATTCTTTTAGAAAAATATGGGCTATCTGGTTTAGATTTGAAAGTGATTGCAGATCTCATTTATGAAAAAAAACAACACCTCGCTATGATACCTCAGACCGATATTCATAGAATAGAAAAAAATCTTTTATTCTGTGTCAATCGGATTCTGAGTGATCAGTAAAACATTTAATAATGCTTTTTATTCGAAGTGAGTACACTGATGAATAATATTTTTTTGCTCGATCTCGTGTCTTTCCATATAACCGGTTGCAGTTGAAGAGCTTTCTTTTCGTCCAATATATCTTATTTTTTCAAGGTAGGGCGAAGAAAATAATTGTCTGATTAAAAAAGACCACACACCTTGATTTTCAGGTTCCTCTTGGCTCCAAATAAGCTCTTCATATATGAGCGCGTTTAATTGAGACTCTAGGTTTTTTAAAGGGAAAGGATAGAGTTTTTCTATACAAAAAATCATGATGGATTCGTTTTTTTCCTCTTCTATTTTTGTTTTGATCTCGTAAAAAATTTTTCCCGTGCACAAAATAATTCTTTTAAAAGATTTTTGTCCTTCTATGAGGCTGTATTTCAAAATATCTTCAAAGATTGGGTTCGTTAGGATTGTATTGAAATGAACGCATGCGTCTTTCAGTCTGAGTAAACTTTTAGGTGTGAATATAATAAGCGGTTTTTTGATTTTATCTTTTGCATGATTTGTCAAAAGTTTGAAGTATTGTCCTGCATTTGAAGGATAGGTGACTGACCAATTTTGATCTGCGCAAAGTTGTAAAAAACGCTCTATGCGAGCAGATGAATGCTCTGGTCCTTGTCCTTCAAAACCGTGCGGAAGGAGCAGCACCAGAGAACAGGGCTGTCTCCATTTTGCTTCACCTGAGGCAAGAAATTGATCAATGACCACTTGTGCTCCATTAGCAAAGTCACCAAATTGAGCTTCCCATAAAACCAAATGATTCGGGTTTTGACAGCTGTAACCGTATTCAAATCCAACTACACTTTGCTCAGATAGTACAGAGTCATAGGCTTCAAAATTTCCTAAAAAACTGAGTGTATTAATAGCTCTTCCATCTGTTTGTTCCACTGCATAACAGTGTCTGTGAAAAAATGTCCCTCTACGTGAATCTTGCCCTGACAGCCTAATTGAGATGCCAGATTGAAGCAAAGAGCCAAAAGCAAGAGCTTCAGCGCAGCCCCAATCTAAAGATCTTTTCTCTTCGAGCATGTCTATGCGATCACTGTAAATTTTACTCACTCGTAGATGGAGATTGTGCTTTTGTATAATATATAAATAATGTTCTTTTAAAAGATTTGCACTCTGTTGCAGATTGATTCTGATATCGTTTGCGTCTGTAAGAAAGTTTTCTGAAACTGCGACTTCTTTGCTATGCGCCCATAATAAAAAGGGCTCATGAGCTTCTCGAATTTTTTGTTTTCGCGTCTGTTCTATTTGATTAAAATCGATCTCTGTTGACCATGAATAAAGTGACATTTGTTCTTTAAAAAGAGCTGAATGGCTTTTTTTTGTAGCAATGCTTTTATACATAAGAGGCTGAGTCGCTGTCGGATCGTCAGCTTCATTGTGGCCATGTTTTCTATATCCAATTAAACGTATCATGATGTCCGCTCTGTGTGTTCTGCTCCATCTGCTTGCAAATTGAGCAGCAATTAATACTGCTTGAAGATTTTCAGCATTCACATGAACAACAGGAATATTGAACATTTTTGCAATATCAGAGCAATAAGAAGTGGATCGAAGGTCTGTATCATCATCGGTTGTAAATCCAATTTGATTATCCATAATAATATGAATCGATCCTCCATGACCGTATCCTTTTGTCAGTGCTAAATTCATCGTCTCCATCACTATGCCTTGCCCACTGATGGCGCTATCTCCATGGACAATGAGACTTAATGTGGATTCACGGGATTTTTTCTCGCTTAAAGCACGAATACGACCACATAAAACTGGACTAATAAACTCTAAGTGGGATGGGTTATGTGGTATGAAAAACACAACCTCTCTTTGATTAATGAGAAACTGAGATTGATAACCTTGATGGTATTTTACATCGCCAGATAAGTCTACTGGACTTTCTTTTGTATGCTCAAAAAGTGATACAATCTCACTCATGGGCTTTCCGGCTAAATGAACAAGAGCATTTAATCGACCTCTGTGTGCCATAGCCATGCCTACAAAATGTAAAGGATCGATTTGAGCAACGTGATTTACAATGCTTTGCACAAGAAAAGAAAAGGATTCCAATCCTTCTATAGAAAATCGTTTTGCACCTGCGAATTTATTTTGTAAAAATTGCTCAAAATATTCACAAGAAACAAGAAGCTCAAAACATTCTTGGGCATTTTTGCAATTAAAACTCACAGATTTGCTGATTTCTTCATAAAGAGTACAGGCGTCTTTTGATTTTTCTAAACCCATATGCCTAGATTCAAGAGAAATATATTCGCAATAAAGAGGAAAAATCTCATGCTGAGTCAAAGATTCAGGTGGCTGCATGTTTTTTTTGAGTGGGTTTATTCGGCTATAAAGATGGCCATATTCTCTGATTGCGTCTTGTGCTGAGCATGTTTCTGCAGAACTGATTGTTTGGGAGTTTGTGGCATTTTTTTTCAATAGCTTTTGTAAATTTTTGTATTCTTCGGAGTATGATGGAGTTTCATAATTTTTTTGTTCATGCAGAAAATCTGGGTTTGAGATAAGGTATGAGCTGTCACAGCTCATCATCCATTCAGAGTCGTAAAGTTCTTTTAAATTCCAAGATTGTGACATAAAGTCTCACCGCTAAGACCGAGATAATATCTAAGCTTAAAGATAGGTATTGATCTCATCATCCGTCAAACAATCGTCATAGTATGAATCGATAGTCGTTTTGCAAAAATACCCATTTATTGGGTATGTGCCATTTTTTTCCTTATCATTTTAGAAAGCGAGAATCAAACCAGTATATAGAGTTGTAAATTTATCTAAAAATAGGTGTTTATAATGAGTATTAGGGTATATTATCGTATAAAAACAGAACTATACTGTAAACTTATGAAAAAAAATCTTAGTTTTTTGATATATAATTCAGATAATGATCTGAATCTTGGCACAGATACGAGTATTGAGCTGCTAAGAAGGGGTAACTGAATATGAAAAATTGTGCAGAGACTGAGAGATTATTTTCAGCTATCAAAAACGGAGAAGTTGAACTGACTGCCTCTTTATTAAACAAGAGTCCCCAATTGCTACGTAGCATCAATCAAAAAAAACAATCTCCTTTGCTTTTCGCTGTTATGTGCGACAACATCAATATTGTAGAGGTGATTTTAGAGAAAGGTGGCTTAATTCGAACTGCAAGAGGTGATGCATCTATCCATCTTGGCAGTTATCATTTCCACAATCCGTTTTCTGGGATTTCTCAAGCTCAAATGACTTGCTATGCAGGTGCATTTAAGTATGCCGTGATGAAAAACAAACATGCGAGCATTAATTTTTTATTCAATAATTTTTCTGCAATCAATAATAAATTATATCTTTTATGGACTGAAAATTTTACTGCACTATTCTGGGCTGTACGTCAAGGTAATCAAACTCTTGTGAATTTCTTTCTAGAAAATGCTGACGACACTCTGAAACAAGAAGCGTTTTTGTTTGATAGCGCCATTCTTTTGAGGAGATATGTCGTGTGTTCTCATCATGAAATTATGAGGATGATTTACGCACATGCTGCAAGATTGTTTGGTTTTTCAGAGATTTTAGAGATGAGAAGTTATGAATTGATGACTCTTCTTATCACGCATAATGATTCATATGCTTTGAGAATTTTTATGAGTTATGCACAAGACTTCACAAATGAGCAGAACGAGAGCAATCTCAAAATATCGTGTACCAAGATGTTGCAATATCAAGATTTTAGTGCATTTCATAATGCGATTGAAAGAGCGATTAATAGCCAATCAGCTGACAATCCGATGGGAAAAAAACATGCAGAACAGATAGTTGCGATACTGTTGGATAGCGCGGTCATTTGTGGGATTGCCGAGGATATGCTGAGTTCGAGAGATTTTTATGGATGGAGGTCCGCAATCGCTTCAAATCAGTTAGAAATTTTAAAGATACTTATGCTCTGTGCATATAATTTTGATTTCATATATTGGCAGATGTGTTTGTCCATAGATAGAAAGTGTTTTATTCGCTTGCTTTCAGAAAAAGATTCAAATATCAACAAAATGTATCTGTCGCAAATGGAGCGCCTTTTAACGATCGTTGAAAAAAAACTAAAAATAAAAACCGTACACAATGCAGTTCAGCTTGGTGATCATCCAGAATCAGATATGGTACATTTTGGGACAGAGATGTTAAAAGCACAATGGGCAGATCTCAAAAAATTATATGCAGATCAGATTGATACACCAGAAAAACAAGAGGGGATTTTGAATCATTTGCGTATCAAGCTTAGATATGCATATCAGGCAGCGCCTGCACAAGTTGTGACTTCTAATAATGTGAAAGTGACTATACCATTTGACTGGGATTGTTTGAGGAGGTGTATAACACATCTATCCGATCTGACAAGGCATGATTTCCATCAGATCCGTCAGGCCTATCTGAAACATCCTGTTCTGACTGTCCATCGTTATTTACTGCCAGAGAATCATGGTTCGGTGAGTGAATCCATTTCAAGAGAAATGATTTGTTGTTTTAAAAATACACTGTGTCTTGCCTGGTTAGTTTTGAGTGATCCCAATATGCTGGAACTCAAAGATAGCTCAGTAGAAGATCTTTGTGAGCAATTTATGAGGCAACTAACGGATATCTCTTCTTTCGGGGCAGATTCTCACAATTCAAAAGAAATAATAGGTTTTACAGCTATGCCATTTTGTCTTAGCGCATCTCTTTTTAGACATCCTATTTTTTTTGCAATTGAACAATGCATATCTAATCGATTAATCAGCTATTTCAAACAAAAATCACAATCTACGAATCGAGACGAGTTGTTGCAAGCGCTTATAAGATATAACCAATCTCACTGTGTAGATGCATTGAAAACATTACAAGTTCTCGATCCTACAGAGAATGAGCTGTATCAGATGACAAAGGAGATTATTGAACAACTTTACATAGATATTGAAAAATATTCAAATTTTTTGAATTATATGAAAACAATATATTTAGAAGCAGATGTTTTCAAAAAAATCTCCTATAGTCATATTATTGGCTCATATGTTATCCAATTTCAGAAAATGATAGATTTTACTCAGATTTTAAAAAATCCACCTGAGATTTTACAAAGTCAAAACGATGCACTTTTGTTTTCCAATCATGCGCCTGAAAAGCATGCTGTCAGATCTTTGTTTTTTGTAAATCCTGATGCATGCGAACTTGTATCTATAGAAAACAATTCGCATAAAAGTGCTATGGAGATATAGAGAGATTTTATAAAACATGCATCAAATGCACACGAAGTCAGAGCAATATGCGAGCAGTTTCATTTGTTTGATGATAGCCAAACAAGATGAATCACTATCATAGCGATCATTGATTGCAGCAGAATTTTGGACAAAATCACTTATTTCATTATTCTTAAAAATAAGATTTTCTTGAGATAAGTATTTTTTATGAAACATTCCCTCCGTGTTCCGATATTGCCTGAGTCTGTTTCGCAGGCAATCGTCGCTAAGTGGCATGCATCTGTTGGTGATTATGTGAAGCAAGATCAAACTCTCATTGATATCGAAACAGATAAGGTTGTTTTAGAAGTTGTTTCTCCAGTAGATGGGGTCCTTTTTGAAATCACTTGTCCTGCTCAAACAGCAGTGACCAAAGAGAGTGTTCTCGGTTTAATTGAGGAGAAGAGTCATTCCAGTGCTGATTCTAGTTCTGACAGTTCTAAAAATTTTGAGGATTCTTCTTCAGATTCACAGTTTTTTACACCGAGTGCGCGTGCTTTAATTTTAGAGAACGATCTGAATAAAGAAAATATTCCAAAATCTTCCTTGCGAATTACAAAAGATATTGTTTTAGATGCATTAAATCATGATGAATCAAAAAACATTACACATCCATCTTCTCGCACTCCTATTTCACATCAGGTTGATAGTGATCAAAGAAGGGAAAAAATGTCGCCTTTAAGACTAAAAATCGCAGATCGACTGAAATTCGCTCAAAATGAAGGAGCATTGCTTACAACGTTTAATGAGATTGATATGAGCGCCGTGATGGGGCTGAGAGAGGAGTACAAAGATCTTTTCGAAAAAAAGAAAGGCGTAAAATTAGGTTTTATGTCATTTTTTATGAAAGCTGTTGCACAGGCACTAGAGGTGTATCCTGTTTTGAATGCTTATATTGATGGCGAAGATATTGTCTATAATGCGCATACACATATTGCTGTTGCAGTGGCATCTGAAAGAGGGCTCGTTGTGCCAGTGATTAGGGGAGTAGATCAGCTTTCTTTCGATGAATGCGAAAAAGAATTGGCTATATTGGCAGACAAGGCTCGTAACGGAAAGATCTCTCTTGCAGATCTTTCCGGAGGGACATTTACAATCACTAATGGAGGTGTGTTTGGGTCACTTTTGTCTACGCCGTTAATTAATCCTCCTCAGTCAGGCATTTTGGGAATGCATAAAATTGAAAAAAGACCTGTAGTTATCGATGATCAAATTGTGATTCGACCTATGATGTATGTAGCGCTTACTTACGATCATCGTCTTATCGACGGAGCACAAGCTGTAGGATTTTTGGTCTCTGTGAAAAAATGTTTGGAAAATCCAGAGCAATTTTTTCTCAATCTTTTATAAGGAAATATCAGAATGAATTTACATGAATATCAAAGTAAACAATTGCTCTCATCTCACGATCTGCCTATACAGAAAAGCTATTTGCTACAAACTCCATCACAGATTTCAGAAGTTTTAGAATTTTTCTCAGAGCACTCGAGAATTGTTGCGAAAATTCAAATTCATGCTGGGGGGCGAGGAAAGGTAGGCGGTGTGCAGATTTTAGATTGTAAACAAGAATCTTTAGATTTGTTTATTCAAAAATATTTACATCAATATGTGCACACTCATCAAACAACCCCTCAAGGACAATATGTTTCTGCAATTTTATTTGAAGCTCCTTCTGAGATTGAGAAAGAGTTTTATTTAGGAATGATTTTTGATCGTGAAAAAAAATGTATTTCTCTTTTGGCGTCATCTCAAGGTGGCGTAGATATTGAAAGCCATGGCCATGATCACATGCATAGTTTATCGATATTTTCAGCCTCCATTTTGCCTCATCATGCATGGAGCATTTTAAATATTTATAAATTAGACAAGAGCTTCTATCCAGATTTGTTCAAAATTCTTAACAGACTACATGATGCGTTTATAAAACATGATCTTTCTTTATTGGAAATCAATCCTTTTGTTCTAACAAAAGAGAATAAACTGCTCATTTTGGATGCAAAACTTTCTATTGATGATAATTCTGTCTATAGACAACTTACTCTCGCAAGCTCTTATGATGAGACTCAAGATGATCCAAAAGAGGTTGCAGCAAAGCAGTCAGATTTGAATTACATTGCTCTTGATGGAGAAATTGGATGTTTGGTGAACGGGGCCGGTTTAGCTATGGCCACTATGGATTTGATTCATTATGCTGGAGGAAAACCTGCAAATTTTCTAGACGTTGGCGGAACAGCAAATGAAGAAAGAGTCAAAAAAGCTGTAGAAATTATTTTACAAGATCCGAATGTAAAAGTCATTTTCATTAATATTTTTGGCGGTATTGTTCGTTGCGATATTATTGCCAATGGAATTTTAGGTGCCTTAAAAGATTTGCGTTCGCACTGTTCTTTTGTGGTGCGCTTACAGGGGAATCAGTCTGACCAGGCAAAAGATGTTCTCAGTAGTTCATCATTATCTATTGTAGTGGAACAAGATTTTCTTAAAGCCGCTCAACAAGCAGTTCGTTTATCTAAGGATATTATATGAGTATTTTAATTAATAGTGAAACACGTGTGATTTGCCAAGGACTCACCGGAAAACAAGGCTCCTATCATGCTCAGCATTGTATCGAGTATGGAACGAAATTTGTGGGAGGTGTCACTCCAGGAAAGGGCGGGACGACACATTTGAATCTTCCGATTTTTGATACTGTTTTTGAAGCAAAAAAATCGACGTCAGCCCAAGCTTCCGTGATTTATGTTCCAGCACCTTTTGCAAAACAAAGTATTATAGAGGCTATAGAAGCTGAGATAGAGCTGATTATTTGTATTACTGAAGGCATTCCGCTTTTAGATATGCTCGAAGTGAGCGCTATTTTGCGATCTCAAAAAATTTCAAGATTAATTGGCCCTAATTGCCCTGGAGTGATTAGCCCTGGTAAATCAAAAATCGGAATTATGCCGAGTTTTATTCATAAAGAAGGCAGAGTGGGGATTGTTTCACGCTCAGGAACTCTCACATATGAAGCTGTGCACCAAACAACTCAATTCGGATTAGGGCAAAGTAGTTGTATTGGTATTGGAGGTGATCCGATTGTTGGGACAAGTTTTATAGATATTTTAGCACTTTTTGAAAACGATCCTGAAACTCATGCGATCGTTATGATTGGGGAAATCGGTGGACAAGCAGAGGAACAAGCAGCTGATTTTATTGCTCATAATCTTTCAAAACCTGTTGTTTCCTATATTGCAGGCTCTACGGCTCCTAAAGGGCGACGCATGGGACATGCTGGAGCCATTGTGTCAGGTTCTAGCGGCAGTGCGGAGCAAAAATTTGCTTATATGCAATCTCGCGGTATTATTACAGTGCGAGATCCTTCTGCAATTGGTATAGCTGTTGCAGAGGTTTTAAATGCCTAGATCCATGACAAAGCAATAGAGTGAATTTTTGAAGGATAAAGCTCAGAGAGTGCAGCAAAGATCGCCATTTCGGCGACTTTGCGCTCCTTATAGGATGTCCACCCAGGATTCTTCAGTTGAATTTCAAAATGTGATTGGGCCCCAAAACCCTCATGGCCCTGATGCAAGAAGGAAACATTCTGAATGGATACAAGAATGTAAGGGGTATTTTTTATCATTTTTTCAAGGATCTCAATCATTATTTGAGGACACGCAATGAATTCGTTAATTTCTATTTTTATTATAATCTTGGTCTATAGTTTTTCCCATAATTTTATTTATGCCACATTAGGCTCTCTCATTTTTGAAACACTTTATTATCTTGCCAGCTCTAACAAAAAGAAAATAAAAAATCTCTTTTTTCTTTTTAGTTGGATCTTTGTAGGTTTAAGCCTGACTCTCAATCAGCCTCTTTTTATTCAGCTCAAACTCAGTATCATTTTGTTTTTTGCATCTATGATGCTTTTATTTAATTGGTTTTCATGCACAAGCACTGTAATGGAGGCTTTTTCGATATCTCAATTAGATCATCAAAATTATTGTCATTCTCGCAATTCATTAGTTTTCGTTTTTCTTATGGGAGCTATTGCAAATTTGATCGCGGTCTGCGCCTTGCCAATTTTATACTGGTATTATTTTAAAATTTTTCTCAGTTTTTGTGTATCATTGAGCGCTTATAAAATTTTATCTGCAGAAAAGGTTCACTATGTTGAGTAAAGGATCAGAAAACGGCAGATGTAAATAAAATCTCTTGTTCAGGCTCGATTATGAATTTTTTATTTGTGTTTTGATTTTCCTAGACTTTTTTTTAATAGATCATGATCACGCAATCAAGAAAGAAACTGTATTCAAAGAGTTAAGGCTCTTATTGCATATCGCTATTAAAAAATAGAAAGTGAAAATTATACTCATTGAAGTGAGTATTGTGTTGATCTCAATCCATTCTTAAAAGATCATTTGCGACAAATTCAATGATCATTTCTTGAAAGCTGTATAATGATGGAGAAATCGCGTGCACTTGCTCATTATCCATGCAATTGGGAGGTATTGCTTCTTTTGTTGCCGTATCTTTGTTAAATACGCACCTTTTCGCGGAGTATGCTCATCTGATTCAATTGAAAGAGGCGTGCATTCATATATCTTTTAAAAATCTCTCAATCGACTCGTTGAATCTTTGAAT
>JACCED012120922.1_pt1 | contig 10852 bp, 10 predicted proteins | sample 7455021 | NCBI WGS metagenome assembly JACCED01 (sample SAMN15323456, study PRJNA562643) | freshwater metagenome | isolation source: river surface water | place: USA:Blue River Watershed | collected 2017-08-19 | reverse complement strand
CCTGGAGGTCTCGACCCTACAAGGCCACCGTTTCCGCGTCCGGGCACGGGCCGTCGTGCTGGCGGCGGGCGGCGTGGAGAAGGACCGCCTGCTCCTGTGCTCGGATGACGTGATGCCGGCGGGCGTCGGCAACCGGCACGGCGTGGTCGGCCGCTATTACATGTGCCACCTGGCGGGCAACCTGGGCACGCTCACGCTCAAGGGCCCGCCTGCACGTGTCCGCCATGGCTACGAGGTCTCGCCCGACGGGATCTACTGCCGGCGGCGCCTGGCGATTGGCGCGAGCACTCAGCGCAGCGAACAGCTTCTCAATGCGGTGGCCCGGCTGCACTTCGCGCGCATCGCGGACCCGGCACATCGCAACGGGGTGCTCTCCGGCCTCTTCCTGGCACGTCGATTCATCAGCTACGAGTACGGACGGCGTCTGCATGACGGCCGTCCGCTGTCGGCGCGGCTGCTGGCGCGGCATGCATGGAATGTGGTGCGGGACGCGCCGGATACCGCGGCCTTCCTGGCGCACTGGCTGGCTCGGCGCACGCTGGCCACCCGCAAGTTCCCCTCGGTGATCCTGGCCAACCGGACCAACCGCTTCAGCCTGGAGGTGCAGGCCGAGCAGCAACCCCACCCCGCCAGCCGCATCCTGCTGGCCGATGGCGTGGACGCCCTGGGCCTGCGCCGCGTGCGGATCGACTGGCGCTACCAGCCGTCGGACATCGACTCCGTGCGGCGCACGCTGGACCTGATGGCCGCGGAATTCGCGCGCAGCGGCGTGGGGCAGCTGCAGGTCGACCCCGAGACGCTGGAAGAAGACCTGCTGCGGTATGGCGCCTATGGCGGGCACCATATCGGGACCGCGCGCATGGGCCTGGACCCGCGCAGCAGCGTGGTCGATGCCGATGCGCGGGTCCATGATGTCGCCAATCTGTACATCGCTGGCAGCGCGGTGTTTCCCACGAGCGGCCAGGCCAATCCGACGCTGACCCTGCTGGCCCTGTCGCTGCGGCTGGCCGATCACATCGCCGGGCGGCTGCGATCGCGTGTCACGGATCCGCGCGATACCTGGACGGAGGTGCCCGCATGAAAGTCCTGGTCCTGGGCGGCACGGGCCATCTCGGCACGCACCTGATCACGCAGCTGCAGGCACACGGCGGATTCCAGGCCGTCGGCGCCTCCCGGCACGCCGGTCCTGGGGCCTTGCGCCTGGACACCTGCAAAGAGGCGGCCCTGACGCAGGTCCTGCGCGAGGTCGATGCCGTGGTTCATGCCGTGGCGGGCAGTGCCGCAGCGATCGCGCAGGGCGCGCGCGTGCTGGCCCGCGCCGCGCAGGTGGCCGGGGTGACGTCGGTGGTGTACGTCAGCAGCATGGCGGTGTATGGCGACCGGCAAGGCCCGGTGGATGAAGCCACGCCGCCGGGGCACCCCATCGGCTGGTATGCAAAGGCCAAGCAGGCTGGCGAAGCGGCGATGGCGGATCTGGCGCGCGCGGCCGGACCTGGCGGGCGGCATGTGCAGGTGACCGTGCTGCGGCCCGGATGCATCTGGGGCCCGGGCAGCGCGCTGTGGGTGGATCGCATCGCGCGCTGGCTGTCCCAGGCACGCGTGGGCGACCTGGGCGCAGCGGGCGACGGATGGACGCATGGTGTGCACGTGGACGATGTGTGCCTGGCCATCCTGCGGGCCCTGCAACGCCCTCCCGTGCCTGGCACCCTGCGGACCCTGAACCTGGCCTCACCGGACAGTCCGCGATGGAACACCTGGTTCACGGACCTGGCGCTGGCCCTGGGGCACACCCCGCTGCGGCGCATCCACCCCCTGCAACTGCGCGCCGACGCCTGGGTGCTGGGGCCGGCCCTGCATGGCACGCGCCACCTGCTGGCCCGCCTGCACGCGATGCGGGCAGCGCGGGCGCTGCCCGAGGCGATCTCGCCCGGGCTGCTGCGCCTGTGGCAAAGCACCCTGCGGATGGACGCGTCGGCGGCGCCGGACGCGCTGGGCCTGGAATGGACACCCTACCCCGTGGCACTGCGCCAGTGCGTGGCTTCGCTCACGGCGAATGCCGGGGCGGCAACTGGCGCAGGCTGCGAGCCGCCATCTGCAGCGCGCGTGCGATGAACAGGGGATTGCCAAGCACATAGCGCCGGAACAGGCGGCGCGGCTCATACGCCAGCCGCCAGGCCCACTCCAGGCCCAGGCGCCGCAGCAGGCGCGGCGCGCGAGCCGTGCGCCCGCCGAGAAAATCGAGGATGGCACCGCCGCAGACGATGAGGCAGGGCCGCGACAGGTTCGCGCGCAGGACCTGGGCCACCTCCTCCTGCCGCGGCATGCCCATGCCCAGCACGATGAGCGCGGGCTCATGCGCCTGCGCCATGTGCACGTAGTCCTGGACCGGCAGGAAACCATGGGCGGTGATGCACTTCGCCTTGGGCGCCAGATCGCGGCTGACGGCCTGCGCTGCGCGTGCAAGCCAGGGCTGCTGCGTTCCGAACAGCGCGATCCGCTCGCCATCATGCCGGCGCAGCAGGCGCGGAATCAGGTCGGTGCCATTGAGGTTCAAACCGGGCCGCTGATTGAGCAGCACCATCAGCAGCGCCATCCCGATGCCGTCACGCAGCACCACGTCGGCCGATGCGAGCGCCTCATGGAAACGCGAATCCTCGGCTGCCGAGTTCATGGCATGGGCGTTGATGAAGGCGAGCACGCAGGGACCGTCCGCGCAGGCCAGCCAGTCCAGCAATTGCGCTTGGCCGCGCGGTCCGTGCACGCGCTCGACCCGGCGTACCAGCGCCTGCCAGCGCGCCGGCCAGCCGGGCACGTTCACCGCCGTCCCGTGCAATTGAGGACCGCACCGACCAGGGTCACGCCGAATTCACGCAGGCCCGTCGCGACCGCGTTCAACCCGGGCACCGAACTGCCGTCGCGCGAGGCGATGACCAGCGCGGCGCCCGCCCGCGATGCAATCGTGGCGGCATCGGCGCTCCCGCAGAAGGCCGGCGTGTCCACCAGGATCACCTCGTAGTTCGAACGCAGGGCAGAGAGCAAGCGCGGAAAGCCGTTGCGCGCCAGCAGCTCCTGCGGATTGGGCGGCAAGGCCCCTGCGGGCAGCAGGGACAGGCCCGGCAAGGCGGCGACGTCAGCGATGACCTCCAGCCCCACGCGTCCGGCCAGCACGCCCGACAGCCCCATGCGTCCGGCCACGCCAAAGAGGCGGTTCTGGCGCGGGTGGCGCAGGTCGGCATCGATCACGAGGGTCCGTTTTCCCAGCTGCGACAGCAGCGCCGCGAGGTTGGCCGTGATGTAGCTTCGGCCTTCGGCGCGTCCGGGACTGACCACCGCCAGGGCCGCATGGCGCGCGTCGTTCTCGAACCACCGCAGCATCAGCTGGCTGCGCAGCGAGCGCAGATGTTCGACGGCAGGACTCTCGGGCTCCCAGGCCGCCACCAGTTCGCTGGCGAGCGGGCAATCGCGCGGCAAGGTGACGTGACCGAACTGGAGGGCCAGCGCGAAGCGGATGTCCTGCGGATTGAGCAGTCCCAGGTCGATGCCCGCCTCGCCAAAGAGCTGACCGGTGACGCCCTGGCGGGCATGGATCCGGTCAGCATCCTGGGCGGAGAGCCGTCCGAGTTCGACCAGCAGGGCGCCCAAGGGCTGGCTGGCCTGCCGGGGCAGCGCGAGGGACGTCTCGCCTTCGAAGGCCGGGGTCAAGGCAGGACGGTTCATGCGCCCGCTCCGTTCGAGTAGCCCAGGCTGCGGCGCGGGCCGGACAGGGCCGACAGGCCGGTGTAGCCGGAGGGCACGCTGGCCAGCACCGGCAGGTCCAGGCCCAGGATGATGTCGTCGGCCGACCGCACGCGCCGGTCGGACAGCTCCAGCATCAGGGCGCCCGCGACCGCCAGCAGCGCCCCCGCGAGGAGGGACACCACCAGGACCTGGGCCAGGCCAGGGCCAGCGGGCTCGAGCGGCTCGGTGGCGGGTGCCAGCTGCGTCAGGTAGGTCTGATTGGCCAGGCTCTCCAGGCGGGTCTTGCTGGCGCTGGCGCTGACGGTTTCGAACGTGCGCTGCGCTGCATCGACGTCCCGCTGCAGGAGGGCCAGCTGGCCCCGCTGCTTGTTCAGGGCCAGGACCTGGGTCCGCTGCTCCTGGAGGGCGGCATTGAGCTCGCGTTCCCGTGCGCGCCCGCTGCGGTAGGAGGTTTCGATCCCGCCGTTGATGCGGCGGGTCTCGGCGGCCAGCCGGCCTTGCAGGGCATCGCGCTCGGCCTGCAGCCGCAGCATCTGCGGATGGCGCGGGCCAAGGGTGGCCGCGCTGTCCTGCAGGCGGGCTTCGGCCCGTGCCAGGTCGGCCTTGAGCGCATTGACCAGGGGGCTTTGCATCACTTCGGCGACGGTGTCGGCGCCCACACCGCGCTTGCTCTGGCTGTCGGTGGTCTGCGCCTGCACCTGCGCCAGCTGCAGGGACAGCTCGCGCAGGCGGGCGATCTCGTGATCCACCTGTTCGGGGCCGACGATGCCGGCGCGCTGCTGGAAGTCGGACAAGCGGGCCTGCGCCGCCTCGAGCTTGCGCCGGCTGGCCTCCACCTGCGCGTCGTACCAGCCGGTCCCCTGCTTGGCCGGGGTGGTCTGGATCTCCAGGGCCACTTCGATGAAGGCGCGCGCCAGTGCATTGGCCCCGCGCGCGGCTTCCAGGGCGGTGGGAGCGGTCCACACGATATGAATGATGTTGCTCTCGCGCGCGGGCTTGACCTGCAGCTGCTCCTGCAAGGTGCGCAGCATCGCGCGCCGCTGCCCGGCGTCTGGCGGGGTGGCGCCATCGGCCTGCATGATGTCCAGGGCGCGTTCGGCCACGCGGTCGCTGCGGGCGATGTCGATCTGCGTGGCCATGTAACTGGCCACCAGGGCGGGCGCGAAACCGCTACCGACCTTCTCGGACTGCACGTCGACCAGCACCGGCGCCTGGGCGCTGAAACGTTCAGGCCGCGCCATGACCCAGACCACAGACACCGCCAGGGTGGCCAGCAGGATCAGGGCTGCCGTCATCCTGCGCGCGCGCAGGATGGAGAGAAACTGCAGAAGGCTCATGGCGCCACCGTGCAAGTGAGGGTTTCAGAACAGGCTTTCGCGCACGAACAGCACGTCATTGGGCTGCACGCGATCGGTCAGCTGGGGGGTGGACTGCACCACGCTGCCATCCGGCGCGGTGCGGTGCAGGCGCAGGCGGTTCTGGCTGCCCCGCGGCGTGATGCCGCCGCCTGCGGCCAGCGCCTGCATTACGGTCATGCCGCGCTCGATGCGGTAGGGGCCGGGTTTCTGCGCCTCGCCATAGAGGTAGAAGACCGGTGCACGGGGGATGAAAAGCTCATCCCCTGCGGCCAGCACGATGTCGTCCTGCGCAGGCTGCCCGGAGAACAGGGCCGGGAGGTCGATCACGCGGCGAAAGGGCACGCCCTCGCGCTGGCCCGTGACCACCACCGCGTCATCCCCCAGCGGGGTCACGCCGCCGGCCGCCGCGATCAGTTCACTGGCGCGTACGTTGGAGGTTTCCAGCGTGAAGCGCCCCGGGCGCGCCACCTGACCCAGCACGGCCACCTGGCTGCCTCGCACCTGCAGCAGGCTGATGTTCACTTGCGGTGACTTGAGAAAGCGCCCTTCGCGCAGGGCGTCGGCGATGCGCTGCTCCGCCTCGCCCAGCGCGAGGCCACCCAGCGCGAGGGAGCCCACCAGGGGGTATCGGATGCTGCCGTTCTCGGACACGCGGGCCTCGACGGTCAGGTCGGGGTTCTGGAAGACGTGGATGCGGATCGAGTCACCCGGTCCGAGCCGGTATTCGGCGCCGGCGCCCCAGGCCGGCGCGGCGATCACCAGCCAGGCCGCGAGACCCATGCGAAGCAAGAGGCGGAACATGGACATGAGGAACCTCCAGTGAAGGACAGGGCGCAGGTCAGAAGTTCAGGCGCGCCCCGAGCGTGACGATGTGCGCACGAAAATCCAGGCCGGGCAGGTTGGAGTTGCGCCGCTCCTGGCGCACGCTGGCCGTCATCTCCAGCAGACGCCAGGGCGTCCACTCGAAGGCCAGGGTGTCCCAGCGGTTGCGGTCCTTGCGGCCCGCGTCCGGGGCCAGGGGAGACACCACGCGCCAGGTGCGCCGCTCCATCGCATGGCGCAGGCGCAGCGCGGTTTTCTCGGAGGGTTTCCACACCGGCGCAAGGGACAGCCGCCAGCCGCGGATCTGTCCGCCGCCGCTGAATTCGTAGCTGCCCAGGTCCCGGGACAGGGCCGCCTCGAACCGGGTGCGGGGCGAGAAGTCCCAGCGCAGCGTGCTGTTGCCGACGAAGCCCTTGAAGTCGCGCGCCGCTTCCTGGTCGTGTGTGCGGTCCAGGTAGCCCACGCGTGCATCGAGGAGGGTCTTGGCGGTGGCGGGCCAGTGCAGGGTCAGCGAGGGTTCGGTCTCCCGGAAATCGATGCTGCCTGCCCCAGCGCCATAGTGGCCATCCCCGCGCCGCACCTGCGCGGTCATGAGCGTGCCGCTGGCGAATTCATGGCCCGCCCCGATGTAGAGGCTGGTGACGCGGGGACTGGACTCCAGCGCGCGGGGGTCGTCGCTGCGGCTGCGGTCGTGGGCCAGTCCCGCCAGGGTGCGCCAGCCGCCGCGGCCGAGCAGCGTGGCCTCGGCGCGTTCGTGGCGCTCGGTGCGCAGGTTCACGCCGCTGGAAGATGCGACGTTGGTGATGTCGCGGTATTGCTGCCGCTCGGCGCTCAGGACGCCGCGCAGGTGCGGCGTGAACTGGAAGTTCCAGGCCCCGTCATAGGCCAGGGTGGAGTAGTCGAGGTTGGCGTAGTCACGGAAGCGGTAGCGCTGGGCCTGGGCCTGGAGGGTGAGGCGCTGCAGGCTGTATCGCTTGTCCAGCCGGATGCCTGCGCTGAGGATCCCGATGTCATCCGAGACGGCATCCGCCGCGCGCAGGATGTTCGAGTCGTGCTCGAGGGCCGCGTCCACGTGCAAGGCCAGTACCGGGCCGACGGCTTCTTCGGCCGCCTGGGCCCGTACCGCCCCGGCGACCAGGAATTCGAGCGCCGCCACGCAGGCGCAGGTCAGGAAGGGATGCTTCACGCCGGATCCTTTTCGCGTTCGGTTCACCGCATGGTGGTCGATGAGGCACACCCCCAGCAATGGTCCGTTCGGGCCAGGCGCTCAGTACGCCGCCGAGTCCCTGAACACCAGGCGCACGGTGCGCGCGATGATCATCAGATCCAGCGCCAGCGACCAGCGGCGCAGGTAGTCCAGGTCCAGGCGCACGCGCGCCTCCATCAGGTCCAGCGACTGCGTCTCGCCCCGCAGGCCATGGACCTGGGCCCAGCCCGTGATGCCGGGACGCACCTTGTGGCGCACCATGTAGCTCTTGATCTGGGTGCGATACAGCTCGTTGTGGGCGACGGCATGGGGCCGGGGGCCGACGACGCTCATGCGCCCCTGCAGGACGTTGATGAATTGCGGCAGTTCATCCAGAGAGGTGCGCCGCATGAAGGCGCCCAGGCGGGTGATGCGCGCGTCACCGCGCTGTGCCTGCGCGATGGCGGGACCGTCCTCGGTCACGGTCATGGAGCGGAACTTGTAGACGATGATCTCCTCGCCATCGAGTCCGTAGCGCCGCTGGCGGAAGATGACCGGTCCGGGCGAGGTGAGCTTGATCGCGATCGCCAGGCCCGCCATGAGCGGAGACACCAGCAGCAGGATGACGCTGGCCAGCACGAGGTCCGACAGGCGTTTGAGCAGGCCCGCCGGGCCGCGAAACGGTGTCTCGCACACGCAGATCACCGGCAGCCCGCACACCGAATCGGCGCGCCCCTGGATCAGGTCGGTGACGAACAGGTCCGGCACGAAATAGACCGAGGCCGTGGTGTCCTTCAGCGAATCGAGCAGCGCCTGGATGCGGGGCTGGGAGGCCATGGGCAGGGACAGGTACACCTGGTGCACGCGCTGGGTCTTGGCGAATTCCGCCACATCGTCCAGGGCGCCCAGGTACGGGTAGGCGCTGGCGGCCGGCGAGCGGTCCGGCCTGCGGTCATCGAAGCACCCCACCAGCGTGACACCGGCATGGACGGCCGTGCGCAGCCTTTCGGCGAGCGCCTGGCCCTGCGGGTTCAGGCCCACGACCACCGCGCGCAGCGGCGGTCCCTGCAGGCGCACCAGCCAGGGCGCCGCCTGCCTGAGGGCCACATGCGCCGCGACCTGCACGGCGGGCGTGAGCCAGACCCAGTGCAGGAGGATGCGCCAGGACAGCGAGGGCAGCTGGCCCGTCACCAGGCCTGCCGCGAGCAGGATGGCCAGGACCCCGAGCCAGCTGACGATGAGGTCGGTGGCCAGTTCCTTCACGCGAAACCGCAGGCGGGTCTGGCCCGGGAACGCCAGCGCGAACGCCAGCACCGATACCAGCAGCCACACGGGCGAGAGGGCGCCCTCGAAGAACCACGCCAGGGCCCAGAGGGCCAGGGCGGCGGCGGCCGGATCGATCAGGGCACGCAGCGTGCGCAGCAGGTGGCTCTCGGCAGGGGTCATGGCCTCCAGCGGGCCCGTCACCGTCCCGGGGGCTGCGGGCAGGAGCGAGCTGGCGTCAGGCATGGGCCGTCAGGCGCGTGAGCTTGGCCACGGCTTGTGCGCGGTTGGTGACATCGAGTTTGGCGAAGATGCTTTTGAGGTGGTTCTTGACCGTGAATTCGCTGATGCACAGGATGCAGCCGATCTCGGGGTTGGTCTTGCCCATGGCGACCCAGGCCATGATCTGGCGCTCGCGTTCGCTCAGGGCGAGCCCTCCCATGCCGAAGCTGCCTGGCAGGGCGTCGATGCCCAGGGTCACCCGCCTCAGGGCCGAGTCGATGAAGGGCACGAGCAGGCGCAGGATCTGCGCGTCCTGGTCGCGGAACACCGTACGGCCCCCCAGCAGGGCGACCACCCGCTGACCATCGCGTGCCCGGTCACGCGTGCCGTGGACCAGGGCATCGCGCAGGCCCTGCACGGACGACGGCGCGCGCGCAGCGGTCAGGTCGACACGGCAAGGCAGGTAGTGCGCGCAGATCCATCCATCCCGCAGGGATTTCGCCAGCAAGGCGATCCCCGCCTGCGGCGCAGGCGCATCGAAGGCGTGGACCAGTTCGACCTGCAGATCACCGCCACGCGGTCCTTCGCCCGAGGCGATCAGGATTGCGTCATGCGGCAGCAGCCGGCGCACTTCGTGCGCCAGCCATTGAAGCAGTTCGTCGCGGGAGGCCAGCGTGGCCCCCTGCTGCGCCACTCGCAGGAACTGCATGGCATGGGCCGCGTGGGCGGGAGCAGGTGACAGCATGGGCGGGAGACGGCGCAGTCCTGGGGAGGCAAGGATCGTCCGCGAGCAGGACAGGAGGTTCCTGTAGGCCCCTGTCGTGCCCCGCTGTCGGTGTCCGGCGTCGAGCCAGTCGCGCACCGGTGCGCAGCCCGACCCGGGCGGCTCAAGGCAAAGGGGGATGGATGCCCGGGTCCTCGGGTTCGGCAGGCCGCCATTCGGGCGCGAACTCGGGTTCGACGGGCAGGTGCGAGGGATTGGGTTCGGCCGGCTCGGGCTGGTCGGGCGGGGGTTCTTCAGGTTCGACGGGGTGCGTGGCCGCGTCCTGGCGCAGGGGCGGATGGAAGCCGTCACCCAGTTCGGGCGGTGGCGGAGGCCCGCTGTGCAGCGTGGGGTCGATCGCGTAGGGAATCGGCATCGGACCGGCCGTGTCAGCGGCTTTCTTCGGCGATACGCCGGGCCTCCCGGCGCAACACGGTACTGGGTTCATGCGTGAAAGGCAGGCGCGGCAGGCCCATCAGGGCCTGCAGGCGCGCGTGGGCGCGGTCCATGTCCGCGCCGATCATGGCCAGGGCCACCTCGTGCCCGGGCTCCTTGCGCGCCACCTCGAGGTAGGCGGCGCGAAAGCGCTGGTAGTCGGCCTCGGCACGCGTGATCTCGTGCTGGCTGACGGTGACCCGGGCGTATTCGGTGCGCACGGGCCGCAGGCGGGTGTCGGGCAATTCACGGGTGCTCACGGGCGGGTCCAGACCTGGAAGGAGGAAGTCCCATGCTAGGCAGCCAGCCGCCTGCCCTGGGGTTGCAAGGTGTGAGGAAGGTGCAACATCGGTCGCATGAAGGCGGGGGCGGCCTTGACGCACAATCAGGCGAAACGGGAGGACGAGGCCGGGCCAGGCCCCTCCTGGCAGGACACACGAGCGAGACACGCGCGCCCCAGGCGCGCCAGGAGACAGGCATGACCACAGACACGGGAACCTTTCCCGCCCAATTGCGCTGGGAGGATGAAGGCACCAGCCGCATCCCCTTCATGACGTATACCGATGCAGCCGTTTACCGCAAGGAGCTCGAGCGTTTCTTCTACCGCGGGCACTGGTGCTACATCGGCCTGGAGGCCGAGGTTCCCCAGGTGGGCGACTTCAAGCGCACGGTGGTCGGCGAGCGTTCGGTGATCATGGTGCGCAGCGCGCCCGACGAGATCCGCGTGATCGAGAACGTGTGCGCCCACCGCGGCATGCGCTTTTGCCGCGAGCGGCATGGCCACCGCAAGGAGTTCGTCTGCCCCTACCACCAGTGGAGCTACACGCTCGAGGGCGACCTGCAGGGGGTGCCGTTCCGCCGGGGCGTGCGCCAGGACGGCAAGGTCAACGGCGGCATGCCGGCGGACTTCAAGCCCGACGACCACGGCCTGACCCGGCTGAAGGTGGCGCGCCGCGGCGGCGTGGTGTTCGCATCCTTCGACGAGCAGGTGGAATCCTTCGAGGATTACCTGGGCCCCGAGGTGCTGGGGTACTTCGACCGCATGTTCAACGGGCGCGAGCTGGT
>JACCED010676360.1_pt1 | contig 10853 bp, 5 predicted proteins | sample 7455021 | NCBI WGS metagenome assembly JACCED01 (sample SAMN15323456, study PRJNA562643) | freshwater metagenome | isolation source: river surface water | place: USA:Blue River Watershed | collected 2017-08-19 | reverse complement strand
CCGTTCGAGGGCCATCGGAAAAGTCGCGCCCGAGGCGGTGATCTTCACCAGCAACGAATCGTAGAACGGAGTAATGACTGCACCCGTGTCCCCCATCCCTGCATCCAGACGGATCCCGAACCCTCCCGCACTCCGGTAGGTGATGATCTTGCCGTAATTCGGGGTGAACTGCTTTTCGGGATCCTCGGTGGTGACGCGGCACTGCACCGCGAAACCGTTGCGCGGAATGTTATCCTGCCTGGGCAGGTTCAACTCGGGGCCGTGCAGCGTTGCGCCCTGTGCAATGAGAATCTGCGATCGCACAAGATCGATGCCGGTGATCTGTTCGGTCACAGTGTGCTCCACCTGGATCCGCGGGTTCATCTCAATGAAGAACCAGTCCTTTTTGTCGACGTCGTAAAGGTATTCGATGGTGCCGGCGTTATTGTAGCCGATCTCCTTGGCGATACGCACGGAAGCCTCGCACAACTCGCGCCGTACACGGTCGTCGAGATCCACCGAGGGGGCGATTTCAATCACCTTTTGATGACGCCGCTGCACGGAGCAGTCGCGCTCGTGGAGGTGCAGCACGTTGCCGTGCGAATCTCCGAGGATTTGCACCTCGATGTGCTTGGCGCGGGGAATGTATTTTTCGAGAAAAACCGCCGCATTTCCGAATGCGCGCTCCGCCTCGCCCTGCGCCTCGTCCAAAAGCGAGTTCAAATCGGAGGGCTTGTGCACGACGCGCATGCCCCTGCCCCCGCCGCCAAACGCCGCCTTGATGATGAGCGGGAATCCGATTTTGCCAGCGATCTTCAGCGCCTCAGCACGGTCCGTGACGGGATCCTCAGTGCCCGGCAGCGTGGGCACTTTCAGCTTCTGGGTGAGCGCTCGGGCAGCCACCTTGTCGCCCATGAGATCAAGCAGCTTCGAGGAGGGACCGACAAAGGCGATCCCAGCCTTCTTGCAGGCATCCGCAAACCGCGCGTTCTCACTGAGGAAACCGTATCCGGGATGGATCAGGTCGACACCCTTTTCCTTGGCGAGCGCAACGATGCCCTCAATGTCCAGATAGGCGCCCACCGGGCCCTTACCCTCACCCACCACATAGGCCTCATCCGCCTTGAAGCGGTGCATGGAAAACCGGTCCTCCTGCGCGTAGATCGCGACGGTGCGCAGGCCGAGTTCGTTTGCGGCCCGCATGATGCGGATCGCGATTTCCGAACGGTTCGCAACCAGCAGTTTTTTGGGCCGAGCGGGGTCCGTTTGTTTCGGTGTGGGAGCGGAGGAGGATTGTTTACGAGCCATAAGGGTGGAGGCGCGCCCGGTCAGACGCGGACCGGTAATCCCACCAAAGCCTCCCCCTCAGCGCAAGGAACAAGCGGGCCGCTCAACGGATCTTTTGGTCCGGAAGCTCCTTTTTGATCCCCTCATCTATCGGCATCTTATCCGCCGCCCCCGCAAGACCGGCCGCGGAAAGCAGACCGTCCAATTCCTTGCGGAGGGCTGCGATTCGGCTGGAATGCTTGGGCTGCTTGGAAAGATTCACAAGCTCGTCCGGATCCGCCTTCAAATCGTACAGCTCCGCGTCGTGCTTGTCGGGCGAGCCGTCCCCGTGGGGATACCGGATGTACTTCCACTGATCTGTGCGGAGGGCGCGCACGTTCGGGGTATAGGGGAACTGCTTTTCGTAGTTGTACTCGTAGAACCACGAGGTGCGCCACGCAGGGTCGCCTTTGCTCACAAGGTTCACCCATGATTTGCCCTGCGCGTTCTCAAGCGGCTTGGCGCCGCACAGCTCGAGAAGACTTGGAGCGATATCCACGGTGAGCGCCTGCTTGGGAATGACTTTTCCCCGGCCAAGGGCGGGGTACCGCACCAACAGCGGGATTCGGAGGCTGGCCTCGTGCGCTGTGCGTTTGTCCACCATGCCGTGTTCGCCCTCCAGCAGCCCATTGTCTCCCATGAAAACCACCACCGTATTGTCCAGCTGCTTGGTTTCCTCGAGGTGCTTGAGAAGGCGCCCGACGCTGTCATCAACACTCAAGATCGTGCCCCAGTAGCCGTGCACCATGTTTTCAAAATCTTTCACGGCCTCGGGACGGTCGTCGGGGAATTGCTTGCGCCACTCGAACAGCGGACCGTAAATCCCGTGCCAAGTGTACAGACGGTCCTTCACCCAGGCGGGCTTCTGGTCGAGTTTGAAGGCGGAAGCCGGGTACGGCACGCGCACCGAGTCGAACGCGTGCGCGTATTTCTCCTCCGGCGTGTAAAAGCTGTGGGGCGCCTTGTGACCGACGCAGAGCGCCCACGGCTTGCCCGAGTGGTCACCCTTGAGCCACTCGAGCGCCATGTCAGTTACGACCGTGGTGTAGTATCCCGGCACCACCTTGCCCGCTTCGCCGTTTATGTTCCATTCCGTGTCGAAGTATTCCCCCTGCCCCTTGTGGGTCGCAAAAAACGAAAAACCAGCCCGCGGATTGTCGTTATTCTCGCCCATGTGCCATTTGCCCATGTAGGCCGTGTGGTATCCTTCGGAAGTCAGGCGGCCCGGCCAGTGCGTAAGGTTTGAGGGGAGTTCCGTAAAGTTGTCCCGTACGCCATGCCGGTGCGCATACATGCCAGTCAGGATGGATGCCCGGCTCGGAGAACACAGGGAGGTCGTGCAGAACATATTCTCAAACCGCACCCCTTCCTTCGCAATCCTGTCAATCTGGGGAGTCTTCAACGCGGGATGGCCAGCGCAACTCATCGCATTCCATCGAATGTCGTCACACAGAATGAAAAGAACATTCGGCCTGGTGCTCGCAGCTGACGCGCCGGCAACCGTTGAGAGCCAGATGCTCATTGCCGCACCGAGGACAGTCACAATACTTGGGGGTTTTATTTGCTTCATGGGGTGATTGAGTACGAAAAGGGGTGAGGATTTAGTGCAAGCGGGGGGATAGGCAGGGCGTCGGTCACCGTGTTAATTTTCGGAGCCATTCCTCGAGCATCTCGCGCTGGTTGGCACGGATTCCTTCGGGCAGATGCTCAAGCATCCACCCCACGTCCTCGGCGGCGCCGGATCTGTTCCCTTGAAACTCGCGAATCATCGCACGACTCAGTCGCTCCCGCCCTGCGTCGGGATCCAGCGCGATGAGCAGGTCCAGGTAAGGCAACGCCTCCTGCGCACCGTTGCGGGCCTCCAACTGGGGCCCGGCAAGGTTGCGGATCATGCGCACCACGATGTCGCGCTTGAGGGCAGGCTGCCGCGCCTTTTCCGGAACGAGCGCGCCGTCGCTCACAATTTCCAGCGCCTCCCGCATGCTTAACATTTTCCCCCCGTCGTACACATCGACCAACGAAAACTCATCCTGCTCCGAGGCTCGGTACCCCACCATAAACCGGCCAGGCAGTGGAATACCCACCACACCCTTGACTCCCAACCGGCGCGCAAGCTCCATGTAGACGATGGACAGGGTGATGGGCAGCCCCTCGCGATCGTCCAGCACCTCGTTCACGTAGCTGTTTGAGCGGCTCGAATAATCGCTGCGGCTGCCGTGAAATCCGTTCTCCTCGAACAAATACTTATTGAGCCTGCGCACAGCGGACTCCGTGCCCTTCGAGACCTCTTCATCGGTTGAAAGCTCATCCGCCATCTGTGCGAATCCGCGCCGATAACTCTCCGTATCCAAGTCAGGGTTGTCGTGTTTGGAAATAAGCAGGGCGCACCGCAGCAAATCCGCCTCCGCTTCGGGCTTTTCCAATTCCGCTACAAGCGCCTCGCGCACCGAGCGCTGGTGCAGGTCAACAGCCATGTCCTTGAGCATTTTCGAAGCCTTCTCCAGCTCCCCCTGCTGCTTGAGCAGTAGCGATCGATTGGCTTCAGCTTCGCTCACCAACGCGTCCACGGCCTGCGCCGGTTGCACGCGTTTCGCCAGCAGATCTTCAAGCACTCCCTTGAAATTCTTCTCCAACTCAGGGGGCAATGGCTTTTCAGAAACATCCGGTCCAACCCTGAAGTTCTTGTAGCTCGCCGAAGTTGCCCGGAACTTACACAAACCAGCGAGGCCGCCGCGCAAACCCGAGTCTTCCCGATCCACAACCTGCCGTCCGTTCACGAAACACCGGATTCTCGCACCCTCCACGCGGACCCTCAGCGTGTTCCATTCCTCGGGCAAGTACGCGTCCGAAGCGAGTTCTTCCAAGATCTTCCACGAGTACACATCGGGCCCGTCGAAGCGCGTGAGGCGCAGCTTGCCCGCAGTCGGATAAAACCCGTAATGCCTGTCCCCGCCGTCTGCGCAGAAGGCCAACCCCGCCGCCCCTGCCTCGTCATCGAGTTTCACGGTGACGGACGCCTCGAAAACGTCAGGCTGCGGTGTCTCCGTCCAAAGACAGAGCGACCTGCCTCCGAACCCCTGACCGGATTGCGCGACCTGGATCATCCCTGCGCGCTGGGTCCACTGCGCGCCCATCAGCGTCGTCCAAAGCCGCGGGTTCAACACGCCGATCGTCAGCCAGCGTTCCATTGGAATTGGATTCGGGTGTTCAACCAACTTCTTGAGAGCGTTCACCGGCATCGCAAATCCGAGGTTCTTTGTTCGCGCAGACTTGAGCGTCAGCACGCCGAGCACCCTGCCCTGCCGGTCCACGAGAGGGCCGCCGCTATTTCCCCGCTCGATGGGAATCGCGATCTGGATCATGGGCATGCCATCCACATCACGGCTCGGTTCAGAGATCACGCCGTCGACCACGCTGAAAGAGAGTCCAGCCGGATTGCCCATCGCCACAATCGGCTGCCCCTGCCGCATCGAATCCGAATCCCCGAGGGGGAGCGCCTTGAGCCCTTTCTGGGAGACACGCAGGATTGCAAGATCCAAACGGGCGTCGTTTGCCACAATCTCCGAGACTTCAAGGGAGCGCCGGTCGCTGGTCTCCACCAGGATCCGCCGTGCCTCGCCGATCACGTGCCTGTTGGTGGCGATCAAATCGTCCCCTACCGCGAATCCGCTACCAACCCCGAACGGACCGTCGCGCCCCACCTGGGTAACGCTCACAAGCGAGGGTTTGATCTGCTCCGCGATCTGTTCAACAGATTTCACCTCCCGCCGCGTCTTTGGGGGAGTCTTGGGCGCGGGCGCGTCTTTACTGGCAGGGAGAGCGGCGTCTGATTTTTGTGCAGGGATTGAGGGCTTCGCCCCCTCCGTTTGCCCCACGCAAGGCGCACTTGAGAGCAAGACCACCCAAACTCCCTGAGCCAGCGCCCGGCCGAGTCGGCGCAGCAACAGCCTTGGCTCAGCGGCGAATGTCAGAAAAAGTGAGTGGATCGAGAAGCCGTGCATCTGGGTGGGTGATTAGGGGCAGAGGAACCAGACCAACGGCTCAGATCCTAACACGAAAAGTCATTCCAATGGCAAAACTTAGATGAGATGAGTTGACCGCGGCTTCAGCATATCAAGAAATGTCGTTCCGCCCCCCTGTGTGGCTTCCCCCGAGGCTGCAAACGCAGAGCAAGAAAGCTTGCTCCCGGGCTATGATAAAATCTTCCCGATTTTCAGAATTTGTTTGGAGATAAATTACTTGTTCTGTTTGTTTTCTGTCTCCTGCAACGGTCTCACGAGCGCCTTCCTAAGCAAGTGCTTGCGAGACCCTTCAAAATCACCTTCTCTGAGCTTTTGAAACCCGAACTTCTCACCGCGGTCACCTGTGGCCCGATGCGCCGCTGGCCGTCGCTTCTAGAAGTCCTTTGCGTGATTCTCGCGCCGATTTTGACAGCGGGTGCGGACGAACAAGATGCTAAATTCTCGGTTCTCCCTGAGGGAATATCGCTAATCGCCCCAGACTCGCTTAAGAAGGCCCGGGGTAAGGGCGAGTTTGGACACCTCGAGCCGGTGGCGATCGAGGGCGAAGACTTTCGCAACGCCGTCCGTATCTCAACCGATAAGCGCCCCCCGCACCCCTACAGTTTTCAACTCCGCTTGGTAACGAGCGCCGCGGTAAAAAAAGGGGCAGCGCTTCTCGCCGTATTCCATGCGAGGGCCGTCAAGCCGCAGGAGGAAGCGCTCTTAGGAGAGACGGAGCTCGTTTTTGAAATGGCGACTGCACCATTCACAAAGAGCGTCTCGCATCCCGTTCATTTCGACACGCACTGGCAACGATTCTATATTCCATTCGAGGCTAAAGCAGACCACGCCGCGGGAGAAGCTGCTGTGATTTTTCGTACCGGCTACGAGCCGCAGACCATCGAGATTGGTGGCATCAGGGTTATCGACTTTGGTGCCAGCGTACCGCTCGCGAAACTGCCCTCCACACCAGCAACATACATCGGTCGCAAACCGGATGCGAACTGGCGCAAAGTTGCAGCGGAACGAATTGAGCTTCTTCGAAAGGGGGACATCAAAGTCAGCGTCACAGACACGGATGGCGTGCCGCTGCCGGGCGCAAAAGTGCGAGTACACATGAAGCGGCAAAGTTTCGCGTGGGGCAGCGCCGTGGATGCGCGGATTCTCCTCGGGCACGGACCGGATCATGATCGCTACCGGGAAATTCTCTCTCGCGAGTTCAATTCGGCCGTTTTGGAGAACGACATGAAGTGGGGTGCTTGGGAGGCAGACCCCCAGCGTTCGATGGACGCCGTTGCTTGGCTTCGCAGGCATGGCCTGGCGGTCCGAGGTCATGTTTTACTCTGGCCCGGAAAAAAGAACCTGCCCCCCAGCATCGTAGGGATGCTCGGTCAACCTGAGTCGTTGCGCGGCTCGATCATTAAACACATCACGCAGGAAGCGGGTGCTTTCCGCGGACAACTTGTTGAGTGGGACGTTGTGAACGAGCCGTTCACGGAATTTGATGTGCAAACCGCACTAAGCGGCGTCAAACGCGGCGATGGAGCGGACTACATTGAAAGACATGCCGCAACCCTCGCGCCTTTTTTCCACGCAGCACGCGCGGCGGATCCCGAGGTTAAACTCGATATCAACGACTATTCCATTCTCGAGACCGGCGGCAAAGATCTTGCGCATCAGGATCATTATGAAAGAACCATCCGCGCGCTCATCGCGGGCGGAGCACCCATTGGGGGCATCGGCATCCAGGGCCACTTTTCCGAGGATCTCACACCCATCCCGAAGCTTTGGAAAATTCTGGACCGGTTCAACCAGTTTGGTCTGCCGATTCAAATCACCGAGTTTGACGTAAACACACATGACGAGGTTCTCCAGGCCGACTACACCCGAGATTTTCTCACCGCCATGTTCGCCCATCAAGGAGTGCGCGGGGTTCTCGTCTGGGGGTTTTGGGAAAAACGCCATTGGATTCCGAACGCAGCGTTTTTCCGAGCTGACTGGAGCCTTCGTCCTTCAGGGCAGGTTTGGCTGGACCTTGTGCGAAGGCAGTGGTGCACAGACGAGGAGGGGGAAACAGACGCGCACGGAGAGTGGAAAACAAGAGGTTTTCAGGGTGACTATGTGATCACCGTACGGGCCGCGCAAAAATACACCGAGGTGAATGGTTCTCTGTCCCCTGAAGGTGTCGAGTTCAAGATTACGCTTCGCTAGACTGCAGATGTCGGTGTCGATGTCGCGGTTGAGGGCATCCAGCGGTGGTATTCGACATGAGGGAATGCGCCGATGGAGCGCGAAAGCCGCCAGCGAACCAGATGCCACAGCGTTGGAAACTTCTGTCGCGCTCACTGATCCCTGATGGCCACGAAGGCACCGCCGCAAGCAAATCAATGAAACAGCTCCACCCGGCTCATCAGGACCGCCAGTCCGGACAGAATCACACGTTCGCCATCGAGCCTGACCTTGACAACGCCGCTCCTGCGGCTCGCTTGAAAACCAGTCAAGTTGGTCTTGCCGAGCCGCTCAGCCCAGTGAGGACCGAGGGCGCAGTGGGCGGATCCGGTCACAGGATCCTCGTTGATGCCGGCTGCGGGTGCAAAGAAACGGCTCACGAAATCAAACTCTGGGGAATCAGCGCGAGCGGTGACAATCACCCCGCGGCATGGAAGTCGGGAGATCGCGGCGAAATCAGGGCGCAACGCACGTAACTCAGCTGCGCTGGAGAGTTCGACGAGATAATCCATTCCATTGCTGCCGGCAAAAACGGGCGCGCAGTCCAGAGCGCGCAGAAGGTCGCCGAGCACCGCGGGCTGCGTGCAAGGCTTGGCTGGAAAATCCATCTCAATCCACCCATTCGACTCCCGACAATGCAGCCAGCCGCTACGGGTCAGGAAACGAGCTTGCTGCCCGCGAGGGACCATCCCCGTCTCCCAAAGCGTGAAAGCACAAGCGAGCGTCGCATGCCCGCACAGGTCCACCTCCATGGCGGGAGTAAACCAACGCAGCGAAAACCCGCCGTCGATCGCGTGAACAAAAGCGGTTTCAGACAGATTCATCTCCCCCGCCACCTTCTGCATCCACTGCTCATCGGCGGGGTCCTTCAGCACGCAAACCCCTGCCGGGTTTCCTTCAAAGGGCTTGCTTGTAAAGGCGTCAACAACGTGAATGCGGGCTGGCATGGATTTGGACAGATAACCGTTCCAAAGCGCGGCACCAACGCGGCACGCTCGCACACTTTGCCAGCAGTTGATGGAACACTCGAACAAGTTGTTTTTACCGAATAACTTTTGTCTTTGGAAGGTGTTTGCCACCCGAGCTGGCACCCGCCTGAAACCAGAATCTTATTTCTCCACCCCTATGTTCGGAACCATTCCCGCATTTAAAGTCGCCTGTCTGGCCTTTCTCACTGCATCGCTTCTTTCGCCGGCAAGCCGCGCTGCGGACCGACCCAACATCCTCTGGCTCATCGCGGAAGACCTCGGGCCGGCAATGAGCTGCTATGGAAACCGTGATGTCCTCACGCCGAACCTTGATCGGCTGGCATCTCAGGGGGTGCGTTACACGCGCGCTTACACAACGGCGCCGGTGTGCTCTGCAAGCCGTTCGGCGTTCATGACGGGCATGTACCAGACCACAATCGGTGCGCACAACCACCGATCGCACCGGGGCGACGGGTACATGCTTCCAGGCGGTGTACAACCGCTTCCATGCAGGCTGCGCGACGCGGGTTATTCCGTCACGAACCTCACCGAACTGCCCGCTTCGTTCGGCTTCAAGGGCAGCGGAAAGACCGACTGGAATTTCAGCTTCGAAGGGACAGCGTTCGAGCCTGCGAAATGGGAAGACTTGCTAAAACAAAAACCATTTTGCGCACAGATCAATTTCCACGAAACCCACCGCGGTTTTCACCCAACGGGCAAGGTGGATCCCGCCAAAGTCACGCTTCCTCCCTACTATCCGGACCATCCGGTGACGCGCGCCGACATGGCCGCGTACCTCGACGACCTAATAGAACTCGACCGTAAAATTGGCATCGTGCTCCGGGAACTCGAATTTTCCGGCCTTGCCGATGACACCATCGTGCTGTTCATGGGCGACCACGGCGAGGCACATGTCCGGGGTAAACAATTTTGCTACGAAGAAGGCCTTCACATCCCGCTGATCATCCGGTGGCCGAAAAACATTAGTCCACCCAAACAGATAGCACCCGGCAAGGTTGACCCAAGATTTGTAGAAGCCATCGACATCGCACCCACTCTGCTGCAGATCGCAGGCGCGCCGAAACCCGAGAAGATGCAAGGACGCAATTTTTTGGGCGACAATGCAGAGTCTGAAAGAACCTGCGTGTTTGGGGCGCGCGATCGATGCGACGAGACGGTGTTCAGACTCAGGACCGTGCGCGACAACCGCTATCGCTATATCCGCAATTTCACGCCGGACCGTCCGTTCCTGCAACCAAACGCCTACAAGGAACGCGCCTACCCCGTCTGGAACCTGCTCAAGGAGCTGCATGCAGAAGGGAAACTAACGCCTGAACAGGAGCTTCTTTGTCAGCCTTCGATGCCGGAGGAGGAACTGTACGATCTCGAGCATGACCCGCACGAAATCCGCAACCTGGTCGGGTCCGAACAACCGGAGATGCAAGCCGCGTTGCGGCGCATGCGCGAACTGCTTGAGACTTGGATCAAGGAAACGGACGATCAGGGGGCCGTATTTGAATCGGCCGAGATCATTGCGGCTCAAACCCAGAAAAACAAAAAGACGAAGTGACCGATGAACAGCGCCAGATACAGCCAGAATCACGAATTGTTCCCTCCTCCTTCAATAAACCGGCCCAAATAAAGTGACCCACAGGATGAGGGCCGACGAATGAGTGCGTGCGACCGTCTCACAAAAAAACCTGATCAGGGTGACTTTTTAAGACTTTGCACACCTCTGTTTATCGCGATGATCCCGCGGCCACACAACCGCCCTGCCGCCTGACCACCTCAGCATCAAAACAGCTCTCCGACCTACTCCTCGCGCCTGAACCGCTGCTCGCTCTGGCACCGATGCAGGATGTCACCGACCTGCCATTTCTCCGGCTCATCCACGGCTACGGCGGAGCGGATCTGTATTTTACCGAATATTTCCGAGTCCATGAAGACTCCGGTTTGGACCCTTGGATTCTTTCGTCCATTACCCAAAACCCCACGGGCCGCCCGGTCATCGCGCAGTTGATTGGAAACCATATCCCCTCGCTTGTCCGGGTTGCGCAAGCGCTTCAGCAACACCCAATCGCGGGAATCGACCTGAACCTCGGTTGTCCGGTTCCCGTGGTCTACCGCAAAAATGCCGGTGGCGGTCTGCTTCGGGATGTTGCGCGCATCGACTCAATCCTCGGCGCGCTGCGCGAGGCGGTTGATATTCATTTCTCGGTGAAAACGCGGATCGGCTTTGATGATCCGTCTGTTTTCGAGGATCTGCTGGCGGTTTACGCGCGGCACTCACTGGATTTGTTGACGGTGCACGCGCGGACGGTGGCGGAAAAATATCGGAACATTGTCCACT
>JACCED010159835.1_pt1 | contig 10855 bp, 14 predicted proteins | sample 7455021 | NCBI WGS metagenome assembly JACCED01 (sample SAMN15323456, study PRJNA562643) | freshwater metagenome | isolation source: river surface water | place: USA:Blue River Watershed | collected 2017-08-19 | reverse complement strand
GTCGGAAACTTGGCCGTATCGAGAAAGTCTTCTCCTTGAATGTGCTCGTTGAAGTCAGCAAACCCGGTATTCACAGACTTCATGTCGATCGTGATGTCGACGCTTCCTGTTTTAGCGGTGGCATCGAAGACGACTTTGCCAGTCGTCTTAGAAAAGCTGCTCAGCTGTGTCGACAAACCAAAGTGCGAGTATGAAAAACGCGGATACGTATGGCTGCTGTCGACGTTATAGGTCACCGGAGCGGCATACGCGCTCCCGATCATGGTAGCAAAGAGCACGGCAGTGGCGACAGTTCGTTTAATGGACTTCATAAAAACTCCTATTGAAAAGTTACTTCAGGTTGAGATTAAATTTCACGGTAATGTCATTGGCGACGACATCAAATTTTGACCAGATCCCTTCGCCAATCTTGTAATCAGCACGCTTCAGATCAAAGCTTCCCGTCAGAACCCCCTGCGGCGTTAGCTGGAAGGGCAGCATGATGTCGCGAGCCTGCCCTTTGATGGTGAGCTGGCCATTTGCACGGTACTGATTTGGTCCAACGGAGGTTATGTTTTTCAAAACGAAGATCGCCTTGGGATGGCTTGCCGTGTTGAACCAGGCTTTGCCAAGAACTTCTTGGTCTGCCTCAACCGATCCTGTATCGATACTGGGCAGATCAATTTCAATTGATCCTTTTGCCTGGTTGAGACGCTCTGTGTTGAGCTGCAGTTTGGCGTTAAATTTCTTAAATCGCCCGTCCATCGTTACGCCCATTTGCTTATAGCTAAACGTAATGGCGCTTTTATCAGTGAGAACGGACTGGAAACTCGCGGCCTCGGCCCCTGTCGCTATGGACATGCTCAGGGCGGTGATCGTCAGTAGTTTTTTCATGATGATCTGATCTCTTTGTTGGGTTAGCGGATACGACGTAGGGTGTCGTCTCTCAGGACGAAGTGATGCCAAAGGGCCGCGGCGATGTGGCCTGCCAGCAGCAGGATCAGCCCGAAGTTGAGTAACTTGTGACTCTGCTGAAGCAGCTCGCCCAGATCACGATCTCGGCTTACGAGGTCGGGAATCGGGAGAATGCCGAACCAGACTGTCTGAAACCCCTTGGCAGAGCTCATCAGCCACCCCGTGATCGGGATAATGATCATGAGCAGGTAGAGCGCTGCGTGACCGGCGTGTGCAACTAACTGCATCCGGGGCGACAGCGTGTCTGGTAACGGTGGCGGGCGATGGGTGATCCGCCAGGCCAGTCGGAACCAGACCAGAATAAAGACCGTAACACCCGCCCATTTGTGCCACGAGTACAAAGTGAGCTTTTCAGGCGAGAGCGGTAATTCGGTCATGATCATGCCGAGTGCGAGCAGTCCGACGATAAGTGCGGCCATTAGCCAGTGAAGACTTTTTGCCGTTTTGGTGTAGGTGGTGTTCATGGGTAGGAACTGTAGAGCGATACGTCGGACTAAAAAACTGGCTATTCAAGAAAACTTTGTTGCATAATTGGCAACAATGAATAAATTTGAAGCCATGCAAACCTTTGTCCGAGTTGCGGAGGCGGGCAGCTTTATTGCTGTGGCCAATCAGTTGCAGGTTGCTCGCTCGGTCGTGACCCGACAGATCGCCGCGTTAGAAAGGCACCTCGGATCGAAACTGATTACCCGAAGCACGCGCAGTTTGACGCTGACTGCTGCAGGATCGGCCTATCTCGAGAAGTGTCGAGTGATTCTGAATATGGTCGACGCGGCGGAATCGACACTGGCGGAAGAGAAGGCAGAGCCCCGCGGTCGTATCCGGCTAGGGCTGCCGCTGACCTACGGGCTTCAGGAGCTCACGCCAAAATTGTTGGAATTCGTTGCGCAGTATCCTTTTGTCGAGCTCGCGATGGATTTCTCAGATCAGCGTGCCAATCTGATTGAAGAGGGATTGGATCTCTCCATCCGGATTACGGCCGATCTTCAGCCTGGCGACATTGTTCGTAAGCTTGGCGAAACCTCTCTACTCACGATCGCTTCCCCAAGCTATTTAAAGCGGCACGGTGAGCCCCGTGATCCTTCCGATCTTAGGCATCATGAATGTTTGATCTATGCGCGCGAGAACCCGGTGTCGAACTGGATGTATCAGAAGGGTGGGCGATCGCTACAGGTTTCGGTTCGCGGACGAATTGTCGCCAACAACGGTGTTGTGTTGACGGAGGCAGCTGCGCGTGGGATGGGTGTTGCTAGGCAGCCTGAATTTATTGCTGCACCTTACATCGCTCGAAAGCTAGTAAAAGTCATTCTGAAAGATTTCGAGGAAGCACCGCTAGGTATCTATGCGGTGCTCCCGAGTAATCGTTATGTGCCACATCGCGTGAGCGTGCTGATTGAGTACCTATCAAAATTATTTACTCGCACGTCTCGCGCTTCGACATCCTCAGTCAAAAATATCGCTTAGCCACGATTTTTGTTTCTTGTAGTACCCCTGTCGTGGATCACCATAAGACCTGGAATCGCCGCGATAGGGCTGTTGGGTCGCGGCGGGTGGCGCTACCGGTGCCGCCGTCGCAGCGGAACGCTCGATCAGCTTATCGAGCTCGCCGCGGTCAAGCCAGACTCCACGGCACGACGGACAGTAGTCAATTTCGATTCCCTGGCGTTCGGAAATTACCAGTTGCTGGTCTTTGCATACGGGACACTGCATGAGATTCTCCTTTAGGAATACCAGGCGATAGATTCTGAATCTCGGCTGAAGTTCCTAAGGGATGAAAGGGCTGGTGAATTGCCCCTAAAGGGCATGGGAGAAGCGTCTTGTATGTGGCGGAGAGGGTGGGATTCGAACCCACGGTGGACTTGCGCCCACGCCTGATTTCGAGTCAGGTACATTCGACCACTCTGCCACCTCTCCGAAGGGTCGAATTCTACCTTAGGAAAACCTAACCCCGGCTTGCCTCTCGGTCGATGGCGCGGGCAAGTGCAAGGTCCTTGTCGGTGAGCCCACCGGTATCGTGCGTGGTCAGGCGGATGGAGACGTGGTTATAGACGTTTTGCCACTCTGGATGGTGGTTCATGGCCTCTGCGTGGACAGCGACCCTGGTCATAAAGGCGAAGGCTTGGTTGAAATCAGAGAAGCGAAACTCACGCCGAATGGCGCCGCCGGACCCCCGGTCTAGGTGCCAGTCGGGCAGGGTTCTTGTGGTCTCTTCAAAGACTAAGGATTGGGTGTCAGGGGGCATGAGCGCGATTCCAATGGGTTTGGCCAGGGTAGACGGACGCTCGACTTGATCGCGATAACGTTTCCGCCGGACAATCCTAGCCAGGGAGCTTATGAAAGGGTGGAAAACCCTCTTGAGCAGAGGTGGTTTATGGCAAGAGATAACTTGATTCGTTTTGTTCAGCTGGGTTTCTGGGCGATCGTCGTCTTCTCGGTTGTTCTGATCGCCGGGGTGCAGACGGGTAAGTTGGGTGTTCCCGCAGTCCTTGGGGCGATCCTTTTCCTAATTATCATTTCGAGCGCTTTAGTGAGTCGTCGATCCGCAGCCGCAGGCCGTCACGGCTTTATGCATGCTGTGAGCGAGCAGACAAAAGCGTTGTTCGCGTCTCTGGCGGCTAACAAGGTTGGAACCCTGATTATTTTGGCGATTCTGATCGGATTCGTTTGGCTAGCAACGGCTGCGATTCGTTAGTCCTTAGCCGAGCGGGTGGTTGGTGTAGATCTTCGTGGACTGGTTCTGATTGGGGCCAGTCCGCTCATGGACGCATTTAAATCCGTGCTGTGGCACCTGGTCGGCGTGCGTCGGAATGTTGTAGACCAGAATGGTTGGGATAACGCGAAGCTTTTTTAGCGTGGCATTCAGAATGACGGCGTCAAAAGGGTTATAGAGGTACGCAATCAGCGCTGGTCCGAAGCTGCTGAAGTCTGTCTTTGAGGCATCGGCAACCAGAAATTCGCCCGGATTCCCAAATACCTTTTGGTGATTGGCCTGTGCGATCGGGATAAAGGGTGGGTAGTAATCCAGACCAATGATTCTTGGGGCGATTTTTGTTGTCTGACAGGCTAACCGCCAGACGATAGGGACCTTTCCTTTGCCGCATCCGATGTCAATAAAGCTGTAGTGACCGAGACGGGTGCCCAGTTGCGTGTGAAGCCACCCAAAGGACAGGTTAATCTCACTGGTCCAAGAGGCCATATAGGGCTTGCCGTGGGAGAGGTTGGACGTCTCGTGGAATCCCGTCTTGGCTAAAGGGGTAGTGGTCTCTGTGCCGTAAGTCTTATCGAATAGCTCACGCTCTTGGTATTCCCATTCAGATAGGCTCTGACCTGGGGGGACCTTTGATGGGCGGGACGACATATTAAGGAAAGGGTAGTCGATGAAGTTTCTATTGGTGGTTTTTATCAACCTGAACGCAAACAACCAGCTGATTCACCATTTTGGCGTGCCTTACGACACCCTGCAGGCCTGCGAGTCGGCCCGGCGGTTGGTACAGAATTCAGAGTGGTACACGGTGCGTACGTCTTGCGCAGTCTTCGCGCGTGATCTGAAGGCTCAAATGCCGCAGATCCAGGGGATGTGATCTAGCCCCCGCTCCACATATTCGTATTCTTGCCCGCCATAAACATCCGCGCGGCAAGGATGCTCGTTGTGTAGAACATCATCTGGCCTTTTTCGTTATAGACCGCGTAGCGGCGGTCAGTCGCGGATATGGTGATCGATTCGAAGTACATGGCGTAGTCTAGAAAAAACCCTTTACGTCAGGGTTACGGCAAAATTCTGAAATACGTTTAGTGCTGGGTCAAGCACCCTCTTTATCAAAGAGTACTCTATGTCCGACGTCGTCACACAGCTAAAGTCGTTTTGGGATTCGCGCTACAAGGGCGCTGAGTATGCCTATGGCACCGAGCCCAATGATTATCTCGTCTCACAGATGGGGTTGATTCCGAAGGGGGGGCGTGTCCTGTGTCTGGCAGATGGAGAAGGTCGCAATAGCGTGTTCCTGGCGGAACAAGGATTCCAAGTAACCGCAGTTGAGCTCTCCCACGAGGGAATTGAGAAGGCCAAACGACTTGCTGAGCAGCGCGGCGTTACCGTGACGTTTATCGAAGCGGACGTCAACAGCGTGGAGATCAAAATGGCCGCCTGGGACGGTATCGTCTCGATCTTTTTACACTTGCCTCGCAAGCTTCGCCAGGTACTCCATCAACGGATTGTTTCGGGTCTTGCGCCCGGAGGTGTCTACATCTATGAGGCGTACACCATTGACCAGCTTGGCAAAGGAACTGGTGGCCCCAAGGAGCCTCAGGTGCTGGCGGCGCCGAACGAGATCCTAGATGACTTTCCGCAGGGTCGTGTTCATCACTTCTTTGTGGGAGAGCGCCCGATCCACGAGGGGCCCCTACACAGCGGCGCAGGGGCGGTCGCTCAGGTCACGATAAAAAGTTAGCGGGAAACCCCAGCTCTTCTAAGATCGACGCGTTGTGCTGCCCAACGTCAGGGACAGCATCCATGCGGTATTCGTACTGGTTGTTAACCCCTGGCGGTAAGAGCGCAGGAAGTGCACCGGCAGGCGAATCCACCATCTGCCAGCGGTCACGTGCCTTTAACTGAGGATGAGCCCAGACGTCTGCCATAGTGTTGACCTGAGCATTTGCAATCGGCGCTTCTTCTAACCGTGCAATGACCTGCGCTGCGGTCATTTTTCCGAAGACCTCGAGGATGATGGCCTCGAGTGCTGCGCGGTTCTCATTGCGTTTGAAGTTGCTCTCGAATCGCGGATCTGATTTCAGTTCGGGTTTTTCCAAAACCTTGTCGCAGAAGGTCTGCCACTCACGTTCGTTCTGAAGACCAAGCATGACGGTCTTGCCATCTCCCGCAGCGAATGGTCCGTAAGGATAGATGGTTGCATGCGATGCGGCTGCACGCGGTGGCGGTGGGGCCCCATCAAAGGCGTAATAAAGGGGATACCCCATCCACTCGGTAAGCGCTTCAAGCATCGAGACATCAATACCGGATCCCTTACCGGTCTTATCGCGAAGCATGAGTGCTGACAGGATATTGGTATAGGCGTACATGCCTGCTGCGATATCGGCAATTGAGCAGCCTGCCTTGCTTGGCGCTTCGGGTGTTCCTGTGACGGAGAGAAAGCCTGCTTCACTCTGAATCAACAGGTCGTATGCCTTCTTATCACGATAGGGACCATCTTCTCCGTAGCCCGAGATATCGCAGACGATCAGTCTGGGATGTTTCGGGGCTAGCTGACTGTGAGACAGCCCCATGCGCGCTGCAGCGCCTGGCGCAAGATTCTGAATCAGGACATCTGTCTTCTCCAGAAGTCGAGATAGCACCTCTTTGCCCTTGGGATCTTTTAGGTCAAGGGCGAGGCTTTCTTTCGATCGATTGGTCCAGACAAAGTGTGACGCGAGACCCTTCACGCGCTGGTCATACCCGCGAGCAAAGTCTCCCACGCCAGGCCGCTCGACCTTAATGACCCGGGCGCCTAGATCGGCGAGCTGGCGTGAGCAGAAGGGGGCGGCAATCGCATGTTCTAAGGAGACGACGGTGATCCCGTCAAGTGGTCGTGGCATGGTTTTGGATCGGTTTTGGCGTGTGAAGTAAAGCTCGATTGTACCGAGCTGAACTTCTGGGCCTTGTATTGACGATGACGCCTGCTCACTGTTGGGGTCTGTCTTATTAGTACATGTGGATAATTTTGAATCAATCAAAACGGTATGCTAAGCTGACTTATCCGTACAAATGTAGGAGATCCTGATGTCTGAGAGGTTCGAAACCGAAGAAGACCATAAGGCGCATCCACAAGGCGTGGTGCTTCATGAGTACGTTGCCAACGCACTTGCAGACCGTATCCGACAAGGGGAGTGGGGCGTCGGTTCCGCGTTGCCGTCTGAGGCGACGTTCTGTCGTCAGTATGCGGTCAGCCGGCATACCTTGCGGCATGCGCTGGCCACTCTAGAAGAAAACGGTCTGATCCTTCGTCGGCAGGGTGCACCAACCCGAGTTATTTCGCGTCAGCGACCGCGAAAATTTATTCAGAGTTTTAACTCCCCGGCCGATATCCTGCGTTACTCAGGCGCCACCTATCGCGTGAACGAGGTCCAAGAGTACGTGGAGTGTGATGCGGGCTTGGCGCCGCTTCTACAGGCGCCGATCGGGTCCTCCTGGTATCACATCGGGGGTATCCGTCGGGAGCTCAGTACCGATCTGATTCTGTCGTATAACGATATCTACCTGCTTCCGAAGTTTGCGGATCTGGTCAACGAGCCAGATCACTCTCATTCCATGGTGTTTGAGCAGATTGAACGTCGATTTGGGGTGTCAATTGATCGCGCGGTGGTTGATATCTCGGCCACAGGCGCGAATCCTCAGATGGCGAAGTCATTGCAGGTGCCGCGCGGAACGCCTTGCCTTGTCGTGATTCGGCGATACTTCGACTCGAGTGGCAACCCGTTTGAGATCTCGGTCAGCCATCATCCGGAAAATCGTTTTGTTTACAGTATGGAATACCGCAATAGCGCCTCAAAGGGCGCCTAACTTTTTGGAGTGAGTAGATGCCTGTTATTGAATCCGTCTCAGTGACCGCTTGTGAGATTCCCTTAGATCATGTGACATCGTTTTCTACACGAACTGTCTCATCACGTCACTATGGCTTGGTGAAGGTCCGCTCGGTCGATGGTCACGAGGGTATCGGGTTTTGTTATGTGGGCAGTCGCGCAGGAAGTCTTGTCAAAGAGGCGGTAGAGCAGCTGCTGGGACCTTTGCTGATCGGTCAAGAGAGTCGTCAGACGGAAGGCTTGTGGCAGAAGATGTATCAAGAATCGATCCTTCAGGGCCGCTCTGGTTCGGTGATGCGTGGCATTTCGATTCTCGATACCGCGTTGTGGGACTTAAACGCACGGTCTGTTGGGATTCCCTTGCATGACTATCTTGGTAGCCTGCACCGAGAATCCGTAATGGCTTACGCCAGCGGCGGGTATTACCTGGACGGCAAGACGCCTGCAAAGCTTGGTGAGGAGGTCGCCGGCTACGTTGCCAAGGGATTCAAAGCGGTCAAGATCAAGACCGGTCGACTCTCCCCGAAAGAAGAAGAGGCACGCATTGCTGCTGCGCGCGATGCTATTGGTCCCGATGTCTATCTGATGCTGGATGCGAATAATGCCTGGTCAGATCTGCCGACCGCGCTTGAATATATGCGTCGGTTTGAGCCCTATGATCCTTATTGGATTGAAGAGCCGTTTTCACCGGATGCCATTGATCTTCACGCACGACTGGCGAGTCGCACGACCGTGACGGTCGCGACCGGTGAGATCGAGGTCGGCCGTTGGCGGTTTCGTGAGCTGATTGATGCGGGAGGCGCCGAGATCCTGCAGGCTGATGCAGCCGTCTGTGGCGGGATCAGTGAGTGGCGCAAAATTGCTGCTCACGCCGATTCGCGCGGTGTGACGGTGAGCCCGCACTGGTTCCATGACCTGCACGCCCCGCTGGTTGCTGCAACCCCGAACGCGCGATTTGTGGAGTTTTTCTTAGATGACCAGGTGCTGAACTTCCGGCGCCTCGTGGATAATCAGCTCGGATTCAAAAATGGCCATGTCGTGCTTCATCAGACGCCTGGTCTTGGCTTTGGTTTTGATGAGGCTGCTGTAAGTCGTTACGGCGGTCGTTGGACCGTCATCCGCGCCTGAACCGCGCTCAACCCTTTATCGAAAGCGATCGTTCTATGAGCAGTGATCCTCAAGATTCGTCGAAGGCTTCCCAGAAGTCGGCATTGCGACCTTTGAAGCCGATGCCCGCGATGATCTTTGCTAGTCGTTGGCTTCAGCTGCCGCTCTACCTTGGACTGATCGTGGCCCAGGGTGTCTATGTGGTGCTTTTTATCCAGGAGCTCATGCACCTTGTACCCATTCTGTGGGATCCGAATGCGTTGGCAAATACTGCATCCGTTATGGGAATCAAGGCTGTCAGCAAAGAGATTGTCGTGATGCTGATGGTCTTGTCACTGATTGATGTGGTGATGATTTCGAACCTCTTGATCATGGTGATCATCGGGGGTTACGAGACCTTTGTCTCCAGACTAGATCTCGAGGGGCATCCGGATCAGCCTGAGTGGCTTTCTCACGTCAACGCGAATATTTTGAAGGTCAAGCTTGCAACCGCCATCATCGGCATTTCATCGATTCATCTGCTCAAGACGTTCATCTCGGCAGACTCGATGTCCGATAAAGCGTTGCTCTGGCAGACGATTATTCATACGACCTTTATTTTCTCTGCGATCAGTATCGCCTGGATCGACCGGTTACTGAGTCACTCCGTGGCAAACGACAAGCACTAGTCTTTCGTGTTTTTTCGAAACCACTCGCTTTGCTCGTATTGTTTGCGGGCAAAGCGAAGGGTCACCAGCAAAATGGCAGCGGCTGGCAGGGCTAGTAACACGCCAAAAAATCCGAATAGGCTTCCGAAGAACAGTAAGGCGAAGATCACGGCGACGGGGTGTAGTCCAATGCGATCACCAACCAGTTTTGGCGTGAGGAAAAAGCTCTCGGCGACCTGCCCAACGGCGTAGATTGCCAAGACGGCGAGAAGCGGTATGCTTGGCCCGAACTGCAGTAATGCGGAGATCACTGCCAAGGCAAGACCTACGCCAAAGCCGATATAAGGGATGAAGATCGCCAATCCCGTCAGGATTCCAATGGCGATCCCTCCGGCCATGCCAACCAGGTGTAGCGCCGTTGCGTAATAGACCGCGAGGACAAGCATCACCATCAGTTGTCCGCGGAGATACTGAGACAACAGGTGATCGCATTCCTTGGCCAGTTGCGTGACGGTCTCGCGATATCGCGGCGGCACAAGCTGGGCTAAGCGTGAGAAAAAGGCCATCCAGTCGACGATCAGGTAAAACACCACAAAGAAAATCAGTACTAAGGCACCGATAACGGCAAAGAACGACTGGGTCGATGCCAGAACCGTTTCCAGAATCTTTCCGACCATCGCATCGGCGTTTGCCGAAAACTGGGCCGAGGCGCGTTCAATGAGCTGAACCTTGAGTTGTTCCCAGTTAAGGTCAATTTCCCAGCGTGCGAGTTGTGGGCCAAGCCATGACTGACTCTTCTCGAGCCAGGTTGGAAACTGAGACCGAATCAGGGGAATCTCTCGGCTGGCAACACTGATCATCAGAATGAGCAGACCCACTGCCGCGGCAATACCGGTGACCACCGCGGTCAGGGCCGCGAGTGCCCGGGGTAGGCGAAGTCGGTGCAGCCCTTCGGCGAGGGGCTCCAGGATGTAGGCCAGAATAACTGCGGCCAGAAAGATGGATAACAGGGTCAGCATGTCGCCCGCATTTTTGCATGACCGGCTGTCGCTGGTAGTCTTATGCCCACTATGAACAAACAAAAACCCTCCCGTCCGCAGGTTCCGCCCACGGCAGATCTCTGCGATGCCAATGAAGAAGCCCTTAAGAGCGGCGTGCTTCGCGTTCTTCCGCCGGTCTTTCAAAACTACGGTGGCGAGCCGTCAATCTCTGGTCCTATCGCGACCCTGAAGGTCTTTGAGGACAACGCCCTGGTCCGTCAGACCCTTGAGAGTCCTGGAAAGGGACGGGTTCTGATGGTGGACGGTGGGGGAAGCGACCGATGCGCCCTGGTGGGCGGGAACTTGGCCCTGCTGGCAGAGAAAAACGGCTGGGCTGGGGTGGTCGTCAACGGCTGTGTGCGGGACATTATGGAGCTTGCGGACGCCCCGGTCGGTATCTGGGCGATGGCCTCCCATCCTCGTAAGCCCGCCCGCGAGGGCACCGGGTCCAAGGAGGTTCCCATCGACATGGCGGGCGTGCTGGTCCACCCTGGTCAGTGGTGTTACGCCGATGCTGACGGGATCCTGGTGAGT
>JACCED010869480.1_pt1 | contig 10860 bp, 5 predicted proteins | sample 7455021 | NCBI WGS metagenome assembly JACCED01 (sample SAMN15323456, study PRJNA562643) | freshwater metagenome | isolation source: river surface water | place: USA:Blue River Watershed | collected 2017-08-19 | reverse complement strand
CACCGAAGCCTAAGACTGGTGCGATGGTATAACATTTAGAGGATATAAAAATGAATTTCAAAGACATGTTAGAAACATTAGGCCAATTGTCAGAGGCTACTGAAAAAACAAAGACAGGTGTTAAGCATACTGCGGATGCAGGCGGCTATGGTCGTAAGTTTGACACTGATGAAGAAGGTGACGAGAAAAAGAAGGATGCGACTCCTGCGGCGAAGCGCGGTAGAGGACGTCCTGCTAAGGGTAGTGATGAAACAGGCAATGTCAAGAAGTATGATGACAAGGCACTGAGTTCTGTATTCGGTGGCGGTAAGAAGCCAAAGAAAGAAGTAGGCACTGTTTCTAAAAAGCATACTCTTAAAGATTGGTTTGAGCGTGTTGACGCTGAATTCATTGCAGAAGCAGAACAAGTTACAATGGAGCCTGCAAAGCAGAACACACAAGTTATCAAGCAAGGTACTAAGACATTAGGTACAGTTTCAAATCCACAGTTGGCTGCACAGATTAAGCAATCAATTGGCAAGGGTGAAATGAGTCTTGCCGGTGATCAGTTGGGCGAAGAAGAATTAGATGAATTAAGTCCAGGTACTATTCAGTCAGCGGCCGCAAAGCGTGATGCACAGCAACCAGGTCAAATGTCACAGGCTACACAACGCAAAGATCCAATGGTTCATGCTACAAATCGTATCAACATGACTAATCGTGTAGAAGAAGAAGATTACAGTGCTACTAAAGCACGTGCCGGTAAAGACATTGGCAAGCCAGGTAAGAACTTTGCTAAGATTGCAAAGAGTGCAGCCGCAAAGTATGGCTCTAAAGAAAAGGGCGAGAAAGTAGCAGGTGCAGTACTTGCTAAGTTACGTTCAAAGACCAATGAAGTTGAACAACCTACTATGGACAATATGACTGCAATGGGCGCAGGCCTAGGCGCTGGTCGTAGCCAAACAACACTTGAAGGCAAGAAGCCAGATTTCTTAGACCTAGATAAAGACGGTAACAAGAAAGAATCAATGAAGAAGGCAGCAGCCGACAAGAAAAAGGTAAAAGAAGGTATGAATCACAAATTGCAAGCGGCCCGTTTAGAGGGTAAAGCACATGGATTAAAGGGTCATGCCTATCATGGTAAAGCCTTTGAAGATATGGAAGAAGCACGTATGTATCACGAAGGCTTCAAAGAAGGACTCGATGAGTGCTACGGCATGAAGCCAATTCAAGGTATGGTAGATGAGATGGATGCTCCAGCAACTCCACCAGCGACAGTAAGTGGCATGGCTGATCAGGCTATGGAAATGGCTACTATGGAAGATGAAATGGATGAAGGCAATGCATTTACTGCCGCATTAGCAAAAACACCAAAAGGTGGTAAGTTCTCAGTAGGCGGTAAGACATTCACTGATCGTAGTGACTATAGTTCAAAGATTGACGAATTCGCATTTGAATCATTAGACCGTGAACTACAGAACTTATTAAAAGAAAGTGATGAGAAGATTGAAGAAGGTATGAGTGTTTCTATTACTAAGGGACAACAAAACATGCCTGACTCAGTTAGTGTTACTGCACAAGACGGTGAAGCAGAAGAGTTATTAGGTCTAATTAAATCATTAGGCGGCGGATTATTTGGTGGTGAAGAGCAACATAGTGACTATGGTGCACCACAAGCAGGCGCAGATCATGGCGGTATCAAAGTCGTTGACGATCACGACGGTATGCTTGCTCTTATGAAGAAAATGTCAGGTGGCGATGAACATGGTTCAGAAGATTATGCTGACGAAGAAGGTCATGACCATGATGACGAAATGTGCAACGAATGCGGCACAATGATGACTGCCGAAGGTGGTTGTGGTTGTGATGAAAGTAAAGAAATGGTCGATGAAGTAGAATCAGAAGACCAAATGGAATTTGAAGTTGCAGAAGATAATGCTCCGGATTCAGAAGAAGCAGAACACACTGCCGATGAAGAAGCAGAAGCACAGGAAGACATGGCACTTGCTAAGTCAGATCAGCAAAACAAAACAACTACATTCAATGAAGGCGGTGACGGTCCAGAAGCAAGTGAAGAAGGCGAAGAAGATATGTCTGCATCAGGCGATGAAGATGGTGAAGAAGTAAATGAATCATTCAATCTTCAAGACCTATACAAGAAACTTGTATTTATGGAAGAGTCAACTGCCGAAAAGGACGACAAAGCCGAAAAAGCAGGTAAGAAAGTCGCTAAAGATATCGAATATGACGAAGGTCATAAAGGTAAAGATGATGACAAGGCAGAACGTGCCGGTAAGAAAGTTGCTAAAGATATTGAATACGATGACAAGAAAGACAAGAAAGAAAAGGTCGATGAGTGGGCAAATCAAACAGGTCCAGGACCCGGTAAAGGTACTGACGCAAGTTTTGAACAAGACATTGACTTTATGACTAAGGTTATTGCAGGTGGTTTGAACAAGCCTAAATCAACTGGTCAAACAACTATCCCTGTTGTTGCAAGTCAATTAAATCGTACGGTATCACACAATACTACTGATATTAACGAATCAGTTAATGACTGGAAGAAATTAGCAGGCATTAAGTAAAAACAAACATAACTGTTTTAAATACCCGGCTTTAGTCGGGTATTTTTTTGGCTGGATCACTTTAATCCAAAAACGATAAATACAAACATAAGGTGATTATAAACATGGCGCAACGTAACATTGACTTTGGTACATTCCCGGACGATCCAGATGCAGATGCTATCAGAACTGCGTTCCAGAAAACACAAGAGAACTTTACAGAGTTATTTGGTGGACTTCAGGACCAAGCAGTAATTTCTGTTAACAGAACTGCCGGCGCGGGTATTACTGTAAACTCTCCAACAGGTAACGTAATTGTTACCGCTAATATTGCATGTGTGCAAGTATCGTCAAACACATTAGGTGTAAGTAGAGATTCTGCTAGTTATACAGCAGGGGGAAACGCAACAATTACAAGTTCTTCACAGACACTTGTAATTGAACTACCAAACGATATTGCTAACGTAGATAACATTACATTAGATGCTAACTTAACTGCTAACGTAGTTAAAGCAAATCTAAACGTTTTAGTAGGATCTAATGCAATTGTACTTGCAAATACAGGTAATGCTACCATTGGAAACGTTAGTGTTTCAGGTGTTATCAATGTTACCGGTCTTGCTACTGTAGGTAACATCAGCACAGTTAACGGTACATTCTCAAATTCTATTACAGTAACAACTGCGGCAAACGTTGGTGCATTGAATGCTACAACGGGTGCTTTTGTTGGAACTGTAACTGCTAATAATGCCAACGTCACAAACAATGTTGCAGCCAATATAATCACTGCTAATTTCTTTTATGGTGACGGTAGTAATATTTCAAACGTAACTTCTTTACCCAATGATAGAATCAATAATGGTTTAAGTCAAGTATTTGTTACATTAAATGGTAATGTAACTTCTACTGTTGCCGGGGCAGACGTTTTATTTGTTACTGCAACCGGTGCTAATGTTACGGGCACACTTAATGCCACAGGTAATTTAACTGCCGTAAATGCTAATTTAGGCAACAGCGTAACTGCAAATTATTTTGTTGGTAACTTATATGGTCAAGCAAACACTGCGGTCAGCGCCACTACAGCAGGTACAGTAACAACAAATGCACAACCAAACATCACTAGTGTCGGTACACTAAGTTCATTAAGTGTTACTGGCAACGCTGACTCAGGTAACGTAAATGCAACAGGCGGTGTGTTTACCTATGTTAATGGTAATGGTGCAAACTTAACATCATTAACAGGCGCCAACGTAACTGGTTCGGTGGCAAATGCAACTTATGCAAACGGAGTAGCAGGTGCAAACGTATCAGGTGAAGTGAGTTATGCCGCAACAGCAAACAGTGTTGCAGGCGGAAACGTAGTAGGAAACGTAGCAAATGCTACTCATGCGTCAACTGCTAATACAGTAGTAGATGCTACACAATCAAATATCACAAGCGTAGGTACATTGACTGGATTAAATGTCAATGGTACAATAACTGCGGCAAGTATTACTGCAAATACAGGATCATTTACTGGTAATGGCAGTGGACTAACAAACTTAGCGGGTGCTAACGTTACAGGTACTGTGGCAAATGCTACATATGCGGCAAGCACTAATACAGCAAACACTGCGGCTACAGTAACAACAAATGCACAGCCAAACATTACAAGCGTTGGTACACTAAGTTCATTAGCAGTCACCGCAGATATTACAGCAGGCAACGTTTATGCTAACTCAGGTACAATTGGTGCTCAAACACTAAAGGGCGAAGGCGGAAACATTAGTAACATTCAAGGTGCTAATGTTAGTGGTACTGTATCAAGTGCTACAACTGCATCAACAGCGGGTACTGTAACAACTAATGCTCAACCTAATATTACATCAGTTGGTTCATTGACAAGTCTTACAGTTACTGGAAATATCAATGCGGGTAATGTAAGTCTTGCATCAGGTATCTTTACTGGTAATGGTAGCGGATTGAGTCAATTGACTGCCGCTAATATTAATGGTACAGTGGCAAATGCTACATATGCAGACAATGCAGGTAACGCCACCAACGCAACATCAGCAACAAGTGCAACAACATCAGGTACTGTAACAACTAATGCACAACCAAATATTACAAGTGTTGGTACACTAAGTTCGTTGGCAGTTACAGGAAACACAACATCAGGTAACGTATACGCTAACTCAGGTACAATCGGTGCATTGTATTTGGCGGGTGATGGTAGTAACATTACTAACATTAGTGTTGGTGCAGGTAGTTATATTGAAAACGGAAATTCAGAAGTACGTGTAGATGCTAATAGTAACGTAAGAGTTACTGTAGCCGGTAATGCGAACGTAGTGGTCGTCACTGGAACTGGCGCCAACATTACCGGTTACGCAAACATTACTGGTAATGTATCCGCAGGCAATGTCAGTGCTACATTACTCACAGGTACATTAACAACAGCAAGTCAGCCTAACGTAACAAGTTTAGGTACATTGACTGGATTAACTGTTAATGGTACTAGTAATTTAGGACCCAATAGCAACGTCATTATTACAGGTGGTGTAGCAAATGCATTCTTAAAGACTGATGGTAGCGGCGCATTGTCATGGGATACTGGTACATTAGTTCCTGCACAAGGTTCAAATACACAAGTCATCTTTAATGATGGTGGCTCTACATATGCAGGTAATGCTAACTTAACTTTTGATAAGACTAACTCTACATTAACTGTAGGTAATAGTGTTATTGCAGGTAACGTATACGCAAATAGCGGAACTGTCCGCGGGTCATTGTTGACTGGAACACTAACCACAGCGGCGCAGCCTAATATTACAAGTGTAGGCACACTAACAAGTTTAGGTGTTAATGGTACTATAACTGCGGCAGCATTTACTGCTAACACCGGAGTGTTTACTGGCAATGGTGCAGGACTAACTAATCTTGCAGGTGCTAATGTTACAGGTACAGTATCAAGTGCAACAACTGCATCAACAGCCGGTACAGTAACAACAAATGCACAACCCAACATCACATCAGTTGGTACATTGAGTTCATTAAGTGTTACCGGTAATACTACAACTGGTAACTTAAGTGGCGCTAATGCAGTTACAGCAAACTTCTTTATTGGTAGTGGTAATAACCTATCAAATATTCAAGGTGCTAATGTTACAGGTACTGTATCAAGTGCTACAACTGCATCAACAGCGGGTACTGTAACAACTAATGCTCAACCTAATATTACATCAGTTGGTACACTAAGTTCATTGGTTGTAAATGGTAATATCAATGCAGGTAACTTGAATACTACTGGGGTATTCAGTGGTAATGGCGCATCATTAACAAACGTTCCCGGCGCTAACGTAACTGGTACGGTTGCTAACGCAACTTATGCAACAAGCGCAGGTAGCACAACTACTGCCGGCACAGTAACAACAAATGCACAACCAAATATTACAAGTGTTGGTACACTAAGTGCATTAGACGTAACAGCAGGCATTGTTGCCGGTAATGTGTATGCAAATAGTGGAACTGTTCGTGGTAATCTATTAACCGGTACATTAACAACAGCCGCACAACCTAATATCACAAGCGTTGGCTCATTGACTTCATTGATTGTAAATGGTAATATCAATGCCGCTAATTTGACAGTTGGCTTAGGCACGGTAACTGCTAATATATTCAGTGGTAATGCAAGTAATTTAACAAATATTCCCGGTGCAAACGTAACTGGCACTGTTGCTAATGCAACGTTTGCATTAAGTGCATCAAGTGCTACTACCGCTAGCACGGTAACAACAAACGCACAACCTAATATCACATCAGTAGGAACATTAACAACTTTAGATGTAAATGGAACTGCGACTGCGGTCAACTTTACTGCTAACACAGGTATCTTTACTGGTAACGGTAGTGGATTGACTTCACTGAATGCAAGTAACATTTCAACTGGTACTCTTGCTCAAGCAAGACTTGCCAATAGTTCATTAACAGTTAATGGAACTAGCATTTCACTAGGTGGTTCAGGTACAATCACTGCGGCTAATCCAAATGCATTGACATTGGGAACTTATTTGACAGGTACAAGTTACGATGGTAGCACAGCCGTAACTGCCGCAGTAGATGCAACTACAACTAATACAGCAAATAAAGTTGTAGCACGTGATGCTAACGGTAGTTTCAGTGCTAATATTATTACTGCAACACTAAGTGGTTCAGCAACAAGTGCTACAAGTGCTACAACAGCGGGTACAGTAACAACAGCCGCACAACCTAACATCACAAGTGTTGGCACACTAACATCACTAACATCTTCCGGTAACATCAGTGGTGCTAATCTTGTCGCAACCTCATATACGATTTCGTCTGTGGCTACAGGTATTAGTGCTGCCGGATCAACACAGGGTACAGCAACAGCACTAACTAAAGATGTGAATGTGGTTTCAACTGTGAGTGCTGGACAAGGTGTTGTATTACCAACTGCTGTTGGTGGTATGCGTATAACTGTTATGAATACTTCACCTACTGCATTGAATGTTTATCCAGCAACAGGTGCCGGAATCAACAATAACGGCGCAAACGTAGCCTTTGCATTACCAGGAAATGGTAGATTAGATTTCTTAGCAGTTACTAGTACACAATGGTATACTCTAACTGCAACTTATGCCTAAAGAGAAGGAACAAATTAATGGCTAAAATAAAGAGTGGAAGTGGTTCAAATAAAGGAATGAAAGTTTCTTTTACGAGCCAACATAAAGGAAAAACTACAATCGGTGGTAATCCTAGTAGTATTAAGTTTTCTACAATGAATAAGAGTAAACGTGCAAATTATAAACCGTCACGCGGACAAGGCAGACCATAAAAAGAAGGATAAGAAAGTATGTCAAAAGTCACATTAGAATTATTAAAAGAAATTTGTCCTAAGACTAAATCAACAGTCTTAGCAAAATATGTTGAACCGTTGAATGAAGTAGGTGAACACTTTGGATTGTTTGAAAATCCAAAGCGTATGGCTGCATTCTTAGCACAAGTAGCACACGAATCAGGTGGTTTTAACTTTGTTAAAGAAGGCTTGAGTTATTCAGCGGCTTCATTGAATAAAGTTTTCAAAAAGTATTTCCCAACATTAGAATCAGCAAAAGCATATGAACGTCAACCTGCAAAGATCGCAAACAAAGTTTATGCTAATCGTATGGGCAATGGCCCTGAAAGTTCAGGTGACGGATATAGATATTGTGGTCGTGGATTGATTCAGTTGACCGGTAAAGATAACTATACACGTTTTGCTAAGGCTCTTGGCAAAACACTTGATGAAGCAGTTGAATATCTAGAAACTTCAGAAGGCGCTGTTGCAAGTGCAGGATGGTTTTGGGACGCAAACAAATTAAGTGTTTATGCAGACAAGGGTGACTTTGTTGGATTAACAAGACGTATCAATGGTGGTACGATTGGTCTTGCAGACAGACAACATCACTACGATATCGCACTTAAAGCACTTGCTTAAGGATTAACATGGCACTACCCGTTTGGCAATCACAACCTAATTTAGGATCATTCGTCAGTAATCAACAGATGAGTGTCTTATTAGTGGCTATTCCTATTTTACCTGCAACTAGTGTAACTTACTCAGTTGTGGGTGGCTCATTGCCAAATGGGGTAGTGTTATCATCTAATGGTAACTTACAAGGAACACCTGTAGTCTTTAGTAACGCAGTTTTTACTTTTACTGTTAGAGCAACAGACAATTTAGGTAATCGTAAAGTGCAATCATTTTACATGAGTGTCAGTTATTCATTACCTCAGCCAAATTGGAATACACCTGCAGGATCCGTTGGTAGTTATCCATCAACAATTCCTATGGCATATCAATTAACGGCTACACCTGTATTACCTGCTGTTACAGTAACCTATCAAGTAATCAGTGGGAGTTTACCTAGTGGACTAACACTAAATGAAGATGGCTTAATTTCAGGTACTCCAATATTAGTTACCGCAGATGTGTCACAAACTTTTGTAGTACGTGCAACTGATAACTATCAGAACATTAGAGATAGAACATTTTCTATTACAGTATCAGGTTCAGCAATTCCCCAATTTACTACGCCTACTGGCACATTGATTACTACACTTGACAGTACATGGGTAGAAATTCCTGTTGAATATTCTAATCCAATTGCAAGTAATCCTGTAACTATCAGACTTATTCAAGGTCAATTGCCACCGGGCATTGAAATTAATAGTTATGGATTAATCAGAGGATATGCAGAACCTCCTATTTTAAATCTAAACTTACCACTAGTAACTACTAACATTGTAGCAACAAGTTCAAACACTGTAGTCTGTGTAAGTACTAGTGGATTTAGAGTAGGTAGACCTATATCATTTACTGGTTCTGAGTTTGGAGGAATTACTGCTAACCAAACATATTATGTTAACAGTATTATCGATGATACAACATTCACTATCAGTACTACTAAAGACGGCGGAGTATACACATTAAGTGATGCTGTAGGCTTTATGAATGCCACATTACCCACAATTTCTATTGGACAACCTACAATTCAAACGTATTCATTTTCATTGAAATTAGAGAGTCCTTTAGGTAGTGACATTGAATCATACTTCATTACAGTAATTAATCAGAACACTCCTGCAAGTGAAGGTGGTCCTGGTAATCCACCCAACACACGCATTCCTACAATTTTCAATACTAGACCTGAAACATATAATATCAGTCAAAACGAACAGAACTACGGATATTATGTATTGCCACCAAATTCTGAGGGTGTTACATACCAACCGTATGAACTAGCATATATAGGTAAGATCACTAGCGACAACTATTTCTCATTCAGAATTTTAGGTAATGACTTTGATGGCAATCCATTAGAGTATGTATTTGCTGATTTACCATTAGGATTGACAGGAAATTCAGTAACTGGATGGATTAATGGTTATCCAATTATATCAGATAACACTATCAGTGACTTTACATTTAGTGTTGCTGTAAGAAAATCTACTAATCCAACATTTTCTACACCTTTCTTTAACTTTGGTTTTAGAATTAGAAATGATATTGTAGGTGATGTTACATGGTTAACACCAGCAAACTTAGGTACTATTGACAATGGTACAATTAGCATTTCTAAAGTACAGGCAGAAAGTGATGTTGCATTACAATATAGAATAGTTAGTGGTGAGTTGCCACCTAACTTAACACTATTAAGCAACGGGGAAATCTCAGGTGTAGTTGCATATCAACCAACTGATACATTCTTAGCACCAAATGAAACTAGCGAGTTTACATTTACCATTCAAGCATATAGCCCGCAGTTTCCTATCGTACAATCATCACGCACATTCACACTGAATGTATATCAAGAATATGGACAGCCAACAGATACATTGTACATTAAATGTACACCTAGTATCAATGACAGACGTTTGTTGGCTACCTTACTTGACAATCAAGCATTAATTCCAGAAGAGTATTTGTACAGACCACAGGATCCATATTTTGGTAAAGCAAATGCTATTGTCTATGAGCATGCATTTGGTATCTATGCAAGTAGTTTTGATGAGTATGTTGCGGCTATTACAAAGAATCACTATTGGAGACAAATCACATTAGGTGAATTGAAAACTGCTATTGCACGTAATGACGATGGTGAAATCATTTATGAAGTTGTATACAGTCAGGTAGTTGACAATTTAGTTAACCCCGAAGGGCAAAGTATCAGTGAAGAGATTTTTTGGCCTAGATTTATCCCATTAGAATTGGGACCATGGTACACTAGCGTTACTAACATTTACACCAGTTATGTAGAAGCACCTAACGGACAAGAATTCTATACAAGTTTAACTCCTGGCTACGCTAGAATATTATATCCAAACAGTTTACCAAATATGCGTGACCGTGTAGGACAAGAACTAGGACAAGAATACAATTTCAGACTACTACCTAAATGGATGACTAGTCAGCAACTAAATGGTTCAACATTAGGCTATACTCCGGCTTGGGTTATTGCATATACATTGCCTGGCTTTGCTGAAACTATCAAGAACAATATCAATGACAATTGGAAAGATCCAGTATTGAATACACCTTATACACTTAATACTATCAACTTTAAGATTGATAGATTTACTGTTGATAAGAGTACTACATTCAACTACGATAAAAACGTTAGCCCGCCCGCTTGGACAGGATTACCTAGCGCAAGCCCAACACCTGATCCACTTGATAGTAAAGACTTTTATGTACTGTTCCCTAGAGAAACTATTTTACCCGACAGAACGCAGTACTAAATACATTTACGGAATAGAGACATATGAGCCAAAT
>JACCED010313500.1_pt1 | contig 10865 bp, 8 predicted proteins | sample 7455021 | NCBI WGS metagenome assembly JACCED01 (sample SAMN15323456, study PRJNA562643) | freshwater metagenome | isolation source: river surface water | place: USA:Blue River Watershed | collected 2017-08-19 | reverse complement strand
TTTATTTTCTAGCCACGCATGACGATCTTGGTAAACCGCTGCGTGCCGAATGTCGCTACCGCTTGAGCGGCGTCGCACCAAATGCCTCATGGTGGAGTATCACGGCTTACGCGGGAGATAACTTTCTCTTTCCGGTCAAGTCGCACCGCTACAGCATCAGCGGAAATTCTTTGAATATCGTCGCCGGCAACCCATTCTCGGCGAGCATCGGACCAGAGAGCAGCCGCACTGACATCAACACTGCGGGCACCGGCGCACTTCGACTGACCCTGCGGCTCTACAAACCCGACGCCACGCTGCAGGCTAACCCTGCGAGCCTGAAGGCGCCGAGCATCGAGCTCATGGGAGACTGCCCATGACGGCGAGCACGACTCGGCGAGCGGGGTGGCCTTGGTATCGCCACTGGCTACTGGCGGCTCTACTAGCAGCAACGGTGCATATCAGCGCGGTGTTCTTGACGCCCCGACTCATCATGCACCGCGTCATCGACACCGTCGCCGGTGAAGGAGCCCAGCCCTACTGGCCGCCACCGATCGATCACATGCACAGGCGCGTCGTCATGCCGAGTCCGGATCTGCTCTACGCCGTGTGCGCCTATGATCTGTCGAATGGTTCGCTACGTATCCGGTTGGATGGAACGTACCCGCGCTACTGGTCGATCGCGCTCTACACCTCGAACTCCGATAACTTTCTCACCATCAGCAGCGACGATATCGGCGAGAGCGGCGTCGATGTCACTATCGATGAAACCCGCTCGACGCGCCGCGGACTTCTTTTGATGCGCATCATGACAGGAGCCAGTCCACAGTGGTTGGCGGAGGCGGAGGCATTTCGGAACCGACTGATCTGCCGCTCTGTGGCGCAACCAACGACTGTCAACTAAACGCAAAGACAACGTCATCTAACAGTCATGACGTCAGTCAATCCTCCTAGGCGAATTAATGTAACTCGCCTTGAGGTCGATTCATGTCTTTATCTTCGCGCTTCTCGCGCTTCTCGCGCTTTCCTCTCGTACAGCTCGCTGTCGTCGGCATACTCACGCAAGCCAATGCCCACGCCGATCCGCAGGCCTCCAACCCCACGTCAGACAGTGGCGATGAAGTCTTAGACACGGTTGTCATCACCGGTTCGAACATCCGTCGAGCCAACGTTGAAGGCGTTGCTCCGGTGACGGTAGTTGATGAATCAGCCATCGAGGTTCGCAACGCCTTCCAGCCGGTCGATCTCTTGACCTCACTTCCGTCGGTCGTGAATCTGCCAGAGAACGAGACGCGTCTCGGCTCCTCGGGCGCACGCGGCGATAATGCCAATATCAATCTGCGCAACATGGGGGCGACTGCCACACTGATTCTGGTCAATGGTCGTCGTATGGCGATCAACCCGATGACGGCGGGTCTCTCGCAAGCGGTCAACGTCAATCAATTGCCTTCGATCGGTATCGAGCGCATCGAAGTACTGCGAGACGGCGCGTCGTCTATTTATGGCTCAGACGCGGTCGGCGGTGTGATCAACTACATCCTTAAGAAAAATTTCGAGGGCATCGAAGGCACAGTGCGATACGGCGTTCCCGAGGCCGGCGGCGGCGAGAGCCTGCAGGTCGCGCTCAACTTTGGCTCGAGTTTCGCGGGTGATCGAGGTCGATTCTTCGGCAATCTAGAAGGCTACCAGCGTGAGGCGACGCTCCTAACCGATCGCGACTTCAGTCGAACGGCACTGAACTCTGCCCGCGCACCTGCCCCTTTCAATAGTTTGGGCGGCCCCTTCGACGGTCGCTCGGCGCGCGGTCTCTGGCCAACCTTCCGCATCGGCACGTCGACGACGAACAACTACTTCAGGCCTGTAAACGGTACGCCGACGCTGACAACGACAGCACCTAACCGATCAACGAATCCGGAGTTCTTTCTCGATCTGAACACCTATGGCTTCGCCTCTCCGGAAACGAAACGCATGACCGGTTTCTTTTCGGCTGAGTTCGATTTGACCGACAACATCACCGCGTTTGGTGATGTTAGCTTCTACACGTCCGACTCGACCATGCGACGTCAGCCGCTCGCGCTCAACGCACCCACTTCGGATAAGTTGATGGTCATGCCGATCGACAACCCGTACAACCCCTTTGGTTCTCGGTTCTATCACTCTACCGGCGCCGCGAATGCAGACGGCACCGCCCGCCTGACGGGTACGCCGAGAACCGTGAGCTTCACACAGATGACCCTTCGCGACCTGGAGGCGGAGTCGATCGATACGCAAGCCGACGTCATCCGCCTGACCGCCGGACTACGCGGCAAGATCGGCGAAACCTGGGAATGGGATGGCTCGATTTTCTACAACGAAGTTAACGGCGAGGATGGCGCCTTCCCGGACGTGCGCGAAAGCCTACTTCAAGCCGCTATCGGTCGTACCGACAGTGGCGCGTACAATCCGTTCGGTTATACCTTCAAAGTTCAAAATGGCGCGGTCGTCGTTGATCAGCCATTCACGAACGCGACGGCGACCGTCGGCTCCTTCTCTGAGGTATTTGCTCGCTCTGCCCGCAGCTCTCTCTCCTCGGCTGACCTGCGTGCCAATGGTCGCTTGTTCACGCTGTTTGGTAACGACGTGATGGCGGCTGTCGGTATCGAGTACCGGCAGGAAGATCTGCGCGATGTACGTCCGCCCTTCAGTGGCGAGAACCCAGCGAGCTCGGGTCTCGATGTCACCAACAACGACTTTCTGCTGCACCCGCCCCGTCCTGATGTATTTGGCGATCGCGAGGTCACGAGCGTTTATGCCGAAGTAGTCGTGCCGCTCGTTGCCCGCGATCAGGCAGTTCCGCTCGTCAATAGTCTCGAAGTTACTGCCTCCGGCCGCTACGAGAGCTACAGCGACTTCGGCGATACCACCAAGCCCAAGGTGGGTCTCAACTGGCGCCCCGTCGAGTGGCTGATGCTACGCGGCTCATATAACGAGGGGTTCATGGCGCCGAGTTTGGCAGCGCTCTACACCAGCCCCCGCTGGAGTATCACGGCGGGCGCTGGCGATATCGACACGTATCGCAACCCATACCTGAACGAAGGTCCGTACGTGATGCGTACTTACTTCGGTGGTAATCCGGATCTCAAGCCACAAGAGTCCGAAGGCCAAACCTACGGCTTTGTCCTCAACATCCCCTTCGTAGAGGGTCTGAGTCTGACGGCGGATCTATGGAAGATTGATCGTACCAACCTGCTCGGTCAGCGCAGTACAGCGCAGATCAGCGCTTCGGATACGGCATTGCTGCAGGCCTATACGAAGGCTCAAATTGCAGCCGGTGTACCTGTCAACCAGATCGATGTTGGCAGCGGCGCGAACTACAAGGGAGATCCGGATGTTGAGCGCTTCCCGCTGACGCCCGAAGAGCGGGCCGCCTTCGCCGCTTACAACGCCGCGAATCCGAACAATCCGGCCGCTCCCGCTGGCAGGATATTCTCACGCAATCAGCCGTTCCTGAACCTCTCTGCGAGCACGCACGAGGGTATCGACTTCGGTTTCAACTACGAACTGGCTACCGATTCGTACGGACAATTCGCCCTCAGTTCGGAGTGGAGTTACCTTCGCAAATCCGAATCGATCTTGGCACCGGCTAACGTCGCGCCGACGATCAATAACGGTCTGTACGGAGATGGTGCGGCAAAACTTCGTAGCACCACCAACCTTAACTGGCGTCAGGGATCGTGGAACGCGGGGCTCGGCGTCTATTACGTCGGCAAAACACACGATACGGGCGCCACAACTACGCAAGCGGTATACGAGAGCCTCGGTAGTCCCTCTTATATCGAACCGTTCTTTACCGCAGGTCGAACGACATATCGCTTGGTGATTGATCCGGTGATCAGCTACAACTTGTCAGTCGGCTATCGATTCGCAGAGACCGCACCCGAGTGGATTCGCGATACGCGCGTTCGATTGGCTGTCAGCAACCTCACCGACGAGGAACCGCCACTCGCTTCGGGCGCCTTCGGCTACGATCCCGCGACGAGTCAATCTTTGATGGTTGGCCGCGCGTGGACTCTTGAATTAACACGCCGCTTCTGAGTCAGCGATGCTACTCTCACGCCGTGCTTGCCTGATCGGTATTGCCGCTGCACCAAGCCTCGCGCTTGGTGCAGCGGAGGTTGGTGCTGATGTCACAGCGCGTCGCGCCGCCTATCGACGCTGGCTCGAAAGCCTTCCAAAGGCTCCCGCGCCCGAGTTGACCAAGCATGGACTCGTCGCGACCGAACTTGCACGTTGGCCTGTCCTTGAGGCCAATCAGGCCGCAGCTGTCGATGCCAAGCACTTCTACGGGATCGGCAATCATGCGATCGTCAAACATCGACGCGACACCGGAGCGCGTGTTGCCGAGTGGTTCGGCGAGCGTGGCGGTCCGATCGTTCACTTCAATTCGGCCTACGTCGATCGCAAAGAGCTCATCCTTGCGCATTCAAACTTTCCACAATTGCCGATGGCGAGCTCGCTGGAGGTGTTCTCAGCCGAGACCTTGAAACCGGTTCGATCGACGAGCTTCGGTATACGGCTCGGATCTTTGACCTGGGCGACGCGCCGTCAGGGGCACTGGTTCGCCTGCTTCGCCAACTACAACGACTCCGGCACAACCCCGGGATTCGATCAGCGCTGGACGCAGGTCGCAAAGTACGACGATCGTTGGCAGATGCTTGAGTCGTGGCTATTTCCGCCACAAGTCATCGCGACTTGGGGTGCAAGCGCCTGCTCCGGTGGCGACTTCGGCCCCGATGGATTGCTCTACGTCACCGGTCACGATGCACCGGAACTCTATGTGCTGCGTCTACCACGCACGGGCGTCACGCTGGAATACATCACGACCATCGATATTCCGTTCGAAGGTCAAGGTTGGGCGTGGGACCGCAGCCGCCCCGACGAGCGGACGATTTTTGGTATCAGCAGGCGAACACAGGAAGTCGTCTCTGCCCGAATTCCTGCCATCCCAACAGACCTCGTTTTCTAGATCCAATAAATCTGACCCGGAGCGACGCCAAATCCGACCGCGCGCGACGATTCATCTGTCGCGAAAGCCGTCTGGTTTCCAAACTGTCGGGACAAGGCTGCTGCTGTGCCAATCCAAACGGAGCCCTTCTGTAGTGCGCAGCGTAGTAGGCCCGGCGCCACCTGCTCCGACAGCGAGGCTGCATAGATTGAGTAGCGGGCAGCCACGGATTCGGGCTGACTCGAGCAAATGACGACCGACTCCAACGCTCGCGCGCCGTTCGGGTGCTGCTGCACCTCAGGCTGGTAGATCAACTCCGGCCGCTCGTTACGCACGAAACATACCAGAGCCTCGGGTGTGACCGACGCGCCTAGCGCAAACCAACTGAACAAGGCATCGCCACGCCGCGCGCCGTAATGGATCGGTCGCGACGCCTTCGCAATGGAACTCACCGGAACGAGTGCCTCGGTGAGTCGTGAGCGCGCGTCTTCGATCTGATCGGAGCCGATTGCGATGATGCCTAGTGAAACGTTTTCACGAATCCAGGGATACAGGTGATGCGTCGGCACGACCGCATCGACCGCCGTCAGCTCGATGTAGCCACGCTCGAAAATGATGTGGCAACTACGCTGTCCGAGTGAAACGCGCTGACCCGTCGTCGGGTCCAGCGCCATCAACTCCTCAGGCGCAGTGACGAAAAAACCGCGCTCCGCCCACTCACGCCGTAACTCATCGATCGACGAACCGATCAGACCAAGGTGATCTAAAGACTTCATGGCGCCCATTCTTCCACAACTACACGAATCGGTATCGCCGGCAAACATTTCGTTATAGGACAACTCACCCGCCGATCAGTAGATTTCGCACAACCTTTCAACTCGTCGAAGGATGTTTTATGTCTGTATCCGTTAGAAGCACCGTCGCGGCCATCGCACTCACGCAGGCTGCCATCGGCATCGCCCAGGCCCAAACCACGCAGCTCGAGGAGATCGTCGTCACCGCGCAAAAGCGCGCCGAGAACCTCCAGGACACCCCGATCGCCATCTCTGCTGTCACGGGCGATACGATCGAAAAACTCAACATCGATGACATCGGCGCGATTGCTGCTGCCAACCCATCGCTCGTCTACAGCGAGGCCGGTGGCGAAGCGCAGCTCTACATCCGTGGCATCGGCAGCAATATCTTCAGCGTCGGCGTCGACCAGAGTGTCGCCACGCATATCGACGGCGTCTACACCGGCCGAGCCAATATGGGGCTCACGCAGTTTCTCGACATTGATCGCGTCGAGGTCCTGCGCGGCCCGCAAGGCACGCTGTATGGCCGTAACGCTACGGGCGGCGCGATCAACATCATTTCTCGCGCGCCGACAGACGATTTCGAGGGCTACGTCTCAGGTCTCGTCGGCAGCTTCGATCGAGTCGACCTGCGTGGTGCACTATCCGGACCGCTCTCGGAGAATCTCTCGGCCCGCATCGCCGTGCGCCGATTGAAAGACGATGGCTACACGGAAGACCTCGATCCGCGTGGGGCCAACAAGATCGACGATAACGATCTGACAGCTATCCGTGGGTCGCTGCGCTGGAAGACAGACGCTCTCACGGCCACCTTGATCGCCGAGCACAGCGAGTTTGAGAATGGCAATACCAGCATCTTCCCGATCGACAACACCGGTCTTGCCGAGAGCTTCGGTGCCACAGCCAATCGCGACATCCACAAGACGTACAACAACACGCCGAGCTTCCACAAATGGAACACCGGTGGCGTGACGGGTAACTTTGATTGGACGGTGAGCGACTCGACCAACCTCAACCTCACCATCGGCTATCGTGATTGGGATAGCGATTTTCTCTTCAACACCGACGGGACGGAAGTCGAGATCACTCGCTCGTCGTTCATCTATACGAGCGAGCAGCTCTCTGCGGAACTGCGTCTCTCGGGCGAGAAAGATTGGGGCCGATGGTTGATCGGCGCTTACTGGTTTGATGAAGACAAATACGGCGCACTCGGCCTCGTCCGATCGGGTTTCACGCCGCCTGCCGTATTACCCCCGCGCTCATTCATTTTTCGCGCAGATGGCACGGGTGAAGCTACGGCTCTCTTCGGCCAAGTGGACTTCAAGCTAGCCGATACCTGGACGCTGAGCGCAGGCCTGCGTTACAGCGACGAAAAGAAGGGCGATCTGCTGCGCCAGTCGACCTTGCTGCCGGATAACGAGCTGCTCGGCCTCTTTACGCCGAACATCATCCCCGATGCGACAGCCACCACTACGCGCAACGTGAGCCGCAGCTGGGACGCCTGGACGCCCCGGATCGGTCTCGAGTATCGCCCCGCCGATGATCGTCTGTTTTATCTGACCTACAGCGAAGGCTTCAAGTCAGGTGGCTTCAATGATCTCTCCGTCGTCAACCCACCGTTTGACCCTGAGTTCATCGACAGTATCGAGGTCGGTGCCAAAACTGAGTGGCTCGATGGCCAACTGCGTGCCAACGCCAGCGCCTTCTACTACGACTACACCGACCTTCAGGTATCCGTCTTCGCAAGCACGGGTAACATCACCACCACCTTCACCACCAATGCCGCCGAGGCCACAGTCAAGGGCTTGGAGTTGGATCTGATCGCGAAGCCGACTGAGTCGCTCGACATCGCGGCCTCCCTCGCCTTCCTCGATGCAACCTATGATCGCTTCGTGACCCCCTACGGCAGCTGCAACGCCGCCAACGCTAGTCTCGATGCGCGCTGCACGGGTCGCATCGGTCTGCCTCGCTTGATCGATGCCGCAGGTAACAAGCTGAACAACGCACCAGAGCTCAAGGGCTCGCTGTCAGCGACTTACACCATCAACCTCGCCAGTGGTGGCTCCATCAGTCTGCAAGGCGCCACACACCATCAGGGTCGCGTGTATTTCCTGCCCGCCAACACCGATGTCATGTCGCAGGCCTCATACACACTAGTCGATGCCCGCATCGGCTATGAGAACGCGGGTGGCAACCTCTCTGTCGGCGCGTTTGTGAAGAACCTGACCGACGAGGACTATTTCCACAATATCGTGCAGTTCACCTCGACGAGCGACGCCCGTAAGGATGTGTTCGCCATCGGTAACGCCCTTGGTTATCCTGCGGCAGGCCGCCAGTGGGGCCTCGAAGTCACCTATCGTTTCGGAAACTGACATGGCACGACCGCACATCATGTTCGTCCAGGCCCAGATGATCCCGTGGTCATCTGGATGCCATGGCGCTCTCTACGCCGACGTCCACTCGAAGATGTTGAGCCAGGACGATGTCGACGGCAGCGCGACGACGATCATTCGTTATCCCGCCGGTTGGTCGCGTAGCGAACCGCACTCTCTATCCTGTCACGAAGAGTTTCTGGTTCTGGACGGCGCCATCCGCATCAACGGCAGACTGTACGAAAAACACACTTACGGTTTCTTGCCGTCCGGCTATCCGCGGGAGCAGCTCTCCAGCGAGCACGGCGCGGTACTGCTGACGATGTTTTATGGTGTGCCAAAGACCGTCAATGGCTCGGCCAGCAGTTTCGATGAGAAGCTGCTGGTCGAATACGTCAACCCGCTACTGATGGACTGGGACCCAGGCCTCGTCGACCCGCAACTCTCCAAAGGTGTGGCGATCAAACCGCTGCGTACGGACCCTTACACGGGCGAGACGTCTTTCCTGTATTGCTCGCCACCGCACCGCGTGCCACCCGGCATGTCGAAACCGCAGTGGACTCACCCAATGGTCGAGGAACTCTACACGCTCGAAGGCGATTACGTATGGGGCGATCTTGGCCGTATGCAGCGAGGCGGATACTGCTGGTGGCGGGAAGATATCTATCACGGACCGGCAGGAACAGACACGGGCTACAACCTCTTCGTTCGTACCGTCAACGGACCGCTCGTGAATACCTTTGACACGGTCAAGAAACCCTTCACTTGGAATCCAGAGCACAAGCCGATCCTGCCGCCGGAGTTGGCGCCATACGGACAGCCCCTGCCCTTCGCGCCGAACTACTGACTATGACGAGAAGCGAATGGCCTGCCGCGTCGCATGCGCGTTACGCCGTCATCGTCTTGATGGTGGCGTATTTGTTTTCTTATGTTGATCGACAGATTCTCTCGATGCTGGTCGGTCCGATCAAGGCTGATCTTGGCCTGACGGATACCGAACTCAGTCTGTTGCACGGCCTCGCCTTCGCGCTCTTCTACACCGTCTTTGGAATATGGCCGATCGGAACCTGGGCAGATAAAGGCAATCGCCGAAACATCATCGCCGGCGGGGTTTTTCTTTGGTCGCTGATGACCGCTTTGTGTGGACGAATGACCAGCTTCGCCGGGCTTTTCGCTGCGCGCGTTGGTGTCGGCGTTGGCGAAGCGGCCTTGACGCCGACCGCTTACTCGATGCTCGCCGATTACTTTCCCCCCGAAAAACGTGGCCGAGCACTCGGACTTTTCTCGATGGGCGTGTACTTCGGGATCGGCGTGGCCATCATGGTCACGGGTGCGCTGGTGCAATACGTATCCAGCCTACCGCCGATCGATCTACCGCTCATCGGTGAAGTTCGCGGCTGGCAGATTCCCTTCTTGTTGTTGGGACCGCCCGGAATTCTCGTAGCGCTTTGGATGATGACGGTGCAAGAGCCACCGCGTCGAGGCACCACAGCCGAGTTACCCAGCTTCGGCGCTGTGATCTCGCACCTGCTTGCACACAGATCGTTCTATCTGAATTTTTTCTTCGGCGTGTCGTGTCTGACGCTGCTCTTCAATGGTATCGCCTTCTGGTTTCCAGCCCACCTGATGCGCAGCTTCGGAGTTGATGCGCTATTCGTAGCATTCACCTACGGCCCCATCATGTTCTTCGCAGGCGCAGCGGGCATTCTGGCCGGTGGGATCCTCGCGGATCGATGGCGAGCGAGTGGTAATAAAACGGCGGAAATTCGTGTTGCACTCGTGAGCGCCCTTTGTCTTTGGCCGGTCTCGATCGCCACGTTCCAAGTCGATAACGTGACTTACGCGTTGATTCTGGCGGTCCCGACCTTGTTTTTATCCAGCTTCCCTTTCGGCGCTGCTTCGTCTGCCATCCAGCTCGTCACGCCAAACCAGCTGCGCGCCCGCGTTTCGGCGATCTATCTGCTCATCATCAATATCATCGGTATCGGTCTCGGTGCCACGGTCGCCTCGGCCATTTCTGATTACGTCTTCGCCGACGAGAATCGCATCGGTGACGGAATCTCGATCGTGGCGCTGCTCAGCGCCCCCGTAGCCGCACTGCTGTTTTGGCGCAGTCGTGAAACCTTCAAAGCACTTCAATACAGCTGAAACGTGCGGTACAAAACTCCATCTTTCGGATGAATCACACCCGCATCCTATTCGTCTGCATGGGCAACATCTGTCGCTCACCGTCGGCGGAAGCGGTGCTGCGCGAACTTGCACGGCGGGAATTCCCCCAGCTGCAACTCTCTGTCGATTCGGCTGGCACCCACGGCTATCACATCGGCGAACCGCCCGACCCACGCTCGATCGCAGCAGGTCGTGCCCGCGGCTATGACCTCACGCCCTTGCGAGCGCGCAAGGTCGATCGCGAAGACTTCCATCGTTTTGATTGGTTGCTGGCGATGGACGCTGCGAACCTTGCTCAGTTGCACGAGCTTTCTCCAGCGGGCACAGCTAGCCGTGCCAGGCTCTTTCTCGAGTTTGCCGGCGAAATAGAGCGTAGCGACGTGCCGGATCCCTACTATGGCGAACCAGGGGACTTCGAGCTTGTTTTGGATCTACTCGAAAGCGCTTCGCGACGACTGCTGCAACAGCTCGCCACGTCCAATTAGGCGACGTTCACGCCAACGCGACGACCTGGATTTCGACCTTGTAATCGGGGGTCGCAAGCTTGGCTTCGACAGTAGCGCGAGC
>JACCED010279328.1_pt1 | contig 10866 bp, 19 predicted proteins | sample 7455021 | NCBI WGS metagenome assembly JACCED01 (sample SAMN15323456, study PRJNA562643) | freshwater metagenome | isolation source: river surface water | place: USA:Blue River Watershed | collected 2017-08-19 | reverse complement strand
TGTAGTTGGCTGGCGTGGCGGTGTTGAATACGCGAATGTACTGTCCGACAACAAATGCGGTTGCTGTCGAGGCAAGGTTTGTCGTGAAGGACTTTGAGCCTGTGCCGATTGCCACTGAGCTTGTGGAGGTCAGCCCTGCAAATCCTAAACCAGTCGGGCCTGTCGGGCCTGTCGGCCCGGTGGGGCCCGGGCTACCGGTGGGTCCTGTCGGGCCAGTGGGTCCAGTTGGACCGGGAGGTCCGGTCAAGCCCGTGGGGCCAGTAGGCCCCGTAGGCCCCGTAGGGCCGGTTGGTCCTTGCAGAGCAGCCGCAGCGATTGTGGCTTTCTTGTTGCTACTCGTGGCGGCGTTGTACAGCAGGATGGTGTCCGTGCTTGCCACGGAGGGGGCCGTTGCCGTCCCGTTGATGTTTAAACTCGTACCGTCTACCAGACCGCTGTTGGAGAATATAACCTGCGTGCCGTTGACCCACACGCCACGTTCTGCGGGGTAGGTTACAAATGCGTCTTTGGTGCCTGCGCTGAAGTTGACGGCCGAGCCAGCGTTGCTGGATGCAAGGATCGTGTCGCGGGAGAGCGTCGTGCCGGACGCCGTGTACGTGCCAATACCTACTTCCCACTCGCTGTTTGTCTGGCTGGCGATACAGTAATAGGTGGTGTTGGCGTTGCCTACGGCAGAGAAAGACTGAAACCCGGTAACCGCACCGGCAAGCGTAATAGTACCTGTGCCGGTGGTGGTTGTGGTTTCTTTGACGCGATCAGGTAGAACGAGAGCCATTCCTGTCCTTTATGTACTGGTCCAGTCGGTGGGCTGGGCGTCGTCAATAAGCGCCCAGTCGTCACTGCTAGAAGTTGCCACATTTTGCCATGTTGTGGCTTGATTGTCATTTATTGGCACCCAACCTCCGGCAATATCTGTCGAAACATCCGTCCAGTTGGTGGGCTCGTCGTCCTCAATCAGTTCCCAAAGGTAGCGGGCGGCGGGGGTATCTCTGCCAGAAGCCGCATCAACCACCGAGGCAATAAAGCTGGCGCTTGCAAAAGCCTCCATTGCTGAGGAGGCCCCCTCCAGCAGATTTACCAAGAAGGCGGCAAAAGCACTGGTTTCATCCAGAGCACTGGCCGTTTCGGCCACATCACGGAAATATGTCGGTCTGGCTTCAGTCTCTTCCAGCGCGGAAGCGGCATCAGTTACTGCGGCACCAATAGTCACCGCAGAAGAAGGAGTGTCAAGCGCACTTGCGGTCTGCACCTCGACAGATGCTACGTACCCAGCACTGGTGCTTGGAGTGTCTAGTCCGGAGGCGGTATCGCTCACGGACACAATGAAAACACCAAATGCGGACGGCGTGTCGATCCCGGAGGCGGTTTCGCTCACATTTGTTGCCGCAGTCATAGCTGCCGAGCTTTCATCAACCCCGGATGCGCCTTCCTCAATGTCCGGACTGTAGAAGGCCCTAGCAAGCACCGAATCATCGGCGGAGACGCCACCACCTCCCCACGGCACAAGACCCCAAGCGTACTCGCCCCAGCCAGACTGACCCTCGTAGATTTCAGCGAGGAACACTGCGGAGGCTGAGATTTGATCAGCGACTGACCCGGTCTCTGCGATATTGGAGGAATAAATCGGAGTGGATGCGGTCTCATCGACAGCGCTTCCGGCCTCGTTTACACGGGTGGAATACGTCGGCAGTCCAGCAATGGAGTCCACACCCGATGCGGCCTCATCAACCGCCGTGGGAAGAGTGCGAAGCGAAGAAACTTGATCCAAACCAGATGCTGTTTCTTGGGCGCTAACAGGGTATTCAACACCCGCTGACGTAGTGTCTGCCGCGCCAACACCACCGTTTTGCCCCCAAGCACCATAACCCCATGCCCATGTTCCCCAACCGTTGCCAACGCCCTCATCAACGGTCGCATAGAGATCGCCCTGCGCAAACGTCGTATCAACGCCAGATGCGGCTTCACTTACATTGGAGCCGAAAGAAACGGCCGACGCCGTGGCGTCCACGCCGGAGGCAGACTCGGCTACCGACGTCCCAAAATTAACAACGGACTGCGTTGCGTCTACACCCGATGCGGCCTCTGAAATATTGCCCGAATACGTCGGCAACGAAGAAACGGTATCAGAGGTGTTGACGGCTTCCAATACTGCGTTGGCGTATAGATTGGAGCTGGAAATCGAGTCGCTTGCGCCAATGTAGTTTCCGCCCCAAGGCACCTCGCCCCATGTACCATAGCTCCAGCCCTGACCTTCGTAGACATAGGCAAAGTATGGAAAGCCTCCGTTCGGCGAATCAACGCCAGAAGCCGCTTCGGAAACGGCCGTTGACAGCGTAGGTAGGCTACTTACAGAATCTGCGCCTGACCCAGTCTCAGACACACTGGAAGGGGCGGTCCGTGCAGAGGACGGTGTGTCAACGCCAGAAGCCGCCTCAGAAACAGCGGAGTTGACGGAGAAGGTCGAAGAAGTTGCATCTAACCCGGATGCGACCTCGGATACCGAAACGCCGGTCAGGTTTGCGTTTGTGGTGATGGCCTCTGCCGCAGAGGCGGTTTCAGATACAGACGAGCTGAACTGATTGTTCTGTGTTGCGGCAAAAGGGGCTCCCGCCAGCGACGAAAGGCCAAACATGCGTGGAGCCCCCTAGGCGGTCAAGCCGCCGTCAGATCATCTTCGTTGAACCAACGTTCCTGAGTGTTGCCGTCAACGTCCGTCCAAGAAATGAAGCACTGGACAGTACCGTCCTCCAACATGCGCAACGCCTGAACGTCACCCTGCGGGACAGCGGTAATCAACTTGACGGTATCACCTTTTTTGAAAGCGGTAGCCATGGTCTATTTCCTATCAGGTTGCGGTCAAGGAGAAGGTGTAGGTGACAGTCAACGTGTCGCCGTTCACCACCGAGCGGTCGCCGGGAGACTGGAAGTCTGCCGCAGAGAACAGCGTGCCGGTCGTGCCACCATTGGTGTTGTGGGTCGCCAGGAATGCGCCACCAACAGTCGTGGTGCCGTTGATGCTGAACGTGGCCGCAGAGGCGGAGTTCGTAGCAACAGACGGGTTTGCCGTGGTGGGCGTACCAAACGTACAAGCGGGACGGGTAGACTGGCTGTATGCCGTCACTTCAGTCCAGCCGCCGTGCGAAGACATGGTGTCTCCTGCGGCGGGGCTATTGGAAGCAGCTGCGCCATACAGGCCCAGATAGAACGCAGCGGTGTACGAGCTACCGGTGAAATAGCGAGCGTTCATGTCCTGAAGACCAACGTTGACAACTAGGTTTTCAGTTTCAGCTTCCCACTTGAGGTTGCCATCTTTGTCATGGCAAACCACTTTGTATTGGCCTTTGGCGGAAAGACCGTCCTGAGCGCCGCCGTTGGACACCACTGTGCTACCAACAACGTCGTTCGATTTTGCAACGTCCGTGAGCATGTTGAACTCCTTATGAAATGCGAATGATCGCTGAAGAATTGGTAGCAGAGGGGAACTGCACCGTGAATGCGGCTGTGGATGTTTTGTCCGAGCCAAAGTCTAGCACGCACACAGCGCCGTTGTCCCCTGATTTGTAGATCAGAGCGCCACGAGCAGTAATTGCACCAGTCCAAGATACATTCCCGAAAGAAATGTAAGCCGTTGTGCCAGACGGCCCCGTCGTTGGAGTCTGGGTAACTGTTAAAAGCAAGCCGCCCGCACTGTAGTTTCCGCCAGAGGCTTCGCCCGTGGTTGTGTACGCAGTTGTGGTGGCGTCAAGCGTTGCGTTGTTGGTGTACAGCGCAAGATAAAACGTGTCCGTCGAGAAATCAAACGAGCCATTGAGAATGCCCGTTTTGAAGACGTTGCAGGTGTAGTTCCCTGTGAATGCCATATCAGGTCACCGGTTGTCTGTATTGACCAGAACGGTATGCGTCCTGACGTTCCATGCCGTCGCCCAGTCGTTTAGCCATGGCGAGAGCTTCGTTGTACTTTCCGTTGTACAAGGCGACCATGTCGGCCTCGCCCTTCATGAAGGTGTATGCCTCAACCAAAGAGCCGTACAGAAGCACGGAATCAAAATTGTCACCCAGCCAAGTCTGGCCGTCTGCGGCCACAGTGATCGACTCGGGGTAGTAGTAATAGTGCAACTCGACAGAATACGTCAAGTCAGGTGTCGGGCCAAAAAGGAATGACAGCTCGTCATACACAGTGGAGCCTGAAACGGTGGGGCCAAACAGAGCGTAGTACTTGGGTAGGCCGGTGTCGGAAGGCTTTGGATACGCCTGACGGATGAAGTTCACATCCTTGTTCAACAGGTACTCATACGAGCCATCAGAATTGATGACTGCAAACGAATAAACCGCCAAAAAGTCACTCGGGCAGTTCAGGTACATCGCTCTAGGGGTTGCTAGGCTGTACGCCCCAGTCGTACCTGTCACGTTCTTGCGTAGCGAAGGGAACTGTACCGTGTTGTAGATGCGCTGCTCAGCCTGCTTGATGAACGTGTTCAACTGCGTCGTCGAAGACACAGAGCTATCGTCGGCAAGGAATGTAGCCGGAAATTGGTTTTCCGTATAGGACTGGATTGCGGCGATCAACTCATCGTAGGTCATAGGAACCTCAAGCCATCGGGCCTCGGGCCATCACACCTTTGGTAGCAGCACCGGTGCCACGGATTTTAATTCCGCTGGTCTTGACGCCTTTGTACTCGTTGCTGTGTTCATTGGCAACAGACACGTTGGCATCCTTGAGGTGCTTTTTGTTGGGCACTTCTTTCAGTATAGACGGAGCGGCGCGAGCGGGAACAGGAGTTCCGGGGGTTCTTTTGACGGTTGCCATATTAGCCTCCACGACCAACATTGCGCTGGTTCATAACTTTCGCCATGTTGCGTCCGTACTTCAACATTTGTGCGTTGGTTTTGCCGCCAGCAGCCATTTTCTTGGTGCCGTGCATACGCTTTTCGTGAGCTTTCACTTCAGCTTTTGCAATCTTTTTTGCGTTTTCCATGCTCGACTCCTTATGTCGTTGTAAAACTGTTTGACTTGCTTCTATTGTCCCACGCTGGTATTACTTGTAGATTATGCGGCACATGCAAGCCAGACACAAGTCTGCCTTGAAGCGGCAACACATGGTCTACATGCCAAACGAACCCCGTCATTTGCGTCCTAAGCTGAGCAAGCTCGTACGCCTGCTCAATGACCCAAAAATCGTCTTCAGAAAGCCATTTTGGAGTTCTATTGAGCTGAGCAGCATACCGCTTCTTTAATTTCGCGTTAACTTTTGCTTGGTTATTTGACCGATATTTTCTATCAGCCTGAGCACGCTTTTCCGGATTGTCCCGCCAAAACAAGTTTATGCGCCGCCTCTCAGCCGCACGATACTCTTCATTTTTCGCTAACTCGTGGTACTTTGCAGCCATTTTTTCCTTATGGCAAGATCGACACCACCAAAAGAGACCGTCTTTTGCGGTAGCTTTTTTGTAAAACTCGGTATGAGGTTTAGAAATGCAGCAACGGTTACATGTCTTCATGTCGTCTCCACTGCTACTGTACCAAGTTCTACCATCAACACCAAGTTATTTGGCGTCAAACCATTATCGTCTGCGCGAGACCCTCCAACAGGGTTCCAGCCCCACTGAAAGATTCGGCTACCACCTTCAACCGATCCAGTCCCATTCGGTCCTGTCCCAGTTGTGATTTGCAAACCGCTCGTTCCAGAAAGGATGTAGCTGCGGTCCGGGCGGGGGTTACGCAAACCCTGTGGATCGTCCACCGGATACATGCCCAACTGCAACTGCGGCTGATCGGGGTCCCAGCATTCCGGGCACACCAGCAGCTCGTAATTCTTGGTCTTGATGACCTCACGGCGCAGTTGCTTGAGCAAATATCGTCCATCGCACCGATCACACTGCGCGATTGCATATTTACCTGAAGCAAACCGGTTTCCCATCAGTACGTGCTTCCAATGAATTGCTGGCGCGGCACGAACCGCACAGCAGCCTTCTCACGATCCTCGTCAGATGCGATTTGCCATGCTTCGTCGTACTGGGCTTTCAACATCGGGAGACGCTCAAAACCTGACGGAATTTTCCCTGCGATGTAGAAGGCCAAGCCAGCCGCCATGCAGGGTACGAATCGGAAAGGCACATCCATCACGTTCACGCCGCCACCGGCATCCTGCGTGCGGCGCAGACGCCAGTACACGAACTGGTACTGCTGTGCGTTGTCCGGCGTAGGCCAAACGGTGATGGCTGGAACCTGCATCCAGTACACCGTGGCGTTGTCGGAATGAGCTGCGGCGGTCGTGTTGTCCTGACCACGGAAGCAGTTGTATAGGGTATTCCCTGAGATGTATCCGTAGTTGATGATCTCGGAGTCAATCTTTACAAACCCGGCAGCGGGAAGACCAACAACAGAATCCAAAGTGATTTGGGTAGCTGACGACGTAATTGCGCCGTCCAAAGTCAGCCCGGTCGGGCTTTGCTGGCCGTTGTAACGCTGAATCCAGACCTGAATCGGTCGGGCTTGCTGGAGTTTGTTCGGCAGTGTGGCATACGTAGAGACGCTGATGCGGGTGATGGTCAGGTCCGCCTGTGTCGCGGCCACGTTTGCACCGGTACGGATGACGTGCTCAAGCAGATCAACCGTGTCATTCGGCAGGGCGTACGTGCTTTGGCCTTGAACCAAGTTGATGGTTCCTTGCTCAATCGTCCACATGTTGATGCCACGGTTGGCCCAGTCGGCAAACATGATGTTTAAACTGCGGCGAGCCGTGCGCAGGTCATAACCCGTGCGGAGTTCTGAACCGGCACGCTCAAACGCTTCCTCGACCAGATCGGTGAGGTCAAGATTAAATGCTGATGTGCCGGAAGTGTTTGCCATTACCTATACCTCGATGTCTTTTGTGCGATTTTCTTGGGCTGGGCAACAAACTGTTTCCCGGCCTTCTTTCCAGCACGCTTGGCTTTGGTTGTGGCGGCATACTCAGCGGGAGAGAGGGCCTTGATGGCCGCTTCAGGCAAATATCGCTCCCCCGTCTTGGAAGACGGATTGCCGGACTTGGTGCGCCACTTCTGCGCACCCCAGTCCTTGAGCGATTGCTGAGGGTCTTTCACTTGTATCCCCCGCCCTTTGCTTTGTATTGCTTCGCCAACAGTTGAGCCTTGCGGGCTGACCACTGACCCGCACCGGTTCCTTGAACTGCGCGGGACTTGATCGACTCAAACAAAGATTTTCTCATGCCGGGCTTGGTGTAGACGCCAGCCTGATTTACCTTGGACTTTGTTTTTCCGCCCTCTGCGTACTCATCGAAGTCGGTGTTATCTCGCCGAGCCTTACGCTTCGGCCCGGGCATCTTGTTGGGGTTCATGGCCCCCATGCCACGGCTGGACATCATGATCAGCACATCTTTCCACGGGTCTTGCCACGGCTGGCAATCCCGTCAGCGGCCTTGACGTAACCGCCGCCAGCCTTCTTGATCACCTTCTTGGGCTTCAGGATGCCGCCATCAGGCTCTTGAGGAGCGGGAATGCCGGACTCTTCAGTCCAAACAGAGTCGCCCTTGGTTTTTTTCTTTTCCAGTTCTTCGTCCATCATGATTGCACCTCAATAGTATTTTGCGCCACGGGCACCGCGAGCCTGACCCCATCCTTTGGCGGCAGGTTTTGCGGCTTTTGCAGGCTTGGCCTTGACGGCCCCGCCCTTTTTGAAGTTCTCAGCCATACCCTTCGGGCCAGCCATCCAAGCATTTGGATTCAAGGTCTTGTCTTCACGCTTGGCCTGTTGGGCGGCTTTTGCTGCGGCAATTTCTGCCTCAGTCAAATCACCTGCGGCGCGACGAGCGGCGGCACGAGCGTTGTACCCGGCTTGGGTCATTTTGCCGACGTAGCCCGGAACACTCAAGCCAGCAGTGGCATTCATGATGTTGCTTGCGTTTCGGCCAGCTTCAGAGCTGTCGATCTTTTCGCCACTGACAGGAGCGTACTTGCCTTTGTCAGACGGAATCTGGGCAACTCGTTCGTCCAGAGTCATGGCCTTGTTTGTCTTGGGAGCGCGAGCAGCCAGACGAGAGGTCTCGTCACCGGTGTCGGTGGGGGAGTAGCGAACGCCACGAGGACCGCCGGTCGCACGAATCTTTGCCTCTTCATCACGAGACATCATCTTCGGCGCGGCTTTCTTGGGGGCGGCGGAGCGCGTTGCGGCCTTGGGTGCTGAGGCGGCTTTAGGACTTCCCAGACCAACGTTCTTCTCGATTTCCAAATCGCTGGCGTCAGCTTCTGCGCTCTTCGCCATGCTGGTCATTGAACGGCCAAGATCAACATCCTCTTGATCACGAAGATCGGCGAGGGTGCTTTTCTCTTCCACCGGTGCCATGTTTTTGCCGTCCTTACCTTTGGACAGCGCATAGCCCAACGCACCAAGTGCGGCGAGGCCAGCTAAATTTGCGTTGCGTCGTGCCATGTCTTACTCCTTAGCAGTAGCCGCCTTTTTTCATGCCCAGAGGTTTGCTCTTGGACATGGCGGGTTGTGCGGCCTTGGTCTTGCCGCGCTGTGCGATGCCGTCAGCAGCCTTGTGACCGCCAGCCAGACCGCCTTTTGCCATCTTGACCATCTCAGCGCCGCGCTTGGCTTGCTTCTGGACAGCATGCTCGCCCTTGGAGGGGATACGACCGCCAGCCTTCATGCCGTATTCGGCTTTCTCATGCTTGATCATGGACTTGGGAGCGCCCTTCTTTTCCATGAAGGCGATCTCTTTTTTCGCCATTGCCTTGGATTCTTTCATTTGACCACCTTTTGCAAAGAGTTCGCCCTTGCCTTGATTGGTCTTTGGGCGGTTGACGACCTGAGAGTCTGCGCGAGACCCTCCTCCAAACTTCTTCCCCTTGTCTGCGGCCAAGAAATCCTTGCCAACAGACTGCGGGATACCAAGCTGTTTCGACTTGGCGGGGTTGTTCGCAACCATCGCCATCATGTTGTGTTGTTTCTGGCTAACCGAGGGCACTTCGCTGCTCCTTCATGAAGTCGTCTATCTTCTTCTCAAGCCTGTCCAGACGATCCAAAACGCGATTGATGTCCGTGTGGACCTCGGTTTTGGTGACGTACTCCTTGGCAATTTCTTCCCGGGTACGATTCAGAAGGATCGAGATACGCTGAAGCTCGGCAGACTTCTCCCTCAGACTCCATCCGAGGAGGCCGAGGAATGCTGTCAAGATGCCGTTCCACACCATCAGTTCCATTTAAACCATCCGTCCTTTGGTTTTGCCCTTGGTAGCGCAACCGTCTGCGGCGGTGACGTATCCGCCATCAGCGCAGTTCCAAGCCCGCAGGGACTTGTTGATGCGGCTATCCGGATCGTTGGCCGTCTTTGCAGAGGTCAGCTTGGCTTTCATGCCTTTCATCCGGGCACAGAAAGAGTCGCGGCGTGGACCGCCCTCTGGCTGCGGGGCCTTGAGGCCCGGCTTCCCCGGATTTGCACGGTTGTAGGAGGCTCGGCCTTTGGCGTTCAAACCGCCAGATTCCGATTTGCCTTCCTTGCGTTGCCATGCGGGCGACTTAGCCATAGAACACCGTCACCGATGCCACGTTGGTCACGTCAACATAGACATCAGTTGAAAACTTGATGCCTTCTCCGGGCAGGAGAGCGTTGAACATTTCAGCAACTGCGGGCGTGTTCAAAGTGATTTTGGTTGTGCCAGTGGAGCCGCCATCCTTCAAAACCACGGAGCCTGCGGATGAGGTTGTGGTGATCAGGATGCCTTTGACTCGGGCAGAACCAGCTACCATGGTGCCATCGCCAGTGGCTGTGGCACTTAGTACGTCTGTTTGCATGGCCATGTCGGCCTCCTATCAGGATGCGGAGATGTTGGCGAGAGTGTCCACGCGCAACCAGTTGGAGCCGTTCCAGAAAGCTAGAACGGGAGAGCCAGCTGCGCCATTGCTGAAGTAGGCAACAGAGCCGGTAGATGCGGTGGTGGGAGCGGTTGCCACGGTGAAAACGCCAAGGTTGACCGGGCCGGAGAACGAAGTTTGAGCCATGATGAGCCTCACATGCGAGTCGCGTAGTAGTCTGCATGTCGTCAGCCGGGCCTGTCTACTACGCTGGGAAATCCCGGGCGTGATGGCAATATATACGATTTAAACGGGTGGCGCAAGCGTTTAAATCGAAAAAAAAAGGGAGGCCGAAGCCTCCCTCTCTTTGCGGTGTCGCTGGATCAGGTCGAACCAGACGAACCCCACATGCCCAGAGGATCAGACCAACCGAACGAATAACGCTCGCGGGCCTTGTAACGCACGTTACCAGTGTCGAAGTCACCGTCCATGCTGTTTTGCAGGGGGGTGCGGACAAAGTGCTTCATGCCGTTGGGAACGTCGGTGGTCAGGAACCATGCGTTCGGATCGGTCAAGAAGTTGTTAACGGTGTAGCCTTCGGGGATTGCGCCCATTTGCTTGATAGCGTTGATGTCGTTATCAGCAGTAGCCACACGCAGCTCGGTGTCAAGCAGACGCTTGGCAACGAACATCAGGGCCGGGGGAACAACCATCTTGCGGGGCTTGGCGGCGATCAGCAGACCACGTTCATCCGTCCAAGCAGCGATCTGAATCACGGCGGCTTCCAAGGAAGTCTCGTTCAGGTCAACTTGGGTGGAGGGAGTGTTGCTGTTGGTGCCACCAGACACCAGCGGGTGGGCAGAGTTGAACAAGCTCACGCCGTCGCCACCGGGGTAGCTGGACGAGAAGCCGTTGTTCAACACGGCGGCGGCTTTCACCTGCTTGGTGTAAGCCATGGCACGAGCCAGAGCCTTGGTGTAACGAGCAGACAGGCTGTCGTACAGGTTGTCTTCGATTGCCTCTTCGGTAATCGAGAAACCCAAGGCGATGGTTTCGTGGGTGTAGCGAGT
>JACCED011718793.1_pt1 | contig 10871 bp, 10 predicted proteins | sample 7455021 | NCBI WGS metagenome assembly JACCED01 (sample SAMN15323456, study PRJNA562643) | freshwater metagenome | isolation source: river surface water | place: USA:Blue River Watershed | collected 2017-08-19 | reverse complement strand
GCCATCGTCGGTGTATTCATGATTGATGGCGAGCAGGCCCTGCGACGAGCTGCGACTGTCGCGCGGCAAGGCAAAGAAGTGCAGTCCATCGTGATGCATGCCGGCCTGCAGCATCTGATCGGCGGCGCTATTGCTGGCGTCGTCGCGAAACACGGGCGAGCCATCGCGGTGGCCGATGGCATCACCCCAGGACAGCAGCACCGATGCGGCATAGCCCTCGGGCACCTGCACGCTATCGCTGGTGGAAACCGCTACGCCTTTGAAACCCATGCGAGGCCCGGCAACATTGGCGCTGCGATGCAGGCTGCTGTCTTGATGGGTAGCGCAGGCTGACAGCGAGGCCAAGGACGCGGCGCTCAGAGGCAGGCTGGCCTTGGCCATCCAGGCAGCACCACCGGCCAGCATATCGCGCCGCGACCATCGTGCTTGCAACACCTGCGTAAAGCTTGGCTGGTCGGCCTTGTTCTCGGCAACCGCCGGGTTGAGTGATTGGTCATCACGATAGCTATGACTCATGGCGCTGGCCTCGTTGTAGTTCGTTGAAATGCGCTGGGATGGTTGTCATTGCCTGACTGCATTGCTTCAGATCGCGCTCGACGCTAGCGACTGTTGATGACAATTGCATGACGCTGATGTTCACGAAGTTGTCATAGTCGCTGCGCATAGTCACGAAAATTTCATTCATCCGCAAGGCGAATTCCACGGGTGGACCCGAGGATTAACGTGACAGGGAGTGAGCGACCGGTGTCAGCCATCGCGATCAAAACCGAACAGTTGCAAGTGATTTATCCCAATGGGGTACAGGCCCTGCGCAGCACCAATCTGGAAATTGAACGCGGCAGCTTTGTGGTGTTGCTGGGTTCTTCTGGCGCAGGCAAGTCTAGCTTGCTGCGCGCGCTCAATGGTTTGGTGCCGGCTGGTGCTGGGCGGGTGCTTGCAACGCTCCAATCCGGTCAACAGCACAGCTCGAAAAACAGACCGAGCAATGCCGGGCCAGGCTTGGCTAGCATGCCGCTCGATATTTCCCCATCGCTACACTTGCGCCAGCATCGCAGTCGCACCGGCATGGTGTTCCAGCAACATCACCTGATTGGTCGACTGACCGTGCTGGACAACGTCTTGATGGGGCGGCTCGGCCATCACCGTGGCTGGCGTGCCTTGATGCCCTGTACCCGGGCCGAGAAGATCATGGCGCTGGGCGCAATCGATCGCGTCGGATTGCTGGATCGCGCCTTGCAGCGCGCCGACCGGCTCTCCGGCGGACAGCAGCAGCGCGTCGGTGTCGCCCGCGCCCTGGTGCAGTCACCACGACTGCTGCTGGCTGACGAGCCGGTGGCGAGCCTTGATCCGGCCACGGCGCTGGACCTGCTCGGCCTGATGCACGGCATCTGCAAGAGCGACGGGCTGACGGCGGTGGTGAGCCTGCATCAGGTGGAATTTGCCAGGCAGTTCGCCGATCGCATCATCGGGCTGCATCAGGGGCAGGTGGTGTTCGACGACCAACCACAGCATCTGACCGAAGCCGTAGTGCAGCGCTTGTACCGCCCGCTGGCAAGTGCCGACACATCGGTCACCTCGGGGCCTGAATCCGGTAAAGCCGCGCCGTCCGCATTGCATGAATTTGTCACTGCATGAACAACATGAGGAATCCCATGAAATTCGAAATTCTCAACCAGCCGCTGCGTTGTTCACTGCGTCGTTCATTAAGAGCGGTGATGTCAGCCGGGGCGATCGTGCTCGGCCTTGCCGCGACGTTTGTCCATGCCCAGACCGCCAAGGATCCGGCCACCCTGCGCGTGGCCCTGCTGCCGGATGAAAACGCCTCGACCCTGATCCAGAACGCGCAGCCGCTCAAGCTTTATTTGCAGCAGCAGCTGAAAAAGAACATCGAGATCATCGTCACCACCGATTACTCCTCGATGATCGAAGCGATGCGCTTTGGCCGCATCGAGGTGGCTTATTTCGGACCGTTCTCCTATGTGCTGGCACGTACCCGGGCACCGGAGATCGAGCCGTTTGCGGTCGGGGTCGAGCGCGGTTCGCCCACCTATCAGTCGATCCTCATTGCCAATGCTGCAGGCCCGGTCAAAACGCTGGCGGATGTGCGCGGCAAGCCGTTCGGCTTTGGTGATCAGGCCTCGACTTCAAGCCATCTGGTGCCACGCGCGCACTTGCTGAAAAAAGCCGGGCTGGACGGCGAAAAAGATTTCAAGCCGGTGCATCTGGGTGCGCATGATGCGGTGGCGCGTGCGGTGCAGGCCGGACAGGTACCGGCCGGAGCCTTGTCCAAGGCCATCTACGACAACCTGGTGAGTCGTAACACCATTGATGCCAGCAAGCTGGTGACGCTGGATGTGTCGGCCGCAATCCCCAACTATCCGATCGTGATGCAGGGCAATCTGGCGCCAGCGCTGAAGCAGGCCTTGCGGGATGCGTTTCTTGGCATGAAAGACAAGGAAGTGTTGAAGTCTTTCCGCGTCGAAGGCTTTGTCGCAACCGATGACACGAGCTACAACGTGCTGCGGGAGACTGCGCAGGCTCTGCGGCTCGACATCGCGAAGATGAAGTGATGAGTGTGTTCATCCATCACGGCACGACGCCGGCGGCAGGCACCGTTGCCCGGATCGACACGCTGATCGATCAGGCACGGCAACAAAAAGCCCGGCAGTGGCGGCTGAACATCGGATTGCTGCTGGTGTGTGTCGCAGCGCTGGCGCAGACCGGATTTTTCGATGCCACGCGTTTTATCGAAGGTGGCCCGGCCATTGCCCAGGTTGCCTCGGAAATGTTTCCGCCGGATTTCTCGCGCTGGCAGCATTGGCTCAAGCCCCTGCTCGACACCCTGGCGATGTCGATTGCCGGCACCGCGCTGGCAGTGATGCTCTCGTTGCCGCTGGCGCTGCTGGCTGCCCCCAACACCAGCCCGAACTGGTGGATCTCGCGTTTGGTGCGCTTGCTTCTTTCGGCATTGCGTTCGGTGCCCGAGATCATTCTTGGCATTTTGTTTGTGGCGGCGGTGGGCTTTGGTGCCTTGCCCGGGGTGCTGGCGCTGGCGCTGCATTCGGTCGGTATGGTGGGGAAGTTCTATGCCGAGGCCGTCGAGCATGTCGATCCCAAGCCGCTGGAGGCGGCGGTTGCGGCTGGCGCCAGTCGGCTGCAGGTCATCACCCATGCAGTGTTGCCGCAGGTGTTGCCGCAATTGGCAGACATCACCATCTACCGCTGGGAATATCACTTTCGCGCCTCGGCCGTGTTGGGCATTGTCGGCGCAGGCGGTATCGGTTTTGAATTGATGGCAGCACTGCGCTTGATCAATTACGACCAGGTGGCGGCGATCTTGTTGACCATCCTGGCTTGCGTGGTGCTGGTGGACGGCATCGGCGCGCGCTTGCGAAAGGCATTGAAATAACATGAGTTCCCACAACAGGCTTGCAAAAATTCTCGTCACCAATCCGCTGCATGATGAAGTGCATGCACGGCTGGCTGCCGTGGGCAGTGTCGATATGAATCCGTATCTGGAGCCGTGGTCTCCGACTGAACTGGCTGCCCGTATTGCCGACGCCGACGCCATGATGGGTTTCATGACTGACTGTGTGGATCGCAGCCTGTTGCAGGCGGCGCCACAGTTGCGCATTGTTGCCTGTGCTCTGAAGGGTTTCGACAGCTATGACGTGCAGGCCTGTACCGAAGCCGGCATCTGGGTCAGCATCGTTCCGGACTTGCTCACCGAGCCCACAGCCGAACTCGGGCTGGGGCTGGCGATCGCGCTGGGCCGGCATATCCGGCGCGGCGATCATCTGGTGCGCAGCGGTCAGTTCCAGGGCTGGCGCGCGCAGCTGTACGGTCGCGGGCTGCAGGGATCAGTGGTGGCGGTGGTTGGCATGGGGCGCGTGGGTCAGGCCATCGTGCAGCGCCTGTCGGGCTTTGGCTGTGCCCGCATTCTGGGCGTCGATCCGCAGGGCGTGCCCGCTACGCTCGCACCACAGGTGAAAGCGGCTGCCTTGGGTGAGGCTATGGCCCAGGCCGATTTTGTATTTGTCGCGGTTCCGCTCGGCGCGGCGGCCTTGCATCTGATCGGTCATCGCTGCCTTGAGTCGGGCAAGCCGGGTCAGCTGCTGATCAATGTCGGACGCGGCTCGGTGGTGGACGAGGAGGCGGTGGCCGATGCACTGGAGGATGGTCAGCTGGGTGGCTATGCCAGCGATGTCTATGCCATGGAAGATTGGGGTTTGCCCGAGCGACCGCGGCAAATTCCGGTGCGCCTGCTGAGTCATCCGGCCACGGTGTTCACGCCGCATCTGGGCTCAGCCGTGCGCGAGGTACGTATCGCCATCGAACATCGCGCGGCCGACAACATCATCGCGGTGCTGCAGGGCAAGGCCCCGCCGGATGCCATCAATCAGCCGGTGCGTGTCGCCGCCTAGCTGCGGTAATCAATCGCCGGCAGATCGAGCTGGCGCACCATGGCGTCGAACAGCAGCTGGCAGGCGCGTGGTTCATTGGCGATGAATTCCTGACGCGACTGTTCCATCGCCGCGTCACTGATGCGGTTGATGCTGCCGGCGGCGCTGGCAGCAATCTGGGTGTCGCAGGCGCGCTGCAACGAATACATCACGCCGAAGGCTTCGGGCAGGCTGCCGCCCCAGGCCAGCAGGCCGTGATTGCGCAGGATCACCGCCTTCTTGTCGCCGATCGAGGCCAGCAGCCGGGTCTGCTCGTCCGGGCGCACCGTGACGCCTTCGAAGTCGTGATAGGCCACACGGCCCTTGAGCTGGGCGCCATTGAAGCTGTCATGCATCAGACCTTCGGCCAGGCAGGACACCGCCATGCCGCTCAACGTGTGGGTGTGCATGACGCAATGCGCTTGCTCGACATTGGCATGGATGGCGCTGTGAATCACGAAGCCGGCGCGGTTGACCGGGTACTCGGTTTCGCGCACCGGATTGCCGTCGATGTCGATGGCCACCAGGTTGGACGCGGTGACTTCGCGGTACAGCCGGCCAAAGGGATTGATCAGAAAGATTTTTTCCGGCCCCGGCACGCGCAGGGTGATGTGATTGAAGATCGACTCGACCCAGCCCAGGTGCGCAAACACGTGATAGCAGGCGGCCAGTTGCACGCGCGCGGCCTGTTCGGCCTCGGTCATCGGGATGTGGCGCTGAATCGGCGCGTGATGGCTCATGGTGATGGGCATGGCGGCTCCTGCTGAAAACCTGCGTCGGTGAACTAGAAAAACGCCAGCGTGCGGACTTCGATGCTCTGGCGCGGTGGCGCATCGGCCGGCGTGTCGGGGTCGGCAAACGAGGTGTGCGGGGTGAAGCGCGAGCGGCCGTCCTTCTGCGAGTCGTAGACCTTGAACACCAGGGCTTCATCCCGCTGCATCTGCGGGTAGTAGTACCAGCGATGCGCCGGGTTGTGGCGCATGCGGTAGGTCTGACCGATGCGGTCGGGATAGCGTCGCTCGCTGATGATCAGATCGCCGCTGGCCAGACTGCGGGCATCGGCCAGCGCCAGCGGATTGGCGACGATGGGCTGTGCCACGGCACGCCAGACCTGGATGATGGCGAAGCGTCGCTGCAGCAGCGCCTCGGCTTCATCCGGCAGCAGCTCGCGCAGGCGCTGCGGGCCGGACCATTCGGTGTAGTCGTTGTGGACGGTGAACACCGGTTCGCGCAACAGCTTCTGTTCGCGCTCCTGTTCATTGCCCGAGCGCAGGGTGTGATCGAACACCACCACCCGGTTCGCGCCACTGACTTGTTGCACCAGCGCGATGACCTCCGGGTAATAGATCTCGCGCAGTTGCAAAGGATCAAAGAAATCAACCACTTGCGTGGCATGCGGGGTGAGCGTGAAGCCGTTCTGATCGAGCGAGAATGCCGCCGGATCGGCGGCGGCACGTGCCCGCGCATCGTGGATCGGCATCTCGAACGGCGCATAGCTGCCGGTGACCCGGCGCTGCACGTTGCCCCCGGCAAAGGTCTCGTTCACCAGCGGCTCGCCGGTGTCCAGGGCATACACCAGCGCGGCATGCAGATCGCGTGCCGCGCCGGGTGTGTTGCCAGGACTGTGCATGCCGTGCGTGAACGGTTCGGTCGAGGGCAGGGAGCGCTTACTCAGCCACCACGTTCAGTTCCATCTCGCCGATGCCTTCCATCACGCCCTTGAGCTTGTCGCCATGCGCCAGACGCTGCACACCCGCCGGCGTGCCAGTGGTGATCAGGGTGCCGGGCAGCAGTGTCAGGCAGCTCGAGAGGAAGCCGATGTGATCGTTCAGGTTGCAGATCATGTCGCTGGTGTGCGCCGTCATCACCTGCTTGCCGTTTTGTTCGACATGGAACGACAGGTTGTGCGGATCGGCGATTTCATCGGCGGTGACGATCCACGGGCCGAGCGCGGTGAAGGTGTCAAAGCCCTTGCGGATGCAGCGCGTGTTCTGGCGGCCGATGCCCCACGGGTCGCGCTGCGACAGGTCCCACAGCATCAGATAGCCGAACACATGGTCCAGCGCACGGGCTTCGGGCACATTGCGCGCCGGCTTGCCGACGATGGCGCACAGCTCGCATTCGAAGTCGACATGCTTGGACACCTTGGGCAGCACCACGGTGCCGCCCGGCCCGATGACCGAGGACACCGGCTTGATGAAGAACTCGGCCATCAGGTCCTGCTTGGACAGGTTCTGGCTGGCGGTCTGCGATTTCACCCGCTCGACCATTTCCTGTTGGTGGGCGGCGTAGTTCGAGGCGGCACACCAGATCACCGGCGGGTTGGTGATCGGCGCGTGCAGCGTGACCGAGGCCAGTGCTACCGGCGCGCCGGTCTTCTCGACATCGCGCACCGAATCCATTGCACCCGGCTTGTTGGCCAGGGCGTCGATGACCTCGCACATGTTGTAGCCGGCGCGGACATGGCCGGCGCGTACCAGCGCCTCGCCGATGGGGTAAACCTTGTCACCGACCACGGCGCCGGCCTGCTGGTTGTTGTAATGGACGATTTTCATGTGGAGCCTCTCGATCGCGGTTGAACAAACCCCGGATTATGCGTGCTTCCGGGCGCCGGTTCGCGCCTGGTCCGGAGCCCAGTGCGCCCGGTGTAATATCCGCCCCCGGCACGTTCGTGCGGCGCATCGCCGTTCAGGATTGTTTTCAGCGAGGAGAGAGCAAGCATGCCCTACACCAAGGTCACTGATATCGCCTACGGGCGGTTGCAGGCGCCGAGTCTGGACCAGCAGGAGGAATTCCTGGTCAACTTCGGCATGGTGCGTGTCGAGCGCACCAAGGACGCGCTGTACATGCGCGGTACCGATCCCAATCATCACCTGCATGTGACGCATCTCGGCCCGGAGAAATTCGTCGGCTTCGCGTTCTTCGTCGAGAACGAGGACGAGCTGAAGAAGTTCACCAAGGCCCCCGGTGCCACCGGCATCGAGAACATCGACGAGCCGGGTGGCGGCAAGCGGGTGCGGGTCAACGACATCCACGGCTATCAGATGGAAGTGATCTGCGGCCTGGAGCAATTGCCCAAGCTGCCCACGCGCAACAACGTGCTGAACTGGGGCGATGAAAAAACCCGTCGCGGCAACCAGCTGATGCGGCTTGCTCCCGGCCCGTCACAGGTCAAGCGCATGGGGCATGGCGTGCTGATGACCACGCGTGCCGCGGAGGCCACCAAGTGGATGCGCGAGTTCCTCGGCCTGATTCCCTCGGACGATGTCTATGCCGGCGACAAGAGCAATGTCATTGCTTCATTCAACCGCTGCGACCGTGGCGAGACGCTGGTCGACCATCATGTGTTCCTTTGCCTGTCGGGCCCGCGCAGCGGCCTGAACCACATGTCGTATGAAGTGCAGAACATCGACGATGTGATGCTTGGCCACGAACACCTCAAGCGTACCGGCAAGTACGAGCAGATCTGGGGCATCGGCCGGCATGTGCTGGGCAGCCAGGTGTTCGACTACTGGAAGGACCCGTGGGGCCGGGTGCATGAGCACTGGACTGACACCGACATGCGTCGGGTCAGTGATGGCTTCAACTACCTGTCGGTGGAAGAAGGCCTCAATTCCCAGTGGGGCCAGCCCGCGCCGCAGTCGTTCATCGACCACTGCACGCCCTGATGGCTGCCAAGAGGGCGCATTGTTAAGGCAACGGCCCGTTCAGGGCCGTTGCTTTTTATGCTTATAAATCAAGTAGTTATGTAATTCTGCGGAGCGTAGAGCCAGTCCAGCCGGGCGAGGCTTTCGGTCTGGCTGCGACTGGCAAAGATATCGTTGCGCGCCAGCCGTGCCGGGCCGCGCGCATGCAGCAGCGCATCCATGGCCAGGGCGCTCAGCTGCACCCGCGTCGCACGCGGCAGGCGACGCTGCTGGTACAGCGCGAAGGCGGCCTCGAACAGCGCGCGATCCGTGCTGCTGCCGCTAACTGCATCGGCGTGGCCGCGCTGTGATCGCACCTCGTCGGCGGCGCGCGCCAGGCACAGCGCATCCTCCAGCGCCATCGCTGCGCCCTGGGCGATGTACTGCACCATGGCATGCGCGGCATCCCCCAGCAGGGTGACCGCGCCATCGCACCAGCGCTCGACCGGCTCGCGCTGGCGGATGACGTAGCGCTTGAATGCGGTGGGTACGCGCATCACCGTCAGCGGTGCCTCGACCCAGCCGGGGAAATGCGCCAGCGCTTCGGCCGGTGCGGCGTCGCTGCTCTCGTCGGCCTCGGTCTGACCGGTGACCACGGTGGCGCCGAAGTTGAACATCGACCAGTCGCGTACCGGGTAATAAATGATGTGGGCACCCGGCCCGACCCACAGCGTCGGCCAGGGATGCTGATGCTGGCGTGGCATCTGGGCCGCTGGAATGCTGGCGCGGTAGATGATCGCGCCGCAGCCGCGTGGTGGGCCGTCATTCAGCATCTGCTGGCGGATGGCCGAGTGCACGCCATCGGCTCCGATCAGGGCTGCGCCCTGCAACCTGCCGCCATCGGCCAGTTGCACCGTCACGCCCTGCGCGGTGTTGGCATAGCCCGTCACGCGTGCGCTGGTGCGCAGCGTGATGTGCGGCAGAGCCTGACAGGCTTGCAGCAGCGCGCCATGAATGTCGGCGCGATGTGCCACGGCATAGGGATTGCCATAGCGCTGGCGAAAACTCTCGTCGCAGGCGATGTCGAGGATCTGCTCGCCGCTCACGCCGTCGCACAGGCGCATGCGCTCGATCAGCAGCGCCTGGCGACGCGCCTGCTCGCCCACGCCGAGTGCGTCCAGCACATGCAGGGCATTCGGTGCCACCTGCAGGCCAAGCCCGATCTCGCCGAATTCCCGCGCCTGCTCCAGCAGCAGCACCGGAAACCGCCGCTGCGCCAGCGCCAGAGCGCAGGCCAGGCCACCGATGCCGCCTCCGGCGATGACGATGGGCGCGCCCTGCTGCATGCCCTCGGACTGCTGCGACATGCGCAAGCCTTGCCGCTACACCAGCGAGGCGCGCTGGCGCAGCGCATCCTTGTCAAAGCCGGCCACACGCTTGTAGCGATCGGAGAACTCGATCAGCTCGGCCGGGCTCATCACATCCTCGATGCGCTCGAAGGGCTTGTCACCGGTGCGCTCATGCACCACGCGCAGGATGGTGTCCGGCGGTGCGCTGCGGTTCATCAGCACCACCTTGTTGGCCGCTTCCATGCGCGCCGCCTCGTAGGCCTTGAGAGCCGCCGGGGCATCGCGCAGCTGCCCGGTCCGGCTGTACTGGCGCAGGCAGCCGGCCAGGGTGCGCGCATCCAGAATCCCTTGTCCTGCGCCATTGCCGCCGCGCGGATACATCGGGTGCGCGGCATCGCCCACCAGCGTCACGCGGCCAAAGGTCCACTGCGGCAGCGGATCGCGATCGACCATCGGGTATTCCAGAATCTGTTCGGCATTGCGGATCATCTCCGGCACATCCAGCCAGTCGAAATGCCAGTCGGCATAGGTCGGCAGAAAATCCTCCAGCTTGCCGCCCAGGTTCCAGTCCTGGATGACGTTGCGCGGCGATTGAATCTCCGCCACCCAGTTGATCAGCTGCAGGCCATCGGCCTCGACATGCTTGCCGATGGGATAGATCACCATCTTGCCCACCGACAGCCAGCCGATCTGCACCATGCTCATGCCGCTGAGATAGGGCTTCCAGCGCGTCACGCCGCGCCACATGTTGATGCCCTGATAGGCCACGCCACCTTCGTCGGGGTAGAGCTGCTTGCGCACCGCCGAGTGGATGCCATCACAGGCAATCGCCACCGAGCCGCGCGCCGTGCTGCCATCGGCAAAGCGTGCTGTCACGCCGTGGTCGTCCTGCTCGACGCCCTCGCAGCGCTTGTCCAGCAGCAGGCTGTGCCCGCCCAGCCGTGCCCGCACTGCATCGATCAGCACCTGATGCAGATCACCGCGGTGAATCGACAGCTGCGGCCAGTCGTAGCCGGCGGCACGGCCGCGCGGTTCCTTGCAGATGAATTGACCGAAGCGGTTGTAGTAGGCCATTTCCTCGGTGGTGACGGCGACATCCTCCAGCGCCTGACCGATGCCCAGCTCGGTCAGCTCGCGCATGGCATGCGGTTGCAGGTTGATGCCCACGCCAAGCCGACGCAGATCCGGAGCTGCCTCGAACACCCGGCAGGGCAGGCCGAGTTCATGCAGGCTGAGCGCCAGCACCAGACCGGTGATGCCGCCACCGAGGATGAGGATGTCGTCGTTTTTCTTCGATGCGCTGTCGTTGACGGCACTGTGGGTCGAGGCGGGGTGCTGCATGGGGTGCTCCAATGCGGTGCTCCGGGTTGCCGGGAGGGTTCGGCCGGCAGGGCGATCGCCGGGCCGTCGAGGGTTCTCAGGATGCTAGCATGGGCATTCCGGTGTTCTAACTG
>JACCED010868797.1_pt1 | contig 10873 bp, 9 predicted proteins | sample 7455021 | NCBI WGS metagenome assembly JACCED01 (sample SAMN15323456, study PRJNA562643) | freshwater metagenome | isolation source: river surface water | place: USA:Blue River Watershed | collected 2017-08-19 | reverse complement strand
GCACCAAGCTTGGGTGGCCGCCCATTCGATGCACTCATACTGGTCTTGGGCTTCTTGGGCACACCAAACGTCAAGGAAGCCCTCGGAATTGCCCGCGCCACGCGAATCAACCCGCACGCACACATACCCATCAGGCACCCATTTTTCAGGGTCTACCAACTCCCAGCTTTGGTATTTGTTGCTAGTGCCTTGCGCCACCTCGGGGTAAGCGGTGACCATGCGATGCCAAGCCGTTTTGTAGCCCACCTGAAAAGGCAACCCTTTGGCATAAGGCCCATAGGTCAGAATGGCAGGGTATGTGCCGGGCTGCGGTGGGCGAAAGACATCGGCCCGCATGATCAAGCCATCGCTCATGCGAATGGGCACATCCCATTCAATGATCATGCCGTCTTTTTCTTCGCGCAAAACTTCCATGTACCTGCCTTTATATGGTTTGAGAGGGCCCAGACCGGGCCGCACAGATGAGACAAGTCTTAGCCTAAACGAAGGCAGGCTGATTTGAATCTAGGGTAGTTACCGATCGATCAACAAAGCTGTCACCCTTGTTCAAAGGCAAGCCCAAGGCTTCAACGCCCAGCAATCGATCACAGCCGAGGTCAAAAGGCAACACATGCAAGGTCAAATGGGTGTCGAGTTCAAAGGGAGCCAGAGGCCGTTCAAAAGCCGCACTGCGTGGGTAAATCAGCGCCATTTGGCCCCGCCCATGGAGGTATTTTTGGCCATAGGCGAACAACTGGTAAAAGTCAGCCTGGGACAGGTCGTATTTGTTGTCTCGGTCATGCGCCCGCAGCAACTTCCACTTGGTGTCAAGCACCCAGGCCTGTTGGGCGTGCGCCACCCAGATGTCGGGTTCGAGCTGAAACATCGGTTCGCCCAGGTGGCGCGCAAGCGACTGGCTGCGTGCCGGTGTTTTCAGTTCCACGCCCGGCAAAAGGGCCCGTCGCAAGCAACGGGCCACATGGGCCTCGAACAGCTTCTCCATTGGGTAGAGCATGCTGATCCCACGCCGATCACCCGCCAAGGCCAGTGGCATCTGGCGCTGCAAGATGATTTCACACCAAGGTTTGATGGCCTGGTAATGGGCCATCAAACGATCATCGCGCCAGGCCTGAAAATCGGCATCGATCTGGCGGCTGACGGGTATGTCTTGCCAACGCACAGCGATCTCGCGCGCCCGCCGCCACAACTCGGGGTCTCTGGCATGACGGCCGATGGTCTCCAAAGCCAAGCGCAAGAGCCTGTTTTCGGCCCGATCGGCGTCGTACACATCGTGTCGCACCTGAAAGCGATGGCCCCGGCCAGGCGCTTGCCGCATCTGGGCCGCCATGTTCAGGCGACCCCGGATGACCCCCAACTCTTCCTCGATGGGCCGGTAGTCGTGGCGCACGCCCCGCGCCAACAAATGGTCCAAGTGATCCAAGAAATGCCGCATGACCCAATCGGTCAAAGGCGCATCAAAGGTCTGTAGGCTGGCCCAGCCCACCTCTCGAGAGCGCAGATTCAAATGGTTCGATAACAAGCGCCGCAACATGGCCCGCGAAGCCGGCACATCCTGGGCAGAGTCGGTGTGCTTGGGCAAAATTTCAATCTGGGTGCCGCAGGGGGTTTCAATGACCCCCACATGGCTGTCTAGTTTCACGCGTTTTCTGCCTTGCACCTGGATCAGTTTGACCCCCTGCCGATGGACCGTTTCGCCCAAGCGGCACACGTGATCAAAAGCCGATTCGCTGATCCAGGCGGCGTCCAGGCCCTCCGACACCGGCTCGGTGGACAGCCAAGCGTACTCACGAACGCAAACGACGCGCGGGGCTTGGCCCATGGCTCAGTTGCCTGCCTCAAGGTGATCGATGATGCCCAGATAACTCTCTTCACAACCAAAGGCATCGTCGTTGACGCGCCACAGGGCAGACACCCGTTCGGCCAAGACCTCATCGCCAAACAAAGCGCTGGCCTTGGCCTGGCTTGCGTCGATGAAACGGTAGGCAGGATTCGCCTTGCGGTGGTCATTGAGCACCCATTGAATGCGCTGCCAATCGTCAAAAAAATACTCTTGTAAAAGGGGGATGACCTGCTCGCGGAAAATCGTGGCCAATCGACTCAGTCGGTTGTCTTCTTTGAGCGGCAAGAAGTACGCATGCCCCAAGGCGTGGTCGCGATCAAGCAAGGCCTCGATGCGCTGATTCATCACTTCGAGCAAGCGCACCATCGACACATCGCCCACCTTCACATTGGACAACAAAGCGGGGTTGGGGGCCATTTCATGAAAGACAAAACGACGTCGCAACGCCACATCGAGCGAGGTCAAAGACCGATCGGCGGTGTTCATGGTGCCGATCAAGTAGACGTTGTCTGGAATAGAAAACGGCTGCTTGGAATAAGGCAACACCACCTCCAGCGCCTCGGGGGCACCCGCGCGCTTGCTCGGCTCGATCAGGGTGATCAAATCGCCCAAGATGCGCGACACATTGCCACGGTTGATCTCGTCGATGATCAACACCCGTGGCTCCGGGCTTGAGCGAGCAGACAGATGACGCTCCAAGCGCCCCAAGTCGATGGATGAGGCTTGCAATTGGTACAAAGTCATTTGACTGAACTTTTTATGCATCAACTCGGTGTAAGCCAAAGATGGCTCGTATTGGCGCAGCCAGCGCACCGACCTTTTTTGCGCATAACCTCCCTCAAGGGGTTGCGCCTCGTGGGTGTAAGGCCCGGTGATTTCGCCAATGGCGCGGAATTTCAAATTGCCATCGCTGACCACCACCAGGTCACCCGCTTGCATGTCGGCGACAAAAGTCAAGACACTCGTGACCCGGTAATCGTAAGAGGGGTCGTCAATGGCGATGCCGTGCTCACGGTAACGCTGGACGATCTGAGCGCGCGTGGTGCAACCCGTGAAATCGATCTGATCGCCATAACCCAGCAAAATGCAACCATGGGCCATGCACAGGTCGTAGACATGGGCGTCTTGTCCTTGGGTGTCACCCAGCGACATTTTCCAAATACGCCGCTGAGGGATCTCCTCGATCGTGGCGCTGACAGGCTGAGCGTCTGCGCGCGCCGCTTCGCACAACGTTTTGAACACCCCATCGCTCACCTCGTAGCGCAACTGACCACTGCTTTCATCGGTGTACGCTCGGATCCCTTCCACAAAGTCTTCGTAGCTGTAGCTTTGGTGAAAGGTCACAAAGCGAATCTTTTGCTCGGCCAACAATTGGTCAAAACGGGTTTTCAGCTCGGCACGTTGACTGCGGTGCTCGGTCAAAAACACGGGGTCCAAAATCTCTAACGCCGCTTCGATGGTGTGATGGGTTTTGCCGGTTCCCGGAGGGCCGTAAAAAATTTGATTGTGTGCGGGGGTCATGGTCTGCAAGGGCTCAGGGGATTCGGCCGCGGGCGCGTCGGTGCTGGTGACGGGTTCATCGGCCTGCTGGGTGGCCCGGCTGGGGGCCAGCCCCAGCCGAGGGCTGTACAGGGCGGTCATGAACCCGTGTCGAGTCAGCAAAGGGTCTCGCGCTCGGGCCAGCTCAAAATAAGCCATCAGGCGTTGCATGCGCGCGATCGGTTGTCGGATCGGCGGGATCTGATCGGGCGGGCAGCCCAAGGCCAGCAAAAAATGCCCCAGGTGATCCGAAGATGAAATGGGCAAGCTGTGGTTGGGGTGGTAACAAGCCAGCAAACGCAATTTGCGGCCATCGCCCACCGTCAATCGAGGCTCAACCCTCGCACGCTGATAAATCTGCGTGTCGTCGTCGATCCAACTGAGGTCTTGTTGCGGGTCGGCGCGGGCGATGGTGGCCTGAACTTGCAAGGTGTAGCGCAAGGCCTGCTGGTCGCTGAGGCCTTGCAACCGGCGGTTTTTGTAGACCGAGCCATCGCCACGCACGTACATGATGTGCCCGCGCGACGTGCCTGGGGCATAGCGGCCCAAAACGGGTTCGAGCCCCCGTTCGATCCAACGGCAAAAGGTGTTGGGATCGCCTCGCCCCACACAGTACTGATCCAGGGTCAGTTCGGTCAGTCGATCGGCTGGAAACAGCTCCAAGAACTGCTCGTACAGCGGAAATTGTGTGGGGTCTTGGTGGGCGTCTGGACCCATCGCTTCAATTTCTCGAAGCAAGGACTCAAAGTTGTGGTTTGTCACGGGCGGCATGGGGTACAGCTTTCTCAATGCGAGGGCGCTTCAATCGCCATGGTGTTCATTAGACCACCAGCGGGGTAAGCTCAAGACCAAGCCGCTCCATAATACCCAAATGAATCTTTGCCACCACTCGCCCCAAACCAGCCTGTCCTGGCGCACCCTGTGCCTGGGTGCATTGACGGTCGTGTGGCTCATGGCGAACCTGAACCTCTCGCACGCGCAACGCGTCTACGACAGCAACGGCCGAACCATGGGCCGCATCGAGGGTGAGCGCATCTACGACAGCAACGGGCGTACCCTGGGGCGCGTCGAGGGTGGCCATGTGTATGACGCCAGTGGCCGAGCTTTGGGCCGCATTGAGGGCGATCGGGTCTATGACGCCAGTGGCCGTGCGCTGGGGCGCATTGAAGGCGAACGGCTGTACAGTGCCTCAGGGCACTTGATGGGCCGCATCGAGGGTGAACGGCTGTACGACGCTTCTGGCCGAACCCTGGGCCGCACCGAGGGTTTGCGACGCATGCAGACCGTGGTCTATTTTTTCTTTTTCATGTGAACCGCCCTCGGCCTTGGCTCACATGGCCAGCATGAAGAGCCGAATCACCACCCCCAGGCCCAGAATCCAGACCAAGGAGCGCAAGCTGGCGCGGTTGCTGACGTAGCAGTAGATGTAGATCAGTCGCAATACGATGTAAATCCAACCCCAAAGCGCGATTTCATCGGGCTCCACGTCAAACAGTGCAGGCACGATGACGGCAAAGGCAAACAAGGGGAAGGCCTCAAAACTGTTTTGCTGGGCTGCATCGGCACGGGCTCGAAACCCCTCCAGATGCCCCATCCAAGCACGGGGGTGGTGGTTGTCGTAGTCACGCGCCCCCCATTTGGCTATACCCGCACAGACATAGGGCAGTAAGCCAGCGATCAAGATCACGAGAGCGAGTTCATTCATGGCGATGCGGCCCACTTTGCGGCGGCCTTTGAGTAAGAATTTAGAAGCAAAAGTGGGACTATACCCTCAGCCAAGCGCTGCGCAACTGCACCCCTGCGACAACACCTATGGAGACATGGAATTGCGGTGCGAGAATCACCCAAAAAGCAACCGTCGCAAGAGTCGAATTGACCCAAGACCTAGAACCCACGTGGCGGATCAAAAATCGCAATCAGGAGACACCCCATGACATGGATTCACCCCCTTTTAGGCGCCCTGCTCTTGACCCTGGGCCTGCTTAGCAACGCTGGCGCACAAAGCGGCCCCTACCCTCAAAAGCCGGTCCGCTTCATCAACAACTTCCCTCCAGGTGGTCCGTCGGATATTTTGGCTCGCAGCATGGCCGAGGCCTTGCAAAACGCCCTGAAGCAAACTTTTATTGTGGAAAACAAGGCAGGGGCAGGCGGCAATGTGGGGGCCGACGCGGTCGCCAAGAGTGCCCCAGATGGGTACACCGTGCTGTTCGGGATCGACACCGCCTTGACCGTCAACCCGCACCTGTACAAAGCCATGCCGTTCAAGCCCAGCGACCTCAAGCCGGTGATCATCATGGGCTCATCTGGCTTGCTGATCGGCACCCACCCAAGCACCGGCATCAAAACCTTGCCCGACTTGGTGGCCGCAGGCAAGCGCAAAACACTGAATTTCAGCAGCGGCGGCAACGGCAGTCCTGGTCACTTGGCAGCGGAAATTTTCATGGATGCCGCTGGCGTCCAGATTCAGCATGTGCCCTACAAAGGCAACACGCCTGCGGTCACAGCGGTGGTGGCCGGCGAAGTCGATGCGGGCGTGCTGGCCACTCCGGGCATGTTGCCGCATGTCAAATCGGGGCGCATCCAGCCCTTGGCGGTCACCAGCCGCCAACGCTCCAAAATGGCCCCGGACGTGCCGACCGTGGCCGAAGCCGGGCTCAAGGACTTGGAGTTGGAGGTGCTTTACCTGGTGATGGTGCCCAGCGCCACCCCCGATGCGGTGGTTCAGGTCTTGCAAGAGCACATGAAAGAAGCGCTGTTGCGGGCCGACACCCAAGCGCGGCTGGCCAGCCTGGATCTGTTTTATGAAGGCGCCACCGGCACCGCCGCCGTTCGTCGCCTGAGTGATCTATCGGCGCGTTATGCGCGCATCGTCAAATCCACGGGCATGCAAGCCGAGTGAGCCTGAAATGAAGCGACCGAATTTGATTTTTGTGGTGGCCGATGACCTCGGCTTTGCCGATCTGGGTTGCTATGGCGGGCGCGATGCCGACTTTGGACCCGTCTCGCCCAACCTGGATGCGCTGGCGGCCCAGGGCCTGAAACTGACCCAAGGCTATGCCAACTCGCCAGTTTGCTCCCCTACTCGATTTGCCCTCATGACCGCGCGCTACCAATACCGCTTGAGAGGGGCCGCCGAAGAACCCATCAGCAGCAAAAGCAAAGGCAGCACGACCTTGGGCCTGCCCCCAGATCACCCCACCTTGCCTTCCTTGCTCAAAGACGCGGGCTATCGCACCGCCTTGATCGGCAAATGGCACCTGGGCTACCCGCCCGCGTTTGGCCCGCTCAAATCGGGTTACGAAGAGTTTTTTGGTCCGATGTCGGGCGGGGTCGATTACTTCACGCACTGCAGCAACAACGGCACCCATGACCTGTATCTGGGCGATACCGAACACGCGCAAGAGGGCTACCTGACCGATTTGATCTCCCATCGTGCAGTGGACCATGTGCGCCGAATGGCTGGGCCCGAAGGCCAGGGCAAGCCTTTCTTTCTCAGCTTGCACTACACCGCGCCGCATTGGCCCTGGGAGACCCGCGACGACGCCCATCTGGCCCCACAAGTCAAAGACCATTTGTTTCACCTGGATGGCGGCAACATCGAGACCTACCGACGCATGATCCACCACATGGACGAAGGCATCGGCTGGCTGGTCCAGGCTCTGAAAGAAACCGGGCAACTCGAAGACACGTTGATCGTGTTCACCAGCGACAACGGGGGCGAGCGTTTCAGCGACAACTGGCCTTTGGTGGGCGGTAAGATGGACTTGACCGAAGGGGGCATCCGGGTGCCCTGGATCGCCCATTGGCCCCGCGCCATCGCGCCAGGTGGCATCAGTGCCCAACCTTGCATGACCATGGACTGGTCAGCCACCCTGCTGGAGCTGGGCGGCGCCCAAGCCGCCCCTGACCTGCCTTTGGATGGCGTGTCGTTGACCGGCGTGCTGCAACAAGCCACGCACCGCTTCGAGCGTCCCTTGTTTTGGCGCATGAACCACCGAGGTCAGCGGGCCATGCGAGATGGCCCCTGGAAGTATTTGCGGGTCGATGGGCACGACTATTTGTTTAACCTGGAGCAAGACGCCCGCGAACGGGCCAATCTGGGCCAACGCCACCCCGAGCGCCTGGCCGACATGCGCGCCCGCTGGCAAGCATGGAACGACACCATGCCCCCGATCCCCGAAGACGCCCTGGTCAGTCTGGGTTACTCGGTCAAAGACATGCCCCAGCGCTGAGCCTGCGATTTGACAAAACACCTCACCCGCCTAACATCTGAACATGAAACGGGGCCCGCGCCCCGAAACGGAGTCCTAACATGAACATCGACCGCATCCACCATGTGGCCTACCGCTGCAAAGACGCCAAAGAAACCGTGGACTGGTATGTCAAAAACCTGGGCATGAACTTTGTCTTGGCGATCGCCGAAGACCAAGTCCCCAGCACCAAAGCGCCCGACCCTTATATGCACGTTTTTCTCGATGCGGGGCATGGCAATGTGCTGGCGTTTTTTGAACTGCCCAACTCCCCTGACATGGGGCGCGACGAACACACACCCAACTGGGTGCAGCACCTGGCCTTCAAGGTCAAGACCTTGGAAGAACTCCAAGAGAGCAAAGCCCGGCTCGAGGCCAATGGTGTGGAGGTGATCGGGATCACAGACCACACCATTTTCAAGTCGATCTACTTTTTTGATCCCAATGGCCACCGCCTGGAATTGGCCTGTGACGTCGGCACCCCCGAGATGTACCAAGAGCTGGACCGCGTCAAATGGGCCATGCTGGAAGAATGGAGCCAAACGAAACGGGCCCCCAAACACGCGGCATGGATGCACGAAAAGGAATACGCCCAGCCATGACGACCCCATCCACCGAACTGCTCGCCACCCTCGCCCCCCAGCTACAAAGCTGGGTCACATCGGCCCAAACTGAGGGTTGTGATTTCCCAATACAGAACTTGCCTTTCGGGCGTTTTCGCACCCGCGCCGATGAAGCCTGGCGCATCGGGGTAGCGATCGGTGACCAAGTGCTGGACCTTCAGACCGCTGGGTTGATCGATCACGCCGACATGGGCCGCCTGCTGGCCATGGACAAAGCCCAGCGTTTGGCTTTGCGCAGTACCCTGTCTCAAGGTTTGCGCGCCGGCAGTACCCAGGCCACCAGCTGGGCCCAAGCCCTGCACCCACAAAGCAGCGTCGAGATGGGTTTGCCCTGTGACGTAGGGGACTACACCGACTTTTACGTGGGCATCCACCACGCCACGGCGGTGGGCAAGCTGTTTCGCCCCGACAACCCCCTGTTGCCCAATTACCCCTGGGTGCCGATTGGCTACCATGGCCGGTCCTCGACCCTGTTGGTGTCGGGACAATCGTTTCGTCGTCCCCACGGACAGGTCAAAGCACCCGACGCGGCCGCCCCCGTGTTGCAAGCCAGCGCCCGACTCGATTACGAGTTGGAACTGGGCATCGTGCTCGGAACGGGCAACTCGCGGGGCACGCCGATCCCGATCGAACAGGCCGAGGACCATGTGTTTGGCTTGACCTTGTTCAACGACTGGAGTGCGCGCGACATCCAGGCCTGGGAGTACCAACCCTTGGGGCCCTTTTTGTCAAAGAGCTTTGCCAGCACGCTGTCGCCTTGGATGGTGACGCTGGAGGCCTTGACACCGTTTCGACGCCCCTTCGTGCGGGCCGCCGATCAGCCCCAACCACTGCCCTATTTGTCTTGCGACCACAACAGCCAGGCTGGGGCCTTTGACATCCAACTGGAAGTGCTGATCCAGACCCCCTCGATGCGCGAAGCGGGCGTTCCGCATGAGCGCATCAGCACCTCCAATTTCGCGCAAGCCGCCTATTGGACGGTGGCCCAAATGGTGACCCACCACACCATCAATGGTTGCGCCCTTCGGCCTGGCGATCTGTTTGGCTCTGGCACCTTGTCGGGGCCACACCCCGAGCAAGCGGGTTGCTTGCTCGAACTGACGGTGGGTGGCAAGCAGCCCTTGACACTGCGCAACGGCGAAAAGCGCACCTTCTTGCAAGATGGTGACAGCGTGGCCCTGAGGGCCTATTGCGAAGCGCCTGGGGCGGCGCGCATCGGCTTTGGGGAATGCGTGGGCATGGTGACGGCTTAGACCCTTGGGCATGGGCTTGAGTTCAGGGTTTGCGTTGCAACTCGATCACCCAATACTCCCCACCTTTTTTCTCCGCAACAAAGCGCACCACATCGCCCACGGCCAAATTTTGCAACAGGCTGGGGTCATTGACCTTGAACACCATGGTCATGGACGGCATTTGCAGTTGGGTGATTTCTTCGTGACGCAAGGTGATCTTCTGATTCGCCAGATCGATGCGACGAACCTCTCCCACCGTGGGCGTGGTCGCCACCGAAGCTGCGCTCGCCGGGGAACGGACCTCGTGCGCACCATGCGCGCCGATCTGAGCCGATCCGATCATGGGCAAGCTCATGACACACAAGGCGCTCAAGTAAAGGAGTGAACGAGAAGAAAAGGTTTTCATGGGAATGTCTTTTCAGTGTGTCAAAAAAGAGAAGTCTGGTTCCAGATTTGGGTTCAATGGGCTGTGGGGCCTGTATGGCCTGAATGCCCCGTGGGTTTGCGCACCTGCACTTCCACCGCGGGCGCTGGATCTTGCGCCCGAGGCATGGCCTGCCCCCCGTGACCCTGGTGCTGAATGACATCCGGGCTGGGGCCCATGTGTTCGCGGGCGATGGTCCCTGGGGGGTGCTGAAACCACCCCGGATCGGTGTGATCGCCTCGCTTTTGATCGGCACGGACCTTGAGGACGCTGAACATGCCGCCCATGGCGACCGGACCAAAAGGCCCTTGCCCGGCCATCATGGGCACGGTGTTGTCGGGCAAAGGCATGGCCATTTCGGTCATGTCGTGCATACCCCGCTCGCCCATGACCATGTAGTCGGGGATCAAGCGATGGATCTTCGCGCCCACCTCGCGGTGATCTACCCCGATCATGGTCGGCACGTTGTGACCCATGGCGTTCATGGTGTGGTGACTTTTGTGGCAATGGATGGCCCAGTCCCCCACTTCGTCGGCTACAAATTCGAGTTGACGCATCTGACCCACTGCGATGTCGGTGGTGACCTCAGGCCAGCGCGCGGTGGGCGGCACAGGCCCGCCATCGGTCCCGGTGACGGTGAACTCGTGGCCATGCATATGGATCGGGTGATTGGTCATGGTTAAGTTGCCCACCCGAATCCGCACTTTATCCATTTTTCTCACCACCAAGGGATCGATCCCCGGAAACACTCGGCTGTTCCAGGCCCAGATGTTGAAGTCCAACATGGTCATGATCTTGGGGGTGTAGCTGCCAGGATCGATGTCAAATGAGTTGAGCAAAAAGCAAAAGTCTCGATCGACTTCGGCAATGTGGGGGTGCTGACCTTTGGGGTGGGTGATCCAAAGGCCCATCATGCCCATCGCCATTTGCACCATCTCGTCGGCGTGCGGGTGGTACATGAAGGT
>JACCED010260529.1_pt1 | contig 10877 bp, 7 predicted proteins | sample 7455021 | NCBI WGS metagenome assembly JACCED01 (sample SAMN15323456, study PRJNA562643) | freshwater metagenome | isolation source: river surface water | place: USA:Blue River Watershed | collected 2017-08-19 | reverse complement strand
GGTTCGTTAGCAGATCTTGTTGCCTTTGCTCTTTCTCTTGATGTTCCTGAAGCACAGGATTTCTTAGAGACATTGATTGTGAAAAAACGATTCGCCAAACTTCTCGTTTATCTCAAACGAGAAAAAGATGTTGCTGACATTCAGAAAAAAATTACTGATGAAGTTAACGACAAGGTTAATAAGTACCAGCGAGAGTATTTTCTTCGTGAACAATTAAAAGTGATAAGAAACGAACTTGGCCTAGATGAAGATGATAAGGCCAAGGATATGAAGAAGATTAAAGAAACTCTTGATGAGGGTGGTCTTCCAGAAGAAGCGAAAAAAGCCGCTTATGAAGAACTTGAAAGATTAGAATCAATTCCTGATTCATCACCAGAATATAATGTGACCAGAACTTATCTCAACTGGATGGTTCAACTCCCTTGGAATAAGGCGAGTGATGATAAAGTTGATATTGAAGCTGCTAAGAAAATTCTTGAAAAAGACCACTATGGCTTAGAAAAACCTAAAGAAAGAATCATGGAATTCTTGGCCGTTAGAAAATTGAAGCCAGAATATGATGGAACCATTCTTTGTCTTGCTGGTCCTCCGGGAGTTGGTAAAACGTCTTTAGGTCACTCTATTGCAAAAGCACTTGGAAGAAAGTTTTATCGTTTTTCTCTCGGTGGTATGAAGGATGAAGCAGAAATTAAAGGTCACAGAAGAACATATGTGGGTGCGATGCCTGGTAAGATTATCCAAGCGATTAAACGTGTTGAGGTAAATAATCCTGTTATTATGCTTGATGAGATAGATAAAATAGGTAAATCCTATCAGGGGGATCCAGCCTCCGCACTCCTAGAGGTGTTGGATCCTGAACAGAATAAAACATTTATTGATAATTATTTGGATGTGCCTTTTGATCTCTCGAAAGTTCTTTTTATTGCGACTGCAAATTATGTGGGAGAAATTCCTGAAGCACTTTTAGATCGAATGGAGCTCATTGAGCTTTCTGGGTATACAATTGAAGAGAAGCTCTCCATTGCAACAAAATGGGTTATTCCAAAGCAATTAAAAAAGCATGGTCTCACCACGAAAGAGTTCTCTCTTGGAACTCCTGTTTTAAAAGCTCTTGTTTCAGATTATGCACGTGAACCTGGTGTGCGTGTCATGGAACAAATGGTGGCGAAGCTTTGTCGTAGAGCGGCCCTTGAAAAAGTTTCTAACAAACGTTTTAAAAAGTTCTCTCCAACGGTGCCGGACTTAGAGAAAATCTTAGGTAGTAAAAGATTTGAAACAGATAAGGCGCAAAAACCACTTCAGCCCGGAATTGTGACAGGTCTTGCTTGGACCTCTTTTGGTGGAGATATTCTTTTTGTTGAATCCATTCCCTTAAAAGGAAAAGGCTTCAAACTCACTGGCCAGCTTGGTGAGGTAATGGGTGAGTCGGCCAATCTTGCTTATAGTTATGTGAAAAGCATTCTTCAATCTCAGATTGCTGAAGACCTTAAAAAGGCAAAGCCTGCATCCAAAAAAGTTTCTAAGAAAATGGTTTCTGTCACTCCAGGGGTGATTGTTCCACCGGCCCCAAATGCCGAGGAAGCGACAGACTTCTTAGCGACACACGAAATTCATCTTCATTTACCAGCTGGTGCTACTCCAAAAGATGGGCCATCGGCCGGTATTACCATGGCCCTTGCCCTATATAGTCTTGCGACTCATCAGATGGTAAGAGGCGATGTTGCGATGACGGGAGAGCTAAGTCTTACAGGTAAGGTCTTACCTGTTGGTGGAATTAAAGAAAAAGTCTTGGCCGCAAAAAGAGCTGGTATTAAAGAAATTATCCTTCCATGGCAGAATGAAAAAGATTTGAAAGAAGTTCCAGAGAGACACAGAAAGGGAATGCGCTTTCATCCAGTAAAACACTTTGATGAAGTGCTCAGTATTGCACTTAAGAAGAAATAAAAAAAGGGAGCGAAGGCTCCCTTTTTTTATGGATAAATTTTTTTTAAAATTAAAATTCGTCTGAGTCGTATTCTGATTTAACAGTATGTTTAACTTTTCCAGCAGCGATTTCTCTTAGAGCAGTAACAACTTCTTTGTTTTTACTTTTCACTTGAGCATCATCACCTTCACGAAGCTGTTTCACTCTCTTAGCAGTTAAATGAACTAGCTCATAACGGTTTTCAACTTGCTCTAGACAATCTTCTACAGTGACTCGTGCCATGGAAATACCTCTTAGGGGAAATTAGAATCTTCATTTTTAGTAGATAAAGGGGGGTATGTCAAAGCGGTTTTATTGACAACCCTTGTTATTGTGCATACATTGCATCAATTTCTTCCTTAAACTTCTCGACGACAATCTTCCTCTTAATTTTTAAAGATGGTGTTAGGAAGTTTTCCGTCGTGAACTCCTCAGTAATAATGGCGAAATTTTTCAAACTTTCGTACTGAGGAAGCTCTTGGTTTATTTCATCAATTTCCTTTTGAATGATCTCTCTCACTTTTTCGTGTCGCGCAATGTCTATAATTGAACAATCGGATGGCAAAGATAGGTCTTCCAAAAGATGTAAAAACCTTTCCTTTTCTATCCCTACAAGGGCCGTGAGGTAATTTCTTTTATCTCCAATCACTACTAATTGAGAAATATGGGGCTTTGTTTTGGCCATATTTTCAATTTTTTGAGGGGCCACATTCTTACCCCCGCTGGTAATGATGATGTCTTTTTTTCGATCCGTAATCTTTAAGTATCCCTCTGGGGTAAACTCCCCAATGTCTCCTGAATGAAACCATCCCTCTTTAATTGAAGCTGATGTGGCCTCAGGATTTTTGTAGTATTCCTTCAGCATGGCCTCGGTTTTGATGAGAATCTCACCATCTGGACCGAACTTGAATTGGACATCTCCCATGGGTCTTCCCACAGTGCCTGGAACCTGTTTTGAAAGGGGGTTGAGGCAGCATGGAGCTACGGTTTCTGTGAGTCCATAGCCCTCTAAAATAGTAAGATTAGCGTAGCGAAGAAATTTTATAATTTCTGGCGATAGTGGCGCTCCTCCAGATACAAAGTAGCGTATTTTTCCGCCAAAGCGGTTGTAAATTTTAGAAAAAACAACTTTATTGGCAAAATTAAATTCGATGATCTCTGCTGCAGAAGGAGAAAGATCTCTATCAATTTTTGAAAAATATCTCTCAGCTATATTGAGCGCCCATTTGAATGCTTGTTTTTCAACCATACTGCCTTGATTAATTTGTTCCTTAATTTTCGCGTAAATTTTTTCAAAAATTCTCGGAACTGCTACCATGATTGTAGGTTTGACGAGAGCTAGGTTATCAACCAGTTTTTCCATTGATTCAGCATAAACTGCTTGCCAGCCAAACACCAAAGGAAGAAGTGAATCGCATCGACCTAGGACATGAGATAGGGGCAAGAAGACGAGAGTGCGATCGTTAGAGTTAAAGGCCCCTTTAATTGTTGACTCTACATTTAAAAGCATCGTTGTCATTGCATGTTGAGTAATGACGGCCCCTTTTGGCTCCCCAGTTGTTCCAGAGGTGTAGATGATTGAGGCATATTCTTCTGGTTGTTGATTTTGGATATGATTTTCAAGTAAATCTGGATGAACGCTTAGCTCTTCTTTGCCAATTCTTTGGATTTCTTTAAATGAATAATAAGGACAAATATTTCGAAATTTTTTCAACGTCTCTTCAGATAGATCTTGAATCGAAATGATCGCTTTAATGTTCGTTAGTTTTCCAATGATGGGAAAAATCTTCTCCATTTGTTTATCATTCTCAACGATAAGAATAGAGCTGTCGGAATGTTGAAAAATGTATTCTACTTCAGGTGATAGATAGCTGGGATAAATCGGAATAAGACAACAGCGAGATAACATAGTTGCGAGATCGAAGAAATGCCATTCCTTACAAGTTTGAGAAAGAATCGCAATTTTATCTCCGACATTGATTCCTATCTTGTGAAAACCAGAAACCAAAATCTCGATGGTGTTTTTATATTCTGAAAAATTTAAATTTTTGATCTCTTTATTTTCAATCCAGCCAATGGCGAATTTATCTGGTGATTTTTGAATACGATGTTTAAATAATCTTCCAATCGTTCGCGCACCTGTTAGCATCCAGTAGTCCTTTTTCTTTAGCACAGCAGTAACTTTTAAATAAAATCAAAAGTCTTCAACCCATTAACACTGGCCCGATATTTGTCATATCGGAAGACATGAATAACGTCATTATAGTTTCTAAATGTTTACGAGTCACTAATTTCACTTTTAACAAAAAAAAGTATGCCTTTCATTTTAGAGGTGTTTATGTGGGAAAAAAAATAAGAAAAGTAGAGTTAGTAGGAGATCATTCCCTAAATATAATAAAAGGCGAGGAGTATGTTCTTTATGTCAAAATTGTCAGTATAGATAATGATATTGTCAGAGGAACCATCATCAAGTGTAGGGATGTAGAAGAATTAAAGGACCAATCTTAGTCGACATTGATAGCGACATGATCACCAATCATGAATTGATTCAATTCAAAAATGGGAACGTCTTCTTTTTCATAAGATTGTACCGCTGCGATCGCAGCATCTGTTGAAGAGTGAAGGACCTTCAGTTCACCAATCTTAACTTTATAGTTCACGCGTTTTTTATTGTCGTAGGGATTTTGGATAGAAATGATTCTGAAAACATCAAGGATACTGTCTTTTTTTATTCCCTGGGCAGTACCAAGATTAACATAATAGTTTTTTCTAATAACCTCATTATCAAATCCTATTGATAGGTCTTGTGCCATACTAAAAATGACATAGGATCTAGCAAAAGCAATTTGCGTGATCGTAAGAGATAAAAGAATAACTAAAAGTTTCATTGGATCCTCGCAGGTATATCCAATTAACTTATCGACAATTTGACCCAGAAGTTAATAGTAAGAGGCTGACCACAGCACCTGAGTGCCATGGTCGGAGATAAAGGTTATTTTCCAGTAATTTTCAGGTATTTAAGATTGTTGTAAACGATATCTGAGTATCTGAAGTTTTTCAGATGATCGTGATGGAGAATGTAGTTTCTAGCATAGTACTGCATAGACCAAGGAAGATCTCTGTTAACGATCTCTTCCATTTTTTTCATTAATTCAAACTTTCTGTCCCCATCTTCGAGTTCTCGAAGTTCGTTGTACATTTTATCGTACTCTGGATTTGAATACTGAGATGTGTTTGGCCCTGGAGATAGATGGGCCGTCGTTAAAAGTTGAAGGACATTTTCTGAGTCAGGATAATCAAGAACCCAGCCCCCTTGCCAGAATTGTAATTCCCCATTCCGAGATTTTTCTAAAAAGGCAGGAAAAGTATTAATTCGAACTTCAACTTCAATACCAATATTTCTTAATTCTTGCTGGATGAATTCACCCATCTGTCGTTTTCGAGTATCAGTTCCTCTGACATCAAAAAATAATTTCGGAAGACCTTTACCATCTGGATAACCAGCTTTTTTTAAAAAGTCTTTTGCAAGGTTGATGTCATATTTGTAAGGAAGATCTGTTGAGGGAGAGTACCCAGCAACTCCTGGAGGGAAAATCGAATTCGCTTTCTGAGCAATATTATAAGTAAAAAGCTCAATGTACTTATCGATGTTCACACCGTGAGCAATCGCCTTCCTTAAATTAAGATTATTGCCTAAAATCTGATCTTTCATATTAAAAGCTATCCACCAATAGATAAGAGTTGGAGAAGCTTGAAGACGAATATTGTTTTGTGTGATTTCAGGTTTTAGTTTTCCGTCTTGGGTGAGGGCCAGTGGGTATTGATCCTTTGTGAGGTTAACGAGGTCAATTTTCTTAGACATGAAATTTAACCACTCAGTCTGAGTTTCCTCGATCACAGAAATCCGAATGTTTTTTACAAAGGGTAATTTTGCTCCAGCATCTGCTAAAAGAGAGTTTTCGTTCGCAAATCGATCTCCTTGAGAAGGATAAACGCTGGAAATATAATTCTCGTTTTTCTTAAGGACGACTTCTTGTGAAGGATTGTAGTTGGTGATGATATAAGGACCAGTGCCAACAAATTTCTGTCTTAAATCATTTTGAGTCGCCTTTATGGCCTCCTCTGGTACAGGGGCCGTAAACGACATCGCCATCGCCCACAGGAGTTGAGGATAGGGGCGAATAAGTTCAATAACGAGTGTGTGTTCATCGGGAGCACTTACGCCAGGAATAGGTTCAGAAAAAAATAAACTAAGATCCGTTTGAACCTTGTCTCTCCAATCATTAATTCCTTTAATTTTCTGGTCGACGAGGAAAAATCCCTGAGACCTAGTGCCTTTGAAAGCAAGTCTTTTAATTTGATTAACGAAATCTTGTGACTTTATTTCCCGGCCCATAGGGAGAATATCAGATTCGTGATACTTAATACCTTTTTTAATTTTAAAAGTGTATTTCAACCGATTATTTGAAATTTCAGGAAATCCCTCCGCAAGTAATGGTCTTAAAGTATAAGGACGTTTTAGGTATTCTATCTCATAAAGAGGCTCATAAACTTGCGTTAATGGGACGTAACAAACAGTATCGTAACAATTTGCTGGATCTAGAGTTGAAATATCACTAGGAATGGAAATATTTATTTGATCCACTCGATTAGAATTTTTAGTGCATCCCAAAACAAAAATGAAAAGAAGAAAAAGAATCCGCTTCATTTTAAAAGTCCTTCAATGGCTTTAATAAGTTCTTGGGTCTTGGAGGCATCTCCTGAACCCTGGGCATTATCAGGTTTACCGCCACCCCTACCATTTACGATAGGCATGACTTGTTTTAGGACAGCCGAGCAATCCACACTCGCATTGGTGCGATTCGTTTTCATAATAAAAGAAACTTTGTCTGCATCAACTGCGTAGAGGAAAAGAACACCTTTCGGAAATTTATCTACGAAAATATCTCCAAGTTTTCTCATATTGCTCTGATCTGCAGATGGGGCCTTGGCCACAGTGAGGGTGAGACCATCTTTAACCGGAAGAACTGAATTAAATAAATTCTGTGATTCAAAAACTTGAAGCTTGTCGTTTAGGTTTTCAATCTGCTTAACCTTGTCTTTTACATCTGCCTGGAGAGCGGAGAGTTTTTCAAGTACTCTTTCCTCTTTAACAGCAAAAGCTTTTTCAACTTCAGTGAGGATTTTTGAACGGTTAAGAAGATAATCAATGGCATTTGTGGAGGTGATCGCCTCAATTCTTCTCACTCCTGAAGCAAGAGACGTTTCAATAAGAATTTTAAAAAGACCAATTTCTTTTGTGTTGTGCACATGGGTTCCACCACAAAGTTCACATGAGAAATCACCCATCGTAAGTACTCGAACGCGGTCACCATACTTTTCACCAAAAAGGGCCATGGCCCCTTTTTTAGTCGCTTCATCTTTTGTCATTTGAGCGGCATTCACTGGGAGAGAACTTAAAACGGCATTATTCACGAGTTCTTCAACTTTAGTAATCTCTTCAGGTTTAAGGGCCTCTGAATGAGTAAAATCAAAGCGCAGACGATCTGGACCTACTGATGAACCAGCTTGCTTTACGTGAGGGCCTAAAACTTTTATAAGTGCGGACTGAAGAAGGTGTGTGGCAGAGTGATTACGCTTAGTGAGTTCTCTTTCATCTTGGTTAACTTTAAGCGTGTAACTATCGCCAATGTTAAGTGCATCAGCATCTGAAGAGAGATGAACATGAAGGCCCTCTACAGGTTTTTGAGTATCCGTAATGGTTGCGAGTTTTCCCTCTGTTGAATAAATTTCACCTTTATCCCCAACCTGACCACCACCTTCACCATAGAAAGGAGTTTTATCGAAAACGAGATAAAACTGACCATCAATTTCTTCTTTAGCAATAAGCTTGGCTTTTGTATTTATTTCTTCATAACCAGTAAAATTCGTTTCACCGAATTTTTCTTTAATTCCATAAAAGACTTTGACGTTATCTTCTTGCACTTTGAACTTTGAACTTTTTTTGGAAAGTTCTTTTTGTTTTGCCATCGCTTCTTCAAAGCCCTTTGTATCTAACTCAAGGTTTTTTTCTCTGAGAATCACTTCAGTTAAATCCAGAGGAAATCCAAAAGTGTCATAAAGCTTGAAGGCAACTTCTCCAGGAAGTCTTTCACCTTTTTTTAGTTTCGACAGTTCTTCTCCAATGAGAGCTAGACCAGTATCAAGAGTTTTCCTGAATTTTTCTTCTTCAAGTTTTAGGAGTTTTTCAGCAAGGGCCACGTTACTAGCATTATCAGGATATTCAATTCCAAGCGACTCTACCACCGCTGGGATGAGTTTATAGAAACTGACTTCTTTTAGTCCCAAAAGGGATAAGTGACGAACAGCTCGGCGAATGATTCTACGAAGAACGTATCCACGTCCATCATTTGAAGGGATAACTCCATCCGTGATAAGCATTGTGCATGATCGAATGTGATCAGCAACCACACGAAAGGATGCTTTTTCATCTTCAGATTTTGTTGTGTAGTAATCTTTTCCTGAAAGTTTACCAATGAGCTTCATGATAGGTTCAAAGATGTCGGTGTCGTAATTGAAGTATTTTCCTTGAATCACGGCCGTCACTCTTTCTAGTCCTGCTCCCGTATCCACTGATGGTTTTGGAAGAAGTTTTCTTTTGATCTCGTTACCTTCTTTGTATTTTTCATATTGCATAAATACGAGGTTCCAGATTTCAACATATCTTCCTTCATCATCAATTTCTTGGTGTCCTGCTGGAACACCAGTTGATCTCTCTGGGCCATGGTCAAAGAAGATTTCTGTACAAGGTCCACAAGGACCAACATCACCCATTTCCCAAAAATTAGACTTATCGCCAAGTTTGAATATTTTTTCGCGAGGGACACCCATTTCTTTGTGCCAAATTTCCAGGGCCTCATCATCTGAATCATGAACTGTAACAAGTAGTTTTTCTTTGGGTATTTTTAAATCAACTGTTAATAGCTCCCAAGCAAATTTGATGGCATCTTTCTTAAAATAATCACCGAATGAAAAATTACCAAGCATCTCAAAAAAGGTATGATGGCGCGCCGTAAATCCCACGTTCTCAAGATCGTTGTGTTTACCACCCGCTCGGACGCATTTTTGTATTGTGACGGCACGACGATTGGTTGGATTGGCCTTGCCTGTAAAAAAATCTTTAAACTGATTCATCCCTGCATTGGCAAAAAGAAGTGTAGGATCGTTGTGGGGTACAAGGCTTGATGACTTGTGTTTTTCATGTCCGTTTCTAATAAAATAATTTGAAAATGCATTACGAATTTCTTGAGCTCGCATAGTTCCTCTTAAGAATAAAAATTTGGCATGAAAAGGCTACCATGAAGCCCTGTATGGGGCTAGCTAAACAACCCAAAGTTGCACCGCAGAAATGATCGTTTTAATCTACTTTTTAATCGCCCAGAATGGTAAAGAGGGGAGGTAGGGTTTAGGCATATAAACGTAGGTTGCATCCCTGACTGCGACATCTTTTCTTTCGTGAAAATCATCTTCGTTATTAATAGGTTTATCAAGCCTCATAATGATTTGGATACGATTAACAAAATCCTGTTCCTCTTTAAGAAGTAGGTCATTCAACCTTTCTTCCATGACTTTCGTTCTTCTAAGGAGTGCATATCCGTGGGAGAACCAAGGTTCATCCTTAGCTCCTGCATATTTCATCCACTCAGGGTTAATGATGATCTCAGGATTCTTTTTTAAGATATCAGTCCATATATGCTCTGGCGGGAGTCTGTAACCATGAAGAGGAATAGTTAAGATTGACATAATCACACTGTAGCCAGCACTCACGAAGGCCTCTGAGCCAATACTTATGACAGCTGATTTTAAAGCTGCTGAGGTAAGTCGTTGAGTCATAATTTTAGTGAGAAGTCCACCACCTAGGGACTGAAATACTTTCTTACCTGATGCTTTTAGAGTTTCCTCTTTGAATGTTTTTGCAAGGTCATGCATAAGATACTCACTCAAGAGTCCTGTCTGATTGAGGGCCGTTAAATGACGGTTTATTTCTTCTTGTAAATTAAGGTTCAGGTTTTCGGTCTTAAAAACAGGTCTTCTACGATCCTCTTTTAAATGTTGATCAAGATTAATCGCAGAGAGTTGTTTTTCTAATTCATGAATAATAATATTTTTCAAAACGAGTTCTGAAAAATATATTTTTAATAATTGTGCTTTGGATGAATTGTGATTTCCTGTTTCAAATTCAATTCCCTCAATTAATCTTTTAAGTTCAGACTCTATTTGCTCTCGATAAGATTTTAAAATAATGAAATGATTGTCCTGGGTATTTTGATAATTTCTTATGAGGGATTTATCTTTAGGTACAAGAAAGCGTGTTTGTCCGAAAGATGTAATTGATGTGAGAAAAAAGAAAAAAATAAAAATTTTTTTCATTAGATCGCCTGATTATTATCAAAATTAAACGCCTGAGCTTGCACGGCCTCTTCTTGCATCTGTTGATCATTCTGAAGAAGCTCTTCTGGATTCGTTGCAGGTGCTTCCGATCCAAAGCTTCCGACTTCAATATTATTTTGCGCGAGAGTCTCTGCCACTTGTTCTTGTTCAACAGCTGGAGTTTCCGCAGAAAAACGAAGTCTTGTTCCTTCTAGAGGACCATTTGTGAGGGTTACCATATAAGCATGCTGATCCACTTGGTACATCATACCCGAATAAAGCTCGCCATTAAGGTCATATTCAAAAACGTTTCCTGTCATCTCTGAGAAAGAAACTGAAACACCTTCACCATTTGGAAGAGACACTGATAACGATTCAATCACACCATTATTCGTGGAAAGCCCACCACTAAACTGAGAGCTAGGAAGTCCATTTTGCCATTTTTTTGCATTAATCACTTCAACGAGAGAAAGATTTAATTCTT
>JACCED010620717.1_pt1 | contig 10880 bp, 8 predicted proteins | sample 7455021 | NCBI WGS metagenome assembly JACCED01 (sample SAMN15323456, study PRJNA562643) | freshwater metagenome | isolation source: river surface water | place: USA:Blue River Watershed | collected 2017-08-19 | reverse complement strand
TGGCAGACCGTGCAGTGGTCGGCCACGTCCTCGAACTCCTCCCAGTGCTTGATAGAGACGCCGCGCCGGGTCTGCTCCTCGTAGAGGAAGGCTTCGACCAGCAGCGAAGTGGCCAAGATCTTGTTGCGCGGGCTGTACAAAAGATTGGCGCGCGGCACGTGAGTGGCGCACACCGGCTTGCACTTTCCGCAGCGCAGGCAGTCCTTGACGCTGTCGGCAATGGCGCCGATGTCGGACTGCTGCATGATCAAAGACTCATGGCCCATCAGTCCGAAGCTGGGCGTGTAGGCATGAGCCAGGTCGGCACGCAGTTCGATACCGTTGTCGTTGCGGATGCCCGTTTCCCGCAGCAGCTTGCCGCGGTTGAACCGTCCCTCGGGATCGACACGGCGCTTGTAGTCGGCAAAGGGCGCCAGCTCCTCGTCGGTGAGGAACTCCAGCTTGGTGATGCCAATCCCATGCTCGCCAGAGATCACGCCGCCGAGCGAACGCGCCAGGCCCATGATGCGTGCCACTGCCTGGTGGGCGGCCTGCAACATGGCGTAGTCGTCGCTGTTGACGGGAATATTGGTGTGCACATTACCGTCGCCGGCGTGCATGTGCAGCGCCACCCAGACCCGGCCTTTGAGCACGCGCTTGTGGATGGCGTTCACCTCGGCCAGCAGCGGGCCGAAGGCCTGGCCAGAGAAGATCTGCTGCAAGGGGACGCGGATCTGCGTCTTCCAGCTGGCACGCAGAGAGTGGTCTTGCAGCTGCGGGAACAACTCGTCGACCCGGGTCAGCCAGTCTTGCCAGAGCGCACCCACCTCGCGCAGCAGGGCCAGGGCCTGGGCCACCCGGTCCTCGAGCAGTTCGGCCGAGGGAATTTCGCTGGCGTCGTCGTGCTTGCCCAGGGGCAGTTGGCCGCGGGCGAAGAAGGCCTCGAGCTCGCTCACCAGCTTGAGCTTGTTGCGCAGGCTCAGCTCGATGTTGATCCGCTCGATACCGTCGGTGTAGTCGGCCATCCGGTCCAGCGGAATCACCACGTCTTCGTTGATCTTGAAGGCGTTGGTGTGACGGCTGATCGCGGCGGTGCGCTTGCGGTCCAGCCAGAACTTCTTGCGCGCCTCGGGGCTGATGGCGGTAAAGCCCTCGCCGCTGCGCGAATTGGCCAGGCGCACCACCTCGGAGGCGGCGCGGGCCACCGCGTCGGCGTCGTCGCCGGCGATGTCACCGATCAGGACCATCTTGGGCAGCACGCCGCGCTTGGACTTGGTGGTGTAGCCCACCGCCCGCAGGTAGCGGTCGTCCAGATGCTCGAGCCCGGCCAGCACAGTGCCGGTTCGGCGCTGCTCGGCGAACATGAAGTCCTTGATCTCGACGATGCTGGGCACCGCGTCCTTGGCATGGCCGAAGAACTCCAGGCACACAGTGCGAATGTGCGAGGGCATGCGGTGCACCACCCAGCGAGCGCTGGTGATGAGGCCATCGCAGCCCTCTTTCTGGATGCCGGGCAGTCCCGAGAGGAACTTGTCGGTCACGTCCTTGCCCAGGCCCTCCTTGCGAAAGCTTCGGCCGGGGATGACCAGGCGCTCGGTACGCGCCGGCTTGGCCCAGTCGATCTTCTTGGCGTCGGCCGGGAAGTAGCGCAGTTCGAAAGTGGCGACCTCGGCGTCGTGGATCTTGCCCAGGTTGTGGTCCATGCGCACCACCTCCAGCCATTCGGCGTCGGGGGTAACCATGCGCCAGGACAGCAGGTTGTCCAGGGCCGTGCCCCAGAGCACCGCCTTTTTGCCGCCGGCATTCATCGCGATGTTGCCGCCAATGCAAGAGGCCTCGGCCGAGGTCGGGTCGACCGCAAAGACGAAGCCCGCGCGTTCGGCGGCATCGGCCACGCGTTGGGTGACCACGCCGGCTTCGGTCCACACGGTGGGCAAGGGCTGCGCGTGGCCAGGCGCGGCCACGAGCTCGACCTCGGTCATGGCCTCGAGCTTCTCGGTGTTGATGACCACGCTCTTCCAGGTGAGCGGAATCGCGCCGCCGGTGTAGCCGGTGCCGCCCCCGCGCGGAATGATGGTGAGGCCCAATTCGATGCAACCGCGCACCAGAGCGGCCATCTCGGCCTCGGTGTCGGGAATGAGCACCACAAACGGGTACTCGACCCGCCAGTCGGTGGCGTCGGTCACATGCGAGACGCGAGAGAGGCCGTCAAACTTGATGTTGTCGCGGGCGGTGAGCCGCCCGAGCTGGCGCTGCGTGCGGCGGCGAAGCTCGGCCATCGCCTTGAAGCTGGCGTCGAAGGCCTGCACCGCGCGGCTGGCCGCCTCGAGCAGTTCACCCACCAACAGATCACGGGCCGCAGCATGCTCCGGCGTGCGGCGCTTTTGCACCTCAGACAGGCGGTGGTGAAGGGCCTCGACCAGCTGGCGACGTCGGCTGGGGTTGTCCAGCAAGTCGTCCTGCAAATAGGGGTTGCGCTGCACCACCCAGATGTCGCCCAGCACCTCGTAGAGCATGCGGGCCGAGCGGCCGGTGGCACGCTCCTGGCGCAATTGCCCCAGCACCTCCCAGGCACGCTCGCCGAGCAGCCGGATCACGATCTCTCGGTCGGAGAACGAGGTGTAGTTGTAGGGAATTTCACGCAGGCGCGGGGACGCCTCGTCGGCCGCGGCCAGCAGGTGATGGAGAGTGGTGGGTGCGTTCATCGCGATCGGGCTTCAGCCGAAAGGATGGAAAGCGGGCGCGGCTGAGGAGTAATGGTACCAAAGGGTATAGGCCCGCGCAGATAGCGGGGGAAACCCCCGAGGCGCGACTCGTTGATGGAGTCGGACAATATCTTGCTTCAGTCACGATCCTGTCGCGTTGGGATGCCATGCTCCACTGACGCTGATCATTTTGAGGAGAAAATGATGATGAAAGTACTAAACAAAATCGCCGTTGCGGCCGTCCTCTCTGCCAGTGCCACACTGCCGGCCCTGGCCCAGACCGAGATCCAGTGGTGGCACTCCATGACCGCGGTCAACGGCGAATGGGTCAACGACCTGGCCAAGGAGTTCAACGCCAGCCAAAAAGCCTACAAGGTGGTCCCGGTCTTCAAGGGCACCTATGACGAGTCCTATGCCGCGGCGGTGGCCGCCTTCCGCGCTGGCACCGCACCGCACATCCTGCAAGTGTTCGAGGTGGGCACCGCCACCATGATGGCCAGCAAGGGCGTGGTGGTCCCGGTCGGAAAGGTCATGGCCGACGCCGGCAAGAAGTTCGACCCGAATGCGTACATTCCCGCCGTCGCCGGTTACTACACCGCGCCCAATGGCCAGATGATGAGCTTCCCCTTCAACAGCTCGACAACGGTGTTCTATATCAACCGGGACGCGTTTGCAGCTGCCGGGCTCAACGCCGACAAGCCGCCGGCCACTTGGCCCGAGGTCGCACTTGCTGCCGCCAAGCTCAAGGCCAGCGGCCACAAGTGCCCGATCACCGTGGCCTGGCAGGGCTGGACGCAACTGGAGTCGTTCTCCACCTGGCACAACACGGAGCTTGCGACCAAGGGAAATGGCCTCAAGGGGCTCGACGCCCGCCTGGTGGTCAACTCGGACCTGCATGTCCGGCATATCGAGAACCTGGGGAATATGGCCAAGACCGGCCTGTTCATCTACAAAGGACGGGCTAACGTGCCTGAGGCCAGCTTCGTCTCGGGTGAGTGCGCGATGATCACCACCTCCTCCGGCTTCTACGGCAACGTGGCAAAGAACGCGAAGTTCAAGTTTGCGGTCGCGTCCTTGCCTTACTACCCGGACGTGGCCGGCGCACCGCAGAACACCGTCATCGGGGGCGCCAGCCTGTGGGTCATGTCGGGCAAGAAGCCTGAGGAATACAAGGGCGTGGCCACCTTCTTCGAGTTCCTGTCCAACGTCGACATCCAATCGGCCAGTCACAAGCGCACGGGCTACCTGCCGATCACCTTGGCCGCGTTCAAGAAGACTGAGGAGTCTGGCTTCTACAAGCAAAACCCCGGGGCAGACACCGCTGTCAACCAGATGATCCGCAAGACCACCGACAAGTCGCGCGGAATTCGCCTTGGCAACTACGTCCAGATCCGCGCGATCGAGGATGAGGAACTCGAGCAGGTATGGGCCGGCAAGAAGACCGCCAAGGAGGCGCTCGATGCCATCGTCAAGCGCGGCAACGAACAGCTAGAGCGGTTCCAGAAGGCGAACAAGTCCTGACTTTTCCTGCGACCCGGTCCTCGCTGAGGCCCCGCTGCGGCGGGGCCTCGCCTTTTCCCTGAGGGCATACTCATTCCATGGACAAGCGCGTCTACTACCGCTCACGATGGCTGCCCTGGCTGCTGCTCACCCCGCAGCTGGCAGTGATCTCGGTTTTCTTCTTTTGGCCGGCGGGTCAGACCCTGTTGCAGTCCCTGCAACAACAGGATCCCTTCGGCACCTCGGTCGAATGGGTGGGCCTGGAGAACTTCAGCCAACTGTTTGCAGACGAGGGCTACCTTGAGTCGTTCAAGACAACCGCCCTCTTTTCTGTGCTCGTGGCCAGCCTGGGACTGAGCCTGTCCCTGCTGCTGGCCATATTTGCCGACCGCGCAGGTCGTGCGGCCATGGCGTATCGAAGCTTCCTGATCTGGCCCTATGCGGTGGCGCCGGCAGTGGCCGGGGTACTCTGGTTGTTTCTGTTCGCGCCTAGCGTAGGTATCGTTTCCTGGTGGCTCAACCAGCTTGGTTTCGAATGGAACGCATTGCTCAATAGCCGACACGCCATGGCACTGATCGTGATGGCGGCCGTCTGGAAGCAGCTGTCATACAACTTCCTCTTTTTCGTCGCCGGGCTTCAGTCGATTCCCCGATCGCTGATCGAGGCCGCTGCCATCGACGGGGCCGGCCCTTGGCGCCGCTTCTGGACCATCCAGCTGCCGCTGCTGTCGCCCACCACCTTCTTCCTGCTGGTGATCAACATCGTCTACGCCTTCTTCGACACCTTCGCCATCGTCGACGCCGCTACCCGGGGCGGGCCAGGCAAGGACACGGCGATCCTGGTCTACAAGGTCTACTTCGACGGCTTCAAGGCCATGGACCTGGGCAGTTCAGCCGCGCAGTCCGCGGTTTTGATGGTCATCGTGATCGGCCTGACGGTGATCCAGTTCCGCTTCGTCGAGAAGCGCGTCCACTACTGATGGTCAATACCCCTCGGCCATGATCGAACGCAACCGATTCCTCGATGTCCTGACCCACCTGGTGCTGGTACTGGGCGTGGTCATCGTCGCTTTCCCGCTCTATGTCGCATTCGTGGCCTCGAGCCATACCAATGACGCCGTGGTTCAGGCGCCCATGCCCCTGCTTCCAGGTGGCCACCTGTGGGAAAACTACCGCACCGTGCTGCTCGGGGAGCACACCGGGCCCGGTTCGCACGCGCCGGTAGGCCGGATGATGCTGGTCAGTCTGATCTCGGCCCTCTGCATCACGCTGGGCAAGATCACGATCTCGCTGCTGTCGGCATTTGCCATCGTCTACTTCCGTTTCCCCCTGCGCAAGGCAGTCTTCTGGGCAGTGTTCATCACCCTGATGCTTCCTGTGGAGGTTCGCATCGCGCCCACCTACAAGGTGGTGGCCGACCTGGGAATGCTCGACAGCTACGCCGGACTGACCGTGCCCTTGGTCGCCTCAGCCACGGCCACCTTTTTGTTCCGACAGTTCTTCATGACCGTGCCAGACGAGCTGGTAGAGGCTGCCCGAATCGATGGCGCCGGACCGATGCGATTTTTTCGCGATGTCTTGCTGCCGCTGTCGGTTACGCCGATGGCTGCGCTGTTCGTCATCCAGTTCATCTATGGCTGGAACCAGTACCTCTGGCCCCTGCTGGTCACCACCCGGGAGGAGATGTACCCGATCGTCATCGGCATCAAGCGCATGATCTCCGGCGGCGACGCGCAGACCGATTGGGCCATGGTGATGGCCACCGCGGTCCTTGCCATGGTACCGCCAGCCCTGGTCGTCATCGGCATGCAAAAGTGGTTCGTCAAGGGCTTGGTCGACACCGAAAAATAAGCAGGCAAGAAAAAATGGCAGGAATTTCCCTCCAGAACGTGGTCAAGTGCTACGGCAAGGGCGCGACGGCGGTGCAGGTGATCCACGGCGTCAACGCCGAGATCAATGACGGGGAGTTCGTCGTCATCGTTGGCCCCTCGGGCTGCGGCAAGTCGACGCTGCTGCGCATGGTCGCCGGGCTCGAGGAGATCACAGGCGGCGAGATTGCCATCGGCGGTCGGGTGGTCAATGAGGTGGAGCCCGCCGACCGCGACATCGCGATGGTGTTCCAGAACTACGCCCTTTACCCGCACATGACCGTGTTCGAGAACATGGCCTATGGCCTCAAGATCCGCAAGCTGCCCGAGTCCGAAATTCGCCAGCGGGTCGACAAGGCGGCCGCCATCCTCGAGCTTTCGCACCTTCTGGCGCGCAAGCCTGGCCAGCTCTCGGGCGGCCAGCGCCAGCGCGTCGCCATGGGCCGGGCAATCGTGCGCCAGCCCCAGGTGTTTCTCTTCGACGAGCCACTCTCCAATCTGGATGCGAAGCTGCGTGCCCAGACCCGGTTGGAGATCCAAAAGCTACATGGCGAGTTGGGCATCACCTCGCTCTTCGTGACCCACGATCAGGTCGAAGCCATGACCCTCGCCCAGCGGATGATCGTGATGAACGCGGGGGTGATGGAGCAGTTCGGCACGCCCGAGGAGGTCTATGCACAGCCAGCCACCACCTATGTGGCGGGATTTATCGGATCGCCGCCGATGAATCTGCTTAAGGACGCGCCGGGCGGCCGGGCGGGCGCGCTCCTGGGGATACGGCCGGAGCATCTGGACATCGCGACAAGTGGCTGGCAGGTCCGGGTCGAATCCACCGAGCTCCTGGGCGCTGAGCGCCTGGTCTATGGCCGGCTGGGCAGCGAAAGTATCATCGTGCGCCTGGACGAAGGCCGTGGCGCGCCCGCAAATGGCAGCACGCTCACGGTGGCACCGCGCGCCGACCGCGTGCACTGGTTCGACGCTGAGAGCGGCAAGCGCCTCAAGGATTGACACTGCTACCCCGCAACACGCCCATGACTGCCGCCAAACTGCCCGCCTGGCCCTACCCGCGCTGGATTGCTCACCGAGGCGCCGGCAAGCTCGGGCCAGAGAACACCCTGGCCGCTTTTCGCCTAGGTGCCGCCCACGGCTACCGCATGTTCGAGTGCGACGCCAAGCTCTCCTCCGACGGCGTGGCCTTCCTGCTGCACGACGCCACGCTTGAGCGCACCAGCAATGGCCGGGGTGTCGCCGGCGAGCAGACCTGGTCGGCACTCTCCCGCCTGGACGCCGGCCGCTGGCACTCCCGCGCCTATGCCGGAGAAAGCATTCCCACGCTGGAGGCCCTGTCCCGCTATTGCCTTGCCAACGGCCACGCGTTGAACATCGAGATCAAGCCCACGCCGGGCACGGAGCACAAGACCGGCGAGGCGGTGGGCGCGCATGCCGAGCGCTTGTGGGCAGGCCAGGCGGTGCCGCCCCTGCTCACCTCGTTCAAGACCGAAGCCCTGGAGGGCGCCCGCGCCAGTGCACCGCAACTGCCCCGCGGCCTGCTCCTCGACACCCTGCGGCCCGGCTGGCTGGAGGAGGCCACGGCCCTGGGCTGCGTGGCTGTCGTCTGCAACTACGCGCTGTGGGATGCGCCCCGGGTCGCAGCGGTTCATGCGGCCGCAATGCGCTGCCTGTCTTACACAGTGAACGACGAGTCCGTTGCCGCGCACCTGCTTGCGCTTGGCACAGACGGCATCATCACCGACCGGGTAGACCTCTTCACGCCGGACTGATTCGCCCGCGCCTGACAGAGCCTCAGCGCAAATCCCCCGCCAGCGAAGCGAGGGTTTCGGCCGCAATCGTGAGGTGGGCGGGGTAGTTGACGTGGTCGCAACCGAGCTTGACGCTGGCGCCTGCCTTCACCGACGCCTTGGCCGCGGCCGGCAGCTCGAAGCGCAGGAAGTGCACTGCCGAGGTCTTTTCTTCGTTCTCGCGGTCCAGATCCTCGTCGGCGATGGCATAGACGCGGGCATGACCTTCGACCTCGACAAACATCCGGTCTTCGATACCAATCAGGCGGGCCAGTTCGCGGCGACGCTCGTTGATATCGGGGTACTCGATCATCAGGGTTGCCTTCCAATTGCTGCCATCGGGCAGCAACGGGGTGTAGGCCTCGATCTCGTGGGCGATGCCCTCTTCCTCGAAGATCTTCTCGATGCGGAGCATTTCCTGGATTTGGTAGCGGATGGTGGTCTCGCTCTCAAATTGCACGCTCACATGCTCGCCCAGTTGAACTGAGCGTAGTTTGCGGTGCGCGATCACGTCCGCCTTGTGCGCCTTACGCCACTTGGTATAGGCCTCGAGCGTCATCAGGCTGTCGGCGGTGACTTGTCCGGTCAGCTGCATGGTCCTCTCCTCGTTTCTCGTCTTGATCTCACTTCAACCCGTAGGCGCGCCGCACCAGGGTCAGCGGGTGCTGCATCTCGGGGGCGCCCAGGCCGTTGACCTCAAAGCCCTGGGCAATATGGTGACCGCCCAGGGGGCAGTCGGAGGTGATCACGTCGGGCGCACCGCCGGCGGAGTGCTCCGCCATCTTCTTGAACAGCGGCTTGCCGATCTTCATCGCCTGCTGGTGCGTTGCCTTCTTCACGCCAAAGGTGCCGGCATGGCCCGAGCAGCGCTCGTGCGTATGCACCTGGGTGTCCGGGATCATTTTGAGCATTTCCTCGGTCTTTTTGCCGATGTTCTGCACCCGGCCGTGACACGGCACCTGGTAGGCCACCTTGCCCAGGGGCTCGGTGAATTCGGTCTTTAGCAGGCCATCGCGCTTGCGGGCCATGAGGTACTCGAAGGGGTCCCACATCGCGGCCTTGACCCGCTGCACCGCTTCGTCTTCGGGGTACATCAGCGGCAGCTCCTGCTTGAACATCAGCGTACAGCTTGGAACGGCCGAGAGGATGGCGTAGCCCTCGCGGGCGTAGCGATCGAGCACCGGGATGTTGACTTGCTTGTTGGCGTCGACCGACTCCAGATCACCGAGCTCCAGCTTGGGCATACCGCAGCATTTTTCCTTGTCGACCAGCACATACGGAACCTCGTTGTGCGCGAGGACCTTGAGCAGGTCGTGGCCGATGCCCGGCTCGTTGTAGTTCACGTAGCAGGTCGCGTAGATCGCCACCTTGCCCGGGGTCTTCTCGCCGGCCTTGACCGGGAAGTCAGCCGAGGTGGCCGCCTCGGAGCGGAACTTGTGCGTGGCCAAGCTGGGCAACCAGGCGTCCTTGTCCACACCCAGGGCGGACTCCATCAGGGCGCGGGCCGGCTTGGTGGAGTTGATCGCGTTGACCGCCTGCACCACGATAGGGATGCCTGCGAAGCTGCCATGCGTGTCCGTGGAGGCCAGGAATTTCTCTCCCGCGCCCACCTCACCTTTTTTGAACTTGATCGCCTTGGCGCGCAGCATGGTGTGCGGGAAGTCCAGGTTCCACTCGTGCGGCGGCACGTAGGGGCACTTGGTCAGGTAGCACAGGTCGCACAGGTAGCACTGGTCGACCACCTTCCAGAAGTCCTGCTTGTCCACCCCGTCGAGTTCGCCAGTGGGCCCCTCGTCGACCAGGTCGAACAAGGTCGGGAAGGAGCCGCACAGGCTCACGCAGCGCCGGCAGCCGTGGCAAATGTCAAAGATGCGCTCCATCTCATGGAAGGTCGCCTCCTCGTCATAGAAGTCGGGGTTCTTCCAATCGATCGGATGCCGAGTCGGGGCTTCCAGGCTGCCTTCGCGGGCCATGGCGTCTGTCCTTGTGGTTCGAGTGCTCTGGGGAGGGATACAAGAATCGGTGCTTGGCACTGGGCACGGCGCGAGCCATGCCCAGCACAAAGCATCGCGATACGGGTCAGTCGACCAGTTCGTTCAACGCCTTCTGGTAGCGGTTGGCGTGCGAGCGCTCGGCCTTGGCCAGGGTCTCGAACCAATCGGCGACCTCGTCAAAGCCCTCGTCGCGGGCCGTCTTGGCCATACCCGGGTACATGTCGGTGTACTCGTGGGTTTCGCCGGCAACGGCCGCAGAAAGGTTCTGGCGGGTGCTGCCAATGGGCAGGCCAGTGGCGGGGTCACCGCACTGCTCGAGCCACTCGAGGTGGCCGTGGGCATGGCCAGTCTCACCTTCCGCGGTGGAGCGGAACAGAGCGGCCACGTCGTTTTGACCCTCAACGTCCGCCTTGTTTGCGAAATAAAGATAACGACGGTTTGCCTGGGACTCGCCGGCAAACGCTGCCTTCAAGTTCTCTTCGGTCTTGGAGCCTTTGAGAGCTGCCATGGAACACCTCCTGGTGGTTGGAAAGAAGACAAAAATACCCCGCCAGCCCGTCGGGCGTGGGCGAAGTCAACGCAAATGTAGGGGCCCGTCAGGGCCCCGTCCAATTGGACGCGTCAATTCAATGAATTGACTGCGACTATTTAGGTGATAACCCTAATAGATGTCTGCAATCGGGCGCCAACCAAGCAAACAAGCGTTACCGGAGAGTGGCGCCCAGCGGCCCAAGGGGCGCCGAATAGAATCAGAACGAGTTCCCGAACCCCAGGACGGCAGGCGGATGCCGTCTTTTCTTTTTCCGCCAGACCATGAGCGACAACCCCCAGCAGAGCGGCCTCCAAAGCCTGTCCAAATCCTTCGAGCCCGCCGCCCTGGAGGCCCACTGGGGGCCTCTGTGGGAGCAGCGTGGCTACGGGCGCGCCGGCCACCGGGGCACCGGCCGGGCCCAGACAGGCCAGGAGGCTTTTGCCATCCAGCTCCCCCCGCCCAATGTGACCGGCACGCTGCACTTGGGCCATGCCTTCAACCAG
>JACCED010181430.1_pt1 | contig 10885 bp, 7 predicted proteins | sample 7455021 | NCBI WGS metagenome assembly JACCED01 (sample SAMN15323456, study PRJNA562643) | freshwater metagenome | isolation source: river surface water | place: USA:Blue River Watershed | collected 2017-08-19 | reverse complement strand
GGTGAAATCGCCCGCCTGATCGCGGAGGTAACCCGCGCTGCGGCGGGCCGCGCCCCGGCCATGGCAGTGCGCGCCGATGGCCGGATTTTCATTCCGCGTTTGGGTCCCGAAGCGACTCTGTGACCGGGACGCGGGTGCCGGCTCGCCGCGTGCATGTCACCTGCGGTGGAATGCGCTAGAGCAGATCACGTTCAGATGGAATCATCTGAACGTGTGAAGATGCTCGAAAAACAATGACCTAGACGCCACGCTGCATCAGGGCTGCCACATCGCGATCGCGCGCATCGTCACTGCTGCCCAGGCCTTCAATCACGCCATGCTGATCGGCTTCCGGCCGGTTCTGGCTGAGTTTGCGTTTGCCGATCAGGCTTTGGATTTCAAGCCTGAGGCCAACAATCCCCTTCAACTGTGACGCGATGAAGCTTTCCGGCGCATCGGCGACCGCCCAGGGTGTTTTGCGCGACGCTTCATGATGATTGGTCAATTGATCGACCAGTGCATGCAAGCGCGCCGGATCTTCGAAAATCTCCACCTGCCCGATGGCATGCACGGCAACGTAATTCCAGGTGGGCACGACTTTGCCGTGTTCGCGCTTCGACGCGTAAAGGGATGGCGAGACGTAAGCCTCCGGCCCCATGAAAATGGCGCGTGCCTGTGGCGCGTCAGCAAGGCTGCGCCAATGCGGATTGGCCTTGGCCAAATGCCCATAAAGCACCCCCTGCGGCCCTTCATCAGCAATGAAATGAAGCGGCAGATGCGTTGCCTCCGGCACCCCATCGGGGCCGGCGCTGACCAGGATGGCAAGCCGTGCTTCGCGGATGATGGCGTGCAGGATTTCCGGGCGTTCTTCACGAAACAGCGGCGGATTATACATAACGGCTTTTCTTCTGTTCTGGTGTCATGGTTTTCCCCTTCATGCTAGAACATGGCGCAGATGAGGGAAAGCAGCATGTCTGATGAATTGATCCGCTTGAGCGCCACGGAAGCGGTCGCAAAACTCGCCACGCGGGAGATCTCCCCGCTCGACCTCATTGATGCCGCTGAAGCGCGCATTGCGGCGGTTGATGGTGACGTCAATGCCCTGCCCACCTTGTGCCTGGATCGTGCGCGGGAGCATGCCCGTGCGCTGATGGCTGGCAAGCGCCGCGAAGCGGAAGGGGAAGCCGGGTGGTTGGGCGGCCTGCCCGTTGCCATCAAGGATTTGGCCGAAGTCGCTGGCGTGCGTACCACCTATGGCAGCCCGATCTTTGCCGATTACGTACCGCGCGAAAGCCATCCGGTGGTGGAACGGATTGAACGCAAGGGCGGCATTGTCATTGCCAAATCCAATACGCCGGAATTCGGTGCCGGTGGCTCGACCTTCAATGAGGTATTTGGCCGCACGCGCAACCCTTGGAATACAGCGCTCACCTGTGGCGGTTCCACCGGTGGTGGCGCGGTCGCGCTCGCCACGGGTCAGGTATGGCTTGCCCATGGGTCTGATCATGGCGGGTCTTTGCGACGCCCTGCGACCTATTGTTCGGTGGTGGGGCTGCGGCCTTCACCTGGGCGCGTGACGCGTGGCACGGCCGATGACCTCTATTCGCCGCTTTCCGTAAACGGGCCGATGGCGCGCAATATTCCCGATCTGGCATTGTTTTTGGACAGCATGGCGGGTTGGGATCTGGCGGATCCGCTCACCTGGGAAGCGCCGGCGCGTTCCTATCTCTCGGCGGTGCGCGCCGCTGAGGCGGAAGCACCGAAGCGCATCGCCTTCACTGCCCGCTTTGGCGGCGCCCTTGCCATGGACCGAGAGATGGAGGCGATTTGCGCGCGCGAAGTGCGCCGCTTTGAAGCGCTGGGCGCTGTGGTGGAAGAAGCCCATCCCGAGATTGGCGAATTGAACGAGGCGTTCCTGGTGTTGCGCAGCCAGCATTTCGTTGTCGATCGGGAAAAAATGCTGCTGGAGCATCGCGACAAGCTGAAGCCCGACATCATCTGGCAAACCGAGCGGGGCTTGAAGGAAACCACATCCCGTCTGGCTTGGGCGGAACATGAACGCCGGCGCTTCTTCATCAGCATGCGCGACCTGTTCAAGCGCTATGATGTGCTGATCACGCCCGGCGCCGCGACACCGGCTTTTGATGTCATGCTACGCGCACCAGAAACTATCGGCGGCAAGAAGCTGGATAATTACATGGGCGGGTCGTTGATCAATGCCTTTGCGACGCTGGCGGGTTGCCCCGCGGTTGCGGTGCCGTGCGGCTTTGATCAATTCGGCCGGCCGGTCGGGCTGCATATTGTTGCCCCACCGCGGCAGGATGCGCGCGCCCTGCAAGTGGCCGCGCTTTTCGAAAAAATGACTGGCCTGGACAAGCTTTTGCCGATTGCGCCGCGCCCGGGCAGCGTGCCGCCGGCCGAAACCGCTTGAGGAGAAGCATGATGCAACGCCGATCTCTGTTGCTTGCGGGTGCTGGGTTTCTGGCCGCCCCCGCGGTCTCCCGCGCCCAGGATTATCCATCACGCCCCATTCGCGTGGTGGTGCCCTACGCCCCTGGTGGGCAATCCGATACGGTGATGCGCTTGCTCATTCCGCGCATGTCGGAATTTCTGGGCCAGAATATCATCGTGGAAAACCGCAGCGGCGGCGGCGGGACGATTGGCGCGGGTATTGTCGCCGCTGCCCCGGCCGATGGTTACACGCTGTTCTTCGAAAGCTTCGCCTATGCGGTCGCGCCCTTGCTGCATCGCGGCTTGCCCTTTGATTACGAAAACGCCTTTGTGCCGATCGGGCAGGCGGTGGCGTTACCCTATGTGCTGGTGACCAAGCGCGATTATCCGGCGCGTGATGTGGCTGAGTTTCTGGCAGCGGTGAAGGCGCGGCCCGGCTTTACCTATGGCACGCCCGGGATTGGCACGATTGGTCACTTGGCGGGCGCCTTGCTGGAATATCGTGCTGGCATCAAGCTTGAACATGTCGCCTATCGTGGCGGCGCGGAAAGCGCCCGCGATGTTGCGGCTGGCAATATTGATGGCGCGATCGGCACGGCCAATAGTTTTGCCCCGATCATCCAGAGTGATCGCGCACGCGGCATTGCGCTGACCAGTGGTGAAAGGCGCGGCAGCCTGGCCCATTTGCCAACCTTGGCTGAAAGCGGCTTCCCGGGTTTTGATCTGACAAGCTGGAATGGGCTTTTCGCGCCGGCCGCCACACCTGCGCCGATACGCGCCCGGCTGGAAGCGGCGCTACGCCACGCCACCACGGATGAGCCCACGCGCCAGCGACTGGCGGCGACCGGCAATGATGCCGTGACGGAAACGGCTGACGCCTTCGCAGCCCGCATCACCAAGGATCGTGCCGTGGTGCGGCAATTGATTCAGCAAACTGGCCTGAAAATCGAATAGGTGGATGGTGCCGAGGGGTCAGACCCCTCGGCACATAGTCTCAGAGCTCGCCGCCCTTGCGGCCGGCCATGGCGCCAAGGCGCAGCCGCAGCGCATTCAGCTTGATGAAGCCCTGGGCATCGAATTGGTCATAGGCGCCCTGGTCATCTTCAAACGTCACATGCTTCATGGAATAGAGGCTATTGGGTGATTGCCGCCCCGTGACGATGGTATTGCCCTTATAGAGCTTGAGCCGCACCGTGCCCGTCACGCTCTTTTGGCTTTCGTCAATCATGGCTTGCAGCATGCGCCGTTCAGGCGCGAACCAGAAGCCGTTATAAATGATTTCCGCATAGCGCGGCATCAGGCTGTCTTTCAGATGCGCCGCTTCGCGGTCCAGCGTGATGCTTTCCATGGCACGATGCGCGACATACAGAATGGTGCCGCCCGGCGTTTCATAGCAGCCGCGGGATTTCATGCCGACAAAGCGGTTTTCCACCAGATCAAGCCGGCCAATGCCGTTTTCCTTGCCGAGTGCATTCAGCTTCGTGAGCAGCGTCGCGGGGGAAAGACGCTCACCATTGATGCCAACCGCATCGCCGCGTTCAAATTCAATGGTGATTTCGGTGGCGCGATCCGGTGCGTCCATCGGGCTGATGGTGCGCTGCCAGACCATTTCATCCGGCGCGTCCCAGGGTTCTTCCAGGATTTTGCCTTCGCTGCTGCTGTGCAGCAGATTGGCATCCACACTGAAGGGCGCTTCGCCGCGCTTATCCTTGGCGATGGGGATCTGGTGTTCTTCGGCGAATTGAATGAGGCGCGTGCGGCTGGTCAGATCCCATTCGCGCCAGGGGGCAATCACCTTCACATCCGGCTTCAGCGCGTAATAGCTGAGTTCAAAGCGCACCTGGTCATTGCCCTTGCCGGTCGCGCCATGGGCCACCGCATCGGCGCCCATCTTTTCGGCGATTTCAATCTGGCGCTTGGCGATCAAGGGGCGGGCGATGGACGTGCCCAGCAGATACATGCCTTCATAAAGCGCATTGGCGCGGAACATGGGGAAGACGAAATCGCGGGTGAATTCTTCCCGCAGATCATCCATGAAAATGTTTTCCGGCTTGATGCCAAGCAGCAGCGCCTTGTCGCGCGCCGGGCCCAATTCCTCACCCTGGCCAAGATCGGCGGTGAAGGTGATGACTTCGCAGTTATAAGTGGTTTGCAGCCATTTCAGGATGACGCTGGTATCCAGCCCGCCAGAATAGGCGAGCACGACTTTCTTCACATCTTTGACGCGCATGATCTTTCCCCTGGCGTGTGCCGGTCAGGGGGCCGATATGCCCGCCGCAGGCCCTCAGGGCAAGCCGGGCAGGGCGCCTTTCAGATCCGCAAGGTGCCGTTGCGCGCTGCGCCGTGACGGGTGGCCATCCTGTCCCAATCCAGCAATCCGGTCGGCTTCAAGGAAGGATACGGCGCCTGCCGCCAAGCTGTCAGGCCACGCCCTCAGCGGCGGTTTCACCGCTCAGCCAGGCGCCGGCGACGGTGGCCGCGAAGCGCGGGTGGCAGGCTTCACCGGCAAAGACCAAACGCCCATCGCCCAAAGCTTCCCCAAGGATGCGCCGCGCCGCCTGCCCGCCGGGCATGGCGTGGCTATAGCTGCCGAAAAATTGCGGGTCCGCGCCCCAATCGGTGATGATCGGTGCGCCAAGCGCCGCCGCAGCCTGCCCGCCGAAAATGCGCGTGAATTCGGCCCGCGCATGCGCTTCAGCCGCGGCTTTGCCTGCGCGCGAGAGTTCCCACGCCAAGGATCCACCGATGAAGGCGAGCATGACCGGCGCGCCGAAGGGGCGCGATATCCAGGAAATGGGCCGGTCGCCGGGGGCGGCGATGTCTCGCCTGAGGCTCGCGAAAGCGCCGAATTCCGGCAGCACGCCGGGCGCGATGGGAAAAGCGAGCTTGTTGAGAAGGCCAAGCGGCAGCGCCTGGATGGCGTTGCGCGTCGCTGCGGGTAGTTCGGGGGTGAAGGCGATGCCCCCTTGCGCGAGCACCCCGGTTGATACCGTGATGATGGCGGCACGCGCCTGAACGCGCCCGAAAGCCCCCTGTGCTTCGACACCTTCCCCGCCCCAATCCAGCCGCGCCACGGCGGACTTCAGGCGAATGGGCAGGCCCTCAGCCAGGGTCGCGACCAGCGTGCCAAGGCCGCGCCGCAGCAAAAGATTCGGCCCATCCAGCGCTGTGGCGGCGAAATCATGCAGGCTCATGCGCGCAAGCTCGGCAGCGCAAATCTGCGCGCCTTCCCAATGCGCCACCAGCGGATCAAAGCGCCCACCCTGAGGTGCAGCGTCTGAGGCCGGGCGATCCGGCGCACCATCCGCGGCAGCGGCCTCAATCACGCGCCAGAAATGATCTTCAGCGGCCATGAAGGCCCGGCGTTCGGCGGCGGTGGCGAAGCGGCCTTCGGTGAACAGCAGGCGCTGGCGGAGCTTGTCGTGATCCACCGCCTCAAAACCCAGGGCCTCGGCAAAGGCGGTCAGCGGATTGTCATTGGCCTGATGCAGCCAGGAAGCGCCATGGTCGAAGCCCGTTCCATCGGTATAGGCGCGGCCACCGATACGGTCCTTCGCTTCCAGCACCAGGCAGGAAAGCCCACGCGCGCGGAGCTTACGTGCGGCCGCAATCCCCGCCACACCCGCGCCCACCACCAGCACATCCACCTGATTGCTCATGCCGATGCTTTAGCCCGGATTGGCGCGGAACGCATGGGCATGGCTAGTATGGGCCAAGACGAAGGAGTGACCGCCATGCTGCAAAACCCGCCCGCCGAACCCGGCATGCGTGAGGAGGATATCGATACCCCCGCGCTGGTGATTGATTTGGATGCTTTCGAACATAACCTGGATACCATGGCGGCGCTGCTGGCGCCGACGGGTGCGAAGCTTCGGGCGCATGCCAAGACGCATAAGTCCAGCGTCATCGCCAAGCTGCAAATGGCGCGCGGCGCGGTTGGCCAATGCGTGCAGAAGGTGGCGGAAGCCGAGGCACTCGCCTGGGGTGGCATTCCCGATATTCTGGTGAGCAATCAGGTCGTCAGCCCGCGCAAATTGGCCCGCCTTGCAGCCCTTGCGCGCATCGCGGAAGTAGCGGTTTGTGTGGATGACGCGGCGCAGATCGCGCTGATCGAAGCCGCAGCCGAAGCCGCTGGCGTGCGCCTGCCGGTGCTGGTGGAAATCGATGTCGGCATGGCGCGCGGCGGGGTGGAACACGGCCCGCCCGCGGTGGCACTGGCGGAACGCATCGCTGGCAGTAAGCATCTGCGTTTCGGCGGCTTGCAGGCCTATCACGGTTCAGCGCAGCACAAGCGCGCGCCGGAAGAACGCGCCGCCGCGATTGGGGAAGCTGTCGCGCGTTCGCGCCGCACGGTGGAACAACTCCGCCAGCGCGGCCTCGCCTGCCCGATTGTGGGTGGGGCGGGCACCGGCACCTTCCGGCATGAAGCCGCGAGTGGCGTCTATACCGAAATCCAGGCCGGGTCCTATTGCTTCATGGATGCGGATTACGCCGCCAATGAGGATGCGCCGCCCTTCCGTCAATCGCTTTTCGTGCTTTCACAGGTGATGAGCACGGCCGGTGCCGGTATTGCCGTGCTGGATTGCGGCCATAAGGGTGTTTCGGTTGATTCAGGCATGCCGCAAGTCTGGCAACGCCCGGGGCTGCGCTATGCGGGCGCATCGGATGAACATGGCAAGCTGGTGATCGAAGATGGCAGCGCCCCGGCGCTGGGAGAAAAGCTGCGCCTGGTGCCGGGCCACTGCGACCCGACTGTGGATCGCTATGATTGGTATGTCGGCGTGCGGAAGGGGCGCGTGGAATGCCTGTGGCCAGTCTCCGCGCGCGGTGGGATGGCGTGATCCGCGCGCGGGTTGCCAATCACACGTCCAGATTGGCAACTTTCAAGGCATTGCCGACAATAAAGTCGCGGCGCGGTTCCACCAGATCGCCCATCAGAGTGGAGAAAACCTGCTCCGCGTCCTCCACATCCTCAACCCGCACGCGGAGCAGCGTGCGGATCGCGGGATCAAGCGTGGTTTTCCAAAGCTGATCCGGGTTCATTTCCCCGAGGCCTTTGAAGCGTTGGAAGGAAAGCCCCTTACGGCCTTGCGCAATGAGTTTTTCAAATAGCGCGAGCGGCCCAACCACCTGGCTTTCCGAACCATCCAACGAAAGCACAGCACCGCCGAGGAAATCCGCCGCCAGCCTTTCGCGCCGTTCATCCAGCCAGCGCGCTTCGGCACTGCGGAGCGCTGTCGCATCCAGCACATGGCGTTCACCCACGCCGCGCACGGTGCGCGCGAGTGTCAGGCCGTTATCGCCCGCGGTCGCCACCCAGCCGCGTTCTGAGGCCGGCGCCAGTGCATCCAGCCGCGCTGCCAAGGCTTGCGCGGCGGCCAGCGCACGATCGCTTTCCATCGTCAGCGCGCCCGTGATCGCGGCCTGTTCCACGATATCCGTCGGCACGGCGCCGGAAAGGCGGCGAATGCGCGCGGTCGCCTGGCGGTGGAAATCAAGCTCCGCCTGGAAGGCATCGCCGGTCAGGTCGCGCCCATCGGGCAGGCGCAGGCTGGCGGCGCTTTGCGCCTTTTCCAGCAGGTAATCTTCCAGCGCGCGATCATCCTTCAAATAGCGTTCTTCCTGCCCGCGCTTGGCGCGATAGAGCGGCGGCTGCGCGATATAAAGATGCCCGCGCGTGATCAATTCCGGCATTTGCCGGAAGAAGAAAGTCAGCAGAAGGGTGCGGATATGGCTGCCATCCACATCGGCATCAGTCATGATGACAATGCGATGATAGCGGAGCTTGCCGATATCAAACCCGCCTTCGGATGGCTCACCGCGCCCGATCCCAGTACCAAGCGCCGTGATTAGCGTGCCGATTTCAGCGCTGGAGAGCATCTTGTCGAAGCGCGCGCGTTCCACATTCAGGATCTTGCCTTTAAGTGGTAGGATCGCCTGAAAGGCGCGATCACGCCCTTGCTTGGCTGAACCACCGGCGCTGTCACCCTCGACGATGAATAATTCGCTTTTTGCCGGATCACGTTCCTGACAATCAGCGAGCTTGCCGGGCAGCGAAGACACATCCAGCACGCCTTTGCGGCGCGTGAGTTCGCGTGCCTTGCGCGCCGCTTCACGCGCTGTCGCCGCATCCAGGATCTTGCCAACAAGATCCTTGGTTTCCTTGGGGTGGGTTTCAAACCAATGCGAAAGCGCATCGGCGCAGGCCACCTGCACCACCGGCTGCACTTCGGAGGAGACAAGTTTTTCCTTGGTCTGGCTGCTGAATTTCGGATCAGGCACCTTCACCGAAAGCACCGCCGTCAGCCCTTCGCGCATGTCTTCGCCGGTCAGCGCGACCTTTTCCTTCTTGGCGATGCCTTCTGCGACCTTCGCCACCACACGCGTCAACGCCTGGCGGAAGCCGGCCAGATGCGTGCCGCCATCGCGCTGTGGAATGTTGTTCGTGAAGCAGAGCATGGTTTCGTGGTAGCTGTCGTTCCAGCGGAGCGAGAGCTCAACCTTGATCCCATCCTGTTCCCGTGCCGCGAGGCTGATGGGGGCAGCGAAAAGCGGTGTCTTGCCCTTGTCCAACCATTCGACAAAGGCGGTCAGGCCGCCATCAAAATGGAACAGCGTTTCCTGCGCTTCCGCGTGGCGTTCATCGCGCAATTGAATGCGCAAGCCGGAATTCAGGAAGGCCAATTCGCGCAGGCGCCGTTCCAGCACGGCGAATTCAAATTCCGTGCGCGTAAACGTCAGCGCGGATGGCTTGAAGGTCACTTCCGTGCCGGTCGGGTGATCTGATGGCCCGATTGCGGTGCAGGGCACGACCGTTTCGCCATGTTCAAACCGCAACCGATGTTCCTGCCCGGCGCGCCAGATGCGCACTTCCATCCATTCGGACAGCGCATTCACCACCGCGGCGCCCACGCCATGCAAGCCGCCCGAGACCTTGTAGGAATTCTGGTTGAATTTGCCCCCGGCATGGAGCCGCGTCAGCACCACTTCGGCGGCGCTGATGCCTTCCTCCGCATGGATATCAACGGGAATGCCGCAGCCATCATCGCTGACCGTGACACTGCCATCGCCATTCAGCGTAACGGAAACGCTGCTGGCAAACCCGGCCTGGGCTTCATCGACCGCGTTATCGATGATTTCAAAGGCCATGTGATGCAGGCCAGAGCCATCATCGGTGTCGCCAATATACATGCCCGGCCGTTTGCGGACGGCTTCAAGGCCGCGCAAAACGGTGATGGAAGCGCTGTCATAGGCTTCACTATCGGCGCGCGAATCATCGCTCATGCCGGCTACTGGCTCCTGTTCAGGAAAATGCGGAATCGCCAAGCCCTTATAGGGTTTTTTGCCGCTCAACGCGACTCGTCACCGCCCACGCGCCGCAGCACGCCTGCCGCAGCGTGAAATAGCGCCGCCTGGCCTGTCAGCGGGGCGAAAACCTCGGCATCGGTGCCGGTCAGAAAGACCTGGGCGGGCAGGGCTGCCAGGGCGGCAAAGAGCGCCTCACGCCGGGTTGTATCCAGATGCGCGGCGACCTCATCCAGCAACAACAAGGGGGCGAAGCCCCGCGCCGCGGCAATCAGCGCGGCATGCGCCAAGACAACAGAAATCAGCAGGGCCTTTTGTTCGCCGGTGGAGCAGAATTCCGCCGCCTGGCCTTTGGGCAAATGCACCAGGGCCAAATCAGCCCGATGTGCGCCCCTTGCCGCGCCGCCGGCCGCGGCATCCCGGCGGCGGTCCTGCTGCAAGCCTTGGCGCAGCGCCTCCTCCACGGCCAGGGCCGGGCTTTCCGCCAGGGCGGCGACGATGGGGCAGGGGATTTCCAGCCGCGCCGCCGGGAAGGCCCCGGTCGCCATGCCGCCCGCCAGCACCTCATTCAGCCGGAGCATCAAGGCGCGGCGGGCGGCGCTGACGGCAACCGCGTGGCGCGCCATGGTATCTTCCAACCCACCGAGCCAGCCCGGATCCGCCCGCCCTTCCGATAGCAGGCGGTTACGCTGGGCCATGGCATTGTCATGCGCGGCCACTTCCTTGGCGTGGCTTGGTTCCAGCGCCCAGACCAGCCGGTCAAGAAAACGGCGCCGGCCACCGGCGCCTTCCTGAAACAGCCGATCCATTTGCGGCGTCAGCCAGACGGCGGCGATCCGTTCTGCCAAAATACCCTGGGTACGGACCACTTGCCCATCAAGACGAAACACGCGCCGCTCAGACGCCCCCTCAGGGTCTGTGCCTGTCCCAATATCCATGGGGCCGCCTGGTGTCTGAAGGCGCCCGGCAATGGCCCAAGGCCGGCCTTCCCCGCCGACCCGCCGCGCCAATTCGCCCATGCGGGCGCCGCGCATGCCCCGCCCCGGGGCAAGCAGGGAGATCGCTTCGAGTAGATTGGTCTTGCCCGCGCCATTCTCACCCGCGATGCAAATGATCGGGGCGTCAAACGCCGCATCCAGCCTTTCCCAAG
>JACCED010396700.1_pt1 | contig 10887 bp, 11 predicted proteins | sample 7455021 | NCBI WGS metagenome assembly JACCED01 (sample SAMN15323456, study PRJNA562643) | freshwater metagenome | isolation source: river surface water | place: USA:Blue River Watershed | collected 2017-08-19 | reverse complement strand
TTGATACTTTTTGTCAAAGCCTTGATATCAGTCCATCAGAATCTCATCTAAAGAACAACATGCCAGTCATCAAAATTTTGCCGCACGCCGAATACTGCCCAGAAGGCACTCAGATTTCTGCACCTTCTGGCACCAGCATATGCGAAGCCTTGCTCGACAACAAAATCAACATCGAGCACGCCTGCGACATGAGCTGCGCCTGCACCACTTGCCATGTCATTGTGCGCGAGGGCTTGAACAGCCTGAACGAAGCAGAAGAAACAGAAGAAGACTTGCTGGACCGTGCTTGGGGCTTGGAGCCCAACTCGCGTTTGAGCTGCCAAGCGTTTTTGGGCAAGCAAGACTTGGTGATAGAAATTCCCAAATACACCATCAATCACGCTAAAGAAAATCATTGAAAGATTTAGCGCTTGATTTCAGATTACAGTTAGTCCATGCGCCAATTATTTCTAGACACCGAAACCACAGGTCTTTCCGCTGAAGGCGGCGACCGCATCATTGAGCTGGGTTGCGTCGAGCTGATCAACCGCAAGCTCACCGGCAACAACCTGCATTTCTACTTCAACCCTGGCCGCGACAGCCACGAAGACGCCCTCAAGGTTCACGGCATTAGCAATGAGTTTTTGCGCGACAAACCCAAATTTCAAGACGTGGTGCAAGAAATTCTGGACTATGTACAAGGCGCCGAAATCATCATTCACAACGCAGCTTTCGACATTGGCTTCTTGAACAAAGAGCTCGAGCTGGCAGGGCAGAAGCCCTTCACCACATTCGTCGAAGGCGTGGTCGACACCTTGGTCATGGCCAAGCAAATGTACCCTGGCAAACGCAACAGTTTGGACGCCCTCTGTGACCGTCTGGGTGTTGACAATTCTGGGCGCACCTTGCACGGCGCCTTGCTCGATGCAGAGTTGCTGGCCGATGTCTACATCAATCTAACCCGCGGTCAAGAAGCCCTGCTAATTGATGCAGGCGCCGATGAAGGGCAGTCGGGTTCTGAGGAGTCGGTAGATTTGTCAGGCTTTGTGCTGCCAGTCATTCAGGCCAACGCACAAGAGCAGGCCGCTCATGAAGAGCAGCTGGCTCAACTGGACAAAGCCAGTGGCGGTAAGACCCTGTGGCGTCAGCTGGCCTCTGCCTAATTGGCGAATTCCTGAAAAACCCCCAATTTTCCGTGGCATAATTTAAGGCTACGCTAAAACAGCGATAGGGCGATTAGCTCAGGGGTAGAGCACTGCATTCACACTGCAGGGGTCGCAAGTTCGAAACTTGCATCGCCCACCACAATTTCAAATCAAGCACTTAGAGGGATCTCTAGGTGCTTTTTTTGTGTTCAAAGTAGTATGGTCCGACTTTACTACTCGTCATAGATTTTTCGGTTCAGGGTCACCTGTCAAGTTTTTATCTCATACAACGGTTCGAATTCATCTTTATCTTCATGAATTCCGGTTGCCACAAAACTTGCTATGGAGTGGAGAAACAAACTGTGCGTGTTGCGCAATTCCTGATATTTTGATACCCCAAGTGCTTTGCAGGGAATATCAACGGTATTTATATCAGTCACAACGTCTAGTGAGTGAATTTGAGCCCAGTCTAAATACACTAACAAACGAACCATAACTATCAGGAAAGGAATTTCCATGACCCCAGAAGTTGGAGAAGCTACCTCATCAACGACGCTCTATAAGCGTGTGGTTGGCCACGGCGTGAATATGAATCCAGATGACGTAATGGAAAACGTCGCCTTTTATAAGGACTTGAGAGTAGATCCAAATGCCTTTGTAGACAAAACGACCGGGAAGCGACTGCCCATCAAGTGGTTGATATCGCCTGACAACAAGGCTGCTCCGGCAGGAATATCGACGCCACACTCAATGCACATTGCCTTCATTGAATCTGTGGCCGGCGCTTCCCCTGTGATCCATTCACATTCATACCGTGAAATATTTATCCCCCTACAGGGGTGTTATCGCATTTACTTCAATCGAAATAGTGAAAATTTCGTGGAGCTTAATCCTCTTGACACCTTCTCAGTCCCCCCGGACTTGTGGAGGCGTGTTGAACAGCAAGGTGAAAAGGGTACTAAAGGGTTGATGATGGTCATCTATGACAACGTCGTGGATCCGAATATGGGAATCTTTGTTCCACCAGAGGTTGTTGAAGCTGACAAAGCGCGAGGAATAGATCCTTACGAAAAGGCCAGAAACTAAATCATCAACAATTTATAGCTCGAGGAGACATAAAAAATGATACAAAGTTTTGCAAAGCTATTACTCATTCTGCTAATCAGCATCCTCAATCCTACTTTTGCACAGGATGCATGGCCCGCGAAACCAATAAGGATCGTCGTGCCGACTGCTCCAGGTGTTGCGCCTGACATTTTTGCAAGACTTTATGCAAATGAGTTAACAAAAATGTACAAAGTACCTGTAACGGTAGAGAACAAACCAGGTGCAGCAGCTATTTTAGGTATTGACAATGTCCTAAAGTCTCCAGCAGACGGCTATACGATGCTGTATGCATTCAATGCACCTTTCACCATGAATCCGCATTTGTATTCAAAACTTCAATACGACGCGGAAAAGGACTTGGTAGCCATTACTCAGAATCTGAAAGGGGCTTATTTTATTGTCACTTCGCCTAGTTCTCCTTTTAAGACGCTGAAAGAGCTAATTGATTATGCAAAGTTAAACCCTGACAAAATTAGTTTTGCTTCTTATGGTGTTGGTTCAGCAGCACATCTCGCATTTGCTTTGATAGAGGACGGTACAGGTACAAAAGCTTTGCATGTGCCTTATAAGAATTCTGCGCTTCCTGACGTAATTTCCGGCGTTGTTTCTGTCACGACGGAGCCGAACGGATCCATCATTCCGTTTATTCAATCGGGACAGGTACGTGCTTTGGCATATCTTGGATCGCGACGACATCCGCTACTGCCCAATGTCCCAACGGTAGGCGAAGTCATTCCGGGTTACGAGGTACTTGGGTGGCATGGATTTTGGGTAAAAAGTGGAACATCAAAGGAAATAGTAGAACGGCTATACGCAGATATTTCAAAAATATCCAAAACTCCGGAGATGCTCAAAAAAATGGCTGATGTAGGATTCGAGCATTCTGGAACAACACCCACTGAAACTGCATCCATCATTAGGCGTGAATCTGCGGATTGGGGCAAACTCATTCGCAGTCGAGGAATCAAAGTTGATTAAGGCTATAACAATAGTTCAGATCAATTTGATTGAGGCCGAAGCCAAGTCATAAAAGAGGATGAAGTTAAATACGAAAGGACACAATTGTCGAATGCAGAAAAATTTGCGCTGACTGGTTGTGACTAGGTACTACATAAATAATGAACCACCATAAGGAAAAAATATGGGCATTCTTATCACCGGTGCGAACGGATTGACGGGTCATGCCATATTGAATCAGTTACGTGGAAAGGCTAAAGTGATTCGGTGCCTAACCACTAATAAAAAATCAACAGACCTCCTATATCAAATGGGCGCGACAGAGGTCGTAGAAGGAAATCTTGCAGATGAAGAATCCATTTACCACGCTGCGAGGGGTATGACAAGGGTTTTCCACATTCCGCCCAGAATGAAGCCCGATGAAGTTCAATTTGGAAAAAATGTCATCAATGCAGTCAAACGTGCTGGAGTGAAGTGCTTTTACCTGCACAGCGTGATCAACTCGCAGGTTAGCTCCATACAGTTCCATGTGCATAAGCGTGAGGTTGAAGAGGCAGTAATCACTAGCGGAATACCTTGGGTGATCTTTCAACCAACAAATTTTATGCAAAACGTGGCTTGGAACTGGAAGAAACTCACGACTGAAGGCGAGTTTTTGTTCCCTTATTCAGCGACCCAACCAATATCCTGGTTGGATCTCGACGACTATGCGCAGGCTGTCGCAAAGTGTCTTACCGAAACAGGGTGGGATTACGGAGTCTATGAATGCGTAAGCACACAGTCCCCACTTACGCGTGTAGAACTTGCAAGTATCTGGAGTAATGTTTTAAAGCGCAAGATTGTTGCCACTACCATGCCTCTGGACGAATACATGGCATTGCCCCATTGGGCGGGCCGTGATCTCAGGGAAATGGCCATACTGCGCACGATGTTCAAGGAATTCGACAATCATGGCGCTCCTGGTGGAAATTGCAGAACCATGGCGATGATTCTTGGCCGTGAAACGACCAGTTATCAAAAGTTTGCCGAGCGGTATTGGCTCTCCAAATAGTACATAGGTTCAATATGGGTATATCGAACCAAACGAAAGACGGGGTGTCTCCCTCCTTGGAGGCTGACGTCATTATCGTTGGTGGTGGTTCTGCAGGATGTGTATTGGCTAACCGCCTTACAGAGAATCCATCGTTGCAAGTCATCCTAATAGAAGCGGGTGAAGAAGACAAGAATCCGTGGATTCATATCCCTCTAGGTTATGTAAAAACAATAGCCGATAAGTCAGTAAATTGGTGTTATCAAACCGAACCCGCACAGTCGCTCGGCGACCGGCGGATGCACTACCCATTAGGAAAGGTTCTTGGTGGTAGCAGTTCAATTAATGGCCTCGCATGGGTGCATGGTCAAGTCGAGGACTTCGATGAGTGGGAAGTAGCTGCAGGGCCGGATTGGGGACGTGTCGCCATGCAGAAGGCTTTACTTGCAGTGGAGGAGGTGCCAGCCTCACTTTCCTTATCTAGAGGTCGTGGTCCAGGTGTAAAGATTAGCTTGGCAGACATTGAGCATCCGTTGCTAAGCGCAGTCATATCAGCAGGTGCATCTGTTGGGCTACAAGTAAATGAGGACTACAACAGTGGCGTTCAGTCCGGCATTGGTCCATTGCAGGTCACGATTGCAGATGGTCGCCGGGTTAGCGCAGTCGATGCATTCCTCAAGCCTGTTCGCCGCCGAGCCAACCTGCGTGTTCTTACCTCCACGCGGGTAACCAGAGTTCTCTTTAATGGATTGCGCGCTTTGGGTGTGGAAACGCTATCTCCACAAGGGCGCTTGTTTGTAATGGCAAGACGAGAGGTAGTATTGAGCGCAGGTGCAATTCACACACCACAGATTCTTTCTCTCTCAGGAGTAGGTCCGGCTATAGATCTTCAACGTTTAGGAATTGGGGTTCGTGTTGACTCACCGGACGTTGGTAAGCACTTGCAGGATCACGTTCAAATTAGATGTGTTTACAGGTTACAAAATGTAAAAACTCTCAATCAGCTTTTCCATTCGAAGCCAGAAAAGGCATTGGCTATCTTTCGTTATGCACTAAACCGGTCAGGTTGGCTGGCTCAGGGCGCTTTGCGAGCGGTTGCATTCGCGGATTCACAACAAAGCCATTCTCGGCCTGACTTGCAATTGTTTTTTTCTCCTTTTTCGACTGATCAACTTGGTGGTCCGCCCCACAAATTCCCAGGAATGTCGATATCAGTGATTCCACTAAGGCCCAAAAGTCGGGGGCAACTGACACTGTCATCCGCAGATATCGATACCCCCCCGCGCATCAACCTCCCGTATCTGGAAAACGCTGACGATATGTCGTTAGCACTTAAGGGGATTGACTTAGCGCGTCGAATCGCATCTCAACCTGCATTAAGACCATGGCTGACGTCTGAGATCTTTCCAGGTTCAGAAAAGACTGACGTTACAAGCTTAGAGGCATTTTCCAGGCAACAAGCCACGACAATTTTTCATCCCGTTGGAACTTGTCGCATGGGAACTGACAGAAGTAGTGTGGTGGACTCTCGTATGAAGGTCCGCGGTATTGAATGCCTTCGGGTTGTGGATGCATCCATCATGCCAAATATCACTTCAGGTAATACCAACGCTCCCACATTTGCATTGGCGCAACGAGCCTCATTAATACTCAAGCAAGATCTTCATTAGACTTTTGAAAATCAGGAAATATTGAACACAGGTCTGCCTAATCTCATGAGCGGGATTTGCGTGTCGGCTCGGCACGGGTAAGCTTGTTGTACGTTTCAGCCACGACTTCCACTTGTTGTCGCAGCCACTTGTGCGCTAAATCCATATGCACTCGTTCGTGCCAATACATTGATATTTCAAATGCGGGTAACTTGATCGGAAGCGACAAATAGGTAAGCGGCAAAAAACTTGAAAAGTGTTTAGCTATCGTCAATGGAACTGTGGCAACAAATCCGGTTTTTGCCACAACATATGGAATAGCGAGAAATGATGGCAGCGTTAGGCCAATACGCCGCTTTAATCCTTCGCTCTTGAGCGCTTGGTCCAGACTTGCGCCATAGATTCCCGCTCCTCCCGGTGAAATCGCAACATGGGTCAAATCACAATATAAATTAGCGTTCCACTCTCGCCTCAGTGCAGTGTGGTTTCGCTTGATTAGGCAGACTTGTTCCTCGCGAAATAGGAGCTTTGTCCGCCAACTCTCCAAAGGATTTGGTAAATATCCAACTCCCAAGTCAACGAGGCCAGACTCCATCCAGCTGGCAATTCTTTCCGGATTGGCGGGTTTGACGTCAATAGAGATACCGGCGGCGGCGCGCTGTATGAGGTCGGTCAAATTGCTGATCATTGCGAACTGCACGTAGTCTGAGCAAATCAAGGAAAACGACATTTGTGACTTAGAGGGCTCAAACTGTTGCTCTTGGGTCATTTCATAGACTCTTTTAAGCATAGGTTCAATTGCACGAGCCATATCGAAGGCACGAGGCGTAGGCTGCATAGTTTGTCCAGAGCGAACGAGTATTGGGTCGTTATATGTAAGCCGCAAACGCTTTATTGCGGCGCTAACCGCTGGCTGTGTTACTTGAAGCCTCTCTGCAGTCCTTGAAACACTCTTTTCTTGAACGAGAACCACAAGATAGCGGAGCAAGTTGAGGTCAAGTGAAAGTGATGATGAATTCAGATTATTCATAAATGCAGTTTATAAGCCAAGAATAGCGAAGCCTATTGGTGTATTCCCAAGGTTCGTGCAGACTGCTTTTCATTCGCATAGCTAAAAATAAAATCGCATGAATACTGATATCTATGAGCGTATCGCATTCAACCTTCGAGCAGCTCAACGCAATAAGTTACCGATTCGCCCAATAAGGGGTGAAATTTCAGACCTTGGCGTGGATGGCGCCTACAAAATTCAGACCATAAATACCCATCATTATCAGAATGAGGGCAAGCGACTTTGCGGTCGAAAAATCGGCTTGACTGCCAAGAGCGTGCAAGATCAGCTAGGTGTATCAGAGCCAGACTATGGGGTATTGTTCAGTGACATGGCTCTCACAGATGATGAAACAATTTTCGCTGGGGACGTACTGCAACCGAAGGTAGAGGCAGAAGTGGCATTTGTCCTCAGACGCGACCTTGACATGCTGGAACCAAATACTGCAGATGTTATCCGGGCCACTGACTTTGTTTTACCAGCAATTGAAGTTGTCGGCAGTCGAATTGAAAAATGGGATATTGGGCTTTTAGACACCATTGCTGACAATGCATCGTCTGGACTCTTTGTTCTCGGTGGTCAGCCTACCAAATTGGATGGCTTGGACCTGCGATTATGCAAAATGCTCATGGAAAAACAGGGTTTGGAAGTGTCTATTGGCAGTGGTGCCGCGTGTCTTGGAAACCCTATAAATGCTGTGGTCTGGCTCGCTCGAAAAATGGTATTGCTTGGGACGCCGCTGCGAGCTGGAGAAGTGATTATGTCTGGCGCACTTGGACCTATGGTCCCAGCGAACCCTGGAGACTCGTTTGAAGCTCGAATTGAAGGGCTTGGCTCTGTGCGTATTAGATTTTCATCAACCAACTAGAAATACTCGCAAATCATGCTTTCAGAACTACGAAAAAAATATCCCATAACCATCGTTGAGGTGGATGGTATTAAAGTTGAGATAACTCGAACCCTAGGATCAGGCAAGACACTTGTGATGTTGCCCGGTGCTCAAGGAACATCTGAAACTTTTTATCGTCAGATTCTCGCTTGGGGTTCTGCAAGAGATGTCGTTTCTATAAACTATCCTGCGGGCGAGAATGCTTCTGAGCAGGCAAAACTATTGTTGCGTCTGCTCAGTTCGATTGGCGTTGAGAATTTTGATGTACTTGGTACTTCTTATGGCGCGTACTTAGCACAGTGGTTAGTATTTTTGTCGCCGTCATCTGTAGGACGTATGGTTCTAGGTAATGGATTTCATGATCCCAGACCTGCTCAAACACCGGAAAAACTTGCGAACCTTGAAAATTCCTCTCCCGAGAAAGTCAAAAAAGAAGTTATTGACAGACTAGAAAAGTCAGTTGAGAGCGAGTTGCGATCTTCTTTGCTAGATCTCATTGGCCGAGGCCAAAGTCCTCAGTCCATTCGAGACCGCATGCTGGCAGTACAAAGAGCCACACCTGTTCCTAGGATTACTTTTTTAGAGAATCATATTCTCCTAATTGAGTGTGACGATGATCCGTTAATCAATCCGTCAATGCGGCAGTCTATTCAGTCGCATTACCCTGGCGCTAAGCATGTCATTGTTAGCAACGGGGGTCACTACCCTTACATCAATAAGCCCGATCAGTACAACGATGCCGTAGGTTATTTTCTCGAAATATAAGTGAACTCGGACCATATCAACGTATGAAAATTTCAAGCATATTGCGTGTAAAGTAGTCTTGACACTGCAGGGGTCGTAAGTTCGAAACTTGCATCGCCCACCACAATCTCAAATCAAGCACTTAGAGGGATCTCTAAGTGCTTTTTTGTTTAACTGGTCCTTCAAGCCTGAGGCACGGGGGTTGGTTTACCGTATGCGTCAATGGCCACATATGTCAAACGTGCTTCTGTCACCTTGATGAATTCACCTTGGTTGGAAAATCGCTCTGCAAACACTTCCACTTGTACGGTGATGGATGTTTTTCCCACACGCGTGATCTTTGAAAAGAACGACAGTAAGTCACCGACTTTGACGGGTTGCTTGAAAATAAATTCATTGACCGCCACAGTTGCCATGCGACCGCGAACTCGCCTGGCAGGCAACACCGCACCCGCCAAGTCAACCTGCGCCATGACCCAGCCCCCAAAAATGTCGCCATTGGCGTTACAGTCGGCGGGCATGGGGATGACCTTGAGCACCAGTTCTTGATCGGTTGGTAAAGCTACTTTTTCTGCAGGATTCATGAGAGGGCTTTAGATAATTATTTTTGTATTTTGAGCTTTTGGTAAAACAAACCGCGAATTTCCATTTTTAGCCCTTCTAACTTGTAACGAATTGTTCAGGAGTTCATATTTAAATTGCAAGCCGTTTCAAAATAGGTAAATTCATAATTGATTGAGTAGGTTTGCAGCATCTTTGACCGTCATGGCCAACCCAACACCTTTTAGGCGTGCCAGATTATTCATTCCTGTGACGATGCCGTTCTCATACCCATCTTGCGCATCCCCAATCCTCGCAGACATGTGCGAGTAGCAAGCACAAGGCACTCCATGAGCTTCCAAAATACTAAGTGCCACTTTGCCCGCGTCTTCTTTTCCACCGCCCGCATCATTGAAGAAAACACAACTAGGTTTTCGCTTAAGCGCAATTACAAACTCTGCAGAGGAGCGACCTCCATGCGAGCCTGATATGACAACTGCATTGGTGTTCGAATTGCTAATGTGAGCAATTGAGTTGAGTAAGAACATTTGTGGCCAGCCCCCAACTTGAATCAATCAAATTCTCGCGACCCAAAATACACATCCCTCAGGACCGTATTTTTCCTTGTGCTTGACCATAGCCGGAATGTGAAAAGAGTCTCCAGGATACAAGTGCTGGGTCTTGCCTTCAGTTGTCAACCAAAACTCACCTTCAATGACGATCGCATCGGCTGTAAATTCGTGATGGTGTATTTCATTTTCGGTGTTAGGGTCCCAACGCCGCTCTAGGACTTCTTTGTAGCCCTGTTCCAGCTTTTCAGCTTTGAAATCTTCGAATCGAAATTGCCTAATTTGCTCCATGAGTACCTCCGGAAGGAAGACATAACTTGATAAACATCCAGGCTTTGATCAAAAAACATATGCCTCATCTGACAACTGACGAAAAATCAATGACTAGGACAAGGCGAAAACACTTAGATAAATTTTCATAAAGTCTGAGTGGGTAACGTATATTTTTTTTCATACGTTGTCAATGATTGAGCAATCACCTTTTGAGCGTCATCTTGCTAAAAATCCAGTCTAAAGGTAATGAGATCGGCTAGATTCTTTCTAAGGGTTCAGCAGAATAGCTTTTGATTACCAAAGAGACTACGCTGACGATCCGTGAGCAAACCGCTCACTTTCAAGAGAGTTATATGACTCTTTGCCCAATTGCCTTAATGGCTACTTGCAACAAATGTCCTGCTGTAGGCATTTGTCCTCTGAAAGAAGTGCTGGGCGATCACAAGCCAGAGAACCCGGCATCGGCTGCAAACGATGCGTCAGTAAAAGATAAAATAGAAAACTGACTGGCTCAATCACTCGTCATCATTTCTATTTGATGATGACCACCAAAACACTACAAGGCGAGTGCTCAATCAAAGCTTTTGGAATTGAGCCAGCCCACCATCTTTCCAACCAATTGTCACGATGCTGATGACCAAGCATGATCAGGTCTGCGCCAATGGTATGCGCGTACTCAACGATCTTATCAACGGCATCCCCCTTAAGTAATTTTCCAGTTGCCTCTATTCCTGCAGCCTTAAGTTGTTCAACACCTTCGTTGAGAATTTTTAAGCGCCTTTCTTCCTCAATTTTGTTTTCAGGTTCGCTGTAGTAAGAGGTTTCATGACCCATTGAAATCGTTTCGTAGGGAACTACTGAAAGTAGATGGACCGATGCATGAACCCATTGCGAGAAATCTTTGCAATTGAGCAATGCCTGCTGACTTTCAAGCGATCCGTCGTAGGCCAGAAT
>JACCED011251402.1_pt1 | contig 10890 bp, 7 predicted proteins | sample 7455021 | NCBI WGS metagenome assembly JACCED01 (sample SAMN15323456, study PRJNA562643) | freshwater metagenome | isolation source: river surface water | place: USA:Blue River Watershed | collected 2017-08-19 | reverse complement strand
GCGCAGTTCAGTGCTGTAACTTCATCGACTGTGGACCAGCCATTGCTGGCCGCCTCATTGAGCACACAGGCCTGCAGTGCGCTGTCCGAGAATGGCAGTTCATTAACAGGCGTCAGCGGCTCACCGTCGCCGATGCTGGTGAACAGGTACAGCTTGCCGAAACCACCCTCGGCACCGAATGCCCCGACAGCAATCTGGCCACTGGGCGTGACCACCAATCCCTGCCCGAAGTTCACGTTGGCATCGGGTTCCGGATTGTCGATGATCTTGATCAGGGCGCCGTCTGCGCCGTTGTAGATGAAGACCCGACCGGAGTTGATTGCTTCGGCATCATCGTTGGCAGCGCCCACGACCACATGCCCCTCGGGTGTTGCCGCAAGACTGGATGCAAACAATCCCTCGGCATCTGCCGTCGGGTTGGACACTGCCCACAGCAGATCGCCATCAAAGTCATCGTGCACAAACACGCTGCCATCGTTGGCGGCGAAGTTGTCCTTGAAGCGAGCGCTGACGACGATCTCTCCGCTCGGCGTGCTGGCAACTGTACTGCCGTAGTCATCGAAGGCTTGCGCTTCGGGGTTGTGGATGCTCAGCAAGGGCGCGCCGCCTGCGCTGGCATAGAGGTATACGGCACCTGAATCGGTTTCTGCGGAAACGTCCTGCTTCGTGGCGCCGACGATGATCTCGCCGTTCGTGTTCACTGCGATCGATCCGCCGAACTCTGCATTGGTGTCGGCAGTCGGATTGACGAGTGTGTGTAGCAGCGCCCCGTCCGCATCAAAGTGATACACCGCACCACCACCGGACTGCAGGTACGCACCCACGGCGACTCCGCCGTCCATTGTCGCTGCAAGCGCGTAGCCGAAGCGCTCGTCTGCTGCTGGCGTGGGATTGGGAATGCTGCGCAGCAGACTGCCGTCGGCCCCATCAAACAAATACACCGCACCGGCATTGGTGCCGGCGACCTGATCGTTCCAAGCACCCACCACGATGTCACCCGAGGACGTGGAAGCCACCGACCAGCCGAAGTAATCGCTACCGCTGGGAGACGGGTTCTGAATCTCGAGCAGCTCCGCACCACTGGTGCCATCGATCAGATACACGCGCCCATCGTAGGACTCGGTCACCGGGTTGTAGGTGATTGCGCTGCTGATGAGGTCACCTGCGGGTGTAGAAGCCACGGCGAAGCTGAACTGGTTGGTGGCGGGAGCGCCGGGATTGGTGACGCTGAACACCAGCTCTCCTTCACCAAGACAACTGGCCGGATGGGTGATGACACCTGTACCAAGCAGCGACTCGAGATTACCAAGCGCACTGCATTCCAGTTGCGTCGCGCCGCTCAGGTTCAGGCGGGTGAGATTGTTCAATCCCTGCAGTGAGTTCAGCAGGGTGATCGGGTTGTCTGCGAGCGACAGGCTGCTCAGGTTGGTGAATATCTGCAAGCCGGAAAGATTGGAGATGCCCAGGTTGTTACAGCTCAGGCTGGTGACTTGGGATGGCAGCGTCCAGCCATTGGCAATCGCTGCGGCATCGAGACACGCGCCAATAGCGGCGTCTGCCACGAAAACGGACAGCGGCACAGGAAACTTGTAAGCGACATGTGTGCACCCTGGCACGGCGCAATGATTCGCTGCATCCGTGAAGTACTGTTTGCCACTCCTGTCGATACGGAAACGATAGCTGCCCGGCAGCAGTGTGAAGCTCGCCTGGCCGCTGGTATCGGTGACGGCACTCTTGTTGACGTTGTTGTTGCCGCTGTACGCGTGAACAGTCAGACCGGGTTCAACGCCACCCGCTTGGTTGCCAACAGTGACAATGACGGACTCGGGAATTGTGTGCACAACACTGCTGCAGCCCGGCACCCGGCAATGATTCGCAGTGCTGGTGAAAAACAGCGTGCCGTTCTTCTCGATCCGAAACCGATAATGGCCCTGCGTCAATTGAAGGCTGGCGACACCAGCCATATTGGTGACGGCGCTCTTGTTGACGTAGTTGTTGCCACTGTAGGCGTAGACCATCAGCCCCGGCTCGGTGCCACCAGCACTGTTGGTGACACGGACTTGAACCGCGCTCTGACCCGCTGCCTGCGACGTGACCAAGCAGAGCAACAAGCCCATCAGAAACCTTTTCATGGTTGAGCCCCGGGCTGAGGCGATTGAGGCTGGGGCCCTAGTTGCGGCATCGCTTCAATGAGGCGATTCTGCGCGTTGTACTCCAGATGGAACCCGGTCTGAGTGCCGCGATCATCGCTGATGAGGTTGCCCGCGCTGTCGTACTCCAGCGTCCGCAGTGCTCCATCAAGGTCGACAGAGAGCAGACGATTGCTCGCGCTGTCATAGGTGTAGGTCTGACGGCTGGTGGTGGCCTGCTTGGTGGCACTCAGTGACAAGCGATTTCCGACCGGGTCGTAGGTGTAAGCCTCGATTCCGTAAGCACCGTCTGCGGCAAGCAGCCGATTGAGCGGGTCGTAGGTGAACGCCTGGGAGCGATTCACACTCAGGGCATCGGTGATGGCGGTGATGTTGTCTGCAGCGTTCTGCGTGTAACCAAGCGCAAGTACTTTCGTGCCTGAGACTCCTGCGCTGCCCACTGTCAGTGTGCTGATGCGGTAGTCGGCATCGATGCCCGCCTGCAGCTCCAGCAGATTGCCATAGCGCAGCGACTGCAGCGGTCCGAAAGGCAGATAGCGGATGTCTGTAGCGACAGGCTGCACTGCCGTACCGGCATTCTGCGCCGTGCTCACCTCAGCCGTGCGACCGAGACTGTCCCGCAGATGATTGACCACACGACCACTCGGGTAGGTCGTCTGCACCAGGTTGTCGGCGATATCATAGGCGTACGCAGTGGTGTAGGCATTGCCCTGAATCGTGACACGAGACTGCAACTGATTGCCGCGGTGATCGTAGACGTAGCTCGTGCTGCCCGACTGATCGTTGACTCGCGTCAAGCGCCCAACCCCATACTCTGCATCGGCTTGATCGTAGAAGTAAGCGATATTCTCACCAGGGCTGTCAGGATAGGTCACGGCGGTCAAACGATTGAGCGCATCATAGGAATACTGGGCGAGTACCCCTCTCGCATCGGTCTGGCCGAGCAGGTTGCCGGCAGCGTCATGGGTGTAACGGGTGATGCCGGTATCGGGGCTGTGCAACTCGACAAGATTGTTGAGACCGTCGAAGGTATACACGGTCTTCAAGCCGCGCTGGTCGGCGACCTCGATCAGATTGTCGCGGGCATCGTGAAGGAAGCGACTCTGGTTATGCAGCGCATCCGTGCTCGTGTGCAATCGATTCAAGGCGTCAAACGCCTGCAGGGTTCGCTGGTTCAGTCCAGCAGGATCAACTGCGATCAGTGTCTGATTGCCGTTGTTGTCGTAGTCAAAGTGTGTGACCTGTCCCGCGCCGCCGATGGCCTGCTGGATGCGACTGAGTTCATCGAACACGGACTGCTGCGTGCGCGTGATCGTTCCGGCACTGTTGCGAAGCACTTCCTGCGTGATATTGCCTGCCGCATCCAGCGTGTATTCCTGACGCTCATTGAGGTTGTTGCCGATGGCAGTCAGGCGATGAGCCGCATCGTACTCGTAAGTGAGAAACGCTCCATTCGGCAAGCTCACCTTCGACATCTGGCCGGCCTTGTCATATTCGTAGCGTGTCACGGCTTGGTCGCCGCCAGGTCCTGGGTCAAGCACGGTGCTGGTGAGCAGCCAGCCACGCGGATGATAAGTCATCTGCGTGACCACTCCGTTCGCATCAATCAATTCCAGAGGCAGACCTCGGGCGTTGTGGCGCGTCACCCGCGTCACATGGCCTGCGGGATTGGTGATGCTGGCCATGAGGCCTGCCACCGAGTAGGTATAACGCGTGACGTCACTGACATCCGTGCGTGGGCCGTCCATGGTGGCCAGCTGGAACGCGCCATTCTCGCCTCGCGGAAAATAGGTGTATGTCCACGTGCGCGCCTTGCTGTTTGCGGTGTCTGTCTCGGTGCGCGTCAACAGATTTCCATGACTGTCGTAGGTCATGGCCGTGGTTCTGCCGGGTTCGGTGATCAACGAGGGCAGCCGCAGGGTCGGGTGCCAGTCAGTGGTGATGGTGCGCTCCTCAGGGGTGCCCGCTGCCTCGGTGCGAGACACCTCCCGCCCCAAGCCATCACGAACTCGCAGTGTCAACTGGCCGTTCCAGTCAGACTTTCTGCTGACGTTGCCGGCCTCGTCGTAGCCGATCAGTTGACTGGCCATGGGGATCCTGGAGGTGGCCAGTCTGCTCCGAGTCTGCAGACTCTTCACCCCAAAATGATTGGCAAATGTGAACTGTGTCCGCAGCCCGAGCGGCTCTGTCATGGTGACGACTGCAGGCCCGTGCACCCAGTCAAATCGGCCTACACCCCCAGCCAACTCGGTGCTGACGACACGCCTGCTCCCGTCGAACGTCCAGGTGACATGACGCACCCCTGTTTCATCCGTGATGCCCGTCATGAAATCGGAATATCGAGCGTCTTCGTAATGATAGAGACGCACAGGATTGTCCAGCGCGGAATCCGGTGTTGAATCGGGATAGGTAACCTTGCCAAGGTTGCCGGCCGCGTCGTACTCGTAGTGGTAGACATGCCCGTCGGGATCGGTGAATCCTGCCAGTCGGCCCTGACTGTCATGCCGAAAAAGGATGCTTGCCCCCGTATGATCAATCACACGGTCCAGCGTCGCGGCATCGGCGTCTCCCCCCTCGTCTGCACCAAGCGCGTAATCCAGCGTGGTGGAGTGTCCCTGCAGCGTGGTGATCTGCAGAAGCCTGCCTTGCGTGTCATAACGTTCAATGGCATCACGTCTTGTGAAATAGAGCCAGCCAGCGTGATGTGCTTGCGCATCCAGCAATTGCACCAGTCGTTCCGTTTGATTGTCTTTCTCCGCAATCCACTGCACCTGCCGTTGCCCGTCTTGCAGGACACTCACACCGGGTGACGTGAAGAGCCTGACTTCCCCGCTCTCCCGCATGACCAGCACAGGAATGTTGCGCACCTTGCTGTTCACGTAATCAAGCCGTGGCGCCGACCCCAGAATTCTCACTTCGTACTCATGAAACCAGCCGCTGCTGATGGCGCCTGGGTATCGCGTTCTGCCCCGCGTGCTGTAATGACGGCGCACTGCCAGCCCAGCCGGCTTGGTGCTGCTGAAATCCACCTCCAGCTGCACACTGTTGCCGGTAGCAATCACGACAGGGTCGCCGGCCTGCGGAGATTTGTCCTCGCAGTCACAAGGCTGCTTCTGTTCGTTGAACCCCGAACACACATAACCCGGCACGCTCAGGTAGTGACTGGCCTGAGGGTCGCCAGGAAGATAGGCCAGCGCACTGCCTTCAGGACAATACTGCACACCACAGGCTTCCGGATTGAAGCGGTAAGGAAACTCTTCCGCGCCAAACGTGGACCCATCGCCATCAACATCAAACGGCAGGACACCTGAAGGACAGGCCCAGCGCGCCCCTGCCAGGCTGAAGCGATCGAAGCGGGTTCTGGCCTCGGTGCTGCCCACGTAGGGCTCCACGCAGGCGTCCGGGTTGTGGCCATCCGACAGGCCTGCGGGAGTGGTCGCAACACGGACAAAACCCACTGCAATCTCGCCGACATGCGTAGTGCGTTGAACAGGGCTGCAGACATATTGCGGGCCGATGATGTCGGTGGGGTTGCTGCAGTTGACCCGTGCAGGCGCGCCATTGGGGTAAGTGCCTGCACAACCTGCAGTTTGTGCACTGCGAGCCACCAACTGTGTGCCCGCCCCCATGAACACCCAGGGAAATGCGGCGCTGGACACATCGACACGGCGTGCAAATTCCACAGGAACCGGAAAGGTGTAGGACTGGGCAAGTGCGACGACTGGACAGATACCAATCAATGCGTTGAAGGCCAGTGTCTGGCACAAGAGGGAACGAGGCATGCGGCTTCCTCCATGGAAGAACATACTTCGAATCTAGTACACGAATCAGGATTCGTATGCACGAAGCGCCCATCAGCCCACGAAAACGACGGGGATGGGACGAAGGTATCGAAAGACAGGACAAACGGAACTGGTGCCCGGAACCGGAATCGAACCGGTACGGCCTTGCGGCCGAGGGATTTTAAGTTATTTGTGTCTTTTTTTGCTGTATTTTTCTATTCTTTTAATATCAATGCGTTAGCCTAGTTTTACACCCCGTCGTCTTTGAGGGAGATTGCCAAAAACCCCCGTTTTTTGAAACAATCTGCCTACACTGCGCCTACATGAAGGCGCGAATAACGGAGATAAGGGGCCATGCCACAGATCAGAATTTCAAATTCCCGTGTAGGCAAGATCGAGTTGCCTACACCGAATCCCGATGGCACTGCCACTCAGGTTTTCTATCGTGACGACCAGCTCCTAGGGTTCGGCCTGCGGGTCACCAGCGGGGGTGCCAAGTCTTACTTCGTCGAAAAGCGGGTCAACGGCAAGAACAAGCGCATCACCATCGGCAAGCATGGCCAGGTCACACCGGAGCAAGCCAGGAAGGAAGCCCAGATCCTCCTGGGGGACATTGTGGGCGGAAAAGACCCGGTGCTGGAAAAGAAAGAAAAGCGTGCTCAGTCGGCCACGCTGAAAGATGCCTACCACGCCTATCTGCAAACCAGGAAAGCACTCAAGCCGAATACCCTGCATGACTACAAGCGCTGCGTTGAAGGTGCGCTCGCGGACTGGCTCGACAAGCCCCTGGTCTCGATCACGAAGGATATGGTCGAACAGCGGCACAGAAAGCTTGGCGCCAGCAGCCAGGCACGGGCCAACAATGCGATGCGAGTGCTGCGCGCACTGTTCAACTACGCCATCGAAAAGTACGAGGGCCAGGACGGCAAGCCGCTGATCGCGTCGAATCCGGTGAATCGCCTCAGCAAGAACCGGGCGTGGTATACGGTCAAACGACGGCAGACGCTGCTGACGCCCACGCAGCTCAAACCCTGGTACGAGGCCACGATGATGCTGAACCAGGAGACCACGCGGGACTATCTGCACTTCCTACTGTTTACCGGCCTGCGACGCTCCGAAGCATCGCAACTGCGCTGGGAGAACGTGAACTTCGACGAAGGCACTTTCCTGATTCCCGACACGAAGAATAAGGAGCCGCACCAGCTGCCTATGTCGGACTTCCTGAAGGATCTGTTGAGCCGACGCTATCGCCAGGCCGAAAAGGTCTGGGTGTTCCCCTCCCCTGTCAACAAGGGGCCTCTGACGGAACCACGAACTGCGCTACAGCGCATAGCCTCTCAAACTGGCATCGAATTTCAGCTGCACGACTTGCGCCGAACCTTCATCACGATCGCGGAAAGCCTGGACATTCCCGCCTTCGCACTGAAGCGCCTGTTGAACCACAAATATTCGAATGACGTCACGGCCGGGTATATAGTCCCCAGCACGGAACGTCTGCGCGAGCCCATGCAGCGGATTACAGACTATCTGAAGGCTCACATGGAGATTGCGAATGGACACGATGAAGCTCGGTAATCTGGATATTCCCCTGCCCTATGTGGCTCGGGACCTGTGCCGCGAGGCAGTGACGCTGGCGGATAGCTTGCGCGGAAACGTGTCGGACGAGGAGCTTCAGAAATACCTCGATAATTTCGTCGAAACTTTTTTGAGCCTGTTGCCAGATATTGCGGCAAACGGAATACCGAACTTTGGGTTTGATCACTTCAATCTTGAGAGCATCCCGGAGTCCATGCTCGACGAAGACCCAGACCTTTCCAAGCTCTTTGCAAAATTCCCCGGCGCAAATGGCTTGAGGGAGTCCATGCTGGCCGCTGAAAAGGACGGGCAAGATTTGCACTCGGCTGCGATGCTACTGATCTATGTAGACTTGCTGCGAGAGATTGAAGATCAAGCGATAAAAGCCAGCAAATCCGATTACAAGACCGTCACTGCTGCAACATCCCAATACGTCCTCTTCCTGAACCAAATCATGCTCACGGTGAAGTCGCAACCGTCCCAGGCCAAGGTGTATGTCACCAAGCTCCAGAGAGTGCGCGGCGCTCGCAAAGGCGGCGCTGCCAAAGCCAATCGCCTGAAAGACCTTCGCGACCTGGTGCTTCAAGAAGCCCGTCAGAACTTTGCCGGCATCCCCGCGACGAAAGCAGCCAAGGCCATTTACCAGAAGCTCTCTGCACAGGGAAACTGGCTCCAGGATGAAAACGGAAAAATGTTGTTGGCCGATCCAGAGACCAGGTTCACAGCATGGATTCGCGAGGACAAAGCAGAAAATTCCGCCTGAAAGCTTGCACCTGCCTAGGCACCTGCAAGATTTCCCCTCCCTCTGAGTAACACTTGCCTAGGCAGGTATAACGACACCCCGAAATCAGCTTTGCAAACTGCGTCCGACTTGTTCAAACAACTTCGGAGGCAGTCATGCAATCCCCCCTGTACAACACCAAGCAAGCGGCAAATTACCTCGGCGTCAGCACTGCGTTCCTAGAGCGCGATCGATGGGCAGGCGCCCGCATTCCTTTCGTCAAACTCGGAACACGGTCGATTCGCTATCGGCTTGCGGACCTGGAAGCCTACATCGAGGGCCACATTCGCACCTCTACTGTGGATGAGGGGCAACGCTATGCGTGACACCATAACTCCGTGCCCCGAACGCTTTTCCAAGGCCGATCGAATTACATGGGATCTCAGTGATCCTGCTGGTGAGGATCGCCGATGGCGTGAGAAGAAATTCAAGCGGTTGCCTGAGTCCTTCCAGGTGCCGGTCGCCAGGAAGTATCGAAAGCTGTTCCTCTCGCAAGGCAGGACTGCCGCCAATACCTTTCTCCGCAAGACTGTTGCCGAACTTTCCTTCGCGAATCAATCACTGGCCCTGGACAACGATGCGGCAACGGCATTTGCCAAGGCACGCGCCAGGGAAATCGAATCGGTGCGCGGACGACACGGCACGGCAGAAAAATCCTATAAACGGGCCTGCGAAATCGTTTTGGGCCACGGGTTCGAACCTCCGCCCATCAAGAACATGACAACGTCAGAAACAGCATTGAAAAGAATGTGCGATTCCCGCTGGTGGAAGCGACGGATCGCAAGCCACTACCCGGCCAGATTCGAAGCTGCGGCCATTCGCTGCGGCATGGTTCACAAGAAAGCCTCTCTTTATGTCAGCAATCAATCCCTCCAGGCATGGGAAGCACGGCAGCAGCGCAACAGGTTCACACTCCAAGGCCTGGCTCTGCAAAACGAAGAGGGCTCCATCTACAGTCTGGAAGAACTCATCGCTCTTTCCGTTTCGAATCCGAGCAATCGCCGCAATGAACTCATGGCGCGCCTCTATGGGTTCGATCAGCAAGCCCTGGAACAACACGACCAGGGGATTTTCATCACGATCACCTGCCCGTCTCGTATGCACGCACATCTCGCGAAGAGCGGCGACCCCAACCCCAAATTCGACGGTACAACCCCAAGCCAGGCGCAGAAGTATCTCTGCCAGCTATGGGCACGCATACGCGCCAACCTGAAGCACGTAGGAATTGCGATCTACGGGTTTCGGATTGCCGAACCACAACATGATGGCACTCCGCATTGGCACTTGCTTCTGTACGTGCAAAGCCAACACCAGGAAGAGCTGAAAGCCGTGATATTGCGTCACGCACTCGCAGACAGCCCCGATGAGAAAGGTGCCCAGGAGCATCGCTGCAAATTCGAGGCGATAGACCGCAGCAAGGGGTCAGGTATCAGTTACATCGCCAAATACGTTTCGAAGAACATCGACGGCGCCCATGTGGGCACGGACCTGCACGGCAAGGACGCCACTCAAAGCGCCAAGCGCACTCGGGCCTGGGCCTCAATTCACGGGATAAGGCAATTTCAACAATTTGGCGGCCCTCCAGTCACGGTCTGGCGGGAACTTCGCAAAGGCGGTGCCTCTAACACAGCAACCCTGGAAGCTGCCAGAGTGGCTGCGGATACAGGCAATTGGAAGGCGTTTACAGAGGTACTCGGTGGCACGCAAATCAATCGGAAAAATCAGCGTGTAAGCCTGGAAAAAGAATTCAGTGCGGAATGCGGACTATACGGTGAGCCCAAGGGCTATTTGATCATCGGCGTGACGGATGGCGAGGACGTCTTGCTGACACGGGTTCATACATGGACGCTCATAATGCAGCGCCCGGTTGCGCGAGAGGCCGCGACCTCGCGGCCCGCGCGCGGCCGCGCGCACTTGGAGTTCTGTCAATAACTGTACGTCTGAACAAGCCGATATTAGCAAACAAGTTCGCATTGCGACTGAAACTAAAATCAACGATATAAAATCTGCTCAAGTTGTAGCTGTTGAGACTGTTGAGTCTCCTGGATTGAAGTAGCTGCAGACCGCATTTCCTCCAACAGCAATCGCTGTCCTTCTTGGCCGTTGAGCAGAGATTCTGACTGCGATTGCAATTGAATCACGGCGTTCTCGTTAGCATTTACGTCGACCCTGATACTTTCGATTCTATCCAGCACAGTATTTTGAAATTCCCATCCGGCCCATATAATTCCAGCCGCTAAAGCTATGACTGAAGCAATACTCCACGCGCCCGTTAATGAATCCTTAAAATTAAGCAACTTTTCAATGTCCCTCTGAATAGTTGCAACGTCACCTTCAATTCTGGCAATCCTTTCTCCGCCAGAGTTGCCATCTCCGCCACCTGATCCACCAGCGGTCGCAGTCGGCGAAGGGCTCTTTGAAGTAGCTCCAGCCGAAGGAACACTGCGAAGATATGGTCTTGCTGTGGTGTTGGTGTTAGTCACTCTCAACACTACTCCTTGGACGTGGAGGTCTCAGCCGTAGACTTTAGCCTGGTATAAATTTCTTCGATTTGCGCTGCCTTGCCAGAATTCCACATTCGATCCATAAGTGCGCCTATCAG
>JACCED010682265.1_pt1 | contig 10890 bp, 10 predicted proteins | sample 7455021 | NCBI WGS metagenome assembly JACCED01 (sample SAMN15323456, study PRJNA562643) | freshwater metagenome | isolation source: river surface water | place: USA:Blue River Watershed | collected 2017-08-19 | reverse complement strand
AGCAGCTCGCGCGCCTCGTCGAGCCTTGGGGCGAGTAGTAAAAGTTCATCCAGTCAGTCATCGGCTGCCAGTAGCAACTCTTCCGCAGCATCAAGCAAACCAATGGTCACTGGAATGCGACGCCCGCTCTCGCCAAATCAGCCGATGTTCATGATTCACGCGGATACCTGGAACTCTGCCGACCCGCAAAAAATTATTGATTTGATTCCTGCTGATATTCGCCCTTACACGGTTCTGATTATTTCTATGTCTATTTATCACGAAGGTGCTAACGGTAATCAGTGTAATTGGCTACAAGTGGAAAATGGAATCGAGACCGCACGCTCCTGGATAAAAACTGCTGCAGAAAATAATATGTGGGCGATGGTTCAACCATCGGCAGGTGGATTTAGTCACTTCCCGGATTACGGGCCGAATGTGGATCTCGAATCAACCATTTACGGTGAACTCTTCCGTGATTATCCAAACTTCCTTGGTATTAATTACGCCGAACAATTCTGGGGTTTCGATACGGAATGTTCACCGTCTCCGATAGCGCGCTGGGAACACTGGGCTAATTTATTAAAATTGACAAATAAATATGGTGGTTACCTTGCGGTCAGTTTTACCGGCGGCTTCTGGGGAGCAAACATCAACCCGATTGGTATGATTAAACGCAATTCTACGTTTGAAAATGCGCTTAAATCCTACGGGAAGAATTTTATCATTCAGGAAAAACACACCATGCCTTATGGCTTCCACGACATCGAAAGTGTGAGCCTGGGTATGTATTTGTCCGGGTTTGCTGGAAACTACGGCATACGTACAGATCGTACCGGCTGGAAAAACGTTGATGGTAGTGATACCTATCCTTTTGGTGCCGGGTCTCCACATTTAATTGAACATTTGAGCTTCACCGGTGAAACCGTATTTGATGGCCCGGAACTAATTTGGCTGGATACAATTAGAGGTTTGTCTAACGGAACCACCTCGGACGGCTATACCACTCGTCGTTGGGAATTATTTCCTCATTTTAAAAATATCCATTTGGATATTTACCGCAAAATTGTCGAAGGCTCTTTCCGTATTCTTGATCGTAAAGAGGTTATCGACAGAACCAAAGTGGTCATAGTGAATGACACTACTTCAGGCGATGATCGCAATAAGTATTCATCTCCCGAAACGTTATTTTCCGGGCTTTATTTAATGGATGATGATGGCACTTATATGAACCAAAATAGTTGGTACAAAAAATCCGGACGTTATCCCGCAATTCCTACTGTGTGGAAATTAAATGATTCGCTCGCCAGTACATTCCAGGTGCAAGTCAATCGTTCCAGCTACAACAGTCGCTGGCCAAATGTGACGGCAAAAGTGAATGAATTTAACAGCCTTTTTCCACAGGAATATACCGGTGATATTTATGCCGGTCGTCAAGAGAATACCTGGGTAACCTATAACCCTTATAAAACCAACAAAACGGCAAGCGGAAATATTCCGCTGAAATACAACACTTGCAGTGCATTGAACGTCACTTACTCGCAATTTACCTCGGGTGTTATTAAGGAATACGCCAATAAATTGGATATTTACTTAACCAATTACGACACACCCACGGCGGGACTCAAGACCAACGTGATCAAAATTACCGGCGCTTCCGCCGTACCTACTTTTACCTTTAAAGATCGCGGTGAACATCCTGCCAGTACATTGAATGGTGTTTGGTTGGATGGTGTGTATACGCTGACCGTAAATCACAACGGCCCCCTGGATATGAGTGTGAATTGTTCCGGGAATAACTCAGGGCGCTTAACCAGCTATAAAACGGCCACTATTCAGGCGCCCGCCGCGCCACCTGTATATACCGGCCCACTTCAATACGAGGCGGAACATTTTGATTTCCGTGGTATAGCAGGGCAAACGGCTAACGGAATAGGTGGGGCCATTCGCAACTACCAAGGCTTGGGTTATTTGAATTTTGGTACGGGCGCATCCGCCAGCGTAAGGGATCAAGTGAATGTTCCTACTGCTGGCATTTATCGTTTACAAACACGTTACTCTTTGGCCAGTGGTAGTGTGAGTAATATCGATGTGTATGTGAATGGCGTGCGTGTAGCAACACCCACATTCACTGCGACCTCATCGACCAGTACCTGGGCAGTGAATCAACAAACCATCAACCTGAACGCCGGTAAAAACACCATTGAATACCGCGCGACGGGTACCCGTTCAAGCGCTATTTATTTCGACAACTTTACGCTTGTTAAATAAATCTCCAGGCCCGGCGTTGTGCCGGGCCACTTTCATTTGAAAAAATAAATCTAATAGGATTTTTCGTATGCAAAAAAAATATTTAACCGCTGCTGTGGTGCAACTACTAAAGCGTACTGGGCAGTTATGTAGTTTGGGGCTCGTAGTCGCGGTGACTAGTCAGGCTTCGTTTGCCGCCTGTACTTACACGATCGAGAGTGAATGGAATTCTGGCTTTACGGCGAATATCAGCATTAAAAATGATACTGGTGCTGCCCTTAATAATTGGGCAGTGAATTGGCAGTATGCCACCAATCGCATGAGCAGTGGTTGGAACGCTAACTTCACCGGCAGCAATCCGTATTCTGCTAGTAATTTGAGTTGGAATGGCAGCATTGCTGTTGGGCAATCAGTTTCTTTTGGCGTTCAAGGTGAAAAAAATGGTGGTGCCGCTGAGCGACCAACAATAAATGGTGCCGCTTGCGGTGGCACTGTTGCAGTCAGTTCTTCGCGCGCAAATTCATCCGTGCCAGTAGTAACCAGTTCATCGTCACGCTCAAGTACACCTTCACAAACTGCGTTCCTGATTCAAGAATCCCAGGCAGGTTTCTGTCGTGTGGATGGCACTATCGATACCAATAATGCCGGTTTTACCGGAACTGGTTTTGCTAACACGAACAATGCGCAAGGTGCAGCAGTGGTGTGGGCCGTGGAAGCAACAACGAGCGGTCGCCAAACCTTAACGTTCCGTTATTCAAATGGTGGAGCGGCTACTCGAAATGGTTCTTTGGTAATCAATGGCGGTAGCAATGGTAACTACACACTGAGCTTGCCAGTAACAGCGAGTTGGACTGATTGGCAAACGGTTGCTATCGAAGTGGATTTGGTGCAGGGCAATAATATTTTGCAGTTATCTGCATTAACGGCAGACGGTTTGCCAAATATAGATTCGTTAACGCTGACTGGCGGTAGCGTTAAAGCGGGTAACTGTGGAGCGGTTAGTACCAGCTCGGCGCAATCATCGTCGCGTAGTAGTTCTTCCTCCAGTGTTGCAGCAATTGGCAATCCGGTACCTAGTGTCGGCTGCGGAAAGGCTCGCACATTACAAAATGGCCGCATTACATTGCAAAGTGGCGGTATATCGCGCAGCTATATTTTGGATGTGCCCACCAACTATACCAACACACATCCTTACCGCGTAGTGTTTGGTTTTCACTGGCGCGGTGGAAACGCCGAAGATGTAGCAACCGGGCGCACAGTCAGCACGACGACCTGGCAACACTATGGTTTCAAACGGCTGGCGGGCGACACGACTATTTTTGTGGCTCCTGAAGGTATTGGCAACGGCTGGGCGAATAGCGGTGGTTCAGATGTAGTCTTTACCGATAACATTTTGGCGCAATTAAAAAATAATTTGTGTATTGATGAAAGTCGAGTTTTTGCCAATGGTTTCAGTTTTGGCGGCGCGATGAGTTATGCCTTGGGTTGTGCGCGCGCAAAAACATTCCGTGCGATTGCAGCTTATGGAGCCGGGGCAGTGAGTGGTTGTAGTGGCGGCGCTGATCCTATTGCGTATTTTGGCGGCCATGGAGTGCAAGACGGGGTTTTCCCGCCTTCCGTAGGGCAAGGGCTGCGCAATAAATTTGTGGCCAATAATAAATGCACGGCGATGAACCCGATTGAACCCGCCGCAGGAAGTCGTACGCATATTTGCACTAGTTACCAATGCCCGGATAAAAATTTACCGGTGCGTTGGTGTGCTTACGATGCAGGTCACGATGCGTCGCCCGTTGATGGACAGTTTGTTGGTGGTGGCGCAACCTGGTTGCCTGCGGAAGCCTGGAAATTTTTCACCCAGTTCTAACGTGGTTTCAAGTAATAACTGCAATTTGAGCAATCGAGTTTTTAAAATTAGCGAAGGGCTAACAAAAATTGTTGCCCTTCATTTTTAACACTTCACTCAAGTTCTCCGCTTGAATATCAAGATTTCTCCGCGGCGCCGGTCGCCATTCGCATAAAACCATCAAACGCTCTGTCGGAAAGAATCGCCTTCACAAACAACGTGGGTTTTGCGTGAGCTGGGTATGATCTGTTTCCAGAGCTTTTGAGCGGCTTTTCCGCAGCAATGTGAGCCCATTTGTTGGTGATTCCGCCTTGCTTCACGACGACAACATCAATACGTAATAGCTCCACGTGATGCGTAATTAATCGTTTATAGCGATTTGAAAAAGAAAAGCTCACCGCACGGGAGGTGCGGTGCTTAGTTGGATGCCGGAGTCGTTACGCTTTGGCTACGGTATATGACGATGAGTGTTGGGTTTGCGTGCCTTTTGCCGTGTAGAGCGAGGGTGCAGCAACTTTACCGCGCAGCAGGTTCAGTAAATGATTGAGCGTTTGCTGGGAACGAGCAATCATCTTGCCATTCACGTCGTTCATTTTTTGGCATTCTTCAAAATCGCTTACCAGGTTTTTCCAATCGTCGCGTAGGGGTAGGGTAGCCGTATTGCGCTGTAAGAAGGTATCCCAGCCGCTTGCATTGGTTGATAGGCCTAGTGCGTTGAGTATTTGGTTGCGAATTCTGGCGCTGTTATTTAAATGATCGATAACTGCTGCTTTGCGCTCAATGATCTCTTGCAAGCCTTCTTGTTTGCGTTGTTCAAGCAGTTCGCGCTCGTTGGCAAGTAGTTGCTTGAGTTGAGTGAGTGCGGCGGAATCCTGCGCGAGCATTTGGCGCAGTGCGGTAATATCAAGAGACATAGCAACCTCTTTTGTGTGTCGATGAAGGGTGATAGCCAGGTGCCGGGGAAGAACCTGTCTGCCACCATTCGGTCAATAAAACGGTTTTAAACTTTTCGATTTAACCCAACAAATCCTGATTCAACATGTTTTCTGCGATACGTTCAGGGTTAATTTCGAAACGCCCCTCGGCAATTGCACGGCGAATTTCTGCCACTTTGTCCAGGTTTACATCTGGCGCACTGTCGATCTTGCTTTGCAAGCGACCCAGAGTTTGTGCTTCCTGACTGAGTACTACCTGATCACCAGCGTTGCCGCTTGGTGCTGGAGTACTGGCGGGCGCCTTGGCTTCTGGAGCACTGCTAGTGCTGGGCTTGCTTCGAGTGCTTTTGGCACTCACGGAGTCCAGTGAATTGTTGGTGTTAAAGTTCATTTGTTTTCCCCTGTTCGCCGTGTGGCGATTTGTACAAAAATGTCACGGTTGCTATGTCGGGACACCGTGGAAGGCTCTGATTGGAGCCTCCCTAGCCAGTTTATCGGCGGTAGTCCGCTTAACTTTAGCAATATTTTAAAAAATCTTTCATCTGCGTGTAGCCTGTGTCTAGTCCAATCAGAGTGTCTGGACCAGGCCCTGACCTTTTACGATTCCCGATATAACTCTTTCCGACGAGCTGTTTTTTACCCGGATTTTTTGCCCCAGGCGGCCGTCGCTCATCGCGGTACCTGAACTGCTGACTTTAATGGCGCCCGCGATGGATTCGAGCATCACCACCTCGCCCCGTCTCACAGTAGTGGGGGAATCCATTTGATTGGTTTTGAACACTTCGCCTTTGCCGATGTTGCGTTTTGCTTCCCGGCCAACGATGGCTTGGGGGGTATCTGCGAACCCTTGGCGAATACTGCTGACATTGACCAGTGCGCTCGTCAGGTGTGAGCCGGAGATGGATTGGCCGCGGGGTATATCCATGGCGGCGACGGGAATTTCCCGATAGATCATCACTTGCGCTGGAATGTGTACGGTCCAGGCAATTTGCCCAACGCATTGGGCTTTCACACTGATGTTGCCGCCCAGGCCGGATTGATCCTGAGCATTAAACTTCACTGGCGTTGGGCATTGCGCTAGACGTAACCGATCATCGAGGTTGCCAACATTGATATCTATGCGTTCATGGACGGTTCTTCCGTATTCCTCCGCCAGAAAATTGGCTGCATCCTGCTTTAACTGAAGTTGGCTATACAAACCGGATGCGTAACTCTGACCCCAGGCACAAGAAACCCCTAAAAACAGCGTAAAAGCACAAATGTTTAGCGATTTGAGGGGCTTTTGAGCATTTACTGGGAATGATGTTCTTTGGCGCAAAATATTCTTCGCGAAAGTTCTATAAAAACTAGGAAGTTCCATATTTTGTCCTATCCTCAAGTTTATGAACTTGAGGTCAGCCGAAATCGAGTGGTTAACGACTAAAGTCTGACACTTTTTTGCCGCTAACCAGTTTTACTAGCACCAAAGCAAATACCATGCCGTGATCCTGACGGCTGATGCAGGTTGGTCTTCCGTATAAAAGCGACTGGATAAGAATGAGGTAATTGCATGGCCGGCGTAATGGATAGTGTCAATCAGCGCACCCAGCTGGTTGGTCAAAACCGTCTTGAACTCCTGTTGTTTCGCCTTGGTGGCCAGCAGTTATATGGCATCAATGTTTTCAAGGTGAAAGAAGTCTTGCAGTGTCCCCAATTGAACGCGATTCCGGGACGTAGTTCGGTTGTACGTGGGGTGGCCCATATTCGCGGCGGAACCTTGCCGATTATGGATATGAACCTGGCAATTGGTCGCCGCGAGTTGCCAGATATTGAAAGCTGCTTTGTCATCATCACTGAGTACAATCGTACGGCCCAAGGCTTTTTGGTTCGCTCGGTCGAACGTATCGTGAATATGAACTGGGGTGATATTCACCCGCCACCCAAAGGTGCCGGTAAGGAGCATTACCTGACCGCGGTTACTCAAGTTGATGGCCAGTTGGTGGAAATTATCGACGTCGAGAAAATTCTTGCCGAGGTTGCACCTCCTCGCGAAGAAGTCAGTGCAGGTGTTATTGAAGACGGCATTGCTGATCGCGTAGTGCAAAAACATGTGTTGATCATTGATGACTCCACCATTGCGCGTAAACAAATCCAGCGTGTGGTGGAGGGCATGGGAATTCGTACCACCTTGAAGAAAGATGGTGCAGAGGGATTCAACTACCTGCAGGATTTAATGAAGGAGGGTAAAGATCCTTACGCCGAGCTCATCATGATTATTTGTGATATCGAGATGCCGGAAATGGATGGTTACACCTTTACGGCGGAAGTTCGCAATCATCCGCAACTTAAAAACCTGCATATTGTTTTGCATACATCGTTAAGCGGTGTGTTTAATGAAGCTATGGTGCGTAAAGTGGGTGCGGATGACTTTTTGGCAAAATTCCACCCCGACGAGTTGGCTAAACGCGTGAATGATCGCGTTCTGGCGATCACTGGTGAGAGCCTCCTGCCGCCCGAGCAGGCTTGATGGAAATAGCGCAGGGGAGTGCGGTTATGAGTTGCGTTGAGTAGTTATGATTAATAAAGATTCGCCTTTTACTAAACCCGTTGCTGGTCGAGATAATCTGGATCAGCAAGAGTTTGATCAGTTTCGTCAATTCCTTGAAGATGCCTGCGGGATTTCCCTGGGTGACAACAAACAGTACCTGGTGACCAATCGGATTCGTCGTATCCTGGAAGAAAATAATATTGCTTCCTTTGGCGAGTTGGTTAAGGTACTTAAACAAGGCTTTAATCGTAAATTAAAGGACCAGGTCGTTGATTCGATGACCACCAACGAAACCTTCTGGTTTCGCGATAATTATCCCTACGATCATTTAAAAAATATGCTGCTTCCGCAATTAATGGCGCCCAACAATCGTATGTTTGGACCTATTCGCGTTTGGTCGGCTGCCTGTTCTTCCGGGCAAGAGCCTTATTCGATTAGCATGATGGTGGAGGAATATAAGCGTCAGGCTATGGGCAATTTGCCGCGCGCTGTGCAAATTGTGGCAACGGATTTATCCTCCACCGTTTTGGATCAGGCAAAGCGTGGGGAATACGATAAGTTGTCAGTTATGCGTGGTTTATCGGCAGATCGTTTGGAGCGCTATTTTGACAATCCCACCCCGACAATGTGGCGGGTAAAGGGGTTTGTGAAAGAGCGAATTGATTTCCGCTCACTCAATTTAATGGATTCCTACGCGAGTCTCGGCAAGTTTGACATTGTGTTTTGCCGTAATGTGTTGATCTATTTCAATGCCGATTTAAAGCGGCAAATTCTGCAAAAAATTCACGCATCACTAAAGCCGCAGGGCTTATTATTCCTTGGTTCCTCTGAAGGTTTGGCGGGCGCAGCGGATCTATTTGAAATGGTGCGCTGCGAACCGGGAATTCTCTACAAGGCAATTTAATCTGCCCGTCTTACACGCTGAAATGCCCGCACTTTGCGGGCATTTTTGTTTATGGGTCTTTTCTGCAATAGCGCGGAAGCCAGAGCGGAAATCCTTTGCCGCTTTGCCTTTGCCGCTTTTTGAAGAACCGCTTGGCGATAATAAAAAAACTATGTAAATCATATGGATAGAGAATATTTTGGCGGTTGGCACAGGGGTTGCTTTGGTGTTGGTAACCGTAAAAAGTGGCTGATCCAATTTGCCACCTACCAACATACCGGGTTGCTGATTATGTCTATCTCGTTCGATAAAGCCTTGGGAATTCACGAAACGGCGCTGCACTTTCGCTCTGAGCGCGCATCGGTATTAGCTAATAACCTGGCCAATATCGACACCCCAAATTTCAAAGCTAAAGATCTGGATTTTAAGCAAGCCCTGCAACAAAAAATGAATTCGTCGCAGGGGTTTGATATGTCTACTACCCAGGATCGCCATATCGAGGCACAAGGGTTTGATGCCGTTGAAGGTGATGTGTTGTATCGCACACCACAGCAACCTTCGATTGATGGAAATACGGTGGAAGATCAAATTGAACATGCTGAGTACATGAAAAACGCGTTGGCATTTCAAGCCAGTTTTCAATTTTTGAATAGCAAATTTACCGGATTGCGTAGCGCAATTCGCGGTGAATAATTTAATCGGAACCACATGGGTAACTGATCATGGCACTTGGAAATATTTTTGATATCGCTGGTACTGGTATGAACGCGCAAAGTTTGCGCTTGAACACCACAGCCAGCAACCTGGCAAATGCGCAATCTGCCAGTTCCAGTGTAAATGAAGTTTATCGCAGTCGTCAGCCAGTGTTTGCGGCAATTCAACAACAGGCAATGCGCGATAGTGTTGTTGAAGGCACTTACAGTGACAATGAAGTGGATGCTGCCGCTGGCGTGCAAGTGCTGGGCATCGTAGAAAGTGATGCGCCGCTGCAACGCCGTTACGAACCGGATCACCCAAAGGCCGATGAACAAGGTTATGTGTACTACCCGAATGTAAATCCGGTGGAAGAAATGGCCAATATGATTGCGTCATCACGAGCATTTCAAATGAATGTTGAAGTGATGAATTCGGCCAAGCAAATGGTTCAACGTGTATTGACCTTGGGTCAGTAATTAGCGAGGGAGAAAGATTATGTCTACTGTTGGCAGCACTAATAGCAGTTCCAGCGTTACTGATAACCTGAGTATCAACAAGAAAACTGAAACCAAAAAAAATAACAACGAATTGGGACAGGCCGCATTTCTGGAGTTGATGATTACGCAAATGAATAATCAAAACCCGCTGAGTCCGCAAGATAACAGTGAGTTTGTTGCGCAGTTAGCCCAGTTCAGTTCGGTGGAAGGTTTGGAGCGTTTAAACAAAACGTTTAATAGCTTTATGTCCAATAACGCATTGCAAGCATCATCATTGGTTGGTCGCAGTGTCACCGTTGAGTCAGATAAGAGCACTTTAACCAAAGGTGGAATTGTTTCAGGAAGTGCAGATCTTGCCTATTCAACCGATAATCTGAAAATGAATATTTATGACGAGAGCGGTGCTCTGGTACAAAAAATTCCAGTGGGCAAGGTTTCCCAAGGTGAAATGGTTTTCCGTTGGGATGGACAAAATTTGGAAGTGACCGGCGAATTACTGGATTGGGAGGCAGGTGATGCTGCTGCCGCTGCCGGTGAATATAAGTTTGAAATTACCGCTGATCAGAACGGTAAAAATGAAGCCCTTAAAACTTCACTGAGTGCGAATGTGAACAGTGTAACTATCGGTGAGAACGGTGCATTAATTTTGAATCTTGCCGGCGTTGGCGCAGTAGATGCCAGCAAAGTAAAACAGTTTAATTAATCGAGTTGTAATTAAAATTTTCAGCCATTAGTCCCTATGGTCGAGGTGTAATATGTCGTTCAATACAGCGTTAAGCGGAATTCGTGCAGCAAATACTGATCTGCAAGTGACCGGTAACAATATAGCCAATGCGAGCACCATTGGTTTTAAAACTTCGCGCGCTGAATTTGGCGATGTATACACAAGCACTTTATTGGGCGGTGGTTCTAATACGCCCGGTAGCGGTGTAACCATTCAAAATATTCGCCAACAATTTACCCAAGGCAATTTGAAATTCACCCAGAATGAATTGGATTTGTCGGTGAATGGCGAAGGCTTTTTTGTGGTAGAAAAAAATGGCGAACGTTTGTTTACCCGGGCAGGTACTTTTGGCTTGGATAAAGACGGGTATATCGTGAATGGTACCGGTGCGTTGCTGCAGGGCTTTGCTGCGGACGACGCGGGCAATGTGAGCGGAATTCTGGGTGATTTGCGCGTTGATGTTAGTTCGCAAGAGCCGCGTCAAACTACCGCGGTGGATGCATCATTTAATCTGGATTCGAGCGAAGTGGTGTTGGAAACCACGGGATCTCGTTTT
>JACCED010650856.1_pt1 | contig 10894 bp, 6 predicted proteins | sample 7455021 | NCBI WGS metagenome assembly JACCED01 (sample SAMN15323456, study PRJNA562643) | freshwater metagenome | isolation source: river surface water | place: USA:Blue River Watershed | collected 2017-08-19 | reverse complement strand
GTTTGGTTGTAGAAGCTTACGTTTCCGCCGGTCACCGGGGTTTCGAATTTCAGACAGGCCTTGCCCATACCCTTGATGGCGCCGACGAACTGCCAGTACACCTCGGGGTTGTAGGGATTGCCAAAATTGAGGCAGTTGGTGATGGCGCTGGGGGTTCCGCCCGAGCAGGTGATGTTGCGGGCGTTTTCGGCCACCGCGATCATCGCACCCACCTCGGGGTCGGCGTGCACGTATCGGCTGTTGCAGTCCACCGTCATGGCGAGGGCGCGGTCGGTTCCGCGCAGGTTGACGATCGACGCGTCGCTGGCGGCGTTGGTCGAGCGGTTGATGGTTCCGACCATTGAATCGTACTGCTCGTAGATCCAGCGCTTTGAGGCAATGTTGGGCAAGGTCACCATTTTGGTCGCCACGGCCTTAAGGTCGGCAGGAACGGGTACGCTGTCGACGTTGAATTTCTGGTACTCAGCGTAGTAGGCGGGTTCAGACCACTCGCGGTGGTAGACGGGGGCACCGCCGCCCAGCACGAGGTGCTCGGCCGGAAGGTCTCCGATCAGCTCGCCGTGCCAGTAGTACTGCACGTTGGGGCCGGCGGTCACCTCACCGATGAGGGCGCAGTGAATGTCCCACTTGTCAAAAATGGCCTCCACTTCGGCCTCGCGGCCCTTGTCGACGACGACGAGCATGCGTTCCTGGGACTCGGACAGCAAAATTTCCCATGGGTGCATGCCGGCCTGACGGGTCGGAACCCGGTCGAGGTGGATCGTCATGCCGACGTTTCCGCCCGCACTCATTTCGGTCGTTGAACAGGTGATGCCCGCGGCACCCATGTCCTGCATGCCCATCACCGCTCCGGTATCGGCGAGTTCCATGGTCGCCTCGAGGAGCAACTTCTCTTGGAAGGGGTCGCCCACCTGTACCGAAGGAATGTCGTTGGCCGAGTCTTCGCTCAAATCTTTGGAGGCGAAGGCTGCGCCGTGAATGCCGTCGCGGCCGGTCGACGAACCGACGATGTACACGGGGTTGCCGACGCCGCGCGCCTTGGCGCTGATTTGGCCGCCCACCTTGACGATTCCCGCCGAAAACGCGTTCACCAGCGGATTCTGCTCGTAGCAGTCGTCAAAATACACCTCGCCGCCGACGGTCGGAATTCCAAAGCTGTTGCCGTAGTCGCCAATGCCCTTGACCACGCCGTTCACCAGCCACTTGGTGCGGTCGGTGTTCGGGTTGCCGAAGCGAAGCGAATTAAGCTGCGCAATCGGGCGAGCGCCCATGGTAAAAATGTCGCGGTTGATGCCGCCCACGCCGGTGGCTGCGCCCTGGTAGGGTTCCACGGCCGAGGGGTGGTTGTGCGACTCAATCTTGAACGCGCAGGCAAGTCCGTCGCCGATGTCGACGAGTCCGGCGTTCTCCTCGCCGGCCTTCGCCAGCATGTGGGGACCCTCCTTAGGCAGCGTCTTAAGCCACACAATCGAGTTTTTGTAGGAACAGTGCTCGCTCCACATCACCGAATACATGCTCAGCTCGGTGAAGTTGGGCACCCGGCCGAGGCGCGTGCAAATGGCGTCAAATTCTTCGGGCAAAAGTCCCAGCTCTTGAGCCTGGGCCACAGTGGTGAGGGCAGTCGATTCCATGCGCTTAGTTAAGGCCGCAAAGGTACGGCGCGGGTGGGCTACCTTGCGGGCATGAAGGCCCTTCCTTTCCCAATTTTACTCGGATTTTTTGCTGCAATTACAGGCTGTAGTTCCGCCCCGGAATTTGACGCGATCCTAGCCAACGCTCGGGTGGCGCAGTTTTCGGGCGATGAGCTGCGTTACCTACCGGCGCACGTGGCCCTCAAGGACGGGCGGATTGCCGCGGTCGTTCCGGCAGACGAACCCCTTCCGGCCGCTGCAGATACAACCGACCTGAACGGCGCCTTTGTCTACCCGGGCTTCACCGACGCCCACGCCCACTTTTTGGCCTTGGGCGAGGCCCTCGAAACCGTAGACCTGGTCGGAACGGCGAGCTGGTCCGAGTGCGTAGCACGAGTGCGCACCTACCTCGCGGACCATCCCGACGTGGCGGTAGTGCGTGGTCGCGGTTGGGACCAAAACGACTGGGCGGACCGCGCATGGCCAACGTCCAAGGCCCTTGATGAACTCACCGACAAACCGGTCGTGCTGTCGCGCATCGACGGCCACGCCGTGGTCTGCAACCAGGTTGCGCTGGCCCAGTCGGGAATCACCGCGACGAGCCGAATCGAAGGCGGCGAAATCCTCCTGGTAAACGGCCGTCCAACCGGAGTCCTGATTGACAATGCCGAGACGCTTTTGAAGGTGGCGAAGCCTTCGAAGGCTGAAAAAATCCGCTACTTGCGGGCCGCCGAGCGTTGGTGCGTGGACCTCGGACTGACGGGCGTGCACGACGCGGGCCTTCCGACCGAAGACATCATGCTCATTGACAGCCTCCAGCGGGCCGGAACCCTGCACATGCCGTTGTACGTCATGGTCGCCGAAAGCCCCGAGGCACTGGACTACTGGCTCGACCGCGGCCCCCTCAAAACCGACTGGCTTTCGGTGCGCAGCTTCAAATTCTACAGCGACGGCGCGCTCGGCAGCCGCGGGGCCCTGCTGCGCGCACCCTACCACGACCGCCACGACCACTACGGGTTGGCCCTGAGGGACGGGAACTACTTGCGCGCCGCCGCCAAGCGACTGGCCGCGAAGGGTTGGCAGATGAACACCCACGCCATCGGTGATTCCGCCAACCGACTGGTTTTAAACGTTTACCATGAAGCGCTTCGCGCGAAGGGCACGTCCAACGACCTGCGCTGGCGCGTGGAGCACGCCCAAGTGGTGAGCCCCGAGGACCGCGCACTTTTTGGCGGCGCGACCGCCATCGTTCCCTCGGTGCAGCCGACCCACGCTACCAGCGACATGGACTGGGCGCCAGACCGCTTGGGCGCAGCGCGCATGCCCCACGCCTACGCCTACCGCTCGCTGCGCGAGGCCAACGGCGGATGGATTCCGCTCGGAACCGACTTCCCCATCGAACACCCCAATCCGATGTACACGATTTTGGCCGCTACGGCGCGGCGCGCGCTGGACGGACACCCCGCCAACGGCTTCCAAACGGATCAAGCGCTTACGCTCGCGCAAACGATTAAAGGCATGACGGCCGACGCAGCCCGAGCAGCCTTTCAAGAGTCTGAAACCGGCGAAATACGCATTGGAAATTGGGCCAACTTCACCATCTTTGATGTAAACCTAAACGAAGTAACCCCCATGGCCCTGCCAAAGACTGCGCCCACCCAGGTGTGGATTCACGGCGAGCGCCGCAAGTAACCTACGAGCTTTCCCGCATGAACGCACCCAAACGCCTCTTTGATTTCGCCCACTACGCGGCCGCCAAGCACCCTCGCCCCGACGCCCTAAATACCAAAGTCAACGGGCAGTGGCAGTCCATGTCGACCACCGAGTTTATCGCCAAGGCCGAAAAGCTGGCCTGCGGACTCATTGACTTGGGCATGAAGCCGGGCGACCGCGTCGGCATCATTTCGACCACCAACCGCAGCGAGTGGAACCTCTGCGACCAGGCCATCCTCAGCGCGGGCGGTGTCGACGTTCCGATGTACCCCACCATTTCTCAAGCGGACTACACCTTCATTTTCAACGACGCCGGGGTGCGCTTCTGCTTCGTGAGCGACCCGGAACTCCGAGATAAAATTGAAGCCCTGCGCCCTGACGTGCCGTCGCTGGAGGCCGTATTCACCTTTACGCCCACCGAGGGCTCGCAGTGCCTCGACGACGTCGTGGCCCGCGCTTCAGACGCTCACTGCGCTGAGCTCGAAGCCCGCAAGGCGGCCGTGCGCGAAGAAGACCTCGCCACGCTGATTTACACCTCGGGCACCACCGGCACCCCCAAAGGCGTCATGCTGAGCCACCGCAACATTGCCTCAAACGCCGTAGCGGGCGCCGCACGCCTCCCGGTCGGTCCAACCGGCAAGGCCTTGAGCTTCTTGCCGTTGTGCCACAGCTACGAGCGCGTTTGTGTCTATGTCTACCTCACCAACGGCGTGGGCGTCTACTTCGCCGAGTCGATGGAAACGATTGGCGACAACCTTCGCGAGGTGCACCCCCAAGTGTTTACCGCGGTTCCGCGCCTGCTCGAAAAAGTCTACGACAAAATCATGGACAAGGGCAAGTCCTTGACCGGCATTAAGCGCGGACTCTTTTTCTGGGCCGTCGGGCTGGCGGAGCGCTACGAGCACGAAGGCCTCAGCCCGCTCTACTACGCGCAACTCAAACTCGCCCGCAAGCTGATTTTCAGCAAGTGGCAAGAGGCGTTGGGCGGTGAAACGCTTGCCGTAGCCAGCGGAGCAGCAGCGCTCAACCCCAAATTGGCCCGGATTTTTGCCGGCGCCGGAATCAACGTTCAAGAGGGCTACGGCCTCACCGAAACGTCGCCCATTTTGGCGGTCAACCTGCCCACCGGACAAGGCCACAAGTTGGGCACGGTGGGCACGGCCATTGAAGGCGTAGAATTAAAGCTCGACGCCGACGGCGAGATCCTCGCCAAGGGCCCCAACGTGATGATGGGCTACTACAACCGCCCCGACCTGACCGCCGAGGTGATGACCGAAGACGGATGGTTCCGCACCGGCGACATCGGCGAATTCGACGCCCAAGGCTACCTGCGCATCACCGACCGCAAGAAAGAGATTTTCAAGACCGCCGGCGGCAAGTACATTACGCCCCAGGCCATGGAAAACGCCTTCAAAATGTCGCCCTTCATCGAGCAGTGCATGGTGGCCGGCGAAAACAAAAAATACCCGGTTCTTCTGGTGCAGCCGCAGTTCGACTTCCTCAAGTCGTGGTGCGCCCGCAAAAACATCGCCTGGACGACTCCAGCCGAAATGGTCGCCAACCCGGTGGTTATCGCCCGTTTTCAACGCGAAATCGACGCCACCAACGCCCAGTACGGACAGTGGGAAAAAGTCAAGAAATTCGCCCTCACCCCCGACGTATGGAGCATTGCCGCAGGCCACGTCACGCCCACGCTCAAGCTGCGCCGCAAGCCCATCTTGCAGATGTACGCAGACTTGTTTGAAGGGCTGTATGCTACAGATTAATGATAGAAATCTATCATGATTAGGTCGCAAAGCGTTTTGATCTTTGCCGACAATTAAGAATGGAGTGTATTGAAATACAGCCCATTTCAATTTATTTGGTGCCTAGTGGGTAGCATTTCACGTTTAGCCAAATTCGGCCTTTTCCTTGCATTAGTGACAGGCAGCTGCGCACCATTGTGGGCGCAGAACCCTCCTATAACTTTTCCACTCGATTCGATTAATTTCTCTAACAACGCCATACCCCCTACAGGGTCGAGCACAGGCTTTTCGTTTAGCCTTAATTCGAAAAACAACGGACTATATGGCTGGAATGTCCGGATAGATTTAGACAGCTTAAACCTTCACATTGTTGATCTTAATCCGATCTACACTGGCTCAATAAGCAAGACATTAGTGGTTGAAGGGCACACTGGCCCGGGGTTCCGCTACTTGACACTCGACACCAATAGGAACTTGATATTTGGCACCCACTCACTAAACGGCAGTTGGGTCTTTGATTCGGTCCAAGCGAACGAACTCGCTGTGGTCGTTTTTCGGGCGGTGGAATTGACCAACAACCACTTAATTCTGTTTTGGTTGAACAACCTTAATCAGACTAGAATTTGGGCAGTGGATTTGGTCCAAAAAACAGTTGTAGACTATCCAATTGCACAACTACCTCAAGTTTATGCAACACCCGTCGTGATTGACTCCAATCTAGTTTATTTTACAGGTTATGCATTACCAAATTCATTTCAACGAATCGGAATTAACGGAAGTCGTTCTTGGCTGCCAGTAACACACAACTTTCCTGCGGTCGTAGTCCCTCAAACTATCGGTGCTTTGAATGGATCAAACTGGATCACGGGAGGATATCAAGATTACCCTACTGTCGGATTTCCCACATCGTCACCCATTCTCGGAAAGCTCGATAACACCGACCATATAATTGAGCTACACCACATTCCATATGCCAGTATGGGATCCGTTCAAGTCAGAGGGCATTCTGCGTGCCAACAGGACCAAGCCCACTATGTAACCTACCAATTTTCGTACGGCAACATGGCTCAGTTTGACTCCGTAGTACTTGTCCGACTAGATCCGAATAATTCCCTCAGCGACACCCTCCTACCAACGTGGAAGCAGACCTTAGGATTTAACCAACAATATCAAAACTCAGGCGTATACTCAGATGGCGTTCATGTATTCACGCACAATCGGTACTTCAACGACAGTCTTGGGATCTATATACTTGAAATTAAACTATTTGATGCCCAAAATGGAATGGCGTTGCGAACTGAGCAGTTTTCCATAAATCCAACGCTAACTGTTTATCCAAATCCAAATAACGGCAACTGCTGGATCCATAGTCCGATTCCTCTGTTGAATTACCGAATAGTTAATCAAAGTGGGCATTGCATTCGGAATGTGAATGTGCTAGAACCCACAAATGCCATTTACGTGGAGAATATACCTCAAGGCGCTTGGTTCTTGGAAGGGAACACGGGCCAAAAAATAAAAGTAGTAACGCGGTTTGTGGTGAATTAGAACCCACACACATTCGAAAAGGAACCCTAGCAGCTACCGATACCGCCGAAACCGCTCCAGCACCGCCTGCATGTCTTCGGGCAAAGGCGCCTCAAACACGAGGCGCTCGCCGGGTCGCGACGGGTGCTCAAACCCTAAAAGCCGAGCGTGCAGCGCCTGGCGCGGAAGCATTTCAAGCGTTTTAAACGCGAACTGCGAAAACTTGGGCAGTTCCGGGCGGTGGGGCGCCTTGTCGCCGCCGTACACCGCGTCGCCGACCAGCGGATGGCCCAAAAACTTCATGTGCACCCGGATCTGGTGCGTGCGGCCTGTTTCGAGGCGGCAGGCCACTAAGGTTGCGAAGCCAAAGCGCTCGAGCACCTCGTAGTGGGTGACGGCGTGCTTCCCGTGCTTCCCGTCGGCAAAAACCGCCTGAACCTTGCGGTCCTGCAGCGAACGCCCGATGTGGCCGGTCACCGTTCCGCGGTCCTCGCGCACGTTGCCCCATACCAGCGCGTGGTACTCGCGGTCGCAACTGTGGTCGGCAAACTGCTTGGCCAAAAACGCCAGCGCGTAGTCCGTGCGCGCCACGACCAGCAAGCCCGAGGTGTCTTTGTCGATGCGGTGCACCAGCCCGGGGCGCACGTCCTCGGTGGCGCCCGGCAGATTCTGGAACATGTAGAGCAACCCGTGCACCAGCGTGCCGGTAAAATGGCCAAAGGCCGGATGCACCACCATGCCCGCCGGCTTGTTGATCACGGCCAGGTCGTCGTCGAGGTGCACCACGTTGAGGTCGATGGGCTCGGCCTCGAGCACAAATTCGCGCGGAGGCTGCGCCAGCACCAGCGTAACCTCTTCACCTGGCTTCACGCGGTGGTTCGACTTCACCGGAACGCCGTCCACCCGAATCGCCCCGGCTTCGGCCGCCTTTTGGATGCGGTTCCGCGAGGTTTTCTCGAGGAAATTGAACAAAAACTTGTCTACGCGCAGCGGTTTTTGGCCCGCGTCGGCGACAAACCGGTGGTGCACAAAAAGTTCCTCTTCGCCTGCGCCGCCCTCCTCGAGCTCGTCGTCTAAATCAATCACTGCTTTACAAATCGCGTTGGTTGGCCGGCGTCGCTGCGCAGCACATAGGCGCCCGCGGGAAGTCCGCTCAGGTCAAGCATCCATGGCGCGGAGCCTTCGGCGCGTTCCGCGGTCCGCACTACGGATCCCAGCAGGTTAACCACCTCAAGCCGGAGACCGGCGCCCTCCACCGTCAAAAAATCGGTAGCCGGGACCGGGTAGCAGGCCAGAACAGTCGGCCTGTGCGGCTCGTCCACCGCCAAATCGCCGGGGGTTCCGCGAAAGAAGGGCCGAAGGGCCAAAGACCCGTTGAGCTGGCTCAAAAACCACGACCCCGTTTCGCCAAAGGCCTTCACGGCGGGGGTGTGCACGTCTAAGCCAAGCACGGCCTTAGGCATTCCTTGGTCGGAATTGGCCGTTTCCATCACCACGCCCAGGTAGACCTGCTGCGGAACCACCACCCCCGCCGTATCGAGCAGGTAGTGGCGTCCGAATTGGCCCGCGTAGTTCCAGGCCACCGAATACAGCGAATCGCTCACATAAATGGCATCGCCGGGGTAGCCTGCGGAATCAATGGTCCAAATCCCCAAGCGAAACGCTTCGCCTTCGCCCAGCGGCCCGGCGGGAATCCATTCAAGGTCCATTCCGCGAAGGGTATCGGAGCGCAAAAATTCAAAACGCTGGGCCCACCGGGGTTGCGCACCCTGGGCGACACCGTACCCACGCTCGCAACTGCCGTCGTCGACCACGTAGCGCAGGTCGCAGGTCGTCTTCAGCACCACCGAATCGTTGCTGCGGTCGCCCACCGATTCGCCGTCAAACCAGTAGGTCATCGTCCACGAAAACGGCCCTGTTGGCACAAGTTGCGGCCGGTTAATCGCCAAATTGTAGGGCGTGGCCACATTGTGAATCAAGTTCGAAACAACCGGCACCGTGGTGCGGGACTGCAGTACGGCTCCCGTAGCGTCGCTCCAGTGCAGTTTGCCCAGGTTGAGCTGCCAACCGCCTACTGGCACGACGCCGTTGCGGCGGTAGGGCGTGCGCAGCGAATCGCGTTCAAGCAAAACCCGGTTGTAGTGGAACCACGGCACCTCGCGGTAGACGTTGAGCATGCGCGCCGGGGGCGAAATCCAGCTGGGATCAAAAAGCAGCGTGTCGGCCAAACCCTGGGTAGCGCTGAGCTCGAGGTAGTCCACCAGGAACACGTCAAACGCACCCGACGGGGCCCCGCAGCGGCCGATGCGCACCCGGGTGGCCGAAGACGCCTGAGCGGCCGCGGGCAACGCAAAAGAATGCGCGCGCCAGGTGCCGTCGGGCTGACCGCCGGTGACTCGGCCCATCGGAACCCAGTTGGTGTCGGCGCTGCTCCACGCGTGCACCACTAGGCTGTCGCTTGCCTCACAGGGGTCGCCGAAGCCGCCCTGCTGAAGCCTAAAACTCAGTACCGCTCCCGAAGGCGCGCTGAACCACGGACTGTAGAGGGCATCGCCCACGGTATCGGTAGTGGTGACGCCTGGGCGGTACGGGGCTCCGCTCGAGGCAATACCGTCGAACACGGCGCTGCCCAGGCTCAACGGATTCCGCGCCATGGTCTGCGAAAAATGTACGCCCCGCGCCGTCCAGCCCGAGGGCATTCGCTGGTCAAACCCCGCGCGGAGCGGCAGGGCCGCCGTGTCTGAAGTCGTTTTAAACGCTTGAGTGGCGGTAGGCATTCCGCCCCAGGGCACCACGGCGTACTCGACGGGTTGCGCCAAAGCAGCCACCGCGAGCAACCACAAACCCAGCGCGCGCAGCATCATTTGATCCAAACCCGCACGTTGGCTTGGGCCGGCAGCGCCGGTGCACCGTTCGACGAACCGGGACTTTGGGTGGTCACCGCGCCCGAGAGGCTGTCGCCTTCCATTAACTGAATGCCAAGGCCCGACATGGCCAGCAAGGCTTTGGCCTCGCCGTAACTCAGTCCCGTCAAATCAGGCACGGCTTGGGTGAGTTCGCCGCCGCGCATTCCCACGCGCAGCGTCAGTCCGGCGCCCTTGCGCACTTTGCTGCCCGCTTCGAGCAGTCGGCCATTGTACTCCACCTCGAGCACCAGACCGTCGGTCAGGTCGGGCACATACTGAATGTCGGCGACAAAAAGTCCGCGCGAACGAAGGTCGATCTCCGCCCGGGCCAGCGTGCGTTCCTTAATAGCAGGCAAGCTAACCAGCTCTGCCTTAGACCGATTGATGGTCAACATCACCTCGCGGCCCGCCTTGACCACCGCGCCGGCAACCGGGTACTGCTGGTACACCTCGCTTGGACGCAGCTCGCGGCGGTACAGCGACGAATCGAGCATCACGCCCTCAAGGCCCTGCTCGTCCAGCGCCCGCAGGGCTTCGTCAAACGTCATCCCCGACAGGTCGGGCACTTTTTGCACCTCGCCGAACCCGGTAATCCACTTGAGAACCGACTGCGCCGAAAGTCCGAGCACAATAAAAAACACCAGCGCCAGCGCGGCGTTGACCAAAAAGGTTTTGCTCTTGAGAAAAAGCCAAAGATTGCCCATTACCGCAAAGGTAGTCCGAGGCATCTATCTTTGACCCATGCGTCCCCTTGTTGCCGTAGCCATGGGCGGCTACTCTAGTGAATTCGGCATATCGCTCCTCAGCGGAAGCCATGTTTTTGACGAACTGGACCCGGTGCGCTTCGACCCGGTACGCCTGGAGCTGCACCCCAACGAAGGATGGAAGGCCTTTGACGCGTCGGGCATTCCGCTGCGGTTCAGCGAGCGAACCTGGACCCTCATCGACCTCGACGGCAGCGAACGGCGCATCGACGCCATCCTCAACCTCATTCACGGCCATCCGGGCGAAGACGGAACCCTGGCCATGGCCTGGGAGGGCGCAGGCATCCCCTACTCCAGCTGCAGCCCGGCGGCGTCGGCGCTTACCTTCCACAAGCTCTGGACCAACGCCCTTGCCCAGCGCCTCGGGGTGCGGGTTATGCCTTCGGTTCACGTGCGGCGCGGAACCGACGAATCGGCCGTTCACGCGTTCATGGCGGAGCACCCGTTCCCGCTGTTCGTCAAGCCCTGCCGCAGCGGGTCAAGCTACGGCGTGAGCCGAATTACCAGCGCCCACGAGTGGCCCGAAGCCCGCGACGCCGCCTGGAACGAAGACCCCGAACTCGTGGTGGAACAGGGTGTGGTCGGAACCGAACTGGGTTGCGGCGCCT
>JACCED012330050.1_pt1 | contig 10895 bp, 12 predicted proteins | sample 7455021 | NCBI WGS metagenome assembly JACCED01 (sample SAMN15323456, study PRJNA562643) | freshwater metagenome | isolation source: river surface water | place: USA:Blue River Watershed | collected 2017-08-19 | reverse complement strand
ATAGGATAAGAGTAAAAGATGAGTGATAGTGAAGTTGAGATAGTTGAAGTTGAAAATGGAGAGATAATTGATATATTTACGGAATTTACGAAGGAAATCAAAGGGGGTATTAAGAAACCGCGACAGACGAGACCAAGGGCAAAGAAGATAAAGGTGGAGAAGAAGGAAATGGATATAGAGTGTCCGATATGTATAGAGATGGTGAAGGAGGGTGAAGATTTTAGATGTATGAATTGTAAAAATACATATTGTACAGTATGTATGAAGACATATCTTTTGCAGAGTAATAATGAACCGCATTGTATGAATTGTAAACATGTGATACCGTATAGTCAGTTTGTGGATAAGTTTGATATAAAGTGGAGATTGGGTCTATATAAAAAACATAAAGAACAGTTATTATGGAATAAGGAGTTATCGTTAATGCCGAATACAGTTGGATATTTAGAATTGTTGAATAGAAAAAGACAGACGAGAGAATTGATGGATTCAAAATATGAGCATTTATTAAATATTCAGAGTATTTTAAAGACAAATTCGATATTTAGAGATGAGAGACCATTTTATACAAATTTATATAATCAATTATTAAAGGATCATGCATCATTAAGGGATGAATATTATGATATATGTAATAAATTAAATGAGGATAAAACAAAAACAACAAAATACAAGTGGGTACAGAGTTGTTTAACGGAGGGATGTAAAGGTTTTTTAAATGCAAAATACAAATGTATATTATGTAAAAAGGCTTATTGTAAAGATTGTTTAGTAAATATAGATTTTGATCATGATGATGAGGAGAATATATTTAAAACGCAACATGTGTGTGATGAGGGTCTTAAAGAAACGGTTAAAATGATACGAAAAGATTCGAAACCATGTCCAAAGTGTAGTGAATTTATAAGTAAAATAACAGGTTGTGACCAGATGTTTTGTACGAGTTGTGGAACAGCATTTAGTTGGACGACGGGTGAAATAGAGAGGGGAGTAATACATAATCCACATGCACATGATTATTTTCAGAATAATAGGGAGGCATATGAAAATTATATGAATAATAGGAATGGATTAAATAATGCATGTAGGGATGTTGTCCCAACGATATTTATATTTAATAATTTGTCAATAAGGGATAGATTAAGAGTAAATCAGAATGAAGTGCAATTAATGGATAGTATAAAGAATGGAATAGCGGAATTTTTTCAGTATGAAAATCCGACAATAGAGCTAAATTTGAATAGGGAGGAAGATAATCAACAGATGAGAATAGATTATTTAAGAAGTCAAATAACGGAGAAACGATTTAAAACACTTTTGCATATGAAATATAAAAAGATATCATTTTTAAAATTAACACATGATCAAGTTAAATCAACAATGATAGTTATTGGTAATCTTTTATGGTCATTATTAGATATTAAATCATTAGAAGAATTTGATAAAATAAAAAATATGATTCATGATATATTGAATTGTACAAATAATAATTTGAGAGAGTTATGTGAAAAACATAATTATAAAAATAAGGTTCAATTAGATAACCATCTTCGTTTAACTTATCGTTATGGTTATTAAATAAATAATATTCATTTTTTAAAATAAATTTTTAAAATTATAAAATTTTTAAAAACAAGATTTGATATAAAAAGAAAATAAGAAGATAAGATAAAGATAAAAGATGGAATGTCCTATATGTATAGAAGAGATAAAGAGTAATCAAGATTTTAAGTGTTTTACATGTAACAATACATATTGTGTTGGATGTATGAAAACATATTTATTGGGAACATCACAGGAACCACATTGTTTAAATTGTCGTAATGTAATACCATATGATCAATTTGTTGATAAATTTGATATGAAGTGGAGATTGGGTGCATATAAAAAGCATAAAGAGGAGATATTGGTTGATCAGGAGAAGGCATTAATGCCGAATACAGTTGGTTTACTGCAAAGAATAAAGGATGTTGAAAGATTAAAAGCGAAAAGAAAGGAGTTAGAGAAGATATTAAATGATTTGGATATGGAGATATATAAATGTACAAATATAAATTTTAAGAAGAAGGAGGTATCAAAGTATGTTTGGACACAAGCATGTTTAACAGAAGGTTGTAAGGGTTTTTTAAATTCAAGTTATGAATGTCCATTATGTAATAAGAAGTATTGTAAGGATTGTTTGGAGGAGGTAATAAAGGAGAGTGGTGAGGATGGTGAAAGTAAGAAACATGAATGTAAAGAGGAGGTAAAAGAGACGGTGAAGATGATAAGAAAGGAGTCTAAACCATGTCCAAAGTGTGGTGAATTTATAAGTAAAATATCGGGATGTGATCAGATGTTTTGTACGAGTTGTGGATCAGCATTTAGTTGGAGGACGGGACAGATAGAGACGGGAGTAATACATAATCCACATGCACATTCATATTTTCAGAATAATCCAGAAGCATATAATATTTATATGAATAATAGAAATAATGGAGGTGATCCAGGTAATCAATGTAGAGATACAGTACCAAGAAATACAATATTAATGATAACAGATAAAAGGGAGAATGAGGATTTGGGAATGTATAGTTATAGAAGGATGGTGGAAATGATACAATATTATAGAAGAAATATAGCAGAATTTGTCCAATATAGAAGGGAGAGAATAGAGGAACAATTGTTGGTGGCGGATCCGAATAATGATTTAAGATTAAAGTATTTAAAGAATGAGATAGATGATAGACATTTTAGGTCGACTTTGCATATGAGGAATAAGAAACTGTTATTTAGAAAACAGATACATGATGTTGTGATGTCAACAACAATGATATGGAGTAATTTGTTGTGGTCATTAAACTCGGTAAAAACATATGATGAATTATTGACATTATATAAAATGTTTGAGGATGTTAGAATAAGTACAAATAGTACATTGGAGAAGATAGCGGAAGATCATAATTATAAATCGAGATTTGAGTTTGATAATAGATTAAGATATCCAAATTATTAGATAATTTAGTTAAGACCTTGAAGACAGACATTTTGATTAAAACCGGATCCTCTGAACATCATAAAAAGTAAAATAATAGATAATAATAAAAGGAGAACAAAGATAACGGCGGTTAAAATGATATAGGGATATAAACGGTCAAAAATATAAGTGAAGGATGGTTCGATGATATAGGTATTGATTTTTTTTTTATTTTCTTCTTTTTGAAGTTGTTCAATACAAATATCTAAAAATTCTTGAAAAAGATTTGACTTCATAGACATTTTTTATTTAGTGCATTATAAAAAAATAATATATTTTTTTATTAAATAGAACGAATCAAAAAAAAATATTTATTATAAATGGAAGTAAAGTTTAATAAATTATAATAAAATATAAATATATTATAGAGAGAAATGAAAATTGAAAGTTCTAAAATTAATTTTAAAAGAATGGATGAAAATGTTTATAGAATTTACCACGATACTGATGTGATTCAATTTTGGTCTCCTGTTTTAAAAGCACCATTTGGTGTTGATGAAAATTTTGGTAAGTATTATATTCAATTGGATCTTCATGAAGAGAATAATACACAACAGAAGCATTTAAAAAAGATTATTGAGAAGGTTGAATCAGTAATAAAAAAGAGATTGGGGTTAGAGGATAATGAGATGAAGAGTATATTTAGAAGACAGATAGGAAATAGGGATTTGATGGAGGTGAGGATAAAGATGATGAAGAATAGTGTATTAACGGATATAGAGTATGAGAATAAGAGGGATAGTTATTTGAAGACATTATTTGATATAGAGGAGAATTCTTATGTAAAAGTGAATTTAGAGGTACATGGTTTTTGGGATCATAGGGATATAAATAGTGAGGAGAGGAAAACGAATAAGGTTGGATTAATATTGAATGCGACAAAGATAAAAGTGTTAGATAAAAAGAAGTATGAGACCAATAAGGATGATAATTTTTTGGTAATAGGAGATGGATTATAAAGAATGCGTGTTAATTTTTATTTTTTTATATTTAAAAAATGTAAAGATTAAAATGTCAATGAGTATAATACCTTATTCAAAATCATATTTAATGAGGGGAAAATCATATTCATATGAATATGATAAAGAGAAACATTATTTATTTGTTAAAGAGACTTTAAATAATTTAAATCAAGAAAAAATATTATATGAAACACCTTTTTTAAAAGTTTATAAATCCTTACACCAACAACAAGGAACTGATAAATTTTATTTAGTTTTAGAATGTGATGTTGAAGACGAAGATGATGTGAATAGAGAGAACTATAATTTACGTTATTTATTAGATAAGATGTATGGAAGAGTTCAAGAAGAGATTAAGAAAAATTTTAAGGAGATTTTTCCAAATACAAGAGGTTTAATAGACAAATGGGTTTTTGATACATGTATTAAAAGACCCTTTGCAGGATCAAGGGGTCAATTAGTTAAGATTTTAATACCTGATGATAATGATTTATTATGGAGTAAAATAGAGTCTTTAATACCGGAACAAAAGATCCGATGTACTTTTCAATATAGGGGTTTACAAAAGATTAAGGGAGGTCAATTATTAGAGGAGTATGTTTTACAGGATTTTATAACAGAGAGTGATTGGGAGGCGGAACAGACTAAAAAATTAATGAGTCCATATCATACAAAATTTGATGTTGAGATAGTAAATGAAGTAAGTGAAACAAAAGAATCTTATGAAGAAAATCAAGAAGAAGAATATATTCAAGAGGAAGAGAATGTAGTAAATGAAAATAAAGAAGAAAATTTAGTAGAGGTAATTCAAGATAATCAGAATATAGATGATAATATAGAAGTAATATCAATAAAAGAGGAGGTGGTTGAAGATAATAATAATCAAGAAAAAATGAATATAGAATTTATGCCAGAGTCAAAAGAGAAGAGTAAGAAAAAATCGAAAGATAAAGAGAAGAATATATTAAAAAAGAAGTCGAAGGATAAATCAAAAGATAAAAAATTAAAGAGAAGTCTTAAAAGTAAAAAACAAGAAGAAAGATCATCATCAGAATCTGAATCAGAAAATGATAATTTAAGTGATAATGAGGATTTTCATAAAATGCCATCTGAATATAAGAATATCTTTAGAAAGATGTTAAAAGAGAAGAATTAAATCAATTTATTTTTATTTTATTTTTTATTAAATTAAGTTTATTATTTGTTTATAAACTTTGAATTTTTTTATTATTTTATAGTATAGAGAAGACAATGTCTAGTGAAAATCAAATTATTCAAGGAATTCTTTTAATTGCTGTTGTAGCTGTTGTAGCATATGTTATTTACTTCTTTATGAACAAGAACGATATGGCCACTGAAAATTATGCTGCTGGTAAAAGAACTCAATCAAATGAATCAAATACTGGTAGTCAACAACAAGGTGGTCAACAACAACAACAAGGTGGAAAACAACAACAAGGCGGAAGACAACAACAAGGTGGAAGACAACAAGGAGGTGATCAAGAACAAGGTGGTCAACAACAAGGTGGTGATGGTGGTATGACTATGGGTGGCGAAGGTTATGCTCAAATGGAACATTTCCAAGGTGATATGCCAAATCGCGAATCACCATCTTTCCCCGCTCAACAATTAACTGCAACTGAATTATTACCTGCTGATAACTCTTCACAATGGGCTCAAGTATATCCATCTGGTGAAGGTTCATTAAAAGATCGTAACTTCTTACAAGCCGGTTATCACATTGGTATCAACACTGTTGGTCAAACCTTACGTAATGCTAACCAACAACTCCGTTCAGAGCCACCATGTCCTCAAGTCAAAGTATCTCCTTGGTTACAATCAACTATCGACCCAGATCTTGGTCGCAAACCTTTCGAAATCGGTGGTTGTGCTTAAACAATTTAAGCAAACTTCCACAGTTGTGCTTAAACAATTTAAACAAACATCCGCATTTTTTAATAATTCATTTATAAATTTATTTAATTTATAAAAAACGAATATTAATTATTTTATTTATTTAATAATTATGATATATAATCATAATTGTTTGTATTTATAAAAAAATTATTTTTAGTTTATTTAAATGTACTTACCTTCAGCTAAATCACCAGCAATTGGGGCAATGTACTTTTGAGGAGCTTGGGCATTAGTAACAACTGCAATTTGACGAACAATTTGAGCTAAAGCACCGCGGATACCAGCTAAGTCAAAGATACCAATGAGGATAGTGACAGCGATACCAATAAGTAATTGTAAAATAACGAAACCAATGTAAAGTTCCCAGGTCTTAAGTTTACCGACTTCTTTATCTAAATAAAGCATTTTCTATATACTTTCTTTAGAAAAAAATTTTTGGTGATTTTTTTTTTTAATTTTTATTTATTTTTTTATTTTTTTTCCTTAATATCTCCTTTTTTCTTTAATTTTCATTTTATTAAATTATTTTTCAATTTTTTCTTATAATTAAAAAAATCTAATAATTAGAATAAATGGATTATTTTTTCATTTTTGTATTTATAATTATTTTTATAATATTTTATCTAGTAGATAAATATAGTGAAAAATATATAATGTCTAAAAAAACTAAATATGCTATAGCTGTATTTGATACAAATGATATTAAAGGAAATGTTATTTTCTCTCAAAAAAATCCCGATAGTAAAGTTAAGATCCAAATAAATTTATCCGGTCTTGGTAAAAATAGAAAAAGAGGTTTTCATATTCATCAATATGGTGATTTATCTGATTCTTGTACTTCCATGTGTGCTCATTTTAATCCTTTAAATAAGACTCATGGTGGTCTTAATTCAATAGTTAGACATGCAGGTGATTTAGGTAATGTTCAATCAGATGATAATGGAAATGCTAATTATAATATTTATGCTCATGGTATCTCTTTATATGGTTCTAAATTTAATATTATTGGTAGAGGACTAATAATACACGAGGATGAGGATGATTTAGGTTTAGGTAATCATGATGATTCACATATAACAGGACATGCGGGTAAAAGAAGTGCTTGTACAGTTATAGGTTTATCTAAATTAAATAAACCATGTTAATTTATTCTTCAAAAGGATTATTATTTAAATAATCTTGAATATAATTTTGTAAATTAGAAACAAGAACTTCTTGAAGTGAATTAATTCTTATTTCAATTTTTTTATCCATATCTTTATAAATATTTTGTATAGATTTTTTGCATTCTAATATTTTTTTATATAACTTATCTTCAACGGATTTAACAGAGGTATTTGAAGATATAGAAGAATCATCTAAATCATCAATATTTGATGATTGATCTTCAAATGATGAATTAACATATTCAATTTTATAATCATCTTCTTTAACTTTATTTTGATTTTTATTTAAATGAGAAAGAGTACTTTGATAGGCTTCTTTTTCGATTTCATAAAGAATATCTTCATTTTGATTACGAATAAAGACTTGATTAAATTGTGTATTGTGATATCGATCTAAATATTTAACTAATACTTCAATTATTTTGAATCTTTTTTCTTGAGGATTTAAATTTGTTGAATTAGAAAACAGATCAGTTAGTTTTTGAATAAAAATTTTAATGTCATTTAATATAATCTGTTGAATATCTAATTCAAAATAAGGGAAAGATAATAAAGTTTTATGGATTAAAAAAATAAATTGTGTTTCAGATGAATTAAAGATTCTTTTAGGATCATAATTTGTTGATTGCAGAATATAATTCATTTTTACCTTAATTATATTTTTCAAATTTAATATAAATTTTGTTCTCAAAATTAAATTATTTATTTTATATAAAGAATTTATAGAATGTCAACTCTTAAAACAAAAAATACTTATAAAATTAAAATAAATAAAAATAAAAAAAAAACTAAAATTTTGGGTAAGAATGTATGGGGACCTAAAGCATGGCACATGATGCACAGTTTTGCTATTCATCCTGAAAGTGAATTATCAGAAGACGAGATTGAAGAATATTATATGTTTTATAAAACAGTTGCATATATAATCCCATGTAAAATTTGTAAAGCACATTATAAGGATATATTTGATATACATAATAGATTTATAAAGAGTGGATTAACAAGACAAAAACTGCAGAAGTGGGTATGGAATACACATAATATAGTTAATAGAAGATTAAATAAGAAGATAGTAAGTTTTGAGGAGGGATATAATTTGCAGAAGGAATTAAAGAATGAAGATATATATTTTTTCATAAATAGTGTATTTATGCAATTTGATGATAAAGAATGTTGTTTATATGATTTTGATAATGTATATCATTTTTTTTATTATTTTGGTAAATTATATCCAGATTTAAAGGTAAGGGAAAAATTAAGAAAATTAATAAATTCAGATGAATTTACAAATATAGAATCACCAAAAGAATTAAAGAAGTGGTATAAATCAACTTATAAAATATGGCAAAGTTAAGTATTTAAGAAATAAATAATATTGTCATAATCAACAGTATAAGGAAAATCTTGTAAATCTCCTTTATCATCAACATATTTTAAAGTTGGTATATATTCAATTTTGGCTAAATACCTTAATTCATCATTTTTATCTTTAGTGTTTTCTATATTTACTGCACCAAATGAATAAGTTAAAAAATAATCCATAGCTAAATCAATATATTTTTTTTTAAATTCTTTACAATGTGTACACCAAGGAGCATAAAATAATATTAAAGATTTGGGATGGTTTTTGAACTTTTTGGGATTTAAAGAAATTTTAGAAGGAGAAATGTTGAAATCGTTTTTAACAAGTTCAAATACTTTGTCTTTATCGTCAAATAGGTTTTTATAAATACTAACTTGGGATATATTTTGTTGACTCATTCTAAATATTCTTTTTATTTTTTTATGAAAAATTAAATTATAAAAAATTTATAATTTAATATTAGATATCATTATAATGAGTTTACGATTATTTAACTTAACAAAAGAGAATATACTCTTTTTAGTATCATCTCTTATTTTATCATATATGATTTTACATTATAATTTTCCCACAAAAACAAATAACTTTTATTTATATTGGTTATTATTAACAGTATTTTTATATTGTTTTTTCGTTTATGTATCAAATGATGATATTAAAGAGAATTATGAAAATGGTATATCTGAAGAAGTTAGTTTTGAAATTAAAAGTATAGAAGATATACCTACTGAGACAACTTCTGATAGTACTACTGGATTAAGTGGTGTTGATGATTTAGGTTTAAGTGGTTTAAGTGGTTTTGATGATTTAGGTTTAAGTGGTGAAGGTGATTTAGGAATGAGTGGTTTAAGTGGTTTAGATGATTTAGTTTTAAGTGGTGAAGATGATTTAGGTTTAAGTGGATTAAGTGGTTTAAGTGGTGAAGATGATTTAGGTTTAAGTGGTGAAAGTGATTTAGGAATGAGTGGTTTAAGTGGAGAAGGAGAAACAGGTAAAGGTATATTAAGTGGAATAGGATCAATATTAAGTGGTATAGGTGGTGGAAGTAAAGAGGAGAAAGAGAAAGCAAAGGAGAAGACAGAGAAGAAACCAGATGTAAATGATTTACTTTTTGATAATGGAATATGTGGTAATACAAAGACTGGTGATGCTATAGGTCCATTAAATATTAATATTAGTTATAATGGTGCTCAAGTATCCCAACCAGATGGTTCAATGCTTCCATATGGGGGAGGTTTTGGGGATGATTTAGGAAAGTATAATTATAAATCAAGAGTATATAATAATGATCAATGGATGAATACATGGTTATCAGATAATTATGGAAGATTAGCATGGACAAATAAACCAGATTATTATATACCTGAAAAGAAAGAAGATACAGTTATACAAAGACCACATGAATCAAATCAAGTACAATATGATGCAAGTAAAAATAAGGAAAAATGTACAGTATGTCCTGTACAATTAAATAATCCATGGACTGAATACAAAACGGGTGATAATGAACCAGAAGGATTTAATCTTAAATAAATTTACTATTCTTTTTTTCTTTTTAAATAATAGATATTTAAATCAATATGGGTTTTAAATTTGACATACATCCAATTTTACTAACAATTATAGCTCTTTGTATTTTATACTTTGGATATAGAATTTATGAAGAAAAATATAATAAGGAAAATTTTGAAAACGACCTTCGCACCTCATTATCAACTTATTATCCCGATAATACTTTAAATAATGCTAATAATAAAGACTTCCATTTTGTTGTTGATCGTCAAGGTGAAGAACCAACTTTTAATGGTCTTAATGAATCTGTTGGTTCAGCTGTTAAATCTTATAGAGATGCAGATGTTGATTATATATCTGGTACTTGGACTAATTTTAATGATTTATCTGGTTTATCAGGTTTAGCTAGTGACCAATATTATTGTTATATAAGAAAAATGGGATCTTTTGTTTATTTTACTATTATTCGACGTGATGTTGATGAAAATGGAAAAATAACAAGACCAGCTAATTATACAGGTCCAAACTATCCATATGGATCTTTAGTTGGTATAGCAAAAGTTTTATATCAACCTAATGGTTTTACTGAATCTCCAAATTCTTATCCAATTGTTAAAATTTTATTTAATGAATTAAATCCTTCACAATCTGTTAGAACTGAACAAGATGTAAACGATGCAAGAGGTAGTACTATTAGTTATAATATTTTAACAAAAGCTTTAACTATAAAATTTAGTGGAAGTAATACTTTAGGTGGAAGTTTTGCTGAAACAACTTTTATAAAACATATTGATATGTCTTCAAATAAAAATCCAGATAATTTTGTTTACAGTGATAGTCCCTTAATAGCTCCATCATATGTATCAAATGCTCCTCAAGTTGAAGATATTGTTTGTCCAACCGGTTATAGTAGTGCTAAATTTTTACCAAATGCAGCCACTGATTCAGATTCAAATACT
>JACCED011365785.1_pt1 | contig 10898 bp, 24 predicted proteins | sample 7455021 | NCBI WGS metagenome assembly JACCED01 (sample SAMN15323456, study PRJNA562643) | freshwater metagenome | isolation source: river surface water | place: USA:Blue River Watershed | collected 2017-08-19 | reverse complement strand
TGTAACCCTCTATAGATTCTATTATACAACAAAGGGGAATTAAAGACAAATTGATGGTGGGGCTATGCTACGCCCATCTATCGGGCGGGACTCCGAAACCCTCTATAGATTTTGTATAGGGGATACCCCTCCCTATGCTTGACTCTCAGCGACCATTGTATTTTCAATCATATCCATTGCTTTATCTAATGCAGCAATGAATTCATCATACTCTATATTGTTTTCTATACAGACCTTCTTGGCGATCTGTATAGTACTCTCAATCATCTGTTCTGGAGTAATTATCGTATTCATTGCATTCTCACAGTCGATCCAATTGTACACTAATAACAGTCTTATTCATCTTGTGGTCGTAGAGAGTGTAGTTCTTACCTAGACCACCACTCTTGCCCATCTCTTCGTAACACAGTCTTACTGCAGTGTTATACAGTGTGTTGTCACCAACACCAGTCTTTACTCGACTCTCTGTAGTATAGAACGAAACACCATTCACAATCACACGCATCATAACAAACTCCAATTCAATCAATCAAATATACCAGACTATACGACTCTATAGCAGAGGGAGAGTAGATACCCCCCCCCCTAGAGGGATTAAGCAGTCAGCATGTAGGAAGCCAGATCTTTCCAGTCTTTGTTGCTGGCACGAATCTTCGACACAGCAATCAGAGTACGGAGAGAGATTTCCTTACACTCAGTCTTAATGCTACGAATCAGCTTCAGTGCATCAGCCTTAACAGTGGCATCGTACTCAGGCAGGAATTCATCAGACTTTGCAATAAACTCCATGCGATCGATCTTCTGGTCCAGAGTCATGGACAGGTCGATCATCATCGAACGACTGCGGATGGCTTGGTCGATACGATCTTGGTCCATGTTCGAGATGAAGATCACACGACCAGTAAACTCGAAAGAGCGGGGAAGGTCATCGTCCTTCATGTCAGCATTCCAGGAGATGATGCGTTTACCGTAAGAGTCCAGAGCACCTTTGAGCAGGTTCAGAGCCACGGGATCCTTCAGAACAGCATCACAGTCATCGAACACAACGATCGACTTGTTGTTCTCGAACAGAGTACGATACAGACCCTTAGCAGTCGAGTAACCCTTAACCATGGTGAAACACTTGCGAGTGTTAATCACAGAGCCAACTTGGAAGTCAGCAAGATCAGAGATGTCCTTGAAACCATTGGCTTCGAGGGTTTTGGTCACAGTGTAAGTCTTACCCAGACCACCTTCGCCAGTGATAACAGCAGAGGGCTGAACACCAGTAGCAACCATGTTCACCAGTTTCTCAACGAAACCGAATCGAGTATTGATGTCGTATTTGTTGGATTTTTCAACAGCAGCTGCAACAGCCACGGAGATGTCGCCAACCATGGCTTTCAGCTTACGCTCCACATAGGCTTTAGAGTAAGACTTGATAGTCTTAGAGCCAACTTTCGCAAAGTAGTTGCCAGATTTAGCGTCAAATTCCACAGCAGTCACAGTAGTCATAATTCAGTCCTTTTCTCGATTCAATAATAGAAGTATACAGGAATCGGGAATATCCGACAACAACTTTCTTCTCCATCCGTAAGTTGTTGATTTTAAAGGGAAAAATAACCCTCAGTCGTTGGAGGGATTACTGAATCGGACGGTAATTTCTGCGTCCTCCGCTCCGTCAGCCCACACTACTTCGTTCCAGAATTCGGCGATTTCCTCAAAATTCTCGAAAACGAAAGTACTACCATCCTTAGTCGTCACTGTATACATGTTCTCTCCAAAAGGGATAATCTTATCGTAGAGAGGAATTAAAGACAAGGACTAATCTCGATGATCCCTAACACAGTTAGTATACCAGAAAGTCAAGCGAAAATCAAATAAGAATTGCAAGTTGCAAATCAGTCTTCAGTCCACAAATCACCACCAGCAATGAATTGATTGTTCCCTATACGAGGAGCAGTCGGTGGTAGTGGTGGCTCAGGCGCATCATGATTGTTCAGTTGCCATCGTGCCACTTCGCCTTTGTCAGTTTGAATCCACTCTTGCTTGGCTGCACGGATGGATTCTTTCTGGTGTTCTGGCATTGGTCTGGTGTTACCGCACGAGCGAGAACAGTATGCGCCTCGCTTGGTGTGCTTCTTCTGACATGTTGGACAAGTTTTTTCTTTGTATGCCATCTCAGCTGCTCATAAACACACTAAACACGATTTTCTCGGACTTCGATAGCCATTCGTCTTCGCATTATCTTATTGGACAATCGCTTCAGCTTCTTCTTATGCTTTCTCGATAGAAATGCAACGATTACACCAGTCTTATTCATCGTTCTTTACCGTATATGTATAGTTTCTTTTCTTCTCGAATTCCAGTCGTTTTGGATCATCATGGTCGCATAGTGCATCTTCGGTAGTAAGAATATCGTAATATTCGTTCTTCGTTACACCAGTATTATCCACAATAAAGTCGCCATTTGGTAGTGGGATTATCTTATTGTTCATTTTTTACCCTCGTAGAAATAGTAGTAGACTGTAACTTCAGCCCGATTGACATTCTTAGCGTATTGATCACTGGTGCTTCTGCATAGTGGAATAGAGATGCATCGAATAAAACTCCAGTGTTCTTTTGTGGAGTGATGATTGTTGTGTTTGTATCAAATATATGCAATCTTCCACCCCACTCGTAGTTCCAGTCCTGAAAGAAGAAAACGAATGCAGTGTCGCATTGATCGTACTCATCCTTGTGTGGAGAGCCAGATTGTCCCATCGTTTGTCCATTGATGTGCCAGTCGGATAGTTCATAGTCCAGTTTGGATGCAATCAGTTCGGCGACTGACTTTCCTCGTTGCTTATCAAAGTTCCAGATTGGCTTGCTTGCATCAGTGGAAATATAGCCATAACCCCAATGATTCCCAGATATCTCTCTCTGGACGAATGATAGTTCGTCTTCAGTCAGTAGATTACTGTAGAGTCTTACCATGAGGATTCGTCAACGATGCTTTGTTTGAATTTACCGTGAGTACCATTAAGTTCTACATCGACCTCTGCATCGATTGTCTGACCAATACCAGATGACTGATCAGAGTAGATTGTTACATAGCCTGCAGACAGTTTCATTGTATCGGCTGGATTCAGAGCATCAACCAGTTTCAGAATCTTTTCTAGGTCGTCTCGGTGTAGTGTTATTTCATTCATATTTTCTTCTCAGTTAGTTGTCTTATCACTTCATCATCGATGGCTTGAGCCATTAGTCTTGCAGCGTCTTCCACTGCTATTGAAAATCCACCAGAGACTTTATGTAGTGGTGGTTGCTTTGGGGTTGGTCTTACCTTTGGTATCAATTCTCTGTAGACTTTACTCAGCGCAGGATTCACATGAATTGATGCTTGCATGAGTGCTTCCACGATCTCTAGGATATCTGGTCTGCCAAGCCAGTTTCCAACGAATACACCATGAGGATCAGAGATTCCTTTTAGTCTAGTCACATCGTCCACATAGACATAGTTAGACATACTCAGCGAGGTATTGGAAGGATATTTTTTACCCAGATCGTTTATGATCCAATAGTTTGCCTCATGAGCAGTTCCTGCAATCACAAATGTTTTCATATCTTATTGGCTAATCTTAAAATCTTTACTTGGTCGTTTGGAGCCAGATACGCACGAACAGCGATCTGACGAGAGAAGTCTATTGGATTATCATAGTAGGTAAATTCCACTAGGTTATTTTCTAGCATGAATTGAGCCATCTGTTGGATCAGTTCGGTCTTTACTCTTTTCTTTGCATCCTCATCACCATCTTGCAAGAGCATTTTATAATCTTCACTCATGGTTGCTTTACCAACAACCATCTTTCCACCGATTGCATAGTCGTATGATCGGAAGACGGGATCCATCATTTTACTGATCCACCGAATACCTGAGATTCCAGTTCTCGGATTCTCGAGTTGGCTTGCTGGAGTTGTAGTTGCAATTCATCGATCTCTGCTTGTAAGCGAAAGATTACTTCTCTCTGTAGATCATGCGTTGCACCCATCTGTAGGATTGCTTCTGTCTCTTGTTCTCTTAGCGTCTTCATTTGGTCTGCCTTGCGATTTCTCTGTAGCCCTGCGGTGTCGGATGCACTCGATCTGAACTCATCTTGTCCTCTGGTCTTGGAATAATCGTATCACCATACTCAGCTGCAATCTTCTCGATAATTGCCATCTGTTTCTGTCTTCGTTCCTTACCCAGACTAATCCAAAATACACGATCTGCAGTGAGAGTGGATCGCATTTTTCTTAGCTCAACCTCAGTCTTCACTCCATCGTGGTCATTCGCACCAAGAGAAATAATAAGAGTTTTGGCTGGCTTTTCTGACGCATTGCGCAAATAGTCTTTGTTCCACTGCCATGAATTCCATCCGCCTCTCGAGTACGAAACACACTCTGGTCTAGCCATTGATGTTCCAACTGCGATCGAGTCACCTACGATTAAACATTCTAGCATATAGTTCCTTGATTGATTGAAATAGATTATAGAATCGATAGTGATACTCAGTTCGATACGGACAGTTCCTACCTTGATTGCAGTCGTTATTGCAGCATGTCATTTTAAATCCCTATTCGGTTTCCACTCATCCCACTCTGAGAGATACTCAGTGTCGGTTCCATTACATGAATAATCTGGATCGTTTTCTTCTCTCCATTTTATTGCATCTTTTTCACTAGTGAAGTATGGACTAATTATTCTTCCAGCTTCAGTCCACCAAAAGTCTGGTGTATTTGTCCAAATGTCTCTATGGCTGTTTAGTTTCATTTGCAATCCTTTAAGAACCACCACCATATGCATGGTGCATTAGATAATCTCGTACCTCAGTCCATGTTTCTTCTGTCATCAGTTCGTTTGGTGTTTTCATATCAAATGCTCGATTGGGTGAATTCCACCATGCTTCTGCATGAGCAACACCAACTAATCCAACCACCAGTCGGTTTAGTATATTCTTATTTGCGATCATATCAACCATCGTCCACCAAAATCAGAAAGGTATTCTTGATATTCTCGTTTGAGCATCTCTTCATATTCCTTTGCATAATCTAACTGATGCAGTCGATGCATCGCTTTGATTAGATTATCGTCTTTTGGTGGAGCAAGATCTGCTTTCCACTCTTCAAATGTTAAGGGTTTATTCATTGTAGTCTCTCCATTCCCATCCTAGTAATAATTTAGTCATGAAGCGATGAAGCCAGTTAGGTTTCTTCTCCAATGAGAATCGGACAGATGGACCAACGATCCACTGTCCGACATATTTACGCATTTGCATACGATGTTCATCCCATGACACAATATTTTCCACCAATTATATCGTAGTATTCTTTAGTTATCAAATCAAATGATATCGTTATTCTTGGAAGAGTTTTACTAATATCTGCATAGTGCGTCATGAAAGAAGGAAACAATATCATTTCTGAATTTTTGTTTGGAATCTTTGCATATATTTTATCTAAGAATGGATGTCTAAAGTAAGTACTGGTATGTTCTGTTTCAATACAAACATTTCCAGAAAGATATGCATAGTCCTGCGGTGCGTTATCTATATCTGTATGTCCATCAGCATGATGATGTGGGGTTATGTTTCTATTTTGACGAATAATATTTACCCAACATCTACCATAAACTGGTGTTGGAATTGCTCCAATTTCTCTCATAAACTTAATGTACTCGTCGTAGACAAATGACTTTAGTTCTCTGATACTATCATAGTCATAATCAAAAAGATTGTAGTGCCATAGTCTACTGGTAATCCAATCTTTATTTTTCACATTATCACATGGTAAAGATAATATGTTGTTCTCTTCTGCCAGTACAGTTTCTTTTAATGCTACACGGAGTGACTCTGGAATAAAAGAACTATGCAGCTTAACATTGACATTAGGAACAAATATAGATTTACTAGTAAACTCTATATTGTACATCAACCACCTCTACCAGCATTCTTTCTCTCTGGTTTATTTGCAATGTTATTCACTGCTTGCTTAACCATTCTACTGGCAGACTGTGAAGAAAATCCTTTTTCAACAAGTTGCTTTTTGGCTTTCTTCTTTGCTCGCTTCAGTAGTTTCCGTGCTTCCCACTGTTGCTTAAAGGCTGATGGTTCGTTCATATTTTCTTTCGTTGGAGCAGGATATCGGGTTCGAACCGATGACATTCTCGTTGGCAACGAGACATTCTACCACTGAATTAATCCTGCGTGGTTAATAGGTGAGGAACAATGTTTCAATTCAAGCGAATAGTCGCAAAGCAATATGCAATCAGCAACATGCAATGGACAGTCCACAAGAGTTTATCCACGAAGCAACAAGCAGCGACTATAACAGTCAAGTATAATCGTGGAGCATAACACTGTAAGTTTGGACGATAGTTCGGATTTGGTTTTCAAGACCAAGCCAATACCTTTGTAGGATATTAGTTTTTGCTCTATTCCCTGTCCTCTACGCATTGTCCCTCGAAACTTAGATGATACCTTCCAATTTCAATACCATTTCATCCACACTATCGATATCGATAGTTTTGTTGACATTCAAAGTCAACAGCTTATCTTGAAGTACTTGCTTCTCTCGCTTCAATTTCTTCACGACTTCTTTAGAGCCATCGATAACGCTCTGGTCAACAACAGATGTCTCCACAGTGCTGTAGCGATCACCATAGATACGATCTGTGGCACTTGCTGTAGTTGCTTTCAACTTTTCAATGCGAGCAATAATCTCACTCAAAGTTTTAGCCACATCCTTGGTGGACACTGCAGAGTAAACTGCCATATTTGCATCGATCAACTCGATGTCAGCGAGGATGTCGCTGATACCAGAAGCTGCATTTACTCGTGCAACATTCTTGCGAATGTTAAACAACGCAGTGTTCAATGCTACCTTGCGAGTAACATCAGTGGTAAAGTCAGACATTGCTTTGCCCAAAACACCATCAACATTTTTGGTGAACTCTGTAATGCTAAGAGTATCATTGACATTCTTAGCTGCAATCGCCTTGCGGATCTCGCTCTGGACTGCATTTGCTTTTCGTAGGGTAATTTGCATATTATTTCTCCAATTCAATAGGTATATTATACATCAATGATAATTGCAAGACAAGTTTAAAGTAAAACTGCTTGCTTGTATTCGTAGTTGACAGTTTGTTCGTTCTCTCTGAACACGACAGCACCATTCCTTAAATGGAATTTTCTTGCCATTTCAGTTGGTGGTGATAGCGTAACAAACCTTGTGATTTCTTTTCTGTTCTCTTTGATATGTTTTACTGCATCAAAAATAAGTTTTCTTCCAGCACCTGGAGCATAACTCCAAATGGTATAGAATACTGCAACTGATGGATCAATACATTTTTCAAACAGTTCACCTTCAGTAGTTGGAATCGTTTTCTGATAACTAACGCAAGTGATTGCTTTTACCACATCATCCTCATCACGAAAGACAAAGATGTCTTTGTTCTCTCCGATTCTGTCAGTGTGGGGTATAGTTGGTCGAACTGGATCTTCCAGTAACAACGAAACAAACTGCTCTGTTATAAAATGTATTGTTTGTATCACATCAAGCTGCTTTCTGAAAAGACTTATATCTGTCTGCTGCATATGATGCAGCAAATGCATTTGGTTTAACCATCGGAACAACATTACACATTCCACGAATGTATCCTGTTGCTTCTTGTATTACACAAGATGAACCATGCATATCATCTGGGTTAATATCCAGATGGACTTCTACCTCTCTATCCTCAAGCACATCATGTAACTTAAGATATAGTTCAGCAATCTTATATACTTCGTTCATCAATCTCATTCTTGGTTTGTCTCGTTTCTGATCGTAATCTCTCTCACGAACTACTTCACCAAAAATCTTACAGCCATTGTTTCCATTGATATGGACAACAACAACCATAATATAATCTGCGTACCAATCTTTACCAATATTAAATCGTTCAGAGTCACCACCGATATAGATTTTAGTCTCTGGTGTTTGTTCTGCAATAAATTGTCTCACTTCTTCAATATCAATTTGCTTACGCATTTTATACTCCTACTTATATGGAGCGGATAGGGGAAATCGAATCCCACTCTGCACAGCTTGGAAGGCTGGCGACACACCTCGTGCTTACCCGCATTAAAAATCAGCACTACCCAGTCTATTCAACTGTTCATCTTTTTCTCTTAGTGTATTTACCCATTCATCTTGAGTACGATGAATGTTAGTTATAAGAGCCAGACGATAATCATAGTACATTCCCATCTCAGCATTACTTGGCTCAACATAATGAATCAAATAACCTGGATGCACAATCAATAATCCTTCTTCAACTTTTACTTTCTTAAAAGCAGTAAACTGATTAACCCAATTGATACCTGCTCTTGGATCCATGAATGTTAAATTTCCAGGATTGGTTTCTTTCACATCAATATAGAAAACACCAACACCATATACATTAGCGTGACGATGTGGAGTGATTCTATACGGAGAGTTTGGTTTAGTCTCACGAAAATATCCTTTAGCAACTCTGAATGGTGGCAGTGGCATCTCACAATGTGGACGAAATGCTCTCTCTGCCATCTCCATGATCTTTTCTTTAACGATAACCATCGTCTCTGGTAAATCAGGCAGTGTCCAAAGATCAGTTTGGTTTAATGTTCCTAAACCATTCTCCACCAAAAGATATTTTACATCTTGTTTTAGTCTAGCAATAAACTCTGCACCGAATGGTTTTGCCATAATCACTGGAGTAGACCAAAGATTATGTAGCACCTCTTCATCTTGTTTTGGAACATCAATATAAGTGCTCCAACCCATTGTCACTTCACAGTTTTCTTTTTCCATGTTAATTCCTTTGTATCATTCTAAACACTAGAGTAAATCTCTCTCCACTAGTTACTGGTTCTACATAATGTATGTATTCTTCTCCAGCTGGAGCGATTATCAGTGTTCCTTTAATTGGATTAAGAGCAACACCTTGATTTGGATATACCAGTTGTCCACCAGCAAAGTTATCATTCAAAAATATAACTGCAGTATGTGTCCAATCTTTTACTCGTTTAACTACTCCATTATCAATCACACAGTTATCTGCATGTGATGCGTTGTATGAATTGGTGGGATAGTATGCAATTGAAACTGATTCTATCTCAAATGGTAACATAGAACATATATCTTTTACTACATGATGTTCAGTGCACTTTACTTTCTTACAACCATAACTTTCTGCAGGATTAACGAAGTATGACATATCAGTGCTGGTTTCTTTTGGATTAACATCCGTCATCAGCACTTGTATATTGTTATCAGATAAAAATCTAGAGTAAATTTCTATTTTCATTTTCTTGGCATCCCCCCAGGGACTCGAACCCCGACCAACAGTTTTGGAGACTGGTATGCTGCCATTACACTAGGGAGATATAAAAATTTTGTACGATTCTTTCTTTTTGAATTGACATATTACCTATTCTATGTTTCGTTCCAGCTTTCCAACTGACGAATCTATTACTAACATTCTTTACAACAACTGTTTCATGAAATAATTTATGATACTCTTCTAGTTGTACATCATTATATGTATAACATTTATCTAATGTTATTTCAAATTCTTCTTGTTTTGTCCAGTTATTTTGTGGATTAGTTTCATAAAAAGAAATTCCACTATTAGTATCTATTACATCAGATATAAAAACTAATCCACAAAACAATAATTTGTAATTGTCAGGATTCACTTCACATAAAAATGGATTTCTTCCATCAATATGTATTCTTCCATTTACACTATTTTCTCTGTATTGTTGTTTTGTTATATGTGTATTAACAAAAACTTTGTTTGCATCTAAATTAAACATGCGAAACATATGTTTGCAAAAATGTTCATTAAATTCTGGTGATATGATACTTAAATCATCTGATTTATTAGAATTACCGCATGTTATACCAAGACATTTATCACTTAATGATTTTAAATGATCTATCGTTTCTTGGTTATAAAAATTATTAATAATCTGTATCATAAATTTTGGTGCCCTCAGTCGGATTCGAACTGACCACCTACGCATTACTAGTGCGTTGCTCTACCAAATGAGCTATGAGGGCTAAACTTTAATCAAAAACTGCTACAACAAATTCTTCGTCAATCATCACTCTTTGTGCATCATCAACTTTAACAACAGTACCTTTAGTCCACTCAAGAAGAACAACATCACCTTCTTTAACTAATGTGACATCTGGTCCAATCGCAAGCACAGTTGCTCTTTTAGATTCTCGAACTGATGTAGCATTATCAAGAATGATACCTGACTCACTTTTTGTTTCACTCTTGTTTTCAGCAACAAGAATTTTCTTCTTCAATGGTTTAATAATCATACTTTCCTTTATATTAATGGTGGAGATGGAGAGAATCGAACTCTCAATTTCTGGTTGCAAACCAGATGTGTTCCCATTAGCACTACACCCCCGATATACTACTTATGCTTGGTGCCCCATGACAGAATCGAACTGCCGTAACCTGATTACAAAACAGGTGTAATACCATTATACTAATAGGGCGAAAACTTGGTCCGAGTGGAGAGATTCGAAGTCCCGACCCTCTGCTCCCAAAGCAGATGCGCTAACCAGACTGCGCTACACTCGGATAAAACTGGTGGTGATGAGTGGATTCGAGCCACTGACCTACTCCGTATGAAGGAGTTGCACTACCGCTGTGCTACATCACCATATTGAAACACACTAAAGGTTTTTCTCTAGAACTGGATCCACCTTAAAACCTTAACGATGTTTTATAATGTGTTTCAATATGGTGCCCCCAGCGAGACTCGAACTCGCACCCGAAGACTGGCTTCTAAGACCAGCGTGTCTACCAATTCCACCATCTGGGCAAAGTGTTATTATGTATTCTTTATTTGCTGTTG
>JACCED010534915.1_pt1 | contig 10898 bp, 11 predicted proteins | sample 7455021 | NCBI WGS metagenome assembly JACCED01 (sample SAMN15323456, study PRJNA562643) | freshwater metagenome | isolation source: river surface water | place: USA:Blue River Watershed | collected 2017-08-19 | reverse complement strand
TGCCACACCCTGTGGTGTGATGCTAACCCGCGCACGTCGCGCTGAATGACACTGCATGTTTACAGCAACGGGGTTCATGGTGATATGTGTAGCAGCGAGTTCTACATGGACTGCAAAAGCAGTTCCATCACCGCCAAGCCCTTGAGGACCAATCCCCAATTGATTAACGGCAGTGCTCAGTTCCACTTCCAATTTGGCACCCTCTTCATCACTGCAGTGTGTTCCCAGCGCTCGGGTGGCGGCACGTTTGGCTAAGGCAACACATTGATCCGAGGTGCCCCCCACGCCAACTCCCACGATTGTCGGTGGGCAGGTTTTACCGCCGGCGTTCACAACACTTTCGATCACAAAGGCCTTGACCCCTAAGATTCCTTCAGCTGGGATGGCCATCTTTAAGAAGGAGTTGTTCTCCGAGCCACTACCTTTTGGGATCATCTCAATCTCAATCGTATCGGCCTTGTCCATAAAATCAATATGGATTGCAGGCATCTCAATACCACTCGAGGTGTGATTGTTCTTACGTGTAATGGGATGTACTACGGAGGACCGAAGTGGGTATTCTGTGGTGGCGCGTTCACACCCTCTGCGAATGGCTTCCTTTAGGCGCACTCCATCTACCGTTACGCCCCTACCAATCCAAACGTTGTAGATTGGTAAACCTGTGTCTTGGCACAGTAAATTATCTTCACGCTCGGCTACCGCAATATTGGTCACCATGGTGCCTAGCACCACTTGGGCACGTGCGTCGGTTTCGGTGCTCTTCAGTCGATTAATCCCCTGTTTCACATCATCGGGAAGTAATTTAAGTGCGCGGATATACAACTCCTTACATGCGTCCTCAACGTGTTGTAGATTTAGTTCCATATCCGATCCTAATGAAGTATGTCCTGGGATGATCTAGCGTGACAAGATTAAGAATAAGCCGCCACATACGAGCGATCCAAGAACTGCCATTTGGATCCATGCTTTCCGTAAGCCCTTCCAAACACCAAACTCAATTACGAGTAAGCGCGTCCCACCGATTAAGTGCAATGCTAAGAGAGTAACCAAAGCCCATTCCCCAAACTTGAAGATGGGGAAGTCGGTCAGTTTGAGGTAACTTGCCAGCTCAGCTTCGCCCTTTAAAGAACGCGAGAGTAAGAAAAAATGCAGGGGCAGAAAGCAGGCCAATAGTAGACCCGATACACGATGCAAATAGTAAGCAAAGTAAGACCAGTGGGCCCTTCCCCGAAAATCAAGTTGGCGCGTAGATTTTTGGCTCATGGCTGTCCCCAGACCACACCAATTACCGCCATGCTTCCTAGTATGAGTATTAGGGCTGCCAGCAAGAGTGGTAAGGCACGGTTCAGAAAAGCGTTTTGGATGTTCTCTCGCAAGATATTGGCAAGGCCAATGGGGGCATGTACAAAGCAGGCGAGCACGAAGATCTCGTAGAACAAAGCAAAACCCCAATTGCCGCGCGTTCTTCCTAGGATTTCATTTGCTGTTAGTCCGTCTTGCACAGCAATGTAGATGATGATGAGATGGATCGCTACACACAGTGCCAGCACCATTGCACTAATACGTTGGTAGTACCAAAGTTTGGCTTGCAGTATTGCTGCACTCACAGCTTGCCCCATTTACTGCCCATTACGGCGGCACGTCCCACAATCTTTTTAAGGCCCGCAATCCCAGCGGTGGGCTCAATTTGTTTCGGGCATCGCTCTGAACAAGTTCCTTGGGTGTGGCACGAGTGACAACCTGCATCACCGGCAACCGCGCGCAGACGATCAAGCTGCTGACTATCACGCTCATCGTTCACTAAGGTCCAAGCGCGATTTAAGGCTGCAGGTCCTAAATAAGACTCGCGGGCAGACACCACTTCGCACGAGGCGTAGCAAACACCACAACCAATGCACTCAATTCCGGCATTGGCCAGTTGGCGTTCTTCCGAATCGGGTTTGACCTTGGCGAAGTCATCATGGCGAGTTTGCTCTCCCTTAAAGTAGCCAACCGCTTTACTCATCTTGTCAAAGAACTCGCTCATATCGGTAGCTAGATCTTTGATGATTGGTAAGTTATCCAATGGTGCAATCTCGAGCGTGTCGCTATCCGCAATCTTGGCCACATGCGTGCGGCAGGTCCAACGGGCTTTGCCGTTTACAGTCATAGCGCAGGACCCGCACATCCCCACTCGGCAAGCAAAGCGATAGCTCAGTGTTGGGTCGAGTTTGCGCTGGATATAGGTCACAACATCCAACACCGTTTGGTTAGCTGCGCGGGGTACTTCGTAATCTACGAAGCCGCCATCTTGGGTGCCGCGCCAGACTTTTACTTTTAGGATCGATTGACTCATGTGCTCATTATAGGGATAGACAGTAAAATTTATATCGAATAGTATTTTAATTGAGATAAACAATTACTTTATAATTGATCTATGTCGAGTATCCGCGTTCTCAAGAACTTTATTGCTGTCACCCGCCACCCTAGCGTCGCTGCCGCTGCGCGTGAGATCGGCCTAACCCCCGCTGCTGCGGGTCAACAACTGGCCCAGCTTGAGGGTGATATTGGGGTTGCGCTCTTTGATCGCAATAAGCGCTCCTTGGTTCTTAATAATCAAGGCCGGGCTTTGATCGAGCCGATTCAGGAGATCATCTCGCGCTATGAGTCTTTAGGCGCAGAATTTAAGTCGGGCCTAAGTGGCTCGCTCACCCTAGGGGCACTGGTCTCAAGTTTGATGGGGCAATTTGGGAAGACCCTTGAGCAACTGAAGCAGCAATACCCAGAGCTAGAGATCAAAATTAGCACAGGACTATCTAGTGATTTTTTAGAACAGGTAATCGCTGGGGTCTTAGATGCTGCGATTGTGACCGAGTCACCCTACGCTCTTCCCAAAAGCGTGCAATGGACAGCTCTCTATGAAGAACAAATGATCCTGATTTATCCCAAGGATAAAGATCGTATCGATTTACCCTTCATCCGCTTTGAACCCAAAACCTGGACCGGTGAACTCGTTGATCAAGTGATTCGGTCCAATCACTTGCAGATTGAGAGCAGTATGGTGGTTAACTCGGTTGAGGCCATCATTGAGTTGGTGCGGCAGGGTCTTGGCTATGCAATTGTGCCGATGCTTGCCAATGTGCAGTGGGATAAAGATAAACGCATTGTGATCAGCATACCTGGTCGCAAAGCGGTCTACCGACGTGTAGGTTTGTTAGAACGCAAGAATCATGGGCGTAAGAACATTACCCAAGCGATTGAGGATCACTTTCGGAAGGTCAAGAAAGCTTTGCGTTCTGGGGTGAAGCGTTAAGCGTGGGCCGCAAACGCAACCACTTGATCAAGATACTGCGGGTACTCGGTGATTCCGTGATCACTACCCTCGATGATGAGATGCTTTGCTCCAGGGTAATGTTCTACCATCTCATGCCAGTCGAGTAGCTCATCGCCCTTCGCTGCTAATAAGAAGTAGCGCTCTGCATTGGTAATCTCTTCAACCTGTTGCTCTTTGAGTTGCTCGACATACTCTGCTCGCCAATCAAAGGGCTCGTCACTATCGTACGCAGTTAGTTGTCCCACATAGGGGGCTAACTCCCGCGCTGCGCGCACAGCGGGATTAAGCATGATAGCTTTAGCGTGCGGGTATTGCTCTGCAAGGTAGGTGGCATAGAAGCCACCCAAGGATGAACCAATGATGCACAGATCTTTCGCCTTAGTCTCTGCAATTTTTTGCTTGACCATCGCCATTGCTGCTTGGGGGGATGGTGGTAGCTGGGGACAATACCATTCGATGGCTTGACCGTCTTTAACGAGAGAGGCAATCGCCTCTCCTGTTAGTTGTGCCTTAGAAGAATTTGGGGACGACCTAAACCCGTGAAGATAAACAATCAAGAGTTTAGGCGCGGGCATTTCTTATGAAGCCTTTTGTCCGATCTCAAAGTTAGCAAGCTTCTCAAGGGCCTTCACCATAGCGGAGTGATCCCATGCCTTGCCACCATGTGCTGCACAGGAGTTAAATAACTCTTGCGCAGTTGCAGTGTTTGGTAGTGATACACCTAAGGCTTTAGCACTGCTCAGTGCTAAGTTCAGATCCTTCTGATGTAACTCAATTCTGAACCCTGGATTAAAGGTGCGATTGACCATGCGCTCGCCATTCACGTCCAAGATCTTTGAGCTTGCAAAGCCGCCCATGAGTGCTTGACGAACTTTAGCAGGATCGGCACCGGCTTTGGCTGCAAACAAGAGTGCTTCTCCAACGGCTTCAATATTAAGAGCCACGATGATCTGATTGGCTACTTTGGCGGTCTGCCCCGCTCCATTGCCACCAACGAGATTAATGTTCTTGCCCATGAGCTCAAAGAGGGGCTTCACTTTATTGAATACGCCCTCATCGGCACCAACCATGATCGAGAGCGTGGCATTTTGTGCGCCGACTTGTCCACCCGATACAGGAGCGTCAACATAGTCGCAGCCTAGATCGTTCATCTTCTTAGCAAACTCTTTGGTGGCGATCGGTGAGATCGAGCTCATGTCGATGACGGTCTTGCCTTTAGTGATACCTGAGGAGATGCCGTTCTCACCAAAGAGAACTTTCTCAACATCCGGAGTATCAGGAACCATCGTGAAAATGATGTCAGCCTGTTTGGCAACATCAGCAGCGGTCTTGCAAGCAACAGCACCGGCTTTGATTAAATCTTCGGGGACTTGGCTGCGGGTTGTGACAAAGACCTGATGGCCACCTTTTAGTAAATGACCAGCCATGGGTGAACCCATGATGCCTAAACCAATAAAGCCTAACTTTTGTGCGCTCATATCAATACCTTCTGCTTAGAAATAATAGAAATTACCTTGGCTGGACCAAGGCTTAAAGGGATTTCAGCCAGCCTAAACCAGCATCGGTCGTTGTAGCCGGCTTGTACTCGCAACCGATCCAACCGGAGTAACCGATTTTGTCGATGAACTTAAATAAGAATGCGTAATTGATTTCTCCAGTACCCGGTTCATTACGGCCTGGGTTGTCGGCTAACTGCATATGGCCAATGCGTGCGAGGTGCTTTTGCATCGTGTTGGCAAGTTCACCTTCCATACGTTGTGCATGGTAAATGTCGTATTGCAAGAAGGCGTTATCGGCACCGACTTCATCCAAGATCGCAATACCTTGAGCAGTAGTCGACAGGAAAAAGCCAGGGATGTCATAGGTGTTGATGGGCTCAATTAACAACTTGAGTCCATTCTTTTTAAACTCTGCTGCCGTGTATTTAAGGTTTGCCACAAAGGTGTCGTGCAAGACTTTGCGGTCTGCTCCAGCAGGTGCTTTACCTGCTAAGCAGTTAAGTTGTGGCACACCCAAGGCTTTGGCGTACTCGATTGCTTTCGCAACACCCGCTCTGTACTCGTCAACCCGATCTGGTAAACAGGCAATGCCCCGCTCACCGCCATCCCAATCACCCGCAGGGATGTTATGTAACACCAGTGCCAAACCATTGCTATCTAACTTAGCTTTGATATCGGCTGCCGAGAATGCATAGGGATAGAGGAACTCGACTGCTTTAAAGCCTGCCGCCCCTGCTTTATCAAAGCGCTCCATGAATGGAACTTCGTTGTACAACATGGAGAGATTGGCGGCAAACTTGGGCATTCCAGTTCCTTTATGGGTTGATTAGGTTTAGGGAGTTATTCTAAAAGACCGGCAGTAACCAATCCCTCAGTACCCGCTGGGTGACGGCAATCAATATCCTCAAACTCATTGATATTGTTGATCTCGGTACCCATGGCAATGTTGGTGACCTTCTCGAGGATGATCTCAACTACCACTGGAACCCGGAACTCTTTTGCCATCTTCTGCGCTTCGATCAATGCTTCTTGGATCTTGGCAGGGTTGGTTACACGTAAGGATTTGCAGCCTAAGCCTTCAACTACTTTGGCATGGTCTACGCCATAGCCTTTGAGGTTCTCGTCCTGTACGTTGATGTTGTCAAAGGCCAACTGGACGCAATAGTCCATATCAAAGCCACGCTGTGCTTGACGGATCAAACCGAGGTAGCTGTTGTTGACCAATACCATCACGAGTGGCAAATGGAACTGCGCACCCACCGCTAACTCTTCAATCAAGAACTGGAAGTCGTAATCACCAGAGAGACCAACCACGGTACGGGTTGGGTCTGCAGCGAGTACACCCAATGCGGCTGGCACTGTCCAACCTAATGGGCCTGCTTGTCCGCAGTTAATCCACTGACGGGCACCATACACATGCAAGAACTGACCGCCTGCGATCTGTGAGAGACCAATGGTTGATACATAAATGGTGTCGCGCTTGAACACTTCGTTCATCTCTTGATACACGCGCTGTGGTTTGATCGGAACATTATCAAAATTGGTTTTACGTAACATCAAACGCTTGCGCTCTTGGCAACGGGCAACCCAGTCGCTGTAGTTCTTTAACTTGCCTTTGGCTTTCCACTCTTTAGCTACTTCTACAAATAGCTCAAGCGCTGCCTTAGCATCCGATACGATGCCGTAGTCGGGGTTAAACACGCGACCAATTTGGGTTGGCTCCACATCCACGTGCACAAACTTACGGCCCTTGGTGTACACCTCCAAAGAACCCGTATGACGGTTTGCCCAGCGATTACCAATGCCCAGTACAAAGTCGCTAGCCAACATGGTGGCATTGCCATAACGGTGCGAGGTTTGTAAGCCAACCATACCGGCCATTAATGGATGATCATCCGGAATCGTGCCCCAGCCCATCAGGGTTGGGATCACTGGAATGTTGGTGAGTTCTGCAAACTCTACTAATAGATCTGCTGCATCGGCATTGATCACGCCACCACCTGAAACGATCAATGGCTTATCGGCAGCCATCAACATCTCCATGGCTTTCTCGATCTGCTTCTTGTTCGCAAATGGTTTGTAGACTGGCAATGGCTCATAGGTGTCGATATCAAACTCGATCTCGGCTAACTGCACGTCGATTGGCAGGTCAATCAAGACCGGGCCAGGACGGCCAGAGCGCATCACATGGAATGCTTGTTGGAATACGCGGGGCACTAAGCCTGGCTCACGAACCGTTACCGACATCTTGGTTACTGGCTTGGCAATGCTCTCGATATCAACGGCTTGGAAGTCTTCTTTATAGAGGCGTGCACGGGGTGCTTGACCGGTGATGCACAAAATAGGAATGGAGTCAGCGGTAGCGGAGTACAAACCAGTAATCATGTCGGTACCAGCGGGGCCTGATGTGCCGATACACACACCAATATTGCCGGCCTTGGCACGGGTATAACCTTCGGCCATATGCGATGCACCTTCAACGTGGCGGGCCAAGATATGAGTGATTGATTGACGCTCACGCAATTGCGCGTAGAGTGGATTAATTGCTGCACCGGGTACTCCAAATGCAGTGGTTACACCTTCTTTTTCCATTACCAAAACTGCTGCCATTGCGGCTTTCATGAGCGCCATCATTGCCTCCTTTTGAATAAGATGTCGCTATCATCCTTATTAATAGATATTCTGAGAAGATAGATACCCCTATATCACCTATTCCATTTTGGAATATATGGTAGTTTTTCCTTTATAATGATTAGCTTATGGATCGGATTCAAGGAATTTCTCTTTTTATTCGGGTAGTTGAGACGGGTTCTTTTAGTAAAGCCGCAGGCAGTTTAGGCATTACGCAACCCACCGCTACCAAGCATGTGGCCGCTCTTGAAAAGCGCCTAGGCTCCCTTTTGCTCCATCGCAGCACGCGAGGGGTGACCCCAACGGAGATTGGCAAGATCTATTACGAGAAGTGCAAGACCATCGTGCACGAGCTCGAGGATGCCGAGAACATCGCCGGCCTCTTGCAATCCGAGGTACAGGGTAAATTGATGATTAGTAGCTCGGTAGCCTTTGGGCGTCGAGTTTTAACTCCCCTGGTCTTGCAGTTCATGGGGCAGCATCCTCAATTACAGGTCAGCCTGAACCTAGACGATCGCTATATTAATCTGGTTGAAGAAGGCGTTGATCTGGCCATTCGGATGGGCCGACTCTCTGACTCCTCCTTAGGTGCTCGGTTCTTGGGTCTCAACCCTTGGGTGGTGGTGGCGACCCCCGAGTATCTCGAGAAAAACGGCACCCCTTCCATCCCCAGCGATCTGAGTAAGCACATTGCTCTGATCTACAGCTCGGTTCAGGGTGATCACCGTTGGCAATTTACAGGGCGAGACGGCTCTAATAAGTCGATTCAGGTGAATGGCCCGCTGTATTCCAACAATTTGTCGACCCTGCTTGCCGCCACCCGCAATCACTTGGGCATTGCCGCCCTCCCTTGGTATGTTGCCTACAGCTCGGTGCAAAGTCGGCATCTCAAACCGCTCCTGGCTGATTGGAGTTTGCCCGCCCAAGAGATCCATGCGGTGTTCTCATCCCCCCGCTTGGTACCCACCAAGGTCAGCATGTTGATCGATTGGCTAGCGGGTCAGTTTCGGGGAAACTGGTGGACGCAAGAAATCGGGTCATAATCATTACCTTGTTCACACACTAAGTTCACCATCATGCGTATCGCTCAATCCCCCCGTTCATTAATTATTGGCTTTTTTGCAGTGAGCGCTTTAGCTCTCCCCCAAATAGGGTCTGCACAGACCAAACCAGCGATGACCGATCCTGCTAAAGCACCGATTGCTGCTGCCGGTATTGATGAGGTTTATCAGTTGGTTGATGCGGTGGTCACCAAGGTCGATAGCAAAACCCGTACGGTGACCTTAAAAGATAAAGATGGCACCTTCACTAATTTTGTAGCGGGTCCTGAGATTAAGAACTTTCCCCAAATCAAGGTGGGCGATCGTTTAACCGTCACCCATGAGCTAGCCGTTGCGATTGAGCTCGTGAAGGTCAATAACCAAGGTGTGCGCAGTGAAGTACAAACGAGCACTCAAACCTCTGCCGCATTGGGTAGCAAGCCTGCTTCGGTGATCTCCAACACCACCATCATTATTGCGAACGTGGTGTCGGTTGATCGTCAGAAGATGACCGTGTCGGTGAAGGGTCCGAAGGGTAAGACCGATACCTATCGGGTGAAGAGCGCATCTCTCTTAAAAGATATTGCTATTAATGATGAGGTCAAGATTACCCTATACGATGCGATGGCCGCTTCCTTTACTGCCCCCGCAAGCAATCCCAAGAAATAATCCTTTTGTATTAGAACCCCCTTTTAGTGGAGACCTTTAATGGCTGAGCAAGTCGGCGCCCGTTCTTTAGTGCATGCTTTTGAGAAAGCTGGTGTAAGCACACTTTTTACTCTTTCAGGTAATCACATCATGCCCATCTTTGATGCGGTGATCGATGCATCCATTGATCTGATACACACGCGGCATGAGGCTGCAACGGTTCATATGGCCGATGCCTATGCGCGCCTTACTAAAAAAGTAGGAGTTGCGATGGTAACCGGTGGTCCTGGGCACGCTAATGCGGTGTCTGCTCTGTACACCACAGCAATGGCTGAGGCTCCTGTTGTCTTACTCTCGGGTCATGCGCCTCTCAATCAATTAGGCAAAGGTGCCTTCCAAGAAATGGCGCAAGCCGATATTGCAGCACCATTGTGCAAAGCCTCTTGGACCTGTGCGGGCCCTGAGTACCTCCAGGCAGATTTTTTACTTGCTTGTGCCATTGCGCAAGCAGGACGTCCTGGCCCCGTTCATTTAAGTCTGCCGTCCGATGCGCTGGAAGGTAAGTTGACGCAGGCCTCTGCAAGTCCTAGTCCATCGGCCCCTCAATTACCCGCCCCACAATTACTCTCTGCTGAACATGCCAAGAGCATCATCGCGCAATTGCATGCTGCCAAGAAACCAGTGATCTTAGTAGGCCCACGAGGCTGTCATCGCTACCCTGCTCTTTTGCAAGAACTAAGTCAGGCATCGGGTGTTCCGGTGATTGCAACGGAGAGTCCGCGCGGTATTGGCGATCCTAGCTTAGGAGCTTTTGCCGAGGTCTTAGCGCAAAGCGATTGCGTTTTACTCTTGGATAAGAAGCTCGATTTCACTTTGAAGTTTGGTAGTTCGCCCAGTTTTATGAGCGATGCTAAATTTATGCAGGTCGATTCTGAAGCAGCTGAACTTATGCGTTCCAAGAATGCCTTAGGTGCGCGCTTGGTCTTAGCTGCTCAGGCTGATTTAGAGCCGTCGGTTCATGCTTTAGTGAATGCCACTAAGAGCGCCAGCAGCAAAATACACGATGCTACTTGGTTGTCGTGGGTAAACGAAGCGATTGCCTATCGTCCTGCTGCGTGGGCCACTGCTGTCTCGTCTACTCCTAATCATGCGCACCCAGGTCGTGCGATGCTCGCCTTGCAAGCTATTTTAGATTCGCATCCAGACTCCGTATTGGTGGTTGATGGGGGTGAGATTGGGCAATGGGCCCAAGCGTGCTTGCATGCTCCTAATCGCATCATTAATGGCATGGCTGGTTCGATTGGGGCAGCTCTTCCATTTGCAACGGCCGCCGCGTACACAAAACCTGGCGTTCCTGTGGTTGCAGTGATGGGTGACGGAACCTTTGGTTTTCATTCTTCTGAATTAGATACTGCAGTCCGGTATCGCTTGCCATTTATCGGGGTCGTTGGTAACGATGCCTGTTGGAATGCCGAGTATCAGATCCAAGTTCGTGAGTATGGCAAAGAGCGTGCCAAGGGATGTGAGTTACTCCCATCACGCTATGACCAAGTTGCAATTGCGTTTGGCGGTGCAGGTTCAATGGTGACCGAGGCTGAGCAGGTCTTGTCGGCTGCCAAGGCTTTGCAGTCCCAAGGCTTACCGTCTATTTTGAACATCTTGATTGAGGGCTTGCCGGCTCCTACTTTGAAGAGGGTTTAGCTTAAGTAAGTGCTAGTTGCTTTGGAATGGCAACATGCTTAATACGAATTTTTAGACTCTTACGGG
>JACCED012216652.1_pt1 | contig 10902 bp, 15 predicted proteins | sample 7455021 | NCBI WGS metagenome assembly JACCED01 (sample SAMN15323456, study PRJNA562643) | freshwater metagenome | isolation source: river surface water | place: USA:Blue River Watershed | collected 2017-08-19 | reverse complement strand
GGTGGAAATTATAATGTAAGCACAGGAGAAGCAGGTGGTCCAGCTTTAAATCTTGGCTTTGGTTTATCAGGTTGCACTATAAATAACACAAACGCTTCTGCATATATTGCAGGTGGTGGTGGCGGTGGTTATGGAACAGGTGGTGGCGGTGGTGCAGGTGGCGGTAATGGCGGAACAGGATATGGTGGTGTAGCAGGTGGCACAGGCGGTGGAGTAGGTGCGTCAGGAACAAATGGCTCTTCAGCTAATCCAATTGGTGCAGGTGGCGGTGGCGGTAGAATATTGCCAGGTACAGGTGGTTCAGCAGGTGTTGGCACAGGCGGTGGTGGCGGTGGCGGAGCAGGCGGTGGCGGTGGCGGTTACTATAACGGAAAAACAAGTTATAGCGGTGGTGCAGGTGGTAGTGGAAATGCAGTAGGTGGTGGTGCTACTGGTGGTGGTGGCGGTGGCGGCGGTTGGGGTGCATCAGGAACTCCGAGTTCATCAGGTGCAGGTGGTAAAGCTGTAAACCTAAACGGAAAATCAATCACTTGGACTTCAGGTAATACTACAAGAGTTTATGGAAGCGTATCTTAAATGACAATACATGTTAAAGACGGAGGTACTTGGAAAGAAGCTTCTGTGTACGTCAAAGATGGCGGTACATGGAAACAAGTACAAGAAGGCTACGTAAAAGATAGTGGAACATGGAAACAGTTTTTTATTAATAGAAGAACTTTAAGCTATACTTTTTCATCAAATACAGCAAATGCTTCATTAGATGTTACTTCTTTATCTGGCTACGTTGCCGGTAAATCTGATATCACAGTAACAATTAATAGTGGTGTTTACTTATATGCTACATCAACAAGCAATGCAGGATTAACATTAACAGGCGGTACATCAGGCGATACACTCACAATAATCAATAACGGTTACATTGTTGGTAAAGGTGGTAATGGTGGCGGATATAATACAGGATCAACTCAAGCAGGGTTTCCAGGAGGAACGGCTTTAAGTCTAGGGTTTTCCGCTACTGTTAATAATACAAACTCTTCTGCATATATTGGAGGAGGTGGCGGTGGTGGCGGTCAGGGCGGTCTATCAGGAGGTGGTGGAGCAGGCGGTGGTATAGGTGGAGACAACACAAGTGCTGCTGCTACTCCGGGTTCTGTTGGTGCTAACGGTTCTGCCGGTACAGCAGAGCCTGGCAACGGAGGTATGATTTTCCCAGGTACTGGAGGTGCAGGAGCTACTGCTTATAGCTCATCCGCAGGAACATATGTAAATAATCCTGGATATGGTGGTGGAGCAGGTGGTGGTGGCGGTGCTGCATCCGGTACTACTATAACAGCATATGGATCTGCAGGTGGATCTGCTAATAACGCAGGTACTAATGCTCCAGGTAATGGAAGTAAAGTACAAGGTGGTGCAGGTGGTGGTGGATGGGGAGCATCAGGAGGAGCAGGTAATGGAGGTGCTGTAGCAGGTGGCGCAGGCGGTAAAGCTGTTGCTCTTAACGGAAACTCTATTACTTGGGTATCAGGCAATACTACAAGAGTTTATGGTTCTGTAAGCTAATGAAATACGCTGCTAAACTAAACTTTAAACCTGAATTGAAATACATTCACAAGGCAACAGTTGTCCTAGGAGAACATGCTAAAAGCAGTGACGATGCTTTACCGGTACTTACTCGTTACTATGTTCCAGAAAGACAAGTTGAGTTGATTAAAAAAGCGTTGCCACAAGGGTTACAAGACACTACATTCTTTGTGTGTAAAACAGACATCAACTTAAACAACTTTGAGAATGATTTAAAGCCACACGTACATACAGATGAACTATGTGTTCTTAATATCTATCTGTCAACAGGTGGAGAACGCACAGATTTTTATGAAGGTGAGATTCAAGTAGCAGATGATGTTGTAACTGATAACGGAAATTTATACTATATGGTTGATACGTCTAAGCTTACTGAAACAGAACACTTTTATGCAGAGACAGGAGATGCTTGGCTAATGTGCACAAGACAACCTCATCGTGTGTCTAGTGAAACAAAGCAGACAAAACCAAGAGAATTGCTGCAAATATATTTTATGGATCTATCGTTTGACGAAGTTAAAAAACATTTTATGGAGCTAGTATGAGCCAGTGGACTAATGAAGAAATAGATACATTCCTAAAAGAAATCGGAATGTGTAAAGAAGGCTATGAAGCAATGAATAAGCTAGGAAACTATGGCTTAACTTTAGACCAAGCTGCTGCTAGGTTACAAGAAGCAGGGTATCCTAAATTTGCTGAATGGATTTTGGAGCAAAAGAAAACAGAAGCATATGTAAGATTTAATGGAAAGGTATATACAATGGGCGCATATCAAGTATTTAATCCACTAACAGGTGTTCATACTCGTTATGAAACAGAAGCTGAAGCTAAACAAGCACTAGCAGGTATTGCACAAGAAATTCTTAAGCAACACTGTCCAACAGTTGTGCAAGAACTATCTAATGAAAATGGCGATACTTGTTGGATTGCTACGAATCTAAATGAGTCATTAGTAGTTAGCGTATAACCGGTTAAATCATGAGTGACAACATAACAGATAAAGACTTCGGTGCTTTAGAAGCAGAAGTCAAGATACTAATCAATGAAGTACATCTTCTGCGTAAAGAGATGGCACAAGTTAATGCTGTTATCAATCAAGGCAAAGGTGGTTTATATGTCTTGTTATTCTCAGCAGGTGCTGTAGGATCAGCTATTACACTTTTAATTAAGAAAGTATTTGGAGCATGAGTTCATCTATCTCAGTAGGTAGTATACTTTCAAACGGATCTACAACTGTTTGTTATAAAGTTCCTACAGGATATGCTGCATTATGGAACTTAATGTACTTACATAATACTACAGGAAATACTAAGCATGTAACAGCTAAGTGGTATGATGCAAGTGCAAACACTGAATATGACATATTAAATGAATATTCGCTTGGTGCTAAAGAATATCTTAAGTTTGATGGTGGAGCGTATGTTGTATTAGATGAAGGAGACGAAGTTCGTATCACTCCTGAAACAGGTGCAACATTTTCAGCAATTAATACTTTTGAATTAAATAGAAAGAAGAACGGATAATGCCACTGAAAAAAGGTAAATCAGATAAGACTATCTCTTCTAATATTAGCATGATGGTTAAAGAAGGAAAGCCTCAGAAACAAGCAGTAGCTATTGCTTTGTCAAAAGCAGGTAAATCTTTACCACAAAGAGGCAGCCGAACAGCTAAGAACAAGGCAAAGAAATGAAAAAAGATTCTAGATTAGAACGTGCAGGTGTCTCAGGATACAACAAGCCTAAAGCCACACCAAGTCACCCTACTAAGTCTCATGTCGTAGTTGCAAAAGACGGTGATCAAGTAAAGACAATTCGCTTTGGTCAGCAAGGTGTTAAAGGCAGTCCTGATGGCTCAGCTAGGAATAAAGCTTTTAAAGATCGCCATGCTAAGAACATTGCCAAGGGTAAGATGAGTGCTGCTTACTGGGCTGATAAGGTAAAGTGGTAAATTTTACTTGACTTTTTAATAATTATATGGTATAATATATTATGACTTATTTACAGCTAGTGAACGCAGTACTAAAGAGACTTCGCGAAGACGAAGTTACTTCCGTTTCAGATACGACTTATTCTAAGTTAATCGGTGCATACGTAAATGATGCTAAAGTTGACGTAGAAAACTCGTATTCATGGAATGCTTTATCAGATACTTTAACAGTTAATACCTCTACAGGTATCTTTAACTATGCTTTAACAGGGTCTGGTCAACGCTTTGAAGTTATTGATGTATGGTCTAATAACTCAAGTGAGAAATTCTTCTTAAAGAATAAACCAGTATCTTGGATGACTAAGAATCTACTAGGTGAAAACCCTGATAGAAACTCTCCTATTTATTATTGCTTTAACGGAGAGAACTCTAGCGGAGATACACAGGTAGATTTATATCCTATTCCTGATGGCGTTTATCAGTTATTCTTTAACATTACTAAACCTCAAGCAGAACTAACTGCAAATACAGATGTATTATTAGTTCCTAGTTTACCTGTAATTATGGGTGCTTATGCAAGAGCATTAGCAGAACGTGGTGAAGATGGTGGTATCGGATCTGCTGATGCATATGTGTTCTATAATAAAGCTTTAGGTGACGCTATCTCTATCGAATCTAACCGTTATATTGAAGAATCTAACTGGAGTGCTTGTTAATGGCTGAGCAGCTACTGTCACAATCAGTCGCAGCACCTGGATTCTATGGCTTAAACACGCAAGATGCAAGTGTACAGCTAGAGAACGGTTTTGCTTTACAGGCTGTTAATGCTGTTATTGATAAGTTTGGTCGTATCGGTTGTAGAAAAGGTTGGACTAAGGTTAACTCAACTACTCCTACCGAGTTAGGAACTAATGCAGTTAAACAGATTAGTGAACTAGTAGGTACTGATGGAACTAAATATGTACTCGCAACAGGAAATAACAAGCTATTTAAACTTGTGGGGAATGTACTATCAGAAGTCGCTTATGGCGGCGGAGGAACTGCACCTACGATCAATGCAAGCAATTGGTCTATCGCAACTCTTAATAACAAAGCTTATTTCTTTCAACTAGGACATGAGCCTTTAGTATTTGATCCTGCATTAAGTACTACACAATACAGAAGAATTTCTGAGCATCCTACATATACAGGCACTGTGCCTCAAGGTAACATTGTAATATCTGCATATGGTAGATTATGGGTAGCAGATACATCATCTAATAAACAGATTGTATACTTCTCAGATATTGCTGCAGGTACTGTTTGGTTTGGAGGTACATCAGGATATTTAGATGTGTCTCAAGTATGGACTTATGGTACTGACGAGATTAAAGCATTAGGTGCTCACGGTGGTTTCTTAGTTATCTTTGGATTAAGACAAACATTAATCTATCAACAACCACAAGACCCTAATACAATGTCTTTATTAGAAGGTATTAACGGTGTTGGTTGTGTTGCTCGAGACTCTGTAAAGAATATTAGTAACGATTTATTGTTCTTATCTGATTCAGGTGTACGTTCTTTTGCACGTTTAGTACAAGAGAAGTCAATGCCTATGAAGGATATTAGTAGAAATGTTCGTGATGATATCTTAGCACTAGTTGCTAGTGAGAACATGGATAACGTTAGAGCAGTTTACAATGAGAAAGATGCGTTCTATCTAATCTCTTTCCCAACAACTAATACAGCATATTGTTTTGATGTTAGAACAGCTTTACCGGATGGTGCTGCAAGAGCTACAACATGGACTCTAACACCTTCTGCTATGTACTATGATACAAACAAAAGATTATTGATGGGTTTTACAGGATACGTAGGACAGTATAACGAGTATACAGATAACGAATCAACTTATCCGTTTATCTATTATACAAACTATTTCGATTTCCAGACACCAACTACTGAGAAGATTTTAAAGAAAATTGGTTATACCGTTATTGGCGGTGTGCAGCAACGCATGACTGTTAAATGGGGTTTTGACTACGCTGATAACTACAAATCTGAGAATAGTTTAATCGGTGATCAAGCAGTATATGAATACGGTATTGCTGAATACGGTTTAGCGGAGTATGCAGGTGGTGTGTCTATTGACCAACAAAAGATTAATACTTCTGGTCGAGGCAAAGTATTACAGATAGGCTTTGAAACAAACGTAGACGGACAAGCCTTATCTATTCAGAAGATTGATGTATATGTTAAACAAGGACGATTGCTATGAGCGATTACACAAAATCAACTAATTTTACAGTTAAAGATACTCTTCCTTCAGGGAACTCTGGTAAGGTTGTACGTGGTTCTGAACTAGATACAGAGTTTAGTAATATTCAAACGGCTGTAGCTACAAAAGCAGATAAGAACTCTCCTACATTTACAGGTACAGTTGTTCTACCTGCTACTACATCTGTAGGTGACGTATCATCTACAGAGTTAGGCTATCTAGATGGTGTTACTTCTAACGTACAAACACAGATTAATACTGCTAATACTAACATTACAGCTAAGGCTGATAAGACAACTACTATTACTGCAGGAGCAGGCTTAACAGGCGGTGGTGACTTATCTGCTAATAGAACTTTAGCTATTGCTTCTACATCTATGGGTTACGGTACACGTACGGTCTCTACTTCAGCTCCTAGTGGTGGTAGTAATGGAGATATTTGGTTAAAGGTTGATGCTTAGTATTAAAACACCTGTAGTAAACAGGAAAGATTACACGATGTACCTCGAATGGTACGGCGACATGTTATGGTTTCATACTGATGTTCGTAAGTGGGATCGTAACGTTAAAGTTAAGTATCTAGAAGATTTATATTTTGTTCAATATCTAGCAGGTATGCCTTTAGTAGCATTAGTAGAAGAAGATAACACAAAGCTTGCTAAGTTTGGTAGATTAACAGGGTGGGAAATGTTCGATAAGATTCAATTAAATAACGGAAAAGTAGGTCATATCTACAAGAGGAGTTTGTAATGGGTGACATAATCAGTGCAGTAACCGCACCGTTCATTGCTGAACAAGCAGGAGATGATGCTGTAGCTGCTGCAAATGCAGGTGCAAATGCTTCGATGGAAGCAGCACGTATCGCTGCAGAAGCTGCTAAGTTTAGACCAGTAGGTGTGACTACACGTTTCGGTCAATCTAACTTTACAGTTGATCCTAAGACAGGATATGTGACAAGTGCTTCTAGTACAGTGTCTCCTGATATTGCTGCTTTACGTGATCGTCTAATCTCTTCAGCAGGTGGTTTCAACTATGACGTATCAGGAATGACTGGTTCGTTTGCTCCTGCTGCTCAGAAGTTATTTGGATTAGGTTCACAATATCTAGCACAGTCTCCACAAGAAGTAGAGAGTCAGTACATTGCACGTACTCAAGCAGCTCTTGCTCCTCAACGTGAAAGAGATCTAGCGAATATTCGTAACAATCTATTCCAACGTGGTAGAACAGGTTTAGCTACTGGTGGAACTACTGCAGGTAATATGGCTGCAAGTAATCCTGAGTTACAAGCATATTATAATTCTCTTGCTCAACAAGATTTAAATATTGCTCAGACAGCACAACAACAAGGACAAGCACAGACACAGTTTGGCGCAGGCTTATTCGGTACAGGTGCTAATATTCTTGGTCTTACTCCTTCACTTGCTACTCAGTATCTTGCTCCTACTCAGTCTTATGTGGGTACTGCATCAACTCTAGAGCAATTAGGATTAAGCCCTCTAGATCTAGGTGCTCAGTTAGGTGGAAGACAAGCTCAGTCAGGTGCTGTACAAGCTCAGTCTTTATTACAAGGCGGATTACAAGCGTCTCAGCAACAGCAAGCAGGTGCGTTAGCTGCAGCAGGTGCTCGTTATAATGCTCTATCAGGTGCTATGGGATCACTAGGTAAGATGACATCTGGTTCTACAGGCTCATCAGTAATGCCTCAGATTACAGGTTTATTTGGTGTTCCTAAAGAAGCTTATAACTACGGATACAGTCCTTTCGCATCTAACTTTGAAGGCTTTGATGTGAACAGCACAACTACACCTGGTCTATGGCAAGACCTCTCTTACGATTAAGGAGTAAAGAATGGCTCAACCAATGGGATTATTCGGTGCATACGATCCTGCACTAATTCAACAACAAAGAGAAGACCAACTAACTAAAGAAGCTTATATGGCTTCACAAGGTGGTGGTGCTTATGCTCCTATTCTTAATGCTTCTTATCGTCTAGGTAACGTAGCAGGCGGTGCTATCGGTCGTTTATTCGGTATGGAAGATCCAGTACTTAAGAAGGCTGCTCTTGCTGACGAAGCAACTAAAGCTGTACAAGGATTAGATATTAACTTCAACGATCCTAAGCAGTTATATCCTGCAATGATTAAAGAGTTACAGAAGCGTGGCTTAACAGACATGGCTATGCCTCTTGTAAAACAATATCAAGATGCGTTATCTGCAGAATCTCGTATGGATTATGAGAAAGCATTAGCGGATAAAGCTAAAGAAGGATATGAATACAAGCAAGACATGTTAGGTAACATCACTGTATTGAAGAATGGTCAACTAGTTAGACAGATTCCTTCACAGTTGATGGGTACTCCACAAGGTACTAATATTATTAATGGTTTACCAGGGACTACTAAGTCTTCTCCAACGCCTTCAGCAAACACACCTTACATGTTTGATGACAAAGGTAAGATCGTTCCTAACCCAAACTATAAAAAACCTGAATAATGGCTAACTACATTGAGGTAGAAGTTCCAGTCCTCGGTAGAATATCTGTACCTGAAGGAACTGATGCTACAACTTTACTAAAGGCTGTAGGTGAACACTTAGGTGTTGACATTACTAAGCAGATCTCTACAGGTCAAGCTTTAACACGTGGCTTAGAAAGAGCTACTACAGGTACTACTCGCGGTGTCGGTCAAGTAATGACTACTGTATCAGGACAGGAAAGAACTGCTCCTGGTGAAGATGCTGTCTATGATCCAATGGGTATGATTGTATCCGGAGGAACTGCTCCGTCTGTACAAGAACAAGCTACAGGTGAGACTACAAAGCAAGCTGACTTACGTAAAGAGTTTGAATACGAATTAGCTAAACTACAAGGCAACAAAGCAGCAGCTTATACAGGCTATGTATTAGGTACTATTGCTGATCCTGCTAACTTAATCGGTGGATTAGGTTCTTCTACTGTACGTTCTATCGTTACAGAAGGCGTTATTGCCGGTGGTGTACAAGGCTTCTTCGATCCGTTATACGGGACAGAAGATACTATGAAGGATCGTGCTATCGGTGCTGCAGCAGGTGCTACCGGTGGTGGTATATTAGGTCTTGGTTTAGGCAAAGCTCTTAAGAAGCTAGGTTGGTTAAAAGAAGAAACTCCAACAGTTAGCGGTAAAGCAGGTGATGAAGTTACTGGAGTAACTGATAACGTTGCTAAGGAGATGGATTCTAAACTAGCAGAACCTGCTCCTACTCCTAAAGGAGAGACTCCTACACAAGCTGCTGATGAAGTTGTACCTACTCCTTCAGTTACTCAAGAAGCAACTCCAAATGTACCTACCTTCTTAGATGGCTATGATGCTACTCTACCGCAAGGTTTAAACAAAGCAGCTCCTAGATATGGTCGTAATGTAGTAGGCTTTGAATCTGATTTAGACAGAGCACTATACATCATTGCTGATGGTTTCAAGCGTTCTGCTGCTGATCAGAAGTATCTAGACTGGGTTAAGACAACTACAGGAATTTCTGATGAGAATGTACTACGTAAGCTAGGTTCTCAAGTAAGAGATGTAGTTAAGAACACCCCTGATGTAGGAACTATTCCACGTACTAATTTAGCACTACCTAATGTACCAGTTGCTAAGGTAGAGATTGCTATGCCTACGTCTCCTTTTGCAGGAACTGTAGCAAAGATTGGTAATGGATTAAATCCTGAATCAAATGCATGGGTAGGGCTTGACAACGTAAGCAAAAACCTGTATAATATAGGTAGAAGATTTCTAGACTATGACGCTACAGGTGTTAAGCCAAGACTTCTTCCAATAGAACAGAAGCAAGCTTATGATGTTATGAAGGCTATTGATCCTAATCTTAAAGCGAATGAGATGCCTGATGTATTCAGAAGCTATGCTAAAGTATTAGATAACCTATCCGAGATTAGAGGCAAAGACTTTAAAGCACCTTCTATGGAAGAACTTATGAAGAATAAGATTAGCCATGAAGACTTTACTGACTTGTTCAATCGAGGTGTCTTTGATGGATGTGCTCTATGAAGAAGTGTAATCTAGCGTATTACAAGTATTTCCTTCCTAAGTCAAAGGATGTTCCTCCTACTTCACGTCAGTTAGATATGATGAAGGATATGACTAAGGAGAGAAAGTCTAAGTATATGGCTTTCAGATCTTGGTTGGATTCAGAAGATAAAGCAAGCTTAAGTAAACTAGCTGCTATTAAGAAAGAAAAGTTTGCTGCTCAGTCTCAATTAAACTGGTCTCAGAAAAAGATTGATGAGTTTACTGAGGATAATGCGGATGCTCTAGCACAAGCTATTAAGAGTGTTAACGGTGACATGGCAGATCCTGGTATGTTGTTGCTACAGAACCGTGTTCGCGGTGACGTATTCAACGCTGCTGAGAAAGAGTTAGTTACTCGTACATTCTTAAACAGATTAAATAATCTAGATCTATTAACAAAACAAATTGATAGAGCAGTTGAGACAGGTAACGAAGCTGCTCTTGAATCTTTAGCGATTGAAATGAATAAGACAGCAGGAGCATTTGCTGCTTACTTTGGTGATATCAACGCAACTTCTGCAGCATTTAGGCAGATTGCTAGGATGAATAACTCCATCAAGCAAGGTCGTAGACTAGAGAAACTATTTGAAAACGGAGGTTGCTGATGGCTTTTGTTGGTGATTGTCTTAAGCGTATTGCTGATGGTATCAAGCAAGTAAACAACTCACAATACTTTGATGAGGCTGCTGCTGCTCAGGCTAAAGCAAAAGCTATTTATAAAGTAACTAAAGAACCTACGTTCTTACAGAAGTTTGATTCTTACATTCGTAACTCATACTTATCTGCTACAACTACTCCTATTATCAACGTATTAGGTAACATCACTAAGGTTATTACAGAACCTCTAGTAACTTTTGGTACATCACTAACAAGTAAAGATGTTAAGATGGTAGATGCTTTACATGAGATGCAAGGTATGGCGATGGGTTTCATGAAGGCTGCTCCAAGATTCTGGGATAACTTAACAGATACACTTAAGCAAGGTGGTTTAGGTGCTGTCGATGTGTCTGAATCTAAGATCTCAGGTATGACATCAGGTAAGCTTAGTGATATTCGTTTACTTAATCAGATCGGCACATT
>JACCED010535802.1_pt1 | contig 10906 bp, 8 predicted proteins | sample 7455021 | NCBI WGS metagenome assembly JACCED01 (sample SAMN15323456, study PRJNA562643) | freshwater metagenome | isolation source: river surface water | place: USA:Blue River Watershed | collected 2017-08-19 | reverse complement strand
CGCGGATGCCGTTGACCAACACGGTCAGGCCACCCTTGACTTTGCCGCTGGTCACGCCAGTGACGAACTCGCCGGATTCGAGGGCTTTTTCCAAAGACATCCAAGAAGCCAAACGCTTGGCGGTGTCACGCGACAAGATGGTGTCGCCGTAACCGTTTTCGATAGAGCCGATGGCCACGGAGACAAAGTCGCCGACCTGGACTTCGACTTCACCCTGGTCGTTTTTGAACTCTTCGAGGGGCACGTAGGACTCGGACTTGAGACCGGCGTTGACGACCACGAAGTTGTGTTCGATGCGCACCACTTCAGCGGTGATGACTTCACCAGGGCGCATTTCGGTACGTTGCAGGGATTCCTCAAAGAGGGCGGCAAAAGATTCAGACATGTAATTTCCTCATCCACAAAACAGGACTGACGAACGCGGAATGCGTCGTTTCCAGGAGCTGACTGTGGCGGTTTTTGTTGCGGCATGAACCGCGGTGAGTTGAACAAAACCTCCAGGCCAGTGTGCGAGCAGCACGAAGAGAGCCGGGAGGCGCTTTTAAACAGCCCGCACATGGCAGACTGGGTGGCATGTTGGCGGTGTTTCAACCGAAAACTTGCCGGCTTTGCCACCAGTCCAAGACTTGTTCCACCGAGGCTTCGATGGTCAAAGACGAGTTGTCCAGGGGCAAGGCATCTTGTGCCGGCTGGAGGGGCGCCACGCTGCGGGACATGTCCCGGGCATCGCGCGCTTCCAAATCAGCGCGAAGACTGTCGATATTAGCCGAAAAACCCTTAGAAATCAACTGCTTATGGCGTCTTTCAGCCCGTTTTGCAGCCGAAGCCGTCAAAAACACCTTCAAGGGGGCGGCAGGGAAGATCACCGTGCCCATGTCTCGGCCATCGGCCAACAAGCCGGGAAGGCGGCGAAAACCGAGTTGCAAATCCACCAGGGCCTCGCGCACGGCCGGCAGCACCGAGACCTTGGAGGCGTTCATGCCGCCTTGCTCGCTGCGGATCGCGTCGGTCACGTCGATGTGGTTCAGCAGCACTTGCTCACCTTCAAAACGCACGGGCAAATTGCGCGCCAATTGGGCAATGGCGGGTTCATCGCGCGCTTCGAGGCTCATCCCGGCTTGCAAGGCTGCGTATGCCGTCACCCGGTACAAGGCGCCGGAGTCGAGGTAGTGGTAGCCCAATTGCGCGGCCACGCGGCTGGCCAAGGTGCCTTTGCCGGAGGCCGTCGGGCCGTCCACACAAATGACCGGAATTTTTGCCGGATCGGCGTGGGCCACCGAAAACAAAACCTCGAAATAGTCGGGAAAGGTTTTCGCCACGCACTTGGGGTCTTCGATGCGCACCGGCACTTGGGCCGAATTGAAGGCCGCCAAAGAAAAGCACATGGCCACGCGGTGGTCGTCGTAGGTGTGAATGCCGGTGGCTTGCCACTGGCCTTGAGCGGCTGCGAGGTTCAGCTGACCCAAAGGCAGCGGGTGCACGCGCAGCCAGTCGGGGCCTTCTTCGACCGTGGCGCCGAGTTTGCGGCACTCGGCCGCCATGGCCACAATGCGGTCGGTTTCTTTGACGCGCCAGCTGGCGATGTTGCGCAGCACCGTGGGGCCATCGGCATACAAGGCCATCACCGCCAAGGTCATGGCGGCATCGGGGATGTGGTTGCAATCGAGCTCAATGGCTTTGAGGGGCCAAGCGCCTCGGCGAATCTCCAGCCAATTGGGGCCACTGGTGACTTTCGCACCCATTTTTTCGGCGGCTTCAACAAAGCGAATATCGCCTTGAATCGAGGCGGCACCCACGCCATTGACCCGAATGCCCTGGCCTTCGGCAATGGCGCCCAAGGCGATGAAATAGCTGGCCGAAGACGCATCGGCCTCGACATGGATGGTGCCGGGCGATTGGTAGCGGCTGCCCGCCGGAATCACAAACCGCTGCCACCCCTGGCGCTCGACCGCAATGCCGTAGCGCGCCAGCAAGTTGAGGGTGATCTCGATGTAGGGCTTGCTGATGAGTTCGCCCACCACTTCGATGGTGATGCTGCGTGCTTGCGCCGCCAAGGGCAGGGCCATCAGCAGGGCGGTCAAAAATTGGCTCGACACATCGCCACGCACCTGAATCGGCGCATCGAGTTGCAACTGCGGTTGGCCGATGTGCAAGGGCGGATAGCCCTCTTGCCCCAAATAGTCGATGTTGCAGCCCAACAAACGCAGCGCATCGACCAAATCGCCAATCGGGCGCTCGTGCATGCGCGGCACGCCTTTGAGGGTGAAATCACCGCCCAAAACCGCCAAGGCCGCCGTCAGGGGGCGCATGGCCGTGCCGGCATTGCCCATGAAAAACTCAATCGGAAAGGGGTGCGCCAGTTGCCCGCCCAAGCCCGTGATGGTCACCGTGGTGCCATTGATGTCTAAGCCACAACCGAGTTGGCGCAAGGCATTGAGCATGACGCGGGTGTCGTCCGAGTCGAGCAAATCGTGCACGACCGTGGTGCCTTGGCACAGCGCAGACAACAACAACACGCGGTTAGAAATGCTCTTTGAGCCGGGCAGGGTGACCGAGCCCGTGGCCCCCTTTAGCGGGGGAAGATCAAGAAAGGCGGTAGCAAACATGGTTAAGTATCCGAGGCGATTTGGCCCGCATCGCCGGCTTGCAGCGACCAGCCCGAGCGCACCTCGCTGGCCTGTTGAATGAGTTGTTGCAGAGCGGATGTGTCGCCTTGTTTCAAGGCGTTTTCAAACTGCGCGAGTGCGGTGCGAAAGTGGCCGATTTGCTTCAACACTTCGGTTTGGTTGGCACTCAAAATGTCGCGCCACACGGCAGGGTCGCTGGCGGCAATGCGTGAAAAATCTCTGAACCCCGGGCCTGCCATTTCTAAAAGAGCGTTGCTTTGGGGTTGCGCCACGAGTGCGTTGACGGCCGCAAATGCCAACAAATGGGGCAGATGGCTGACGGCAGCAAACGTGCTGTCGTGGGCTTCGGGCGTCATGGTGCTAACGTGGCTGCCAATGGCTGCCCACACGTCGTGAGCGGCGCGCAACCGTTGCATATTGGTTTGCGGCAAGGGGGTCAACACCGTGCGACGGTCTTGGTACAAGGTGCTTTCGGCGTGCTCAATGCCCGCGACTTCTTTGCCCGCAATCGGATGGGCAGGCACAAAGCAAGAGATGCGCTCACCCAGTGTGGCCTGCGCGGCAGCCACCACATCGCACTTGGTGGAGCCCACATCCATCAGCAAGGCATGGGGTTGCATGGCTTCGCGCAGGGCCGCAAAGCTGCTGTGCATTGCACCCACTGGCACGGCCAGCAAAATCAAATCGGCATGGGCCACAGCCTCGGCAACGCTGTTGCAAGCTTGGTCGATCACGTTCAACGCCAAGGCGCGCTGACGGGTTTTTTCAGAGGCACTGAAACCCGCGATATGGCCCACGAGTTGGGCTTTGCGCAAGGCCAGGGCAAACGAACCCCCCATCAAGCCGCAGCCAATCAGGGCCAGGCGCTGGAAGCGTGGCGCGGAGGGGCGCTCTGACATCATTCAGAAACGGGGTAAGAACCCAGTACCTTGTAAAACGCACACAGGCCCTGCAAGTCTTTCAGGGCAGCCGCCACGTGCGGCTCGCTGATGTGCCCCTGCAGGTCGATGTAAAAGTAATATTCCCACTGGCCCGATTTGGCGGGACGCGATTCAAAGCGGGTCATCGATACGCCATTGTTTTTCAGGGGCACCAACAAATCGTGCACGGCGCCCGGGCGGTTGGGCACCGACACCACCAAGCTGGTGCAGTCTTTGCCCGAAGCCGGGGGCGTGGCCAAAGTTTGTGGCAAAGCGATCACGGCAAAGCGGGTGCGGTTAAAGGCCTCATCTTGGATGGCGTGGTGCACGATGTGGAGGCCAAACTGGCTGGCGGCGCGCTCGCTGGCCAAGGCCGCCCAAGCGGGGTTGGAGGCTGCTAGCCGAGCGCCTTCGGCGTTGCTGGACACCGCGCGGCGCTCCACATGCGGCAGGTGCTTGGACAACCAACCTTGGCATTGGGCCAAAGCTTGGGGGTGGGCCATGACCACTTCAATGCCCGAGTCTGAGTTGAGTTGGCGCAACAAATTGAAGCGCACTTGCAAACTGACTTCACCCACCACATGCACGGGCGAGCGCAAGAACAAATCCAACGAGCGGGCGACCACGCCTTCGGTCGAGTTTTCCATGCCCACCACGCCATATTGGGCCGAGCCGGCGGCAGTGGCGTGAAAAACTTCGTCAAAGTTGGTGCAATAAATCAGGTTGGCTGCGCTGCCAAAAAACTCGATGGCCGCTTGCTCGCAAAAAGTGCCTTGCGGGCCCAACACCGCCACGCGTTGCGGGGCCTCGAGCGCCAAACACGCCGACATGATTTCTCGCCAAATGGAGGCCACATGCTCGTTTTTCAGCGGGCCAGTGTTGGCGTTTGTGATTTTGTCGATGACTTGCGCCACGCGGTCAGGGCGGAAAAAAGGCGAGCCCTCGGCGCGTTTGATCTCTCCCACTTGCTCGGCCACATGGGCACGCTGGTTCAGCAGGCTCAGCAGTTGTTTGTCCAAGGCATCAATTTGCACGCGCAATGCGCCCAGGGCATCAGACTGAATGGGTTGTTGGCTCATGGGCAAATCCTTTTTGGCTGCCTGGTCAGGCCTGTGTTTTTTCAAATTCACGCAGGTAGGCCACCAGGGCCTGCACGCCTTCAAGAGGCATGGCGTTGTAAAGGCTGGCGCGCATGCCCCCCACCGACTTGTGGCCCTTGAGTTGCAGCAGATTGGCGGCTTTGGCACCCGCCAAAAAGGCTTCGTTGCGCGACTCATCACGCAAGAAAAAGGGGATGTTCATGCGCGAACGGCAGTTTTTGGCCACCTTGTTGACGTAGAAACTGGAGCTGTCCAAAAAGTCGTACAGCAATTGCGCTTTGGCGATGTTGCGCGCTTCCATGGCGGCAATACCGCCTTGCTGTTTGAGCCACTGAAAGACCAAGCCCGCGATGTAAATGCTGTAGGTGGGCGGGGTGTTGTACATCGACTGGTTGTTGGCCACCAATTGGTAATTGAAGGCACTGGGGCAATGCGCCAAGGCATGGCCAATCAGGTCTTCGCGCACGATCACCAAAGTCAGCCCAGCGGGTCCCAGGTTTTTTTGTGCGCCCCCAAACGCCAAACCCACGCGCGACCAGTCCACCGCGCGTGAAGCCACATGCGAGGAAAAGTCGACCACCAAGGGCGCATCAGAGCCCAAGGCTTTCAGGTCGGGTAACTCATGAAACTCTACGCCGTGAATGGTTTCATTGCCGCAAATGTGCACGTATTGGGTGTGGCGGCCAATCTGCCAAGTGGCCGGCGCTGGCAAGTGGGTAAAGCCTTCACTTTGCGCCGATGCGGCCACATGCGCTTGTCCGTACTTTTCGGCTTCTTTCAAAGACTTTTGGCTCCAGCTGCCGGTGAGCACAAAATCCATCGCACCACCGCGCGACAGGTTCAAGGGCACGATGGCGTTTTCAGCCAAACCACCCCCTTGCATGAACAAGATTTTGAAGTGGGCGGGTACCGCCAACAACTCGCGCAAATCGGCTTCGGCTTGCTCGTAAATGCTGATGAACTCTTTGCCGCGGTGGCTCATCTCCATCACGCTCATGCCCGAGCCGTGCCAGTCCAGCATCTCTGCCGCCGCCTGTTGCAAAACAGGCTCTGGCATGACGGCAGGGCCTGCCGAGAAATTGAAGGCGCGCCCCATTGTTTATTCCGAATCTGCGGCGTCGTTGGTGTTGCCCTCGGCGCTGTCGCCTTCGGCAGAGTTGGCATCGTTTTCGACAATGCGTTGCAGGCCCGACAACTTGGCGCCTTCGTCCAAACCGATCAGGGTCACGCCTTGTGTGGCCCGGCCCAACTCACGGATTTCGGCGACGCGGGTGCGCACCAAAACGCCGGTGTCGGTGATCAACATGATCTCATCATCGGCATGGACCAAGGTGGCTGCCACCACTTTGCCGTTGCGCTCAGACTGTTGGATGGCGATCATGCCCTTGGTGCCACGGCCGTGTCGGGTGTATTCAACAATCGAGGTGCGTTTGCCGTAGCCGTTTTCGGTGGCGGTCAACACGCTTTGCGTTTCATCGCCGGCCACCAACATGGCGATCACGCTCTGGTTGTCTTCGATCATCATGCCGCGCACGCCACGGGCACTGCGGCCCAGGGGGCGCACGTCGTTTTCGTCAAAGCGCACGGCTTTGCCGCCATCGCTGAACAGCATCACGTCGTGCTTGCCGTCGGTCAGTGCCGCGCCAATCAAAAAGTCGCCTTCGTCCAAGTTGACGGCGATGATGCCGCCCTTGCGTGGGTTGCTGAATTCATCCAGCGATGTTTTCTTGACCGTGCCCATGGAGGTGCCCATGAACACATAGTGATCGGCCGGGAAGTTGCGCATTTCTCCGGTCAGGGCCAACACCACGTTGATTTTTTCGCCCTCTTGCAGGGGGAACATATTGACGATCGGGCGCCCGCGCGAACCGCGTGAGCCGGCCGGAACTTCCCACACCTTGAGCCAGTAGAGGCGACCTCGGTTCGAGAAGCACAGCAAATAGTCGTGTGTGTTGGCAATGAAGAGTTGGTCAATCCAGTCGTCGTCTTTGGTGACGGCCGCCTGTTTGCCGCGGCCACCGCGTTTTTGCGAGCGATATTCCGACAAGGGTTGGCTCTTGATGTAGCCGCTGTGCGACAAGGTGACCACCATGTCGGTGGGCGTGATCAGGTCTTCGGTGGAGAGGTCTTGCGCGCTGTGTTCGATTTCGCTGCGGCGCGCGCCGATTTTGGTTTGGCCAAACTCTTGACGCACGGTGCCCAGCTCATCACCAATGATGGTGGAGACGCGCTCGGGTTTGGCCAAAATGTCCAGCAAGTCTTCGATCTCGGACATGACCTCTTTGTATTCGGCCACGATTTTGTCCTGCTCCAAGCCGGTCAGGCGTTGCAGGCGCATTTGCAAAATTTCTTGGGCTTGGGTGTCCGACAAGCGGTACAAGCCGTCTTGGCCCAAGCCAAATTCGCGCTCCAGCCCTTCTGGGCGGTAGTCATCGGCGTTCACCACCGAGCCATCGTCGCGGGCCCGCGTCAACATGGTGCGCACCATCTCGCTGTCCCAAGCGCGGGTCATCAATTCGGTCTTGGCTACGGGCGGGGTGGGCGCGCCGCGAATGATGGCGATGAAATCGTCGATGTTGGCCAAAGCCACCGCCAAACCTTCCAACACATGGCCACGGTCGCGGGCTTTGCGCAGCTCAAACACAGTGCGGCGCGTCACCACTTCACGGCGGTGCTGCAAGAAGACCTGGATCAGGTCTTTCAGATTGCACAGCTTGGGTTGGCCATCAATCAGGGCCACCATGTTCATGCCGAACGTGTCTTGCAGCTGGGTTTGCTTGTAAAGGTTGTTCAGCACCACCTCAGGCACGGCGCCGCGCTTGAGTTCAATCACCAAACGCATGCCCGACTTGTCGGACTCGTCCTGGATGTGGCTGATGTCCTCGATTTTCTTTTCGTGCACCAACTCGGCCATGCGCTCTTGCAAGGTCTTTTTGTTGACTTGGTAAGGCAACTCATCGACTACGATGCATTGGCGTTGGCCCTTGTCGATGTCTTCAAAGTGGCACTTGGCGCGCATGATCACGCGGCCGCGGCCAGTGCGATAGCCGTCCTTCACACCCGACATGCCGTAAATGATGGCGCCCGTTGGAAAGTCGGGCGCGGGCACGATTTCCATCAGCTCATCAATCGAGGCTTCGGGGTTGCGCAGCAGATGCAAGCAAGCGTCCACCACTTCATTCAAGTTGTGGGGCGGGATGTTGGTGGCCATGCCCACGGCAATACCGCCCGAGCCGTTGATCAGCAAGTTGGGCAAGCGAGAGGGCAACACCAAGGGTTCTTTTTCAGAACCATCGTAGTTGGGGCCAAAGTCCACGGTTTCTTTGTCGATGTCCGCCAACATTTCGTGGGCAATTTTGGCCAGTCGAATCTCGGTGTACCGCATGGCGGCCGCGTTGTCGCCGTCCACAGAGCCAAAGTTGCCTTGGCCATCCACCAACATGTGGCGCATGGAAAAGTCTTGCGCCATGCGCACGATGGTGTCGTAGACCGACTGGTCACCGTGCGGGTGGTATTTACCAATGACGTCACCCACGATACGGGCCGACTTTTTGTAAGGTCGGTTCCAGTCGTTGTTCAACTCGTGCATGGCAAACAGGGCACGCCGGTGAACGGGCTTCAGGCCGTCACGCGCATCGGGCAATGCACGACCGACAATCACGCTCATGGCGTAATCAAGGTAGCTGCGCCGCATTTCCTCTTCTAGACTGATGGGCAGTGTTTCTTTGGCGAACTGGGTCATAGAGATGGGAATGTTTTTGACGCGATTTGAAAGCTCGATTTTAGGTGCAAGCGGATGTTGCAGATGTGCAACATATCGTATTCATTATGGGCAAATGCGCATGCTGACCAAATCCATATTTCAATAAGTTGTTTTGTCTATGGCACAATATTTACCAACGGGTCAGGTGACGGTCATCTGATACGTATTTTTTTCGCAGCGGTGCTGCGGCTTTATCCCTCAAGAGGAAAACCCATGAACAAATTCAACAAAGTGGCAATGTTGTTGGCCTCCGCAGCTCTCGCAACAGCCGCTGGTGCTCAAACGATCGACAACTGGCGCAACGGTTCCGGCGACCTCGTCTGGAAAAACGCCAACCAAGAACTGTGCTGGCGCAATGCCAACTGGACACCCGCCACTGCAGCCGCTGGCTGCGACGGCGCAATCGTGGCTCCTAAAGCAGCTCCTGCACCCGCTCCAGCTCCAGCTCCAGCCGCTGCACCAGCACCAGCACCCCGTGCTGCAGCCCCAGCCGCTCCTGCTCCAGCACCTGCTGCAGCCACTAAAGTCACTTACGCTGCTGACGCATTCTTCGACTTCAACAAGTCGGTCTTGAAAGCCGAAGGCAAAGCCAAGTTGGACGATTTGGTGGGCAAAGTCAAAGGCATCAGCCTGGAAGTGATCATCGCTGTGGGTCACACCGACGCTGTGGGCTCTGACGCTTACAACCAAAAACTGTCGGTCAAGCGTTCTGACGCTGTGAAGGCTTACTTGGTGTCCAAAGGCATCGAGAAAAACCGCGTTTACACCGAAGGCAAAGGCGAGAAGCAGCCCGTGGCTGACAACAACACCGCCGCTGGCCGCGCCAAAAACCGCCGCGTCGAAATCGAAGTGGTCGGCACACGCGCCAACTGATCTTTTTTAGATCAAGCCAAAAGCCCCAGCGATGGGGCTTTTTTTTTGCCTGTCAATTTCTTCCGGGCTGCGGTTGACCGACAATCCACGCCATGAACGCTTCAAACTCCAACGTCGACCCGGCCGAATTGGCCAAGTTTTCTGATCTGGCCCACCGCTGGTGGGACCCTGAGAGTGAATTTCGGCCCTTGCACCAAATCAACCCGCTGCGGCTTGAGTGGATTCATGGCTTGGTTTCTTTGACCGACAAAAACGTGGTCGATGTGGGCTGTGGCGGCGGCATATTGGCCGACGCAATGGCACGCAAAGGCGCTCAGGTCTTGGGCATCGACTTGGCTACCAAGTCACTCAAAGTGGCCCAGTTGCATGCCCTCGAAGCGGGCACCACCGGGGTGCAGTACCGCGAGGTCAGCGCCGAAGCCTTGGCTCAGGAAAAGCCGCAACAGTTTGACGTGGTAACCTGCATGGAAATGTTGGAGCACGTGCCAGACCCTGCTTCGGTGGTGAAGGCCTGCGCAGATCTGGTGAAGCCCGGTGGTTGGGTCTTTTTCTCGACGCTGAACCGAAACCCCAAGTCGTTTTTGTTCGCCATCGTGGGGGCGGAATACATTTTGAAATTGCTGCCCAAAGGCACCCACGAATTCGCCCGCCTGATCAAGCCCAGCGAACTGCTGGCTTGGGCTCAAGCAGCCGGGCTGGATGCACAAGGCTTCAAGGGCATGGAATACAACCCCTTCACCAAACGCTATTGGCTCAGCCAAGACACCAGCGTGAACTATTTGTTGGCTTGCCGCAAAGGATAAGGCCCGATGTTTCAAAAAATAGAAGCCGTGTTGTTCGATTTGGACGGCACGCTGATCGACAGCGCACCTGACTTGGGCGCAGCGGCGGACAAAATGCGGGTGCAGCGTGGCTTGCCCTCTTTGCCGCTGGAGCACTACCGCCCGATGGCGGGGGCTGGCGCACGTGGCATGCTCGGCATCGCATTTGGCATCACGCCCGAGCATGCTGAGTTTGAGGTCATGAAAGAAGAATTTTTCGTCAACTACGAAAACTGCATGACCGAGCGGACCCACATTTTCGAAGGCGTGCACGACATGATCGCGGCTTTGGTGTCGCAGGGCATGCCTTGGGGCGTGGTGACCAACAAATCCAGCCGCTTCACCGATCCACTCACGGCGGCGATGCCTTTGTTTGCAACAGCTGGAGCCATTGTCAGTGGCAACACCACGCCGCACGCCAAGCCGCATCCCGAGCCTTTATATGAGGCCGCGCGCCGTTTGTCGGTGGACCCTTTGCGCTGTGTGTATGTGGGGGACGATGAGCGCGACATCGTGGCCGGCTTGGCGGCGGGCATGGGCACAGTGGCGGCCACATATGGTTATTTGGGTCAACAGACCGATGTCTCGCGCTGGAACGCGCATGTGCACATTGATTCCCCAATAAAGCTGTTGAATTTCCTGAACAAGCCCTAAAATAGGCAGCGAGGGGCTGCACTGGTTTCGACATGGGTTCGGACGCGTGGCAGGGCATGTCGAGGTTCTGATCCTCGTAAAACAGCAGAAAAAAAACTAACTGCAAACGACGAACGTTTCGCACTCGCCGCTTAATCCGGTGAGCCTT
>JACCED011233352.1_pt1 | contig 10914 bp, 12 predicted proteins | sample 7455021 | NCBI WGS metagenome assembly JACCED01 (sample SAMN15323456, study PRJNA562643) | freshwater metagenome | isolation source: river surface water | place: USA:Blue River Watershed | collected 2017-08-19 | reverse complement strand
GTCTGGCGATTGCCGCCGATATCGCACGCAGCCACGGCGGGGCCTTACGGCTGGGCCAAAGCGAAGCACTGGGCGGCCTGCGCGCTGAGTTGACGCTGGCGCGATAAGGCGATGGACGACGACGAGCGGCGCAAGCCGACGAAGAGGGGTGCTTAGATGGGACTGACAACCGGGCCGCCTGCGGCGCGGGCGTCTTCGGGGTCATGTGTGACCAAGATCACCGGCAAATTGCGGGTCTCGGCAAAGACCAGATCGCGAATTTGCGCCCGCAAGGTCTGGTCCAGCTTCGAAAACGGCTCGTCCAGCAAGAGAGCGAGCGGCTCGGCCAGAAGCGTGCGCGCCAGTGCCACACGGGCACGTTGTCCACCCGACAGGCTGGCCGGATCGCGCGGGCCAAAGCCGGAAAGGCCCATGCGGTCCAAGGCGGCTTCGACCCGCGCTTGCCGGTCTGCGCGGCTGCCGCCGGGGCGCAGGCCAAAGCCAAGGTTCTGCGCCACCGAAAGATGGGGAAACAGCACATCATCTTGAAACAAAATCCCAATCCGGCGCTGGGCGGTGGGCAGGGTGGTGATGTCTTGATCGTTCAGGAGAACCCGGCCTGACAGGGTAAAGGCCGCAGGCAGCGCTCCGATCAGCGCAGCCAGAAGTGTGGATTTGCCGCTGCCCGAGGGGCCCATGACCGTCAGAACCTGACCGGGGGGCACGTGGGCGCTCAGCCGCACCAGAGGGGTGCCAGCATGGTCGATCTGTAGGGCGTCCAAAGCCAGGCCCGTCGTCATCAAGCGGCACTCCGTTCGGCCAGCATTGCGCGGCGGTGGCGAAAGATCAGGCGTGGCAGGCCCAGTGCAAGGGCAAAGCCCAAGGCTGGCAGCGCCATTTGCATGAGCGCCGTGGCCCCGATCAGGCGGCGATCACCGCCCGAGGACAGCGCGACGGCCTCGGTCGTCAGGGTTTCGACCCGCCCCCCGCCCAGCATCAAGGTGGGCAGGTATTGGCCGACCGACACCGCCACTCCGACAGCCAGCGCGGTCAAAACGGGGGCCAGCAGCATGGGCAGGCGCAGCTGCCAGAAGATGCGGGCAGGCTTTGTGCCCATGGCGGCTGGGGTCAGGCCGATGCGCCCAGCCCAACCGCGAAAGGCCGGGGTCAGCTACAGCCAGACATAGGGCAGCACAAAGATCAGATGTGCGGCGGCCACTGTGGCCGCACTTCCCTTGGCGCCCAGATGCAGCGCCATGACCTGAAGCCCCGGCAGAAAGGCCACTTGCGGCATGATGAGAGGGAGATAGATCAGCCATACGGCACCAATCGGTCGGCCGTGGCGGGCCTCGGCCTCCAACGCCGCCAAGGCCAGCGCCAGCGCGCCAAGGCTGGCGGCAAGCGCAATCGCAAGCGTAGTCGCACTTTGCTGTGCAAGGTCGGGCGCGGCCTTTGCCCATGTTTTCAAGCTGAGGGTCTCGGGCAGGGCATCGGGAAACTGCCAGAGCCCAGCGAAAGACCACAAGGCCAGCCCCGTCATGCCTGCGAAAAGGCCGAGGGCGATCAGGCCTGCCATCAGCCCGGCCAACACGGCCATCGGCGCATCCAGCGCGCGGGCGCGCAGGCCCGCAGCGGCCAGCACCGGGATCAGGGGGGCAAGTACCCGCTCAACCCCAAGCCACAGCGCCAGCGTGGCCGCGACAAGGGCCAGTTGCACCAAGGCCCCTGCGGCGGCGGTGGACAGATGCTGCAAGCTGGGCGCACCCATCCAGTCGGTGATCTGCACCGCCAAACTGGGCGGCAGCGTTGGCCCAAGGATCATCGCCATATCGACATTGGTCATGCCATAGGCGAGCACGGCAAAGACCGGCAGCCGCAGGCCCTTGTAAAGCGCAGGCAGGGTTGACAGCACAAACCCCATAACCCGGCCATAGCCCAAACTGGCCGCGATCTGGCCGCGCCGGGCCATGTCGGTTTGCGGCAAGATTGCCAGCGCCATCAGCATCAGGAAGGGCACTTCCTTGGCGACCAGTCCCAGTGTCAACGCGATGCCCATGGGGTCGTTCAGGATCAAGAGATCAGGCGGGGTGTCCCAGCCGGTGGCCCAAGGCGAGATCAGCCGCACGATCCAGCCCGAGGGCACCACCAGAAAGGCCAGCCCCAGCGCGGCGGCGGCATGGGGCAGCGCCAACAGGGGCGACAGGACCCGACGAAAGGCCACAAAGCCCGGCCGATCATGCAGAGCGGCGATCATCAGGACCGTAATCGCCAGCGCCACCAGCGTCGAAATCAGACCCGTGCCGACCGACAAAGCTAGCGCGCGGGGCAGGCCGGGCCATTGGCCAAGCGTTGCAAACCCGTGGCCGGACACGGCTGGGGCCAACGTCCCGGCCAGCCCGGCTGCGATGGGCAGCGCCAGACCGGCCAGCATCAGGCCGGGCGCAAAGGCCAGCAACCCCACACCATGGGACCGGCCCGCAAATCTCACTGCGCGACGCCGTAGCGCTGCGCCCAATCCTCGGCGATCTTGACCATCCAGCTGGCATGTGGCTCGAGCAACGCCGGGCCCAGATCGGCGGGCGACAGCGTCGCCGGGCCAAGCGTGAGCGCATCAAAGCGCGCGCGATCCTCGGCGGTAAGGGCGTTGAGGTTCAGCACGGTCTGAAAGCCCAAGGTCGCGGGGTCTTGGGCGGCGGCCTGAATGGCCGGATCAAGGATCAGATTGGCGATCACCTGTGCGCCTGCCTGATGGGCGGCGTTGAAGGGAATGGCCACAAAGCTCGCATTGCCGATGGTGCCACCGTCCAGAACGAAGGTGCGGATGGTGTCAGGCAGGGTGCCCGCCGCGATCTCGGCGCTGGCCCGGCCAGGGTTGAAGGCAAACGAGATGCCGATCTCGCCATCCGCCAGCAGCTGGCCCAAGGCCGGTTCACTCTCGGGGAAGGCCTGTGCCTGCCGCCAGAGGCTGGGGTGGATGTCATCAAGGAAGGCCCAAAGCGGGGCCACGGTTGTCTCATAGGTGGCTGCGTCCAGCGGGGCCTGCAAAACCGCCGGATCGGCAAGCGTGCCGTAAAGCACCTGCTTGAGAAAGGTCACGCCCAGATAGTCGGGCGGTTGGGGATAGGTGAACCGGCCCGGGTTGGCCTTGATCCAGTCTTGTAACGCGGCAAGGGTTTTGGGCGGGGTGGGCAGCGTCGCGCTGTCATGTTCAAAGACCAGCTGCGCCATCGCCCAAGGGGATTCGTAACCTTCGGTCGGCAGGGTGAAATCTGTGACCGTGGCAGGCTTGCCCAGAGTGTCGACCAAAGACCAGTTCGGCAGCGCCTCGGCAAAGGGGCCGAACAACAGACCCTGCGCCTTCATGGCGGCAAAATTCTCACCGTTGATCCAGATCAGATCGACCGCCCCGCCGGTGGTCTGACCCGCATCGCGCTCCGCCAACACACGCGCCACCGCGTCGGCGGTGGAGGCGAGTTTGATATGTTCCAGCGTCACCCCATGGCGCACCTGCGCCTCGGCCCCGATGAAAGCGATGAACTCGTTGATCTTCGGATCGCCGCCCCAGGCGTGCCAATAGACCGTCTGGCCCTTTGCCTCGGCCAAAATGGTGTCCCAATCACCGGCAAAGGCGATGCGGGGGCCAACGGCCATCAGAGCCAATGTGGAAAGCGCGGTCTTGCCAAAGGAGCGGCGGTTCATGGTAACCCCTGTCAGAACTGTGATCGGCAAAGGGATAGGCGGCGCGCGCCGGTGCTGGCAAGCTGTCATACGCAAATGTGAGAGGTTCGTAATGTTTGATGCGAAAGTCAGGCCATGGATCGATGGCCCCTTGAACCGGGCAGGCCAGATGCTGGCCGAGCGCGGGATCTCGGCCCATGAGGTGACGCTGTTTGGCCTCTTCATGGGGTTGATCGCCGCAGCCTTGCTGGCGACGGGCCTGCCCGGCGTTCTGGCGCTGGTGCCGCTGATGATTGGGCGGCTGGCTGATGGGATTGATGGCGCCGTTGCACGCGCCACCGAGAAGACCGATTTCGGCGGTCTGTTGGATATCGTCTGCGATTTCGTGTTCTATGCCGCCATTCCCTTGGCCTTCGCGCTGCGCGACGACGGAAATGCGCTGGCCGCGGCCTTTCTCTTGGCGGCCTTCTACATCAACGGGGCTTCATTTCTGGGCTATGCGATCATGGCCGAAAAGCGCGGGATCGAGACGCGGGCGCAGGGGGAAAAGTCGCTGTACTATTCGGCGGGGTTGCTTGAGGGCACGGAAACCATTGGATTTTTCGTGATCCTGTGCCTCTGGCCCGATGCGTTTGTGCCCCTTGCGGTGATCTTCGGGGTCTTATGTCTTTTCACCACTGGGGCCCGGATTGCTTTGGCGCGGCGGGTGTTCAGCTAATGGGCGCCCCCCCGATGAACAGGGCCGCGAGCGGTGCAAAAAACCGCGTGCCCTTGCAGCCCCCGGCGCGCGACACTAAGACTCTGGCAAGCATCCGGCGATAAAGCTTCGAACACGAGACAGGCAGGTTTGACATGAGAGATCCGGTTTCCACCTTTTACAACTTCATCATCCCAACCGTTGAAGAGACCAGCGCGCGCGGATCGATCCGTTACGACATCTTCTCGCGCCTGCTGAAAGAGCGGATCATCTTCGTTTCGGGCCCTGTGCATGACGAGATGGCGACGGTGATCGTGGCGCAGCTTTTGTTCCTTGAGGCGGAAAATCCGTCCAAGGAAATCTCGATGTACATCAACTCGCCCGGCGGTGTGGTGACGAGCGGCATGTCGATCTATGACACGATGCAGTACATCAAGCCCAAGGTCTCGACCGTGTGTATTGGTCAGGCGGCGTCGATGGGCAGCCTTCTGTTGACCGCTGGCGAAAAGGGCATGCGCTTTAGCCTGCCGAACAGCCGCATCATGGTGCACCAGCCCTCAGGCGGTTATCAGGGGCAGGCGACCGACATCCTGATCCACGCGCGTGAGACGGAGCGGCTGAAAAAGCGGCTGAACGAAGTTTATGTCAAGCACACCGGCAACGATTATGAGGCTGTGGTGGCCGCTTTGGAGCGTGACAATTTCATGTCCGCCGAAGAGGCCAAGGATTGGGGCCTCATCGATGAAATCGTGGCCCCGCGCGACAAATCTGACGCCCCGGCGTAACTTAAGTGCTTTCCCCCCATGGCCCAGCCTTGGGGGGTTTTCTGGTTGTGAAGGTCTGGGGGTTATCCTAGACTTCCCGTGACAGCCCGGTGACGGGGATTGGCAGAGGATACCCATGGCAACGAACTCGGGCAGCGACAGCAAGAACACGCTTTATTGCTCCTTCTGCGGCAAAAGCCAGCATGAGGTCCGCAAGCTGATCGCAGGGCCGACCGTGTTCATCTGCGATGAATGTGTAGAGCTTTGCATGGACATCATCCGTGAGGAGACAAAGACCACGGGGCTGAAGGCCACCGATGGCGTGCCGACCCCGCGCGACATCTGCAAAGTGCTGGATGACTATGTGATCGGGCAGGAACACGCCAAGCGCGTGCTGTCGGTTGCGGTGCACAACCACTACAAGCGGCTGAACCATTCCTCCAAGACCGATATCGAACTGTCGAAGTCGAACATCCTCTTGATCGGCCCCACCGGCTGCGGCAAGACGCTTTTGGCCCAGACGCTGGCGCGGATCTTGGACGTGCCCTTTACCATGGCCGATGCAACCACCCTGACCGAAGCCGGTTACGTGGGTGAGGATGTAGAAAACATCATCCTCAAGCTGTTGCAGGCATCCGAATACAACGTCGAGCGCGCACAGCGCGGCATCGTCTATATCGACGAGGTCGACAAGATCACCCGTAAGTCGGACAATCCCAGCATCACGCGGGACGTGTCGGGCGAGGGCGTGCAGCAGGCGCTCTTGAAGATCATGGAAGGCACCGTCGCATCGGTGCCGCCGCAGGGCGGGCGCAAGCATCCGCAGCAGGAATTCCTGCAGGTGGATACGACCAACATCCTGTTCATCTGTGGCGGGGCCTTTGCCGGCCTTGAAAAGATCATCGCGCACCGCAACAAGGGTTCGGGCATCGGCTTTGGCGCCGATGTTAAAGACCCCGATGCGCGCGGCGTGGGCGAGCTTTTCAAAGAGCTGGAGCCGGAAGATCTGTTGAAGTTCGGCCTGATCCCCGAATTCGTCGGTCGTTTGCCCGTGATCGCCACCCTGACCGATCTGGATGAGGCGGCGCTGATCATCATCTTGACCGAGCCGAAGAATGCGCTCGTCAAGCAGTACCAGCGTTTGTTCGAGATTGAAGGCGTCAAGCTGACCTTCACCACCGATGCGCTGTCGGCCATCGCCAAGCGCGCGATCAAGCGCAAGACTGGCGCGCGCGGCCTGCGGTCGATCATGGAAGATATCCTTCTGGATACCATGTTCGAATTGCCGGGCTTGGAGGGCGTCGAAGAGGTGGTGGTCAACGAAGAGGCTGTGAACAATGGCGCAAAGCCCTTGATTGTGCACACCGAGGCCAAGGCCAAGGAACCCGCTGCGGCGGGCTGATCGGGACGGCAAGCGATCCCAAAAAGCGGGCCTTTGGCCCGCTTTTTTCATAGGTTTTCCAGCGACTCTTTGCCCTTCGCCGCCAACTCCTCTGGACCTTGGCCCGCCTTTCGGCCATATCAGGGCAAACGACCCCGGAGGCCATGATGAACTTCCTTCTTCGCCTGTTGACTTGGTGGAACGGCCAGACGCTGGGCACCCAGATCTTCACCGCCCGCAAGGGCGTGCGTGTGGGCGAGGATGATCAGGGCAATATCTTCTACCAAACCCGCGACGCGAAACGCCGCTGGGTTATCTACAACGGCGAGTCCGAGGCGTCGCGTGTGTCGCCCGATTGGCATGGCTGGCTGCATTTCACTTGGGATCAGCCGCCGACCATGGCTCCGCTTAAGCACAAATCATGGGAAAAGCCGCATCAGGAAAACCTGACCGGCACGGCGTCTGCCTATGCGCCGACCGGCTCGATCCGTGCCGGCGCGCCAACGGCGCGCGCCGATTACGAGGCGTGGCAGCCCGAATAATGGCTGAAAATCGCGCAGAGGTCTTGGCAGGCGCGGCGGTCTTGGCCGCAGCGATCGGGTTTTTGGCTTGGTCGGTTGGCGGTGGCACGCTGTCAGGCGGGCCAGACCGTTACAGCCTCACCGCCTCGTTCCGCTCGGCCGAGGGGATTCGCACCGGGTCAGATGTGCGGCTGGCCGGGGTTAAAGTGGGCACCATCACGGCGCTGACGCTGAACCCCGAAACCTATTACGCCGACGCCGTGATCGAGGTGGATGCGGCGGTGCAGCTGCCAACGGACTCTGCGATTTTGATTTCGTCCGAAGGGCTTTTGGGCGGCAACTTCGTGGAGCTTGTTCCGGGCGGCGCTGAAGAGTTGCTGGTTTCGGGCGATGAGATCGAAGACACCCAAGGGGCGGTCAGCCTGCTGACGCTCTTGATGAAATGGGTCGGCAGCAGTGGCGAGGATGACGCCGCCGGGGCTGCGCCATGAGATGGCTCGCCTTGGCGCTCCTCTGTTTGGCGGGGCCGCTGCAGGCCCAAGAGCTGGCGGAGGCGCCGGGTGCCAAGCTGCGTATTCTGGATAAGCTGACTGGCGAGGTGCAAGATGTCACCTTGGCGCGCGGTCAGGCGGTGGTCACCGGTCGGCTGACCGTGCAGCTCGACTCTTGCCGCTCGCCTGCCGACAACACCGTGGCCGAGGCTGACGCTCATCTGACCATTCTCGATGCGGCCTCAACCGCGCCGGTCTTTGCGGGCTGGATGCTGGCCACGGCGCCCGCGCTCTCAGCGCTTGACCATCCGCGCTATGACGTTTGGGTTTTGGGCTGTGATGTGCCCGAACTCGCACTGCCCGTGGTGGAGGATGCAGTTGTCGAGGACGGGGCTGATGCCGCAGCCGAAGCGACCACCGATCCCGCAACAACTGACAGCGACGGCTGATAGCCGGGCGGGTCAAACTGGGCGGTTTGCGACAGCGCAGCGCGCAGCATCCGGTGATACTCCCCGCGTGACACCTCGATGGCGCCGAGGCTGGCCAGATGTGCGGTCAGGAACTGGGTGTCAAACAGCTGAAATCCCCCCGCCCGCAGCCGATGGCACAAAAAGGCCAGCGCAATCTTTGACCCGTTCGTCACCCGCGAGAACATGGATTCGCCAAAGAACGCCGCCCCCAGCGTCACGCCATAGACGCCGCCGACCAGCTGACCCTCGACCCGGACTTCAAGGCTATGGGCTTGGCCCATCTGGTGAAGCTCGCCATACAGTCGGAATATCTCGTCATTGATCCAAGTTTCCGGCCGGTCAGCACAGGCGCGCACCACGCCGTCGAAATCAGTGTCAGCGGTGATGGCAAAGCCGCCACGCCGAATGGTGCGGGCCAAGCTGCGCGAGATGTGAAACTGCTCGAGCGGAAAGATCCCGCGTCGCCGCGGATCGACCCAATGGATTTCGGTGCTGTCACGGGTTGCGGCCATCGGAAAGATGCCTGCGGCATAGGCGGCCAACAGGCGCTTGGGGGTCAGCGCGCCCGTCATGTGCGCGTGTGCGTGACAGTCAAAGGGCGCCCGCAGGCGCCCTTGTTCAGCTGAACTTTGCTTCCAGCCATTTTTCCAACCAGTGAATGTTGTAGTCGCCGTTCTGGATCTCGGGCTCGGCCAAGAGCATGTGGAACAGCGGGATCGACGTATCCACCCCGTCGATGATCAACTCACCCAAGGCGCGCTTCAAGCGTGCCAGCGCCTCGGGACGGTCGCGGCCGTGGACGATCAGCTTGCCGATCAGGCTGTCGTAATAGGGCGGGATGCGGTAGCCATCATAAAGCGCGCTGTCGATCCGCACGCCAAGGCCGCCCGGCGCGTGATACTGCGTCACCTTGCCGGGGCAGGGCGAGAAGTTCGGGATCTTTTCAGCATTGATCCGCACTTCGATCGAATGGCCGTTGATTTCCAGATCCTCTTGGCCAAAGGACATCTCCATGCCCGAGGCCACGCGGATCTGCTCACGCACAAGGTCCACGCCGAAGATGCTTTCGGTGACCGGGTGTTCCACCTGCAGACGGGTGTTCATTTCGATGAAATAGAACTCGCCATCCTCATACAAGAACTCGATGGTGCCCGCGCCGATATAGTTGATCTTGGCGACGGCATCGGCGCAAACCTTGCCGATTGTCGCGCGCATCTCGGGGGTGATGCAGGGGCCAGGAGCCTCTTCGAACACTTTTTGGTGGCGGCGCTGAAGCGAGCAATCCCGCTCACCCAGATGGACCGCCTTGCCCTTGCCATCGCCAAAGACCTGAATCTCGATATGGCGAGGCTTTTGCAGATATTTCTCGATGTAGACTTCGTCATTGCCAAAGGCTGACTTGGCCTCAGCCCGGGCGGTGCGGAAGGCGATTTCCAGCTCTTCAGCGTTCTTGGCAACCTTCATCCCGCGCCCGCCGCCGCCGGCGGTGGCCTTGATGATGACCGGAAAGCCGATCCCTGCCGCCACGCCAATGGCGGTTTCGAAGTCTGGCACGCCCCCTTCGGACCCCGGCACAACCGGAATCCCCAGCGCCTTGGCGGTTTCCTTGGCGGTGATCTTGTCGCCCATGATGCGGATATGTTCCGCCGAGGGGCCGATAAAGGTGATGCCGTGATCTTCCAACGCTTGGGCAAAGCTCGCGTTCTCGCTCAGAAACCCATAGCCCGGATGCACCGCCTGCGCGCCCGTGATCTCACAGGCCGAGATGATGGCAGCCTTGGACAGGTAGCTCGCCGAAGAGGGCGCAGGCCCGATGCAGACCGATTCATCGGCCATCCGCACATGCATCGCATCGGTATCTGCCGTGGAATGCACGGCAACCGATTTGATCCCCATCTCGCGGCAGGCGCGGATCACGCGAAGGGCGATCTCGCCCCGGTTGGCGATCAGGATTTTATCGAACATGGGGCGTCACTCGATGATCATCAGGGGCGCGCCGTATTCCACCGGATGCCCGTCGGTGACCAGAATGCGCTTGACCGTCCCCGACTTGGTGGCCGGGATATGGTTCATGGTTTTCATCGCTTCGATGATAAGGACGGTCTGCCCTTCGGTCACGGCCGAACCGACGGTGACAAACGGGGCCGCGCCAGGTTCAGCGGCCATATAGCAGGTGCCGACCATCGGCGAAGTGATGGCGCCGGGGTGCTGGGCGGGGTCTTCATTTGCGACCACAGCGGCGGGAGCCGGGGCGGCTGCGACGGGGGCGGCGACATGCGCGGCCTGCATCACAGGGGCTGCCATCTGCACCACATTAGCCTGCTTGACCACGCGCACGTCCAGACTGTCGTCTTCGCCATACTCGCGCTTGACAGACAGTTCAGTCAGTTCGTTCTTGTTCAGCAGTTCTGCCAGTGCCGAGATAAAGGCAACATCGGCCTCGGTGGTGTTCTTGCTCATTCCGTCCTCATCTGACGTATCGGGCCAATTCGGCCGCACCTTGGATCACGCGTCTGTATAAAGCCTTGGGGCAGGGGAAGGAAGCCCTGAATAGGGCGTTTGGGGGTGCCCAGCAGGCGCTTTGCGGGGTTCACAAAAAATGCAACCCAACTGATTTTACCGTTTGATAAAAAAATGAACCTATGGCAGCCTGATCTTAGAAAAAGCAAAGCCAATGGGAGGTTCCACCTTGTCCAACAGCCCGCTGACCAACGGCATTGTCGCCGCGCGTCTGCCCCAAAGCGCCTATCAGTCCAACTTCGCGGATCACGAACCCGCGCTTGACCGGCACGAGGCCCGGGTGGCGGCAGATCGCTGCTATTTCTGCCACGATGCGCCCTGCATGACGGCCTGCCCGACGACCATCGACATTCCCCTGTTCATCCGCCAGATCGCCACCGGCACGCCCGAGGCGGCGGCCAAGACGATCTTTG
>JACCED010406849.1_pt1 | contig 10917 bp, 22 predicted proteins | sample 7455021 | NCBI WGS metagenome assembly JACCED01 (sample SAMN15323456, study PRJNA562643) | freshwater metagenome | isolation source: river surface water | place: USA:Blue River Watershed | collected 2017-08-19 | reverse complement strand
TCTTTTCTCAGATGTATTAGAACTATCAAGACCTCCATGCTCTAAGCAATAAGAGTTAAGTCGGCTCCTAGTATTCTTGCATCCTAAATGGGAGCACTTATTGGAATTCGGTATAGTCGGCACGATAAGGAACTAGGTCTGTTTCTCTGAACACGGGCTTCTCTGTTGCTTCGATTACCCACTCTAGATACTTAGATAATGCTTCTTTAGATTCGGCTACTAGTGATACCTTTGTATGACCAAAAGGTTCGCCATTCTTGTTATAAAAGACTTCTCTTACCTCGTAATAACTATTGGCCCCATCAGGAACCTCTAATACTCTGAGGCTCCAAGTGGTCATGACAAGAAAGTCAGTTTGTATATGGTGCTATTAATAAGGGTTGCAATATTGTCGATTTCGTTTTGAATGTTGGACTCTTGTGGCATTTCTTGTCGTTTTTCTGCAACATAATCCTTAAGACCTTCTAAATATGTAAGCGGGTCATTCGTTACATTAGCAAACATATTAGGGTAATTACTAATAATCATTCCATAGCATCCCTGAATGGTCTCTGCTACTGCATCAGTAAGGTCTACAATCTCGTCATAATATGTGCCTAATGCTACATGGGCGGCATAACTACGAGTTTGTAGGTGCATAAAATGCGTAATAGTCGCTGAATGTAGTAATGTTCCTACGAATTCACCACAACAATTTTCATCCATTTGTGCTTCCTCCTTATATCCACTTGCGTACGCACCTCTAGCGACTTGCAGTGCTTTGCTTTTAGTAGCAAAAGGGCCTTTACTTCCCCAATACCATCCTTTGTCAGTATGACGAATAGGCATTAACGCACTCCAATAAACTTATGGGTCTGAATACTAATGTTCCAGTTGTTTATTGTAGCCTGTTCTATACACAATTTGGTTGCTTTTTCGCTTTGACTTAATGGTTGTAACCAAATGTCTTTGCAAGTGGTTTTCTGTAATAATTCTTTAAGGTTTTCAACATCTTTTAGTTTGCCTACAGGAAACTTAATCTCATCGGCAATTTCAATACACGAATCTAATACTTTTAATCCACCCGCCATGTCGACTTTAGGACTTACAGTAATCCAAGTTCCTGCATGGACTTTAATCTCAAATGTTCCACTTGTTTCTAATTGAACCGAATATCCTGATGCTATAAGTTCGGTTGTTAATTCAGTTAAGTCATACATCGCAGGTTCGCCACCAGTGAGAACAATGTGATTAGCCCTATATTCTTTAAGCATTTCCATAATCTCAGGAATTGACATTTCGCTATAACAGTCTGTATCTTCAGTCTTATCGATCATTGATTTGATAGGGATAACTTTGCCTGTCATTTCCCAAGTATGCTTTGTATCGCACCAAGCACAACCTACAGGACATCCTTGTAACCTTATGAAAACGCTAGGAGTGCCTGTAAATTTGGCTTCACCTTGAACTGTTTCAAATACTTCATTTATGGGTAGTTTTGTAGGATTCATAATCTTTCTCGGCTTGATCTAAGTTTTCCCAAGGAAATACAATCCAATCATCATTATCAATATCGATTACTGATGTAATGGCTTTATCTGTGCAAGTATATCGTTTACATAATACATATGCAGGTAGTGGAAAGGACTTTACTAATCTAATATTTCTTAGGGTTTTCCCTGAATCTGCAATATCGTCCACGATGATAGACATACTATTAGGCACAGATACCAAAGGCTTATTAAATCGATGGCTGAGAGCGACCCCAAGAACCAATCCACCACGAGGAACAGCATACAAATCATTGCAAATCGGTTTAGGAAAACGAGTAAGAGCCTCATCAAACTCGTCCCAAGTAATAATCCTAATATTCATTTGTATACAGAGCAGAATTAGCACCATGTTCTTTTACTTCAACACTTAGCATGGTTACTCTTGACGATAAATGATTATTTTCGAGCCATTCTTGAGCAAGGTTGTAGGCTAATTCAGCAAACTTTTCGCAACCAACGCTATCAACCACTATTAAGTCTAATACTCCTAAGTCTTGCCCTCTTTCAAACCATTTAATGTGCGGATCATCTTCTGCGACTACAGTTTTATGGTCAAAATAGTCTTCAATTGTGTTTTTTAAGTCTTTAAGACCGCCAAAATCTACTACCCAATTTCGATGATCTAGTTCATTGGTAGCAAATTTAAAAGTAAACGATAAAGAATAGCCATGCAAATATTTACAATGGCTATCTGCTTTCCATTGGCGAAACGCACAAGATAAACCTACTTCGTGTCCATAAGTCTTTGTCGATATATATGTCATTTAATTAACCTAAAAAATTCAGACCGAGCATCACTATTTTCTTTAAAGAACCCTCTAACTACAGAAGTCTTCATAACGGTGTCGTGCTCCTTAACACCTCTCCATGTCATACAGTTGTGAGTTGCTTCAACAACTACTGCTAATCCCTTAGGTTCAATTAACTTTTCAATAATGTCTGCTAATTGAACGGTCGATTCTTCTTGAATTTGAGGTCTACCCATAACCCAATTTGTAAGACGCACAAACTTGCTAATACCAATGAGCCTATCGTTAGGAAGAACGCCAATCCAAGCACGACCTGTAATAGGCACCATATGATGTGAACAAGCAGAGCGAATAGTGATTGGACCAAGAGTATAAATTTCGTCAAGGTGTTTTGCATTTGGAAACTCCGTTACTTTAGGCATTCCTTCATATCTACCTTTAAACACTTCTTGCATAAACATTTTGGCTACTCGTTTAGCAGTTTCTTTTGTGTTATGGTCGTTTTCAGTATCAATAACCAACGCTTCTAATACTTCCTGCATACGATCTTCTACTTCACTTTGCAGTTCTTGTTTATCTCGTTCATCAATGTATTCTGAAATGTTGTCATTAGCAAAATAAGACCCGCCCATTGCTTTAATTCTTTGTTTAATTAGTTGTGAATGTTTCATTTGACCTCTTCTGTTAAAACAATATGAGCACCGCATTCGCCATCTTCGCTAACTTCAACGGAAAACGGTCTGTTGTAGTGATGAACTAGTTTGTAGGCTAGTTCTTCTGCAATCGCTTCGCATGACATAGGACCCATATCGCCACCATTAAAATGGGTCTTTGCATAGTCAATAAGGTCATGGAATTCAATATCTCTGTCATTATGCTCAACAGGACATTTAATCTTTACATGAAATAAATGCCTATGTTTATTGCGTAAGTATGATCGTTTACCTTCCGCACCTTCCCAATAATGGAAGCCTACGGCAGTATAAGTAACAAATATTTGACGAATCATTTAGACCTCCATTTTGTGGCTAGTTTCTAATACAGTTTCTACTTCATTAAGTGCTTGTCGCCAATTCAATAAATCGCCTTTACAAATAGATGCTGACACTTGAACTGTCTTTTTATAGCCCTTTTCAGGATCGTCTAAATCGTAACGAAATACCTTTTCATCAACACTATCCCAAGCCTTTAATGATGCTCTATTAGGCATTTGCATCCAACGGACTGTAGATAGCCAAGAACTTGAATCGCAAGAACTTAAAGGAAAAGCAATACAGTGCTCGTTAGGAGTAAGCCCCAAACAATGAATCCACAAATTAGGATATTTTCTTCGTCTTTCCCAAATAGTAGCCAAAAGTCGTTTGCGAGTTTCATTTTGTGCTTGAACAATATTGCCTAGACATATTCTGTCATAGCGTTCTGCTAAGTAATCAAAGTAATCCCATCCATCAACGAGAGGGTGATATACAGGTATAGGGTTAAACCCTAACTTATGCAATCGATCTCTAGTTTTAATTTTGTTTTCTCGCCCACCTTGATCGATTTCAATGTAACCCCAAGCCTTTTCGCCAATTTCCTTAACGATACGAGTGTATTTATCAAATAAGTCTTCAAACCCATCTAATTCAGTTGGAGCCATAGCAAGAACTTGGTCCATTGTCATATTGTTGTTTCTAGCGTGTTGGTTTGTCAGCCAAAACACACCTGAATCGATAAACACCTTTTTCCCCGATCTGACTGCTTCCTCGATAAATTCTTCGTCTTCTGCGTTTTTGATTTCGTTTACTGCACAAAGAATGTAATCGTAGAAGTTTAAAACTTCTTGTTTTTTGAAAGAGGAAGGAGAGGTCGCTAAAAAATAGACATTCTTTTCTTTGTAGTCCCATACTCCACCTGTCTTAATCATGCTTTCCTCACAGAACTAAATCCATGCACATCTTGGTACCTATCAATAATAAGTCCTGCAATATAAGTATCAGGCTGAACTATTACTAACCGATATTCTTCTGCTTTTTTAGCAAGTGCGGCATAAATTCCTGCAAATGGTAGAAACAAAGTTTTTTCGCCTTCAAGTTCTTTGACCCACTTATCCCATTCTTTAACGACTTCTGCACAAATAAGAATGTGCTTGTCGCCAAGAATCCATTTGTCGTTTTTGTTTACTTCAGTGCGTGGCTCATCAATAGAAACATCTAGTTTGTCTAAGATGCTTTCCTTCTTATCTTCAACAACATCATCATTAGTATTACAAAGTAAATCAAATTCTTCTGCACTAAAGCCTGTTAGTTCAAAATCAAACCCTTCTTCTTGCAAAGTGCCTAGTTCGAGTTTAAGTAACTCATTATCCCAACCTGCATTTGATGCAATTTTATTGTGAGCAATAATAAAAGCCTTTTTTTCTAACTCTGTCATACCTTCAGTAGAAATAGCAGGAACAGTTGTCATACCTAGTTTTCGTGCCGCCATTACTCGTCCATGACCACATAAAATCATATTGGCTTCATCTACAAGTATTGGATCTCTAAATCCAAACTCTTTAATGCTACCTGCAATTTGTGCTACTTGTGCTTCGTCATGCGTTCTTGAATTGTTTGCATAAGGAATTAAGGCATCAATGGCTATTTCTTTAATTTCCATTGTTTACCTCGGCAAGTTTGGTATCAGAGTATGTGTATTGCCAAACCTGCTTTCTTTCTTTGGGAGTGGTATTTTCTATCTTTGTTCTTGTTACATATCGTTGTCTTAAAAAGTAACAAAGAGCCATAGAGATTTCGCTTGACTTAAGGTCAGGAATGTTTTCTTTGATGTCTTTTAAGGTAAGTGGTTGAGGTTTAGATTGAAACAAAACCCTAATTTTTGCCACTGCGTTGGAACTTCTTTTTTCAGTCATAAAAAAACCCCCATGTAATATATGGGGGTAATAATACTACCAATGTATTACTTGTCAAGCAACTAATAATTCGACTGCTCGAGCCTTCATTCTGTCGCCTGTTCCAAACCAAGCAGAATCTAAACGAGCATCTTGATTACGGCTTGGATTGTAATGGTCTACATACTCGGTAACGGCATTCAACATACCCCACCTAGTATGACCTACCAACTCAAGACCTTTGGCTTCTTGGTCAAACAAAGCCATAATTTTCTTAAAGGCTCGATTGTTTTCAATATCGCCATCTTTAACTTGCGACATAGGTGCGACTAGTTTTGCAACGAATTGCTTCGCCAATGGAATGTTCATCTTTTGTTTTTGTAATACTTTAGCCATTTCCATAAATGAGCCAAAGGACTCTACTGCACTGCACAATTTAGCCTTAACGACTTCGTGATTAAAGTGCTGAATGTGGCTAAAAGATACCTTGTGAGCATCATCAGCGACAGCGACTGTTAAAGTGTTGTTACACACTACTCGAACGGTTGTAAAACGAGCAGTCGTAGCCAAAGTACGATCACAAGAAGTAGATAGTAACAAGAACCCGCCTACTCCATCATCTTTGCATACTTCGCCAAATTTACCTGTCTCAGCCAATGCCCACATACGCTTTCCGCCCTTTAGAGTTCCTGCAGTATGAATTTTGAATCCGTTTTCTTGAACGAGATCACGGAAGAACTCTAATACTTCTTTAGGCTGAACAGGCTTATAACGATTTGAAACAACAGACAATGGCATAGCGTTGTCAGAGCGATACAAAACATTTTGACCTAAAAAAGCATGAGTTTTTAACTGATTATTTTTGTCAAAAACCGCATACTCGACAGGAGCAGAATCAATAGTCCAATCCATACCTGCCTGAACTTGCCATTCTTCAATAGATGCGTTTTCGTCAATTTGCTGACCAAGACCATGCCAAGGAGTTTCGCCAACAAAAGCCATTTCAGCCTTACCGTTTGTAATAGTTAATTCGTGTGCCATGATTTAATCCTTTCGTGATTAATAAAGTAAAAAAGCCAAGTTATAACCCAACAACATTAGCCCAAAGGCTAGACCTACAAATACTCCTGATACTACTACTGCCAATACTTCTATCCAAAGTGGGATTTTTTTGTCGTCATACCATAGTTTCATAACTACTCCTTTCGTTTGACTAAGACCGCCGTTAAGCGGTTTCGGCTCATAAAGCCTCATCAGTTAGCCTTAAAACTTACTGCGTGTCGGATTTGTATTCCAAATTGCTCGTTCTGCCGCTTTCCAACTTGTGTTGTTCATTTGAACTCTTTTGCCTGTTTTGGAATGAAGATGCATTTCTTCAGTTCCATCATTAAATTGAACTAATGTAGCAATATGACCTGTGTTCATTGTCAAATATTGCTCAACATATTGAGGATATTTTGCTGATTCAAAATTGATAACTTTCATTTGAATTCTCCTATTCGTGATTAATATTTAGTTACAACTGCGTTACCGTTAAACATCGAAACAGACACTACACCGTTTACAAAGAAGAAAATCGTAGACATTGTGTCTCTGTGCTCACGAACTGCTACAAAAGCACCTAAACCCTTTTTGTTCTTCTGCATAATCTTGATTGCTTGGCTTCTAGTAATATTCATTTGAATCTCCTTATTCGTGTTGAACAGAACCGTCTGTCCATATAAGTATTGTAATACTTCTAGGAATATCAACAACGAATATTTCAAGAATTTGCATGAAATTTCAAGAAAAATAGGCTTAGAACCCACATAGTATCGGTATGGGGGAAAGTCCCCATAAGAATTTGGGTGGGGTGATGCCACGAAAGGAGCGGAATCGGTAGATTTCCGAGCAGTTTTTGGTCTTACTAGGACCGCATCACCCCGTAGACAGTGGGCCCCGATTTGGTAGTCTATTTCATGTAACGCTGAAAGCCACAAAATTCGTTACTTGCTACATCCTCGGTTGGTGGCTTAACGACCCGATTTATTGTATTTCTTAAACTCCACAACCGCAAATCATCTTGCCGTTATAGCCTTGAACACATCTATAAGGTGCGTATGCAGGACAGGCGGCTTGAGCAATCATTGGTGCTACTAACAATACTGCTACTAATAATTTTTTCATGGTTTTCTCCTAGAAAGGTATATCTTCTTCAATTTCAATTGGTGAACGAGGAACATCACTACTTCCTGCTTCTTTAAAGTTGTCTTTTGGTTTTGGCTCAAACAACGAAATCCAACCATCCCAATTTAATGGCATTGAATCTATCTTTATTGACAACCCTTTTTCAGTTTCAAAACAGTTACCCATTTTGTGCCATCGAACTTTGTCGTTACCGTTACGATCTTTATAACTACCATTTTTTGCCATTACTTCAAATTTAAGAACCGCCATCATTTTTCTCCTGAGAGGACATTAATCATAACTTCGACTTCGCCTAAAAACGCTAATACTGCTACTTCCATTTCCGCAATTAGGACTTCATCACGGACACAACGCTTTACAAATAATTGGTTACGACTAGGTAGTCTTGGGTCATAACTTACAAAATCGCACCATTGTCTATTAGTAACAAATAATTGACATTGAATCTGTTTGTAATATTCACTAGGAACTTCATCAGCCCAAACATAATCAAGATGAGTAGTTGTATTAGGGCATTTGATTTCAACGATGCCATCTTCGCCTACTAATCCATCAGGACTAGCACCTAACCATTTAATTGTTGGGTGCTTCCAAAATCCTGTTTTGTCTACTAATACATTTGCCTTTAACTCATAGGCTTGTCTTGCAAAAGGTTCGTTTTCGACACCCCATTCCATTGATGAGTTTGAATACGAGTCTTGCGACATATTGCTAAGTCGTTCTGCTACAAGTTTAGTTTTATATTTCTTACGAGTAATTGCTTCGCCTGTTTTACCTTTTGCCATTACATCAGCAACATTACTAGCAGAAACATGACCTAATCGTGCCTGTTTCCATTCAGGTGAACCTTGCTCTAAAAGACGAGTATCAGTCGCACTAATTCTGTCTTCTGTTGTAAATGTAGTCATATCTACTAACCCTAAAAATGGTATTGGTTCAAATATTTCAAACTTATAACTCATATTAAATTGGCTTAAATAAACTTATAGGTATAAAAACCACTTCTTCAATATCGTTTGGATCACCTCTATCCTTACGACCGCCCATTGATTCCTTAAACTTATAGCCTTTTTTTATTTCTGCAAACATAAGCGATTCGGCAAAATTAACTACTAATAGATATGGAACTGCTAATTCGTTAGCAATATTTAATCCGTTAGTAATTTTGGTTTTGCTTATCATGTAAGACGAAAACCTATTAAGGCTTAATGACTTTCTATTCTTTATTTCAATGACTGCAATAAGGTTAGTCTTGGGCTTGTAAAGGTAATAATCTACAAAGCCCAAGTGCCTACCTTTTTCCGCTACACAACTCCAAGCATCACAGATTTGAATAACGATTTCTCGCTCTCCATCTCTGTCTGATTGTGTTTCGTAGACGGGTCGCATATTAGGCAGGTTCAAGTTCTTTCTTTCTCTTGTCTTTTGCCAACTCTAACGACTTCAATGCTAATGGGTCATTTTTAACCATTGTCATAGCATTTAAATAAATTGCTTTAAGGCTTTCAAGGTTTGATGAGTTTGTTATATCAAACAAATATTTTTGCACTACATTTGCATCTGTTGGCTTTGCTTTTGCTCCTTCGCCATCGTCATCATCTTGATATAGTCCACAGATACTAGCCAAACTATATCTACGCAAATAAGTCATAGCCGAACCGTAACCTTGTGGGTCAGATTTAGGCAAAGGACACATACCTGTATCTTCTATGTATTCGCCTGTTTCGGCATGAATAAGTCTAGTAGTTAAGGCTAGAGTTCCATTTTCACTAGGACTAGGTGTTTGCATAAATACAATACCTGCATCATTTAAGGCAGTTTTTATGGCATCAATAACTGCGGTTAGGTCTGCGTATGTGTTTTTAAAATGAGGATTGCGTGCATTTTTACCCGCAAAAGTAATATTTTTTTGTGCTTGTAAAAGTGCGACAGATATATTTTTAATATTTTCTGATGTTTTCATATTTTATCCTAAAGTTTGGTTCCATTCATCTGATGCTTGAGAATTTGCTTTGTCTTCCCAATACTCGGTTATGTCATTCCAAATAATGCGACCAAGAGTTAAAAAGTCTCTTTCTCTCATCGCTTCTTGAATTTGTTCGGAATGTTTTGCTAACGCATCTTCGCCAATCGCTTCCGTAATATTAGAAAACAAACAAGGATTGAGTGTTGAATTTAAAAGTTCGCACACTCGTTCATCGATTTGTTCTTCTTCTACTTCGTTAGCATGAAAGTCATACGATGCATGAAGATTTGATCTCATACTTGCTCCTTTTTCGTGATATGGTCAAAATTAACCATACAAGTATTATAAGACTATTTTTATCATAGTCTAGAGATTTTTTTAGGTGTATGATATTCACAAACGAAAGGAGCCAAATGCACTATTTTCAATTTGAGATCAAAGAGTGGATTAGCAATACTGCCCACTTATCGCTTGAGGAAGAAGCAATATATTTACGACTAATACTTTATTACTACGATTCTGAACAATGTATTCCTAATGACCCGACAAAGGTATTTAGGAAATTAAGAATAACCAATATTGAATGTGCTACTAATATTCTTAATGAATATTTTAAGCCTACTCAAAATGGGTATGTTCATACCCGATGCGATGAAGTTATACAAAAATATAACTCACGAATAGAATCTGCTAGTCGTGCAGGTAAACTATCTGCACAAGTAAGGTTAAACAAGCGTTCAACACCTGTTCAACTAATCAATAATCAAGAATCATTAATCAATAATCAAAAATCAAAGAAGCCTAAAGGCTCTTTTGAATGGGTTTGTCCTGTAGATATTGATTCAAATATCTTTTTTGACTTTATGGCAATCCGAAAAGCAAAAAAAGCACCTTTAACACAGACCGCACTTAAAGGTCTTTATCGAGAGGCTGAAAAGGCTAATTTAAGCATTAACGATGCTCTTAAAATTTGTTGCGAAAGAGGTTGGGTAGGCTTTAAGGCTGAGTGGGTAGAAAATAAGATTGGCACGAAATCTAGTCAGGATTGGCGAACAAATGATTCGTTGATGATGCAAAAAGCAAGTGAGTTAGGTTTATATACGGTAGGACTACAAAGGTTTGAAATTATTAACAAGATAGCAGATACCTTAAGGAGTAGAGGATTATGACAGAACAAGAGATTAGCCCATTTCGTGCATTAGATTACATTCGAGATAATGCAGAACAACTAGCGATTGCAAAAGCAAATGTCGTATATATGACAGAGTTTCGCAAAACAATAAAAGCATTACTAATGAATGAATGCACTGCTAAAACTCAATTTGAAAAAGAGGCTTATGCATATGCTCATCCAACCTACATAAAACACTTAGATGCTCTTAGGGAAGCAATAGAGAAGGCTGAACACCTTAGATGGTTAATGATTGGTGCAGAGGCTAAGATTGAGGTTTGGAGATCGTTAGAAAGTTCAGCAAGGGCAGAAGGTAGGGCTACTCAATGAACGCATACGAATTAGCAGATGAATTGCAAGAACTAGATTCAAGACTGCATTTAATAGACTTATTTAAGTCCGCCAATATGCTACGCCAACAAGCAGACCGTATAGCGGAGTTG
>JACCED010365062.1_pt1 | contig 10917 bp, 7 predicted proteins | sample 7455021 | NCBI WGS metagenome assembly JACCED01 (sample SAMN15323456, study PRJNA562643) | freshwater metagenome | isolation source: river surface water | place: USA:Blue River Watershed | collected 2017-08-19 | reverse complement strand
GGCGCAAAAACTTTTATCTGCCGCAGTTCTTCAAGGACAACCTGCCCCTCGTCCAGTTCTGCAACCAGCACCTCCACGCGAAGACCGCCTACCAATACCAGCGCGAGGAGCAGACGCTGATGCTCCAACGCGCCGAGCTCGCCGCCGCCCGCCTCAACGCGCTCCTCGACGTCATGGGCGTCGACAAGATCGCGCCCGACGAGAACGTCGCGCAGCTCCGCGAAGGCCTCGCCGATCACTACGGCTCGAAGGATTTCCTCTCCGCCCGCGCCATGGGCGACCTCGTGCGACTCAGCCTCGAGAAGACGAAGCTCCGCATCGAGCACGACGCCCAGGGCCACCTGCCCAAGGTCTGACGCCGCCGCGCGCCGCGCTCAGCCCTGCGGCGGGACTTTTTCCAACGCGAGCGTGACGGCCGCGGTGCGGTTCTCCACGCCGAGCTTCACGAACGTGCTCTCGAGGTGCTTCTTCACCGTCGTGAGCTGGATGCCGAGGATCGTGCCGATCTCGGGGTTGGTCTTCCCCTGCACGACCCAGTGCAAGATCTCCGCTTCGCGCGGCGTCAGCCCGAGCGCCCGGCACAGCGCCTCCGGCGTCGCGTCCGCCACCGAGGCCGCGCGCGGCGCCCCGGCCTGCTTCTTGCGCCGCAGCCGCGCCGCGACCGCCGCGATCAACTCCGCGGGCTCGACCGGCTTCACGAGATAATCGTCCGCGCCGAGATTCATGCCCGCGCGCAAATCCTCCCGCTCGCCCCAACCCGTGAGGAAGATGAAGGGCACCGCCGCCGTCGCCGCATTCTCGCGCAACGTCTGCAGCACGCGGTGGCCGTTCATCTCCGGCATCGTGATGTCGCACACGATGAGGGTGGGCTTCTCCTGCGCGGCGAGCGCCACGCCTTCGCGTCCGTTCGCGGCCTCCACCGTCGCGTAGCCTTCGGCGGCGAGCAGCTGGGCGATTTGCCGACGCATCTTGGCGTCGTCGTCGATCACGAGGATTTTTTCCACGCGCCGAAGAAAGCCGTCCACCGCGCCGAAGTAAAGCGGACCGTGCTCCCGCGCCCCCGGGCCGCCCGGCCCACGCTCTCCGGTCAATACCGCGCCGCCGCGCGCTCTGGCATGCTGCGGTCTCCCGCCACTTCCCGCCGCCCGCTTTCCGCCGCCATGACTCCCCGCGAAACCACGCTCGTCCGCGATTCCTTCGCCAAGGTCGCCCCCATCGCCGACCAAGCCGCCGCGCTTTTCTACGCCCGTCTCTTCGAACTCGATCCGGCCCTCCGCGCCCTCTTCCAAGGCGACATGGCCGACCAGGGCCGCAAGCTCATGGCCGCGATCTCGCTCTGCGTCGCCGGCCTCGACCGCCCCGACGGCCTCCTCCCGACCGTGCGCACCCTCGGCCTCCGCCACAGCGGCTACCAGGTGCGCGACGAACATTACGAGACCGTCGGCGCCGCCCTCCTCTGGACGCTCGAAAAAGGCCTCGGCGCCGACTTCACCGCCGAGACCCGCGCCGCGTGGGCCAAGGTCTACTGGCTCCTCGCCGAGACGATGAAAACCGGCGCGCGCGACGGCGCCGCCCAACACTCCCGCGTCGCCTGACCGCGCCGCCGCCTTCGCATCATGCAACCGCTCCTCGATCCCGAAAGCGCCCGCACCGAGCCGCCCGCCTGGGCCGTCTGCACCGCCCTGCTTCAAGCCGTCCTCCTCGGACTCAGCTTCACCCTCCTCTTCGTCGCGTGATTCCCGCCGCTCTCCAACGACGCCCTTACCTCGCCGGCATCTCCGCCCTCTTCGCCCAATTTGAACCCGTCCGTCACCATGAAAACCTCCACCCTCCACAAGTTCATCTTGCTCGTCATCGCCACGCTCCTCGTCGCGCTGGTCAGCTCGCGCGCCACCGCCGCCAGCGCGGCGGATGATCGCGCCGCTGCCGTCGCGCGCGGCCGCTACCTCGTCGAGAACGTCGCCGGCTGCGCCGATTGCCACTCGGCCCGCGACCCACGCGGCCAAATCATCGTCGCCCAACACCTCAAGGGCGCCCCGCTGCCCTTCGCGCCGACCGTGCCGATGCCGGCCTGGGCCACCGCCGCGCCGACGATCGCCGGCCTGCCGGGCTACACCGACGAGCAAGCCGTCACCCTCTTCACCCAAGGCACGCGCCCGGACGGCCAGATGCCGCGCCCGCCGATGCCGCAATTCCGTTTCACCGACGAGGACGCGCGCGCGGTCGTCGCCTACCTGCGCACCCTGACGCAGTGAACCGCTTCCGGCGACCCGCAGTCGTCGCCGGTCAGCAACAGGGGTAACCACCGGGCGCAGGTCCGCGGCTTCCGCCGCGAGCCTGCGCCCTCAGGTTTTTCCCGGCGCGATTTTCCGGGATTCCCCGCCACCTCCAGTCCGGCGTTGCCCGCGGCCCGCCGCCCCTCGACACTCCCGCCGAACCCTTCATGGCTGACGCCCGACCCACGCCTTCACCCGCCGCGGTCAGCGCGACCGTCCTCCGCGCTTTCCTGGCCAGCCCGGCCATCATCGTCGTCACGCGCGTGACCGACGGCGTGGTGCTGGACGCGAACCCGGCCTTCCTCGCCGCGGCCGCGCTGCCGCGCGAGTCCGTCGTCGGTCGCACCGTCACCGATCTCGGCTTCTGGCACGAACCGGCGCGACGCGAGGAGTTCCGCGCCGAACTCCAGCGCGCGGGCCGCGTGCAGGGTTTCGAGGCGCGCTTCTGCAACCACGACGGTGGCCTGCGCGACGTCATGATCAACGCCGAGGTCGTCGCCATCGAGGGCGAGCCGTGCTCCGTCGTCGTCGCGCTCGACATCACCGAGCGCCGCCGCCGCGAACGCGAGCAGGACGCCGTGTTCCGCATCTCCGAGGCGGCGAATTCCTCGGACGACCTCTCCGCGCTTTTCCGCAAGCTCCACGAGATCATCGGCGGCCTGATGCCGGCGCGGAATCTCTTCTTCGCCCTCGTCAGCCCCGACGGCCGCGAACTGAGTTTTCCTTACTACGAGGACGAGTGCTCGACGCGCCCCAACCCACGCCCGCGCGGCAAAGGTCTCACCGACTACGTCGTCGATTCGCGCCAGCCGCTGCTCGCGCGCCAGGAAGAACTCCTCCGCCTCCTCGGTGCGCAGGGCTACAAGCCCACCGGCACGCCCTCCGCCGTCTGGCTCGGCGCCCCGCTCAACGTCGGCCCGCGCACCATCGGCGTCGTCGCCGTGCAGGATTACCGCGATGAGCGCGTCTACGACGACGAATCAAAACGTCTCCTCAACTTCGTCGCCGAGCAGGCCGCCGCCGCCGTCGAGCGCCGCCGCGTCGACGACGCCCTCCGCGCCTCCGCCGCGCGCGAACGCGAGTCGCAGGAGTATTTCACGAAATCCTTCCATGCCTCGCCGGCGCTGATGCTCCTCACGGACCTCGGCTCCGGCCGTATCATCGAGACCAACCACGCGTTCCTCGCCGCCGCGGGCTTCGCGCGCGATGAGGTGGTCGGCCGCACCACGCTCGAGCTCAACCTTTGGTATCACGCCGAGGAGCGCGAGCGCGTTGTCGCCCGCATCCGCGCCGAGGGCAAGGTCCACGGCTACGAGACGACCTTCCGCAACAAGGGCGGCGCGCCGCGCTACGTCTTCCTCAACGCCGACGTCTTCGAGCTCGGCGGCCGGCCCGTGCTGCTCATCACCGCGCTCGACTTCACCGAGCGCCGCCGCCGCGAGCGCGAACAGGCCGCGCTCTACCGCATCTCCGCCGCCGCGCTCGACGCCACGGATCGCGTGGTGCTGTTCCAGCGCGTGCACGCCATCATCGGCGAGATCCTCTCGGCCGAGACGTTCTTCATCGCCGCCTACGACGCCGCGCGCGACGAGGTGAGTTTCCCGCTCTGGAGCAACGCCCGCTACCCCGCCGTGCCGGCGCCGCGGCCGCTCGGGCGCAACCTCACCGACTACGTCCTGCGCCAAGGCGAACCGCTCCACCTCGTCGGCGACCAGCTGCCCGCCTTCACCGCGCGCACCGGCCACACCGCCATGTTCGGCTCGCTCGCCTGCTGGCTCGCGGTGCCGCTGCTCGCCGCCGGCCGCCCTGCCGGCGTTATCGCGCTGATCGATTACGACAACGCCGCCGCCTACCGGCCGGAGGACGCGCAGTTCCTCACCTTCGTCGCCAGCCAGATCACCGTCGCCCTCGAGCGCGTCGAAGCCGAACGCGAGCGCCGCGCCGCGCAGGAGTATTTCTCCCACGTCTTCCACGCCAGCCCGGCGGCGATGACGATCCGCGAACTGGCCACCAACCGGCTCCTCGAGGTGAACGACGCCTACGTCGCCGCCTCCGGCTACACGCGCGCCGAGATCCTCGGCGAAGCCGGCCCGCCGCAACAGCTCTGGACCGACACCGCGCAGCAACAGGCCTTCCTCACCGAACTCCGCGCGCAGGGGCGCGTGCGTGGCTTCGAGGCGGACTTCCGCACCAAGTCCGGCCAATCGGTCACCTACCACCTTTCCGCCGATCTCATCGACGTGCGCGGTCGCCGCTGCCTGCTCACCGCGGGCCTCGACATCACCGACCAACATCGCCGCGACCGGATGCAGCGCGCCACCTACCGCATCTCGCGCGCCGTGCTCGCCGGTCACGAACTGCCCGAGCTCTTCCGCGAGATCCACGAGACGCTCGGCGGCCTGCTGCCGGCGAAAAATTTCTACGTCGCCCTCGTCAGCCCCGACGGCCGCGAGCTGAGCTTCCCGTATTTCGTCGACGAGCGCTTGCAGCGCCCCGGCACCACGCCGCCCGCGCGCCAACGCGGCCTCGGCTTCACCGAATACATCCTCGATCTCGGCCGCCCGCTCCTCGTCACCACCGACGAACTCACCGCGCGCCTCCGCGAACTTGGGCCCTACCGCCCGCCGCCGCACCCGCCCGCCATCCGCCTCGGCGCCCCGCTCAAGATCGGCCAGCGCACCCTCGGCGTCATCGCCGTCCACGACTACCGCCCCGACGCCTCCTATCAGGCGTCCGACCTCGAGCTGCTCCAATTCGTCGCCGACCAGGCCGCCGCCGCCGTGCAGCGCCGCATCGCCGAGCAGGCCATCGAACGCGCCGAGCGCCAGTATCGCGGCATCTTCGAGAACGCCCTCGAAGGTCTCTACCAATCCACCGCCGACGGCCGCTTCCTCCGCGTCAACCCGGCGTTCGCGCGCATGCTCGGTTACCCGAGTCCCGCCGCGCTCATCGTCGCCGTGAACGACATCGGCGCGCAGTTCTACGTGCAGGCGGACCGCCGCGGCGAGTTCATGCACCGCATCCAACACGCGAACGAGGTGACCGACTTCGAGTCCGAGATCATCCGCCGCGACGGCGCGCGCGTCTGGATCTCCGAGTCCGTCCGCATCCACCGCAACGCCGCCGGCCAACCCGAGCTCTTCGAGGGCGTCGCCATCGACATCACCGCGCGCCGCGAGGCCGACCGCGCGCTCCGCGCCGCGAAGGAGGCCGCCGACGAGGCCTCGCGCGCCAAGACCCAGTTCCTCGCCTCGATGAGCCACGAGCTGCGCACGCCGCTCAACGGCATCCTCGGCTACACCCAGATCCTGCGCCGCGACGCCTCGCTCACGGAAAAACAGCGCGCCGGCGTCGGCGTCATCCACCAATCGGCCGAGCATCTCCTCGCGCTCATCAACGACGTCCTCGACCTCGCCAAGGTCGAAGCCCGCAAGCTCGAGCTGCACCCGAGCGAGTTCGACCTCCCGGAGTTCGCCCGCCAGGTCGCCGAGGTCTTCGCGCCCCGCGCGCGCGAAAAGAACCTCCGCCTCGAGACCGCCTTCGCACCGGATCTGCCGCGCACCATCGTCTGCGACGCCCAGCGCCTGCGGCAGGTCCTGTTCAATCTCCTCAGCAACGCCGTCAAATTCACCACGCAGGGCGGCGTCGTGTTCTCGCTCGAGCGCACGCCGGCCGGCGCGGTGCGTTTCTCGGTCAGCGATTCCGGCCCGGGCATCTCGCCGGAGGACCAGAAACGTCTCTTCGAACCTTTCGCGCAGCTCGGCGACGCCAAGCAACGCCACGGCGGCACCGGCCTGGGGCTCAACGTCTCGCGCAGTCTCCTCGAGCGCTTCGGCTCGCAGCTCCAGGTCGAGAGCCGCGTCGGGTGGGGCACGCGCTTCTGGTTCGACCTCGCGCTCCCCGAGGGCACCGGCACCGCCGAGCCCGCCGGCTCGCGGCAACCGTGGCGCATCGTCGGCTACGAAGGCCCGCGCCGCCGCGTCCTCGTCGCCGACGACCACGAACCCAACCGCGCCCTCCTCGTCGACCTGCTCACGCCGCTGGGCTTCGACCTCGCCACCGCCGAGGACGGTGAAGCGGCCGTGCAGCTCGCGCGCCGTTTTCGTCCGCACCTCGCGCTCCTCGACGTGCGCATGCCGCGGCTCGACGGCCTCGGCGCCGCCCGCCGCATCCGCGCCGAACTCGGCGCCGACGCACCCTGCGTGATCGGCATCTCCGCCAGCGCCCACGACGAGGCCCAGGCCGCCGCGCTCGCCGCCGGCTGCGCTGCGTTCATCGCCAAGCCGTTCGCCGAGGAGACGCTCTTCGAACTCATCGGCCGCCACCTCGGCGTGCGCTGGCGCCACTCCGACCAACCGCTGCCGGGCGAAACCACCGCGCCGTTCCCCGCGCTGCCGCATCCGCCCACACCCGCGCAGGCCGAGCATCTCTTCGCCCTCGCCAGCAATGGCGACATCGCCGCCGTCCGCGCCTACACCGCACAGATCGTCGCCGAGGACCCGCGCCTCGCGCCGTTCGCCCAGCAGATCAACGAGCTCACCGCCCGCTTCAAGATGAAGGCCATCCGCTCGCTCGTCGCCCGCTACACGCCGCCCGCGCCGCCGGCCTGACCGCCCCGAATCTTCAGTCCTCCGTCTTCAGTTCCCCGTCCTCCGTCAAAATGCCTGAGACCATCCTCATCGTCGACGACACCCCCGCCAACCTCAGCGTCCTCGCCGAGTGCCTCACCGAGGCCGGCTACGCGCTGCTCGTGGCCGAGGACGGCGAGGACGCCCTCGCACTCACCGCCCGCACCATCCCCGACCTCATCCTTCTCGACGTGATGATGCCCGGCCTCGACGGCTTCAGCACCTGCCGCCGCCTCAAGGAGCGCCCGAGCACGGCCGCCGTGCCCGTCATCTTCATGACGGCTCTCACCGACACCGCCGAGAAACTCAAGGCCTTCGCCGCCGGTGCCGTCGATTACATCACCAAGCCCATCCAGCACGAGGAAGCGCTCGCCCGCATCAACACCCACCTCACGCTCCGCCGCCTCCAGCGCCAGCTCGAGGAACAGCTCGCGCTCAAGGAGCGTTTCATGCGCATCGCCGGCCACGATCTCCGCAATCCGCTTTGCCTGATCCTCATGTCCGGCGAACTCGCCAAGCGGAAGGCCGCCGGCTCGCCCGAACTCGCCGAATACCTCGACAGCATCCACGGCTCCGCGCGCCACATGCGGAGCATCATCGACACTTTCCTCAATCTCCGCCGCGCCGACGCGGGCGGCGGCTCCGGCCGTTGCGACCTGAACCTCCTCGTCACCGCCGTCGCCGCCCAGCACGAGCCCGCCGCCGAGCACAAGAAAATCGCCCTCGCCGTCGAACTCACCGAGCCGCTCCCGCCCGCGCGCTGCGACACCGGCCACGCCTACCAGGCGCTCGCGAATTACGTCAGCAACGCCCTCAAGTTCACGCCGCCCGGCGGCCGCATCGTCCTCCGCTCGCGCCTCGCCGGCCTCCGGCTCCGCCTCGAGGTCGAGGACAACGGCCCGGGCGTGCCCCCGGCCGAGCGCGATCGCCTCTTCACCGAATACGCCCGCCTCACGCCGCGCCCCACCGGCGGCGAGGAGAGCCACGGCGTTGGTCTCAGCATCGTGAAGCAACTCGTCGAATCCTCAGGCGGCGCCGTTGGTGCGGAGTTTCCCCGACCGGGTGGTGCAATTTTCTTCCTCGAATTGCCAACCGGTGGCGTGTGAGTCACTCCCGAGGCGCACTCTTGCGCTGGGCCGGGCCGCTTGCTTTCTTCCGCAGCGCCCCCGCGTCCCACGCCGTCGCCCCGTGGTCCTGCTGTTCAAAAACGCCTTCTTCCTCCTCGTCGTCTGGAGCTTTTTCGTGCTCTGGCTCCCGTTGCGCGTCTTCGAACGCCACGTTGAGTGGCCCACCGAGTGGGATCTGCGCCATGGCTTGGCCGCGCTGATCGCCGGCGTCGGTGCGCTCGCTTACGTGCACTGTCAGTGGCTGTTCCTGACCAAGGGACGTGGCACCCCCTTCCTCTTCGACCCGCCGACGAAACTCGTCCAGCGCGGCCTCTACCGCTGGGTGCGCAACCCGATGTATCTCGCCATCCTCACCATCGTGGCCGCCGAGGCGGTGTTCCTCTGGTCGCAACACATCACGGTCTACTGGCTGGGCCTTGCGTGCCTGTTCCAGATCGTCGTGCGCATCCATGAGGAGCGCGACCTGAGTTTCCGCTTCGGCGCGATGTATGAGGACTACAAGCGCGCCGTGCCGCGCTGGATCCCGCGCCAACCGCGCCATCTCCCCGCCGAACACCCGGCGTCTTCGCGCGAGCACTGAGCCGCGCGCCCGCGCCGGCCCGCGTCACTCGATCCGGCCTTCGTCGAAGTCCATCAGGTCGGCGACGCTCAAAATGTCCGCCGTGCGGTCCGCGCAGCCCATGTTGGTCAGCGCTTCCTTGAGAAAATCGCGCCCGCTGGGCGTAATGCCCTTTTGCACGTATTCGCGGTTCCACTTCGGCGCGCGCACGTCGGCGGGGAAGAGCGCGAGCAGGCGGCGGTCGATCTCCGCGTCGCCGAGCCCGGCATCCATGCACTCATGCACGATCTTCTCCACCGCCGCCGGATCGACGCCGAGGTGCAGGCAGAGGAATCGGTCCATGCCGCGCTTGTAGTTCTTCGCGTAACTGGCCGGGAGCGCGCCATGCTGCTTCACGTATTTCGCCTTCGCGAGGAAACGCGGCAGGTGCAGCAACCCCGTCGCGAGGTGCGGCTGATACGGCGACGGCAGGCTGGTGAGGATTTCTCCGCTGGAACCGGGGATGGGCTTGGAAGGCATCGCGCCGGCAACAAACCCCGCCGCGCCGCCGCTGCCAATTCTTTCCGTCAGCCGTGCCGCTGCCGCACGGCCTCGAACAGCGTGATGATCGTCGCCATCGCGACGTTCAGCGAGTCGGCCTGGCCCGCCATCGGTATGCGCACGAGCACGTCGCTGTTCTTCATCCAGAATTCGCTCAGGCCATACTGCTCGCTGCCCATCACGACCGCCAACGGCCCGCGCAGGTCGGTCTGCGTGTAGAGATTCTCGGTGTGCGGCGTCGTCGCGGCGGTGCGGATGCCCTTCGCCTTCAGCCACGCATGGACCGTCTGCGAATCCGCCACGACCACCGGCACGGAGAACAGCACGCCGGTCGACGCGCGCACGACGTTCGGGTTGAAGAGATCCGTCACCGCGTCGCAGAGGATGAGCGCGTCGCAACCGGCCGCGTCCGCGCTGCGCAAGATCGTGCCGAGGTTGCCAGGCTTCTCGATCGACTCGCACACGAGCAGGAACGGCGCGGCGCCGAGCTGTAGGTCATCGAGCGAGCGCTTCCACTGCGGCGCGACCGCCAGCAAGCCGTCGGGCCGCTCGCGGTAGGCGCACTTCGCGAAGGCGTCCTTCGAAAGTTCAAACAGCTGCGCGCCCGCCTGCCGGGCCTGCTCGATGAGCGCGGGCTCGTTTTCGCCCAAGAACCAATCGGGGGAGAAATAGAGCTCCTTCAGCTTCACGCCCTTCTCCAGCGCCCGGCGCACCTCGCGGTAACCCTCGACGAGGAACAGCCCCAGCTCGTCGCGCTCGCGCCGCTCGCGCAGCCGCACGAGCTGCTTCACGCGGGGATTTTGGAGACTGGTGATGCGTTCGACCGGAACCACAGAGGCACAGAGAGCACGGAGACTTCTGGCTAGGCAAATCCTGAAAACCTCTGTGTCCTCTGTGTCTCCGTGGTGAAAAAGAAGAAATTCAACGACCATCCGTTCCCCTATCGCGCCGAGATCGAGCTCGAGATCACCACGCTCACGAATCTCGGCGTCGGCCTCGGCCGCGTGGCGCTGCCGAGCGTCCAGCCCGCGGAAAACGCGGACGAAGGATCGCGTTGGGTGGTGATGGTGCCCTTCACACTGCCGGGCGAACGCGTCCGCGCGCGCGTCTACCGCAACCACAAGAATTTCTCCGAAGCCGACCTGCTCGAGGTGCTCACGCCGTCGCCGCACCGCCTCGCGCCGCGCTGCGAACTCTTCGGCCGCTGCGGCGGCTGCCAATACCAGCATCTCACCTACGCCGAGCAACTCGCGTGGAAGCGCCGCCAGGTCGAGGAACTCCTCCGCCACATGGCCGACCTCGATTTTCCGGTCGCGCCGACGATCCCGTCACCGCGCGAGTTCGGCTACCGCTCGAAGATCACGCCGCACTTCCAGGTGCGCCGGACGTGGAGCGCGGAACGCGCGACGCCCGCCAGCGATGCCTCCGTCCCGCCTCAACCTCAACCTTCCCCCTCAATCGGCGGCGCCCCCGCCACGGCGCCCATCGGCTTCCTGAAACAAGGCACGCGCTTCGACCTGCTCGACGTGCCGCAATGCCCGATCGCGACGCCCGAGATCAACGCCGCGCTGCCCGCCATCCGCGCGCGCACCCACGCGCGCCTGGCCGCCGGCGAGTTCAAGCGCGACGCCACGCTCCTCCTCCGCCACGCGCAGGAAGGCGTCATCACCGACTACGACGCTGTCATCCACGAGAAAGTCGGCGACCTCCGCCTCCACTTCCTCGCGCGCGACTTTTTCCAGAACAACCCGTTCATTCTCCCGGCCTTCACCGGCTACGTGCGCGCG
>JACCED010372957.1_pt1 | contig 10922 bp, 7 predicted proteins | sample 7455021 | NCBI WGS metagenome assembly JACCED01 (sample SAMN15323456, study PRJNA562643) | freshwater metagenome | isolation source: river surface water | place: USA:Blue River Watershed | collected 2017-08-19 | reverse complement strand
GGCGCGCAATCAGGCGTGCACGCAAGGGCACGCCATGGCGCTTGGCGCGCGCAGCCAGCGCCTCAATCTTCATGCGCGCCATATCAACGCCCGTTGGGCATTCGCGCTTGCAGCCCTTGCAGGAAACGCAAAGCGCCATGGCGGCGGCAACCTCATCCCCCGCCAGCGCATCCGGCCCCAATTGGCCAGTCAGCGCCAAGCGCAGCGTATTGGCACGCCCGCGCGTCAGATGCTGTTCATCGCGCGTTGCGCGATAGGATGGGCACATGACATTGGCATCAAATTTCCGACAGGTGCCGTTGTTGTTGCACATCTCCACCGCGCTCAGCAGACCGCCAAGCGGGCCGGGATATTCGGACCAATCCAGCGCCGGCGTAATCGCCGAATCTGCCGCATAGTCTGGCCCATAGCGGAATAGGCTGCGGTCATCCATGCGCGGCGGGCGCGTTACACGGTTGGGGTTCAACAGCCCGCGTGGATCAAACGCGTCCTTCACTTCCTCAAAGGCAGTGACAATCCTATCGCCGAACATCGGGCGATGGAATTCGGAACGTACTATGCCATCACCATGTTCGCCGGAATGGCTGCCCTTATATTCGCGCACCAGCGCGAAGCATTCCTCGGCAATGGCGCGCATTTTCGCCACTTCCGCACCATCCTTCATATTCAGCACAGGGCGCACATGCAGGCAGCCGACAGATGCATGCGCATACCAGGTGCCCTTGGTGCCATGCTTGGCGAAAACCTCATTCAGCCTTTCGGTGTAATCGGCCAGATCATCCAAACCAACCGCGCAATCTTCAATGAAGGAAACCGGTTTCCCGTCCCCCTTCATGGACATCATGATATTGAGGCCCGCTTCGCGCACCTCAGCAATCGCGGCCTGGAAGCCCGCATCGGTCGCGCGCACCACCTGGCCGGGATGACCAAGATCCGCCATCATTTCATCAAGCCGCGCCAAATCGCGCAGCAGCGGGCCATCTTCCTGGCCGTGGAATTCCACGATCAGCAGGCTATCCGGTTCGCCGATCAGCATCTTGTCAATCGTCGCACGATAGATCGGGATGGAACGCCCCAGATCAATCATGGTGCGATCCACCAGCTCCACCGCTTCCGGCATCAATGTCACAAGATGCTTCGATGCTTCCATCGCCTTGCGGAAGCTCGGGAATTGGCAAATGCCCAATACCTTGCGCGGCTTGATTGGCCAAAGCTTCAAATCAAGCGCTGCCGAAAAGGCCAAGGTGCCTTCCGATCCCACCAGCAAGCGCGCCAGATTGCCGCGCCCCGCTGCCCGCGCCGCCGGGGTCAGTGCTTCGATATTATAGCCGCCCACACGGCGGAGCTGCTCGGGGAAGCGCGCGGCGATTTCCTCGGCCTCCCGCGCACCCAAGGCGCGCAGGCGCTGGATCAGATCAGCAATGCCGCCCGGCACCTCGGCACCAAGATTATCCGGCAGATCGCCAAAGCGAAACCGAGACCCATCGGCCAGCAGCGCATCAATCGCCAGCACATTATCGGCCATCAACCCGTAGCGGATGGATTTGGACCCGCAGGAATTATTCCCGGCCATCCCCCCAATGGTGCAGCGCTGCCAGGTGGACGGATCCACCGGATAGAAAACGCCATGGGCCTTCAGCGCATCATTCAGCGCACCCAGGGTAATGCCAGGCTCCACCCGCGCCACGCCTGCCTTGGCATCCACCTCCAGCACGCGTCTCAGGTATTTGGTGCAATCCAGCACCAGGGCGCGATTGACCGTCTGCCCGCATTGGCTGGTGCCGCCGCCCCGCGGCAGGATCGGCACGCCTTCTTCCCGGCAAATGGCCAAAGCCGCCTCCACATCAGCGAGCGAGCGCGGCACCACCACCCCAATGGGTTCCTGCTGGTAAATAGAGGCATCCGTGGCATAGCGGCCGCGATCCGCGGGGCGGAACAGCACCTCGGCGCTGGTCTCACGGCGAAGGCGCGCGGCCAGGCGGGGGTCGCCGGGGCTGATCCGGCCAGGGGGCAGGGCATTCATACGGGGCGGTCCTGAAACATCTTATGCTGGGGTGGTCTTGGCATGGATGGGGGGTTTCGCCCATGTAGGGGCCACAAACAAGGATTCCATCATGGCCTACTTCCAATCCAAGCCCACTGCTGGGCGCCATTTCCTGCAAATCCCCGGGCCCAGCAATGTGCCGGACCGGGTGCTGCGCGCGATCGACAACCCCACCATGGACCATCGCGGGCCGGATTTTGGCCTGTTTGGCAAGGCTTTGCTGGAAAAAACGCGCCACGTCTTCAAGACCCAAGGCCCGGTGGTGATCTACCCCGCCAGCGGCACCGGCGCCTGGGAAGCAGCCCTTGCCAATACGCTTTCCCCTGGGGACCGGGTGCTGATGTGCGAAACCGGCTGGTTTGCCCATTTGTGGCACGAAATGGCATCCCGCCTGGGGATCGTCACGGATTACGTGCGGACCGATTGGCGTCGCGGCGCGGATGTGGAAGCGATTGAGGCAAAGCTGCGCGAAGACAAGGGCCACACGATCAAGGCCGTGGCCGTGGTGCATAATGAAACCAGCACCGGCGCCACATCGCGTATCGGCGAAGTGCGCCGCGCCATCGATGCCGCCGGGCACCCTGCCCTTTTGCTGGTGGATACCATTTCCTCCCTCGGGTCCATGGATTACCGCCATGATGAATGGGGCGTGGATGTTACCGTATCGGGCTCACAAAAGGGGCTGATGCTGCCGCCAGGGCTTTCCTTCAATGCGATCAGCGCCAAGGCAATCAAGGCAAGTGAAACGGCGAAGCTGCCGCGCAGCTTCTGGGATTGGAAGCCAATGCTCGCTTCCAACGCCACCGGATACTTCCCTTACACCCCGGCGACCAATCTTCTGTACGGGTTGGATGCGGCGGTCGATATGCTGTTGGAAGAAGGCCTCGATAACGTCTTTGCCCGGCATGATCGTCACGCGGAAGCCGCGCGCCGCGCCGTGCGCCATTGGGGTTTTGAGATTCAATGCGCCGATCCGCGCCATTATTCTTCAGTGCTGACCGCGGTGCGCCTGCCGGAAGGCCATAGCGCCAATGCGCTGCGCGCCACCATCCTGGAACGCTTCAACATGAGCCTGGGCAATGGGCTTGGCCAATTGAATGATCGCGTCTTCCGCATTGGCCATTTGGGCGATTTCGGTGACCTGCAACTCACGGGTACGCTGAGCGGCGTTGAAATGGGCCTGCGCGCTGCCGGCATTCCGCATCAATCGGGCGGCGTGCAGGCAGCGATGGATTATCTCAGCGGCAATGCCTGAGACAGGCTGAATAAAACCCAAACAGGTCACAGCCCGCGCATCCAGGGCTGTGACCTTTTTTATTTTCCGATGAAATGATTGGGCGGCGCCGGAATGCCCAGGCTGTCGCGCAGCGTCGTGCCGGGATAGGCCGTGCGGAACAGGCCCCGGCGCTGCAATTCCGGCACCACCAGACGCACAAAATCATCCAAGGGTTTCGTGTAGAAGGGAAAGAGCAAGGTAAAGCCGTCACAGGCGCCGGCTTCAAGCCATTCCTGCATCTTATCGGCGATGGATTGCGCGGTGCCCACCACCAATTGATGCCCGAGCGACGTGCCCAAATACCGCGCCACTTGCCGGATGCTCAGATTTTCCGCCTTGGCCTTGGCCATCAAATGTTCCTGGCGTGCCTTGGCCGCATTGGAAGGCGGCAAATCCGGCAAGGGTCCATCAATGGGATAGGCGAAGATATCCAAATCGCCGCAAAGCCGCGCGAGCAGGCGCATGGCGGTGGCGTCATCCATCATGGCCTGCAATTCGCCCGCCAATTGATCCGCCTCATTCTGGGTTTCGCCAATAATGCTCATGAAACCCGGCATGATTTTCACATGATCCGGATTGCGCCCATGCGCGGCGGCGCGTGATTTCAAATCATCATAAAACGCCTTGCCTTCGGACAGCACCGATTGCGCGGTGAAGATCATATCCGCCACGCGTGAGGCAAGCTTGCGCCCATCCGCCGATGATCCGGCCTGGGCGATAACCGGCCGGCCTTGCGGGGACCGCGGCAGATTAAGCGGGCCGCGCACCTTAAAGAAACGCCCGTGATGGTTCAGGATATGGCCCTGGCTGGGATCCAGATATTGCCCCGTGGCCTTGTTGCGGATGAAGGCGCCGTCTTCAAAACTATCCCAAAGCCCGGCGCAGACATCGAAAAATTCCTCGGCCCTTTCATAGCGATGCGCATGATCTGGGTGACGATCAAAGCCGAAATTGCCGGCCTCATCCTCGATCTGGGATGTCACCAGATTCCAGCCCGCGCGCCCGCCACTGATATGGTCCACGGAACCGAAACGCCGCGCGATGGTATAGGGGTCGTTGTAAGTCGTCGTGGCTGTCGCCACCAAGCCGATATGTCGCGTCATGGGCGCCAAGGCCGCGATCAGCGTGGCCGGTTCGGGAAATACCTGCCGGCCGGATCCGGGGCGCCAGGGGCTTGGTCCATCCAACCCCGCGCTGCCATTCACCGCCGCCGTATCCTGGAAGAAAAGGCAATCCAGCAAGCCGCGTTCGGCGGTTTGCGCCATGGCCAGATAATGCGCGAAGGACATATCAGTCTCGGCGACGGCAGCCGGGTGGCGCCACCCGGCCGAATGGCTTCCGGGAGTGAAGAAGAACGCCCCAAGGTGTAATTGCCGGCTTGTCATGCTGCGGAACGCAGGCTGGTGGCCATGATGATCGCCTCTCCCCCATCTATTCTGGGCAAAGCAGCATGGCATTGAACGGGCCGGGGGCAAACCACGCCACCGCGCATCATACCAGCAGGGCCGGCCACCCCCCTGCCCGCGCGGGTAAAGCCTAAGGCACCGCCCCGGCCTGATTATCCCAACGGGCACAAAACGCCGCCACATCTTCATGCTGAAAATCGGCAAGCCGCGCCATGATCACCTCAAAGGGCCAATCCCACCAGGCAATGGCTTGCATCCTGGCGGCGATATCGCGCGGGAATCGTTCGCGGATCATGCGGGCGGGCACACCCCCCACAATGGTGTAGGGCGCCACATCACGCACCACCACCGCGCCAGCGGCCAGCACGGCGCCATCGCCGACGGTCACACCGGCCAGCACGGTCACGCCATGGCCAATCCAGACATCATGGCCAATCTTCACCCGCGCCGCGCGGCGCGCGGCGAAAAACGCGGCATCGCGCTGCTGCGTCGCATCATAATATTCCGGTACATAGCTGAAACGATGCTGCGCGGGGCGGTCCATCGGGTGGTTGGGCGGGCCGATACGCACGCAAGCGGCAATGGCGCAGAATTTGCCGATCTCCGCATCCGAGACATGGCAATCATGGCCGAGATAGGAAGCATCGCCCAGGCTTGAATAAGCGACCGAGCTGCGTTCCAGAATTTCGCAGCGCGCCCCGATCTCAGCCTCACGGAGTTTGACGCTGGGATGAATGAAGGTTTCCGCGATCTTCGGCTTGGGCGATGTCATGCTGCTCTCCCGCAACGGCATCGGCAGAACGCGCCAAAACGCGGCATGGGTCAATCTGGCGCCAAGGCCACGCCCTTCGGGACGGCGCGCTTGTCTTGATCTTCGTCAATGCAGCGCCATGCCCTTCCGCCATCATGGGTGCCTCGTCCGGCAGTATCGGCCGGCGCAACAGATTTGCCGCGCGCTGCCTGGCGCAGCGCGTGGCCTTGGGGGTCACATGGCGGAAATTGATCATCTCGTAATTGGTGCCGCATCGCTGGAAGCCGGCGCTGCCTTCCTTGAACGCCATTTGAGCTGCCGGCCAGTGGCGGGCGGCGCCCATCCCGGGGTCGGCACGCATAACATGCTGCTGGGGTTGGGGCCCGACCAATATATCGAAATCATCGCGCCGGACCCTGCCCAGGCGCCCCCCGCGCATCCCCGGCCCTTTGATCTGGATGACGCCGCGGTCAAGCTGGCACTGGAAGCGGAACCGCATCTGATCGCCTATGTCGCCGCCACCCCGGCGCTGGAGGCCGTGGTCAGCCGGCTTGGCGCCTCCCACGCTGGGGAAATACGCGCCATGCGGCGGGGCGATTTGGCTTGGCGCATGGCCTTTCCCCCGCAGCGGCAGGATATGGGCAATCTGATTCCGCCGCTGATCCAATGGGATGGCCCCAAAGCGGCCAGTCGCATCGCGGATTCAGGCTGGCGCCTGGCCGGGCTGGAAGCCGAGCATCCGGATATGGACGCGCTGCGGACAGCGCTTGGCGCGCGCGGCTTGCTTGATGCCATCCGGCTGCGCCAGAGCCCCAAGGCACGGCTGGTCGCCCAATTACGCCATCAGGATGGCCGGGAAGCGACCCTGACAAGCATGTGATTTTCGGTAAAAGAAAAGGAATTTAATTTACCCTATCCTTCGGTGGTATTTCACGACATATTTCCCGCATGGGCTGTAATTCGCGTGAGGGCATAGGGTTCAACCGTGACAGAATATCGGTTTTTCCATTGATGTTGCTCGGTAAGTTCATCACCGGGCCGCATCGCCCCCTGGCCAAAGCCCCCGGAATCGCGCCCCCATGACAGCGCGGATTCTGGTGGTGGATGACAGCCTGGCCAATCGCCGCTTGTTGGAAGCCCGGCTGCAGGATGAGTATTTTGAGGTCACCGGGGCGGGCTCTGGCCCCGAAGCCCTGGCCCTGGCAGCCCGTTGGGCCCCCGATGTCATCCTGCTGGATGTGCTGATGCCCGGCATGGATGGGTTTGAGGTCTGCCAACGCCTGAAGGCCCAGCCGAATACCGCGCATATCCCGGTGGTGATGATCACCTCCCTGAATGAACATCATGAAAGGGTGCGCGGGCTGAGTGTCGGGGCGGATGATTTCCTGCTGAAGCCGGTGGATCAGGCGACCCTTTTCGCCCGTTTGCGGGCGCTGCTGCGGGTCAAGCAGGTCTTGGATGCCTGGCGCCTACGGGCCGAAACCGTGCGCGATCTGGGCTTTGAACCGCCAAGCGCCCCGCCTGAGGATTTCCTCGGCGCCCAGGTGCTGCTGCTGGCGGGCAATGGCGAAATACCGGCCCTGTCACAGGCCCTGACGCTGGATGGCATGCAGGCCACGCAGGTTGCCCATGAAACCGAATTATGGGGGGCCCTGCGCGACAAGGCCGCGCGCTACGATATGGTTCTGGCCTCCCTCCCCATGCCGGAGAGCGATCCCCTGCGCTTGGCCTCGCGCCTGCGGGCCGAGGCAGAAACACGCGACCTGCCCCTGATGCTGATCGCAGACCCCGATCAGCGCGACCTTGTCCTCAGGGCTTTTGAATTGGGCGCGAGCGATCACGTGCTGCGCCCGATCAATGAGGAAGAATTGCGCGCCCGCGTGCGCAATCAGGTCCGGCGCCGGCGCTATCAGATGCGGCTGCGCGCGGAATTCGACCGATCCCTGGAATTGGCCGTCACCGATGGGCTGACCGGGTTGCGCAATCGGCGCTATGTCTTTCGGCACCTCGATCAATTGCTGCGGGCGGGCACCATTTGTGGCGTGCTGATGATCGATGTCGATCGCTTCAAGCCGCTCAATGATTATTACGGCCATGCGGCCGGCGATGCCGCCTTGCGGGAAGTGGCCGCGCGGTTGCGCGAACATGTGCGCGCTTCCGATATCGTCGCACGCTATGGCGGAGAGGAATTTCTGGTGGTGATGGCCGGCGCCGGTGCGGAAGAAACCGGCGTGATCGCTGAACGCCTACGCATCGCCGTAGCGGAAAGCGCGATTGACCTCGGTTACCTGAAACTGCCCGTGACCATCAGCATCGGGAGCGCGCTCTCCGCCCCCAACACGGATCCTGAAGCATTACTGGCGGCAGCCGATAGCGCCATGTACCGCGCCAAGGCGCTGGGGCGAAACCGCGTTGAAGCGGCCATTGCGGAGGATTGGCGCCCAGGCTGAAAAAGCCGGGGACGCAACCCATCCCCGCCTTGCCCTGCGCCGCTTTAAGGCTGCGGCGCAAGCATGGGCGGTTTGATCACTCTATCTGACGTGGACCGTCAGCTTATTTGATCTTGGCTTCGCGGAAGACGACATGCTTCCGCGCCACGGGATCATACTTCTTCTTTTCCATCTTGCCGGTCATGTTCCGCGTGTTCTTCTTCGTCACGTAGAAATAACCAGTTTCCGCACTGCTCACGAGGCGGATCAGGATCGTGTTCGACTTGGCCATGGCTCACAACTCCGGCCCGCAGGCCGCCGGGCCTCGGGATCAAGGCGGCGGAAACTAGCCATGGCAGCGCTGGCGTCAAGGGGGCAGCGCTTTCTTATGAGGTTTCTTCCAAGAAAGACCGGCCGTACATGGCGCCGCGCCGGTCTTTTTGACCTTGCCAGCCCCAAGGCTGACCGTCCCCACCAAGGGGATGCTCTGAGCTCCGCGCCCCGACCAGGCGGTACGAATCAGGCGCTAGCGCATCAAGGCCGCGTCATAGGCCTTGGGGTCCAGCACCAAAGCCTGGGCGAAATCACTATCCCGGTCGATCCCCTCCAGCCCCGGGCAGGTTTCGCGCAGGGCCGCGGCATCCAGCGCCGTCACGGGCGGGCGCAGCGCGCGTAGCCGGGCCAGCACAGGCCCCATGGGCTGCTGACCGGCACGCAGCGCCGCCAGGGCTTCAGCCCCCGCTTCAGCCCCGCCCGCAGTGCAGAGCGCCGGCAAAAGCCCTGCCCCCTGCAAGGGCCACCCCCCCGGCAGGATGATCCGCGCCCAGCTGATCTGAATTTCGCCGCCATTCGGCAAAGGCATCAGAATTTGCACCAGCCCCTTGCCCAGGGTGCCGGTGCCCAGCACCGCCGCCCGACCGCGATCCGCGAGGCTGGCTGCCAGAATTTCTGCCGCCGAGGCGGTGCGCCCATCCACCATCACCACGATGGGGCGGCCTTCAATCAGATCAGCCTCGCTCGCCGCGTAGCGCCGATTGGCATCGGCATGGCGGCCGGAACTGCTGACGATTTCGCCGTCATTCAGGAAAATATCGGCAATCGCCGTGGCCTGGGTCAGGATACCGCCGCGATTGCCGCGCAAATCCAGCACCAGACCTCGGGGCGGATTGGCCTGGCCAAAGGCCGCTTCCACCGCCGCCGTCACCTGCGCCGAAGTCAGGGCCGTAAAGCCCGAAATCTTCATATGCAGGACGCCGTCGCGCAGTTCGGACCGCACGGTTTCAACCTGGGTGGCGATCCGGCGCAACACCACGCTGCGCCGCCGCCCGCCACGCTGCACCACAAGGGTCACTTCGGTCTGGGCAGCACCTTCCAGCAAAAGCCCAGCACCAGGGAGATCATTGGCGAAAACCAATTCATCATCGACTGAAATCAGCCGATCCCCCACACGAATACCGGCCTGCGCAGCCGGGCCATCAGGGGAGATCGCGGCCACCACCACCTGCTGCCCGCGCGCTACCGCCAAGCGCACCCCAACCCCGCCCTGCCCCAAGCGGCGATCCCGGGCAATTTGCGCCTCCTCCGGCGTCACATACCGGCTGAAAGGGTCCAGATGGGTGAATATGCCGTTGAAGCTGGCGCGCAGCATCGCCTCGCGCCCAGCTTCCCGAATGGTCGGCACGGCGGTCCAGGATGCTTCCTGAAATTGTACCAAAAGCTCGGCCGCCGCGGCGGCGGCAGCTTCGATATTCGGGCGGAGCGAATCGCCTGGCATGCTGCGCGCCAATATCGCGCGCCGCCCGCGCATCAGCCGTGCCTCACGCCCCAATCGTTCCGCCCGCAACCCGGGATCCATGCCGGCCAAACCCGCAAGGCCCCAAATGATCAAATCGGATGGCAAGGCGCGTTCCAGATGCCGGTCCAGAATCGCCGCAAAGCCGGCGGACAGGACTTCCCGCATTTCCTCACGCGGGAAGTTGGGTAGAGCCTCCGCAGTGGCTGCACGCGGCGCTTCCTGTGCGACCGAAGAAGCCAAGCCGAGCAGCGGCAATAGCAGCAGGATGAGCAAAGCGAGGCATAGGGGCGCACGGCAGCGCTGCCCCCAAGCGGTAATGTGATGGAATAGGCTGAGGAAGTGGGCGCTCAGCGCCGGCCGCGGCGGGGCGCTGACTTCGTGCCGCTGCCACGGCGCGGAATGCCCTGCATGATGTGAAATACCATCCCACCGGTGCGCGCGGTCGCTTCCCGAAGCCGCACTTCCACCGCCTGCCCCAAGGTAAAGGTCAGGCCAGTCCTGCGACCCATGAGGCGTTGCGTGGCTTCGTCCTGATCCCATCGATCATCCGGCAATGAGCCAAGCGGGACGATTCCGCTCGCGCCATTCTCATCCAAAGTGACAAACAGTCCGAAGCGTGTCACCCCAGAAATACGTGCAGCGAAGATATTTCCCACGCGTTCTGACATATATGCCGCAAGATAGCGGTCAACCGCATCACGTTCCGCCGCAGCAGCGCGGCGTTCGGTCGCGGTGATGTGTTCGCCGGTTTCCAAAAACCGCGCCGCTTCCACTTCCGCCAAGCCATCACTACCAAGCTTCAAACCGCGGATCAGCGCGCGATGCACGAGCAAATCCGCATAGCGCCGAATGGGTGAGGTGAAATGCGCATAGCGCGCCAAAGCGAGGCCAAAATGCCCGATATTGTCTGGCGCATAAGCCGCCTGGGATTGGCTGCGCAGCACGGTTTCATGCACCAGGCGTTCTTCCGGCTTTTCCTTCACCTCAGCGAGCAAGGCGGCAAAGTCGCGCGGATGCAGCCGATCACCGGGCGGGAGCGACAATTCCAGGCTACGCAAAAATTGCCGTAGCCCTTCCAGTTTCAAATCCGAAGGCCGGTCATGCACGCGATACATGCAGGGCTGGATCAGGCGTTCCAATTCCTCCGCCGCGCAGACATTGGCGGCGACCATGAATTCCTCGATCAGCCGATGGGAATCGAGCCGCGCGCGGGGAACCACT
>JACCED012387005.1_pt1 | contig 10925 bp, 14 predicted proteins | sample 7455021 | NCBI WGS metagenome assembly JACCED01 (sample SAMN15323456, study PRJNA562643) | freshwater metagenome | isolation source: river surface water | place: USA:Blue River Watershed | collected 2017-08-19 | reverse complement strand
GGACTTCATGGACTTCAACTCACCCAGTGCCCACTCGGTTGCGTCTTGATAGTCGTACAGGATAAGCCCGTACTCCTTGGCGAGTTGATTGCCCAAGTCAGCAAGCACCAAACCGATTTCCCAAAAGCGTTCGTCACCACTGAAGTTCACGCCGTACTTCTTGGGGAACTCATTGATGGCATGGTCGAGCATTGCCTTGACCCCATCCACACCCAGTGGCATCAGCCGCTTGATGAACTCTTGCCCTACCAAACCATAGTTGCCCATTAGGAACGCATGAATCTGACGACCCACTTGGCTACCCTTGGTGAACAGTGGATGTGGGTGGACATTGAACTCAAGCAGTCGAGCAAGCTTGGCATCCGTAGCGTGACCACCTGCGTACAACATACTGTGCAGTGACTCGTTGGTCGATACAGTCATGGTGGTTGCCCACTCTTTGGTTGCCCGTTCTTCAGCACTGCGATTCAAACGAGCCTTGTCTCTACCCTGTGAAGTCCAGTAGATTAGGTCGCCTGCTTCTTCACGGTCTAGCATGGTCAACTCATCCACAGTCATGGGTAGGTTGCCGTGCAATGCAAGGCGTGAGAACAAACTGTTCTGTGTGAACTTGCCACCGAAGTGGAGTTGGTCGGGGTTGCCCCATACCGATTGCATCATGTACTGACCGAGCGTCTTACCGCCACCAGTCTTGCCGTACAAAGACAGAATCAAACCCTTCAAGCCACTGACCTTGAGCAGTGGTGTTGCGAACGAGAAGCCGATGAGGAACTTGTGCAGTTTCAAGTCAGCCGATTCAAGGATGCGTGTGAAGTTCACCCACTCTTGGAGCGAACCCTTTGTGCCATACATATCCTCAGACACCTTGCCGATACCTTGGGCTAGGTTGATTTGCTCAGCAGTGACGTTGCCGTTGGAGTCCCGGCGCAGAAGCGAATTGCCAATGATGAACTCGTTGTAGTTTGATTTCCATCCCATTGATGAATACAAGTTTGTCAATCCTCGGCGTTGCTTCAATTCCTCCATGTATGAACGTAGAAGCATTTGGAAGTTTTCCGTTTGTGACTTGTTGAAAAGAAGGATGCCTTGGTCTGCGATGGTGGTAGAGAAGTCACGGCTACCCTGTGCCAAGTTCGCTTGGCGCATTACCAGTTCAGTCCATCCAACATGTGGGCGATTCCACATGAAGCGTACTACCTCGTAGCCAAGTCCCTCGTCTCTGCCGTAGCCCACTGGATACAGGTCGAACTTGCATACATCAATGTCTGTCTCGTCAATGACCATCTTCATACCATCAGTGGTACGCTTGAATGGTTTGGGTACAGGGATGACTGCGGCAATCGGGTCTACCAATGCCGCCATTGATTTCACTTCAGCCAGTTGTGTGCCCAGTCTTGCAGGGCTACCAATCTTGTCCTTGAACTTACAACCCTTACACCCGTTCGGGCGTTCGGCATCAAACTTTTGGCAGGTTGTCGGGCCGGTCGCACTCTGCTTCCAATGGTGCAACTTACTGATAGTTGTTTGTTGGTTGTACTGCGCGTGTTGTTCAGACCACGCAATCGCCGTAGCCTCAGGCTCATTACAGAAAGCGGCGACCCCGATGAGGTTGTACCACATGGGTTCTGCGACATCATTCTGATTCTCTACTGCCCACTTAATCTGTTGGCATCCTGCTACCACCTTGTCTGCATTGGCAGGTTGATACTCATGCTTGACCGCCATAGCATCGAGCAACGAGTTGCCACGTGTCTGTTGTGCAGGTGGCTCATAGGATGAGCCATGCGTATACGGTTCTAGGATTGACCACAACTGGTTGTAAGTCACATCCTGTGTGTCACGAATCAATGTAGCCGTCTTGCCACCTTTGGGATTCACACACCCAATCGGTCGCAGAATACGTGCGCTATCACCAGTCACGCCGATGTCAGGCGTGAACCCTTTGTCCATACAAGCCGCCTTGAGTGCGTTAGCCAGTGGCTTCCACTGCGCAGGCTCAACCGCCGTATCAAGAATCCAGTAAACATGCAGACCATTACCCGACGAAACAATCATCGGCATGGGCAGGCCAACTTCTTTGACGAAAGTGACGAGAGCCTTTGCCCCTTCACTAGCATCAGCGAACGGCTTTGGCTTTCCGTTCTTACCAATACCACAGTCCACATCAATCGCAAGCACCTTGGTGCGCTCTACGAACTCCTGCTTCCTTCGCTTCTCAGTGAATGTTGAGATTGCGTAGTATGTGTTTTGTCCCCTGCTATTCAATGCAAGTGCAACTTGTGCGAGTTTTTCTACCGAATCAAAGTAGCCATGTCTTGGTGCGGGATTGTCCCCCTCAAAACTGGCTATGCAATACAAGCCTTCACTTGGTAGTACTCGCTGAAAAAAACTCAGCGTGTCCATTTGTTTCCCCGTTAATGGGGGGTGGTTAGCCCCCCAACACCTCAGTTAAAACGCTTCATTAGTTCATCAAGGCGTTCTTTCCTCTGCTTCTGTTCCATCGCAATGACATCAGGCGTAGGCCATTTGTCATCCACCATGACAGAAAGCAACTGCTTGAGGACAGTCCTGACTGTGCCATCGTTGGCTTTGCGGAGAACCTTCCCCCGCACCCAACCATAATACGTCATACGACTGACACCAAACAGGGAAGCCATGTCGTTGGTAGTCAACATCATGTGCTTCCGCAACGCCTCGACCTTTACAAAGTCGATAGGCGGGTTAGGCGTCATCTGCGTTCACCTCACCAACGAGAGCGGCAATCTCATCAGCCAACGATGCGGCAGATGGGGCGGTCGCAGTAGCGGCAGGGGTAGCCTTAGCCTGCGGTGCAGGAGCAGGTGTAGCCGCCTTTTTAGGTGCACCAAAACCACGCTTAGGAGCGGCGGGTTCTTCTGCCACGGGGGTAGGAGCAGGTTCAGGTTGAGCCGCAACAGGGGCGGGCTTCGGTGCAACTTGTTGTGGTGCGTTAATCTTAGGCACTGCCGGGACAGCAGCGGTACGCAACTCACCTGTAATCTGACGCACTTCCTCAGTGCCAAACAACTTGTCAACTTCTTGTTGTGTGGCTTCGTCAAGGAATCCACCAAAGTCAAACTTCAGTTTGGGGAACGATGCGTCTGTGTCAAACGACACACGGGTACGGACAATCTCAGCAGGGATGCCACGCAAGGACAGTTCCTTCTGATACTTACCGAGACCTTGCAATGCGGCAGGAGTAACCTGCAACAAGTATACAGGGCCAGTCGGGTCGTCAGCGGCTACAACTGCCAAACGCTTTTGGTCAGAGCAGGCTTTGATTTGTTTGCCTTGCGGAGTCACTTTGCTACCCCATGCGTTCTGTGGGCAAGATGCACACAGGTCGTTCTGTGGTTCAGTGGCTTGGGTATCAGGGCTCACACCATCCAACGAGAAGCAGTCAGGGTTAGAAGGTTCGCTCTCAGGTGTCCATGCCTTGGCGTACCAAGTCTTAGAGAGGCGAGGGTTAGCACCAACGACAACCACATCAAGAGTAGTTGTGTCGAGTACAGTCTCAGTGCCACCTTCAACGATGCGGAAGCGAGAGCCTTTGATAGAGATGCGTGGCACAGATTCGCCACTACCGATACCACCTGCCAATGACTGGGCTAGGACAGAGGGAACACCAACACGTTGAGCGAGGTGGGCGGGGACTTGCACATTGGCAAGAGTGATTGCGTTGCTCATAGATTTCTCCTTAAAGTGAGCGGGTTAAATACGATTGGTCGCACGTTTGGCTTGGGCTAAACCGCCCTGCATTGCCACCGCCCGTGCTTTTTCAGCGGCAAACATTTCTTGCTGATACTCCTCACCGATGTTCAGCTTGCGCTTCACTTCGGATGCAACAATATGCTCAGCAATTTCTGCATGGTCTTTGCAGTAGGTGAATCCACCAGTACGGCTACCTACATAGGCATCCTCTTGGTTCATAGTACGCACCACAAAACCATTGTTGATACGGAACGCAACTACTGCGGGTGAGCAGTTACCGAACATGCGCTCCATGTCTGTGGATTCACGCATCTGTGCACCTGCCAATGTTCTGTTGGTGCGTTCTTGATGGGCTTCAAGCAGAGACGCCAGTCCCTTACCGAAAAACGATTTGATACTCATGTCAGTCCTCCACTCGGTTAGCAGGCTTACGGATATTTATTTCTAGTTTCGTGCCGTAGTTCACACCGGGCGGAACTGCTTTGTTCGCCTCAATATATCCTCGTACGGCAATCTTGCTGATGCGTTTCTCAAGCATGTCAAATGCTTCTTGTGTGCGGATGAAGTCGAGTACTGCATCCCAGTCAGCAACGTTGGCATAGTCAGTGGTGGTTAAGAACGCAGTGCCATGCTTGGTCTTGAATGATGTCACACCTTGCACGTCAGCCTGTTCTTTAATCCATGCCTCTAACTTCTCCATCTTCGCTTTGATTACGGACACTCGGTCTTTCACCTCAGCCTCGATGGATTCTTTCTGCGACCTCAGCTTCATGTAGGTCGCTACTACATCGTCTACGTTTACAGTCATAGTGTCACCTATTAGTCTGTTGTTGGATTAAATCAAGAAGCAAGCCTTGCAGTTTCTGCTTGTTCTTCAATCGTTCGTACATCTTGTACTCAAGGTCTGTCGCCTCGATGTGGATGACGTTCGATACATGCTTCTTGCCGATACGCTCGACTCGACCATTCGCTTGAACATATTGTTCGTTGCTAGTAATCGGGCCATACCAGATGATTGTTGACGCACTCGTGAGCGTTAAGCCGTGTGCCATCGTTGCAGGATGAGCAATCAGTACATGTGGATGTTTGGCATGTTGAAAGTCATGGAAGATTTGGTTGCGTTGCGATGCGGATACCGCACCATTCACAACACCCACAGTCCAATGCTTCGACAGTTCTTTCTCCAACATGTGCAGAGTACCCGTCAGCGGTACAAACACAATCACCTTTTCCCCTGCTTCCTCAATTACCTCCTTTACTAAGTTGACACGGGGGGAGCAGTCTAACTCAATGTGTTGTCCATCGTCACCATAGGCTACGCCACAGGCTATCTGAACCAACTTCTGAATCTTGACTGCCTCGTTGACCGCCGTGATAGTGCCATCGGTGGTCATCTCTGTCACGAAATGCCTGAGCATTTGCGTGTAGTGCTTCTTCTGTTCTGCCGTCAACTCAACTTGCCTTGTCTGTATAACTGTGTCAGGCAAGTCGAAACATTCATCTCGTGTGTAGCGCACTGCGGGTTGCAGGATGTGCTTCACAATGTCAACGGACTCAGGGCGAGGGACAAACTTCCACTGCCCTATCTTCATCATCACCTGCTCACGGAACGAGGTGTATGTCTTGGTGCAGTATGGGCTATTGACTAGCTTGGCTAGTGCCCACGCATCTGTTGGGTCGTTCGGTGTAGGTGTGCCAGTCATCAACCACAAACGTGTTGACGGATTAGCATCCATCCACTTACGGAATATCTTGAAGCGTTGTGTCGTTGGGTTGCGCAGTACCGCCGCCTCGTCAACGATGATGAGGTCGAACATCCCCTTGGCTTCTTCGGCAATGATGTTGAACCCATCGTGGTTGATGATGTAGAAGTTGACATCCTTCGCCAACAACTTCTTACGCTTCTCAGCAGTGCCATGCAACACCACGAACTTGCGGTGTGGGAAACCAGTAAAGAGTGCGTCACCCCATACCCGCTCCAGTGTGGACAGTGGCGACAGGATGAGTACCTTCTTTACATGCTTGGTCTTGATGAGATAGTCCGCAGCCCACAGTGAGGATTGGGTCTTACCCGTACCGATTTCGTTCAGCACCAACCCCCTATGGTTGAGCGTCAAGAACGCAGCAGTATCTTTCTGATGGTCATACGGCGTGTACTGGCCGGGCCAGTCGTAGTAATGCAAGATGGGTGAGGGTGCTTTGATACCAAGGTTGTTCAGTACCTTTACCTCATCCAACTTGTGTGGTGTAAGCACGAGCGGAATCCCCCGTAGTTCAACGGGCTTCGCAGTCGGGATGCTATCGAGCACCCGATTGGGGTTATTCAACTTCAGTGCAAGTGTCCTTGCCTGCTCCACTACTACCATGTCATCACCTGTAAAGTTTTTCTTCTATCGCTTGTTCCAGTGAGGCGATGGTGTCTGCGTCATAGACTAAGAACCACCAACCACCTGCACTTTGAATCTCCTCACCGCACTTCACTTGCAGTGCCGTAGGTTTCTTGGTCTTGTCAGCCTTGACCTCAATGCCTACGAACTTACCCTTCACAATCGCAATGATGTCGGGGATACCTGCCTTACCAAATCCATTGTTGGCAGGGAAGAAGTACCATATCTTGTGGGACTTCAACACCTCAACAACCTTACGCTTTACCTTGCCTTCGGGTGTCAGTGCACTCATTATAGCTTCCTTTACATCAATGTCAAGTAAGGTTAAACCCTAGCCGAATCACAGTCGTGTCGGGCGGGGCAGAACCTACACAAACCTGATGGTTTGGCAGGCCAGTTGTCATGGTCAAGGCTCGTGTGGATACGTTGGATACGCTTCATAATCTCAGCCCACAAGGGGTTGATGTCGATGCGGTTGTACACCTCGGTGTCCATCTCCATAGTCTTGAGCCACACCAGTGAAGTCTTGACTCGTTGCACCTCAGGGTAATGCTTAAATACTTGGGCGGCGAATATCTGCATCTGAAAGAAGTCAGGGTTTCGCTTGCCTGTTTTCCAATCCATCACATTGGCATCGTGCCCATTGATTACAAGGATGTCAAGTTTACTGCGTAGCCATGCGTCAGCATCCCACCAACCTGTTGGTGTAAGGTTGTCGTTAAGAACTAGCTCCTTCTCGATGAGCAGTTCACCCCCTTGGGCGATGCGCTCGACCGATGCACACAGTGGTTCGTAGTGAGCAATCTCTTGTGGCAACAACTTGTTGGACTTGAGGCGGTGCTCAAGGTACTCATGGATGCGTTCGCCATACTTACTGGCTTCGCCCCCTTCATCCACCACGTCTTTGGAAATCCGCTGACGGAAGTAGCGGTACGGACAGTTCTCATACAACTTAATGGATGAGTAGGAGTGTGCTAAGCGCATAGGTTGTAGCCCCTCGGGGTGTCCTTGGGGTTCTCTGTTATGTTGAAAGTCCAGTGTACATCACTCGTGCATACGGCGCAAGATGTCGTACTTCAGAATTTCCAACTGCGCAATCACCTCAGTCACGCTCTCCATTTTGGTGGAGTAGCGGGTGTACATGTCGTCTGCCTTCAGCATGATTAACACATCGGTTGCACCGCCTTCTTCAACGCGGGCTAGTGCCGACTGCAACATGGCAACAACTTCTTCTTTGCGTTTATTCCCTACTACATCAGTCAAGTTTGTGACGCTCATTTCGTTCTCCAATATCAATCATCATGTCGCACCCTTTCTCGTCATCCCCCACTGGGACAATCTCGAACCATGACTGCCAGTCACTGGCAGGTGCGGTAAACCTATAACATTCCTCACGCACACGGCATCCAGTGCCTTTGCATTTGGTGATGTCAGCCATTAAGTATCTCCATAGTTTTCTGCGTAGCCTGATTCACAAGCCACTGGTAAGTCAGCACACCAGCTAGGTGCGGTGGACATTACATCCACAAGATGTTTCTCTGCGTCTGTTGCATGTGTCGCCGGGGCGGTGATGATAATCTCATCGTGTACTTGGAAGGCAACATGGTAGTGTTGTCCGATGCTTGCCATCTGTTCAGCAATAACGATACGAGCCATCGCTTGGATGATGTTCTCTGTCGCCTTGCCCCCATAGATTTTTGTCCACGAGAGTTCGTCAATGTTGCCCGTCATCACTCGGTCAGTCACCGCCTTACGATATGTTCGTGCGTCACTGATGTACTCGTAGTTGCTTCCGTTGGCACGGAGTGCAGGGTATCGGATGTACAATCCGTTGGGTAACCTAATCCCTTGCTCATCATAGGTCACCATCTTTGCAATTGTTCCTGTCTGCCGAGCCACGATACCGCCCAGTGCGTGACCACACTTCTGCCATAGTTGCACAATCTTGTGGTTCTTCTGTCGGTACAAGCGAACGATACGCTCTGCTTCGGGCAGTTCAATCTTCACACTGATACCACCTTGCCCAATCTCTAGGGTGCGTCTGAACTTCTCAGCACCCATGCCGTAGCCCAGTCCCAAGATACAAGTCTTGCCAACGAATCGTTCAATCTTGTCAGCCTTGGTGATGGTGCGACCATACACTTCCGATGCGAACTCACTATATACATCTCGGTTCTGTGCGAACGCACCAACCAAGTCGTGTTGTTCTGCAACCCAAGCAATCATGCGGGCCTCAATCTGTGACGAATCACATGCCACAAGAACTTGTCCTGCGGGTGCTCGCAATGCCCGACGGATTGTGTTGTTCCCACGAGCAGGCAAGTTCTGCAAGTTCAGCTTGTCACCGCCTGAGAATCTACCTGTGTGCGCACCATAATAGTTGAGCATGATTGGCAGGCGACCACGCTCGGACACACCAATCAAATTGAGAGTGCGAGTTTCTTCGAGGGTGGACTTCACGCCGAGCCTCGCAGCGACCGCAACCTGAACCTTCTCATTAGGATGTTCGAGGAGTTCGATGAAAGCCTTGTCAGTTTTCCCGAACGCAAATGTTTCCTTGCCTGTGCGTGCGCTCACCTTGGTTGGTGGCTCGACCCCGAGGTTGACGAGGTACTTCGCAAAGATTTGGTTGCTCATCAATGTCTTGGTGATTGCTTCGTCACTGATACCAGTGAGCCCCATGTCAGAGATGAGGGTGCGCTTCCTTGCTTTGACTTCCTCAAGATGTTGCTCTAAGAGTTCCCTGTCAAGTTCAATCACAGGCTCGGTGTACATGCGCAAGGTTTGGTCAATGACCATCAACTCACTGGTGGGGAAACCCTTGCTCAGTTTCTTGAACAAGTTGTAGGTTAGTTCCACATCGTTCTTGCAGTACTCGCCATACCTAGCCATCTCGTCAGGGGTGAAGTCAGATTTTCTTTTACCTAATGCGTTAAGAACTTCCTCACCCTTTTGCCCTAGCCCATAGTAAGTAGCCAGTGCTTTGAGTGAACCCCCCACAGTCATCTGATGCAGAGGTCTAGCCATGCTCAGTGTGTCGAGCCATAGCTTTGGTTTGATTCCATAGTGCCATGCCAATATAGCCCCATCGAACGCAGTGTTGTGGCAAAGGATTGCCTTGTCTTTGTAGTCCAGTGACTTCAAGAACTTGGCAGGGTCACTGCCTGAGTACCAGTCAGTTGGATAGTTGTTGACCTTGATACCCACACCGATGACTTCAAAGCGAGGGTCACGAATGTAACTCTCAGTAGTCATCTTCGACAGGCTGAAGTCTCTGTCGTAGTAGGTTTCAAAGTCGATGGTTACGATGTCCATGTATTACTCCAATGTAAGTGTGTCTATTCCCATACCGCAACTGGACTCGTACAAGCAGGCAATCATCACCGCCTTGTATGCGTCAGCCCCCATAGCCAGTGCACCAAATGCAAAGTCTCTGCCACTACCAATGCACAGGTACTTGGCTTCAGTGAAGTCCATCGGGTAGGGTGACCGCTCATACTTCAACACCTTCTTGTCAGGTGTAATCACAATCATGCCCACCCATTTGTTGTCATCCTCTTGATGCTTGGGAAACTTCTCAGGGTCAGCCCCCTTCTCAAACCATGTACGCATGGCGTACGCAAAGTCGAGGTCGCCCGAGAACCCTACGAGGTGGTCTCGTATGCGGAATATCTTTGTGGTTGTTAGCTTGAGCCCACTGTTCGTGGCTTGCTTGTCGGATGCAAGGGTCTCTCCATCCCATACGATTACTGTCATGTCACTTCCTTTCGATGATGTTACTCATCCGTTTATTTCTTCTCTCGTTCTCAACAAGGGCAATCCCCCGCTCAACATCTTTCACTGTGGTGACCTCAAGTTGTGCGTCATGCAGTTCAAGCAGTTGGTTGATGGCTTTCATTTCTTCCGACTTGAGGATGAACCTGTTTGTCTCAGCCCCCCTACGACATACCGCCAGTAGTGCAGGCATACCATTGGTGATTACATCTGCGTAGTCAGTACCAAACCCCAAGCGAAACATAGCCTCAGCCATGTTCGCCATGTTGATAAGCCTATCCATGTCGTCACGAGTAGCCTTGCCCTGCGTGAGCGCCGCCATTGCATAGTGGTGCTTAACCTTTAGGTTAATGAGTGCATCCTCATGCTTTGCCAGTGGGGTCAGGCTCTCAAGAACATACCCCACTGGATTGGCTAGGACTTTCTTTGGTCTGTACTTGCTACGCTTACGCATTACCTTGCTCGATTCTCAATCCACCACAGTAGAAATATGAATAGGGCGATAGCCGTAGCTACCAACCCCATCACTGCAAGCATGAACTTAACGCCGAACCATAGGGCTTCAAGCATCGTTGCCTCTTACCTCAACAAGTTTGTCGATGTAATGACGGGCTTTCTTGATGTCGTCTAGCCCACCCTTTGCATCGCATCGTGCAAGATATTTGATTGCATTACCACGCAAGAACCCTGCGAATTGTTCGGGTGTCATCCATGATTCCATAGCCTTCCAAGGTTGGACACCCATGTTCTTGTAGTGGTCGCCACCAATCTGTAAGTCATCAGCCTTGTTGCTTGGTACAAATCGGATAGGTGAATTACCCGTGACTTCACTTGGGATAGACGCATTGCTACGCTCGATGAAGTCAGCGTGTTCTTCCTTACGAATCTTGTACACCATAGGCATAGCTACCTTGAACTTCGCACCAACTTCTTTTGGTGTGGCAAGCGGGTGCTTGCGGAAGTACTCTCGTACCTTTTGTGTTTTGCTTTTCATTTGTCTTTTCCTACTGAGTTAAGCCATGCACATTCTTCTTC
>JACCED012253533.1_pt1 | contig 10925 bp, 7 predicted proteins | sample 7455021 | NCBI WGS metagenome assembly JACCED01 (sample SAMN15323456, study PRJNA562643) | freshwater metagenome | isolation source: river surface water | place: USA:Blue River Watershed | collected 2017-08-19 | reverse complement strand
CTCCTGCTTCGTCAGGTCCGCGTCGGCCCTCGCCCGCAGCAGCACCGGCGCCAACGCACCCACCGCCCACGCCTTGTTCTCGGTGCCGACGCGTCGCTCCATCACGAGGTAAACGTGCCCGTTCGCGTGCCACACATTGCACGCCGACTGGTGCCAGGACTGCCCCGTCGTCAGCGGCACCTGTGCGGTCCACGTCTCGCCCCGGTCGTCCGATCGCGCGATCTGCAGGTCGCCGCGATGCCCAAGGTAGTAGAGCGACTTGCCGGCCGCGAAGAGCCGCGCGTGCGTCATCCGGTGCGCCCCGCGCTGCGTCCACGTCCGCCCCTGATCGTCCGACGTCAGCACGAACGCATAAGCGGCATTGTTCGCTCGCGCCGGGCCGCCGCGCTCGTAGGCCGCCACCAACCGCCCGTCCGGCAAAGCCAGAATGCTCGGCGTGTAGAGCGGGATCGTCTTCGGGTCCGGCGATTCGCCCACGGCGACGAAATCGTTCGCGGCCGGCCGGATCGGCGCAGCCGCCGCGGTGACAGCCGCAGCACAAACAACCACGACCATCAACGCCAGCAGGGTAGCCCTGCTCGTGAGAGCAGGGATCGCCAGCACCCGCGAGATCGCACCATCCCGCATCTCACGAAGCGGGCTACTGTGGGAGGACGTTTTCACGGGAGTCGGTCGAGCCAGGCCAGAAACACGTCCTTCCACCCGTCCGACGGCGTGCCGGGGCCGCGGCCGAGACCGAAGCCGTGTCCGCCCGTCGCCACAAGCAACACCTCCGCCGCGACGCCCTTCGACTTCAGGGCCGCGGCGAAGAGCTCGCTGTTGCCCGGCGGCACGCCGCGATCGTCCAGCGCGTGCACGAAGAAATACGGCGGCATGTCCGCCCGCGCCCGCCGCTCCAGCGAAAACTCCGCGATCCGCTCCGGTGTCGGCGTGGCGCCGAGCAGTTTTTCGCGCGAGCCTTTGTGCAGGTTCGGCCCTTCCATGCAGATCACCGGATAGAGCAGCGCCACGAAGTCCGGCCTCGAGCCGTCGGCCGCGTCGCCGAAGACGCCGGCGCTCCCGGCGAGGTGCCCGCCCGCGGAGCCGCCCGCGATGCCGATGCGCTTCGGATCGAGCCCCCACGTCGTCGCCTTGCCGCGCAGCCACCGCACCGCCGCAAGGGCGTCCTGCTGCGACACCGGCAACCCCGTGGTCGTCGCGCCGCCGTCGGGCAGCCGGTATTTCAACACCGCCACCGTGATGCCGCGCGCCGCGAAGTAACGCCCGAGTGCGTGCCCCTCGCGGTCGATCGCAATGTAAGTGTAGCCGCCGCCCGGACACACGACCAGCGCCGCCCCGCGGTGCGCGACCTTCGCCGGCCGATACACCGTCAGCGTCGGCATCGTCACTTTTTGCACCACGCGGTTGAAGCCGCGGTCGTCGAGATTGTTGAAACGATAGGTGACCTCCTCGATCGCATTCGGCGTCTTCTCGGGCAACGCCGGCAGCAGCGGATACTCCTCCACGGTTTGGGCACGCAGGACCGCGGCAAGGGACAGCGACAACAGGAGAGCGAAACGTTTCATGGCGAGGAAAGGGGCACGGTGAAGATCTGGCTGAACGACGCGCCGTCCCGCCCGACGTTGCGCATGAACGCGACGCTCCGGCCGTCCGGCGAGACTACGCAGGCCTGCGGCAGCACGCCGCCCGCCGCCGCCGTGAGCCGCCGGGTCGCGCCGGTCGTCACCGCGGTGGCACACACGCTTCCATCCATCGCGTGGACGAGCACGCGCCCATCCGGACTCCAGGTAAAGGCCGACGCCACGTCGTGCGGATTGCGCGTCACTTGCCGCGGCGAGCCGCCGCGCGGCGACACCGTCCACAGCTGCACCACGCCGGCCTCGTCTTTCATCAGGAACGCGATCTGCGTCCCGTCCGGCGAGGCGCGCAGCCAGTGGCGCGGGGTCGTCGCCACGCCGCGGTGCGCCCGCTCCGCCGTGAACGTGAGCCGCCGCTGCACCGTGCCCCGCGGCGGCGCCGGCCGCGTCGTCGCCGTGCCCTGCAACGGCGCCTCGCCCGGCACCGTCAGGTCCGCGGGCAACTCCGCCACAAACACCTCCGCATGCTCCCGTCCGTCCGCCGCGGTGACATTGCCGAGAAACGCCAACATTCGCCGGCCATCGGCCGCGGCCCCGCCCACCCAGCCTTCCTCATAGGCCCGGCTGATTTCATCCGAGCCCGGCCGCGGCCGGTTCACTGTCCGCGTGACCAGCACGGAGAACCACTCCCCGTCATGGTTGCGCGGATGCGAACGCGCGACCTGCACGCCGCCGGGCACCGGAACGGAGACCGCGATCCCGCGTTGGTTGAGATCGTGCGTCGAGCTCGCCGTCAAGGGGCCGAGCCGGGCGAGCACCTCGTCCTCGTAGGTGTTGCTTACCGCCCCGCCGTCGGGGCTGAAGACGTGCACATGCGACCCGCCGCGCAACGCCCCGGGCGCAAACGGCGGCGCATAGTTCATCGCGTCGAGCGGCCGCGCCGTGCCCGGGACCCGCACGTCCACGACCGCTCCGCGCCGCCGCGTCATGCCGTAGCTCCAGTCCGCCGTCGGCCGCTCCGGCCCGTGGATGAAGACCACCCGCTCGTCGCGCGGATGCCAGGTCACGACCCCGCACTTCGCGCCGTCGCGCGCCGTGTAGAGCGTCTCCACCCGGCCCGTCGCGACCTCGACGCGCTCGATGCGGTCGCCGTCGAACACCGTGTCGACGCCGCGCACGTCGTAGACCAGCCAGCGCGAATCCGGCGACCAGACGTTCACGTTGGTCAGCACGTGCCCGTGCGGCGCGTGCGTGACTTGCCGCTCCTGCGCCGCCGCCGTGGCCGCGAGTCCGATCACTCCCAGTGTTTTCATCAAGGTCCCCATGAAATGTCCTCCCGTCGGAAAAGATGCACGCGTCCTTCTTCGTCGCCGACCACAAGGTTTGCCCCGCGCGCCGCGCCGCCGAGGTCCGTCACCGCGACGCTGCACTCGTGCTGCCCGAGGTGCAGGGGCTTGCCGCGGACGTGCAGCAGCCGGGGAAACGCGAACCGCGGCGCCGCGTCGCTGCCGGTGTTGCGCAACCACAGCACGGCCGAGCCCGGCAGGCCCTTCGATTGCGGCAGGCCCGTCGTGGGATTCGGCACCGAACCGTGGCGCGGCGTGCCGACCAGCACGTCCGTCGCGCCGTCGCCGTCCCAATCGTGCAACGTCAGCTTCGCCCGGCCGGTGCCGCCGGCACCGAGGAAGTTCGCCGTGATCGCCGCGCCGTCCTCGAGGCGGAGCTTGCCGCCGTCGCGCACATTCCGGTCGTCGACGCGCCAGTAGAGATGGAACGCGTCGTCGTCGTCCAGGGCCACGTAGGCCATTCTCCCGCCGAGCGGCCCCGCCGCCGGCCGCACCCGCCACGTGCCGTGCACCTCCAGCCCCTCGCAAAGGAGCAACCGCGCCACGTCGAGACGCGGCGCCGTCCGGCTGCCGCGGTTGAGATAGATCGAATGGCGCGCCGTCGCGTCGCTCGAGACCAGGTCGGGCGCACCGTCGCCGTTCCAGTCCACCACCGCCGGGCTGATGTAACCCCACCGCGCCTCACCCGGCCCCTGGATGCCCCAGTAACCCGCCTGCACGTGGATCGGTTCGCCGCCCGCGTCGATCGGCATACCGCGCGCGAAATCGGGCGCCGCGGCCGTCCCGCGATTGCGGAAGAAGAGCACCCTGCCCTCCGAATTGCCCACCACGAGATCGGTCGCGCCGTCGCCGTCCCAATCCGCCGCATTCACGACCGGCAGCGAGCCGGCATACAGCAACGCGCGCTCCTCCAGCACGTCGACCGGGCGCGCGAATTGGGCGCGTCCCTCCCCGTCGAATCGCTCGAACTTCAGGTAAAACAACGCGCCTTCGCCGCCGACCACCAGCCCGCGCCCGTAAGCGACCGGCGTCGCCGAAATGATCGGGCTGCGCAGCACCTGCCCCGCGGGATCGCGCGCGAACTCCTGCGCCGCGAAGCCCCCCGTCGCGCCGGTCTCCGCCGACTCCGGTCGGTAGTGGTAAAAGTCGCCGAAATGGGAACCCGCCACCGGGTCGCGCTCATGGCCCGGCCCGAGCTCCAACACCGCCAGCCCGCCGTGCGACAGCAGCGCCTCGCGCCGCGTCGTCGACACCACGCGCGCCCCGTCGAGCGTCGCCACCGGCGCTTCCGGTGACGCCAACCGACCGGCCCGCAGGTGCACATACGGCCAGCCCCCGCGCCACACGCCGCGTCCGTCGAACGGCTGGAACGCCGGATCCCGGTGGCCGGGCGGACCGGCCGGCCGGAACGCCGTGCCGTCACTCACCGACATGATCACGTCGAGCGCTCCGTCGGCCCGCTCGTGCACGGTGAACCGGCTCGGCGAGCGGTTGTCGGGATTCATCGCCCCTTCGCCGGCATCGAGACGCACGGGCGGCAGCGGCAAGCGCAGGAACTCGCGCCGCGCGAGGTCGAGGCGCGTGCGCACGAGGGCGTTCTTGAGCAGCCAGAAGCCGTAGATTGTCCCGTCGCGCGTCTGGAAAATCGCCCCGGTCGGCGGCACTTTGCCTTCGCCGGGCTGGCGCAACTCGATCCGTTCGCCGAACACCGGCGCCCCGTCCGCGGCCGTCGCCACCCAGCGGTAGAGAAACAGGCCCGGCTGGTGACTGAAGCGCCCGGCCGCCACGAACAGGTCCGGCGAGCGCGGCGCCGTCGCGGTCGACGGCCCGTGGACGAAGGCCGTGCCGAGCGGATAATTCGAAAGTCCCGCCGACAGCGGCCCGCGACCGTCGCCACCTAGTTTGATCCGGTCGTCCCGGGCCTCCGCCGCGGCGGCCGCATGGGCCGCCCCCAACCCCAGCGCGGTCCACGCGAACAGCACGCGCACGGGCAAACCGACGCGCATGACTCCGACATAAAACGGTTTCTTCATGGCGGGAGATCGAGTCAGCGTTCCCGCGCCAGATCCGGCGGCGGCGGCATCCGGGAGAAAGTCCGGAAGCCCGGCACCCGATGGAACGTCAGGTAGTTGGCATTGTGGTAAGACTGCCCGCCCCACGCCGTGCGGGACACGGCGACGAGGTCCTCGCCGTCAAATTGCCAGTCGAGGTATTGCCAGGCGACCCGGTCCGACCCGGCGAGCACCTCGCCCTGCCGCCAACGCAGCACCGTGCCCTCCTCGCGCCAGATCCGCAGGTCGGCCGAGGAGGTCAGGACGAGCACGTTGCGCTGGTGAATGGGACTCGCGGCCCATTCCCGGCCTTCGTGCGGCGCCGTGATTTTCTGGATGAGCGCCCAGTAGCGCCGCGTCGTCGGATCGAACCGCACGGTGAACTTCGACTGCGAGCCGGGCAGGTGGAACAATCCGCGCGCCGGATCAAAGGTCTGCGTGCGACCGTCGGCCGTCACCTCGCAACGCGCCCCGACTTCGTAGCGCGGCAAGCCCGCCGCTCCGCCGGTCGGTGCAAACGCGTCCTCCGGCCGCGGCTCGGTGTGCACGCGCAGCAGATTCACCAGCCTCCCGTCGGGCGCGACCACGATGTTGCCCTCGAGCCAGCCGGGACGCCGGCCGTTGAACCACGCCGGCTCGAACACCGTGCCGTTGGTGCGCCGCCAACTCGCGGCGTCGAGCAGATCCGTGTCCTCGGGCGCCGACACGACCAGCGAGGCGAAATGCAACGGCCACGGCAGGTCGTTGATCCGCTCCTCGACGGCGCGCCAGATGCGGCCGGCGTGGACGACCACCGGCACCGGGGCCCCGTGAAACCGTCCGCGGATCAGGCGTCCGGATTTTTCATCGCGCGGCTCCGTCCAGGTCCGCCCGCCGTCGGTCGAGCGCCGGATCGTGAGGTCGCCGTAGCGGCTGGCCGTGCCGTGCAGGTAAAGCGCGCCGCGATGGACGAAGAGCGAAAACCAGGCCTGCCCGCGCAGCGTGGCGACCTTTGCCCACGAGGCGCCGCGGTCGCGCGATCGGAAGATCTGCGTCGTGTCGGTGAGCGCGGGGTTCTTGCCGAAAAAGTCGTGCGCGGCGACATAGGTGCCGTCGGGCAAAATCGCGATCGCCGGCGTGCCGATATAGGCCCGGTCCGGGTCCGGACTCGCCGCCACGACCACGCCCGGCGGCGGACCGGACGGGATTCGCGCCGCCGCTGCCGCTGCCGCCGCGGTGGGAACGACGCCACCGAGCGCACACAGGAGGAGGAGCCGGACGAACGGGATCATGGCGCCGGAGTGGGAAAACGCGCGCCGACGGCACGCAGCGACGCATCCAGCCGGGCACGCAGCTCGCGGGTCCGCGCGGGCTCGCGGGCCGCCAGATCCCGCTGCTCCCCGGGATCGGACTCGAGGTCGTAGAGTTCGTCGCGATCGCCTTCGTAGACGTGGACCAATTTCCAGCGGCCGGCACGCAGCGCCGATTGCGGCCGCGTCCGGCTCGTCGCGAAATCGTCGACGCCGACCGTCGGCTTGGCCTTCGCGTAACCGGTCTCCGGATGGTAATACGGAAAGTGCCACGTGAACGCGCGGTCCCGCTCGGCGGCGGTCGGGGGCGCACCGCGCCAGAGCGGCAGCACATCGCGCCCGTCGAGCGAGACGCCGGCCGGCAACGCCGCCCCCGCCGCGCTCGCCAGGGTGGGCAGCAGGTCCGTGCCGATGAACGGCACGTCGCTCGCCGCCCCGGCCGGCACCCGGCCCGGCCAGCGCACCAGCCATGGCACCCGCACGCCGGCCTCGTAAACGTTCCACTTGCTGCCGCGGAGCGGGCCGTTGGCGGTGTATTCGGGATGGCCGCCGTTGTCGGACGTGAACACGACGAGGGTGTTCTCGCGCAGGCCGAGGTCGTCGAGCGCGGCGAGCACCCGGCCGACGTAGTGGTCGAGTGTCTCGACCATCGCGGCATACTCGATCCGGCGAGGATCGGTGCCGGCCGGATAGCGCGCGCGGTATTTCTCCACCAGCCACGCGGCGCGCGTGTGGATCGGGTCGTGCACGAAGTAGTGCGCCAGGTGCAGGAAAAACGGTCCGCCGCGGCGCGCCCGCAGAAACGCGATCGCCTTCTCCGTGAGCGTGTCGCGGCCGTAGTCGCCGGCCGCGAGCGGCTCGGTCTTCAGCGCCGGTCGTTCGCGGTAGGCGTAGGGATGGTTGCCGAAATCGGAATCACCCTCCGCGTAGCCCTGCTGCAAGGGACCGTGCGTCGTCGACCAGCCGAGATAGCCGCCGGTGTGTTCGCTGACGTGCCATTTGCCGAAATACCCCGTGGCATAGCCGGCCGGTCCGAGCACCTCGGCCAAGGTCACCTCGGAGAGCGGCAGATTGAGCGGATACGGCGGACCCACGAGCGGCAGGCCGGCGGGACGCTTGGCGGTCGGCAATTTGGTGACGAACTCGAAGCCGAGCCGCGCGGGCGAGCGGCCCGTGAGCAGCGCCGCCCGCGACGCCGAGCAGATCGGCGCCGCCGCGAAACCCTGCGTGAAACGCGTCCCGTCCTTCGCCAGCCGGTCGAGGTTCGGCGTGTCGTGGACCGGGTGGCCGGTGCAGCGCAGGTCGCGCCAGCCAAGGTCGTCGGCCAGAATGAAGACGACGTTGGGTCGGGCCGGCGCCGGCACCGCGCCGCACGCCGGCGAAAGCCCGGCGAGCGCCGCACCCGCGAGGAGGAGGAATCGCGACACCGCGCCGCGGCGGCGAACGGGTAAGACCAGGGAGTTCATCGGCGGAAACCGGGGGCGAGGTCGCGGAGTTGTCCGGCGAGCGCCGCGACGGTGCCGGCGTGCCCGGCGTCGCCGGCCCGGTTGACGGTTTCGCGCGGGTCGGTGCGGTGGTCGTAGAGCTCGCGCGCGGAGACGGCGCCGGTCGCCAGGTCCCGCCATTCCACGTAGCGATACCGCTCGTCGCGCAGGCTGTAGCCCATGTGCGTCGGCGTGCCGTAGGCGGGCCGCGGGTGCTGCGACAAGGCGGCCGCCTTGCCCGCCGCCGCCGGATCGCGCAGCTGCGGCACGAGGCTCCGACCCTCGAGCCCCGGATCCGCCGGCAATCCCGCCAGGGCCGCCAGCGTCGGATACACGTCGAGCAATTCGACCAGGCCCGCCGCCCGCCCGCCCGGGCGCGCGACGCCCGGCGCCGCGACGATCAACGGCACGCGGGCATCGAGTTCGTAGTTGGAGGTCTTGGCCCAGAGGTCGTGTTCGCCGAGGTGGAAGCCGTGGTCGCTCCAGAACACCACCACGGTGTTGGCCGCGAGGCCGGTGCGCTCCAGCTCCGCCAGCACCCGGCCGACCTGCGCATCGAGGAAACTGATCGCGGCCAGGTAGCCGTGGCGCAGCTCGGCGATCTGGGCGGCCGGCAAGGGGCCGCTTTTCGGCACGCCGGTATAGCCGCGCAATTCCTGCCAGTCGTGACCCGCGATCGCCGGCGCGCCGGTCGGGGCGTCGGCCGGGACCGGCGGCGCAAGCCGGGCGCGGTCGTAGAGGTCCCAGTAACGCTTGGGCGCGTTGAACGGCAGGTGCGGTTTCCAGAAGCCGACGCCGAGGAAGAAGGGTTCGCGCGATGCGGCCAGTTCCCGCAGCACTTCGACCGCGGCCGCCGCGATCTGGCCGTCGAAATACGCCTCGTCCGCCACCTCGAGGCACTGCACGGCGCCGCCCTTCGCCTTCGGGCCTCCGGTATCGCCCGGGACGACCCAATCCTGCCAATGCGCTCCTTCGGCGAAACGCGGCTCGCGCGAGAACGAAACCGGATCGGCAAAGGGAAACGGCGGCCGTCGCGCGCCGCTCTGGTTATGGAAGAGTTTGCCCAGACTCAGGCTGGTGTAGCCGGCCTGCTTGAAGGCCTGCGGCAGGGTGACGACGTCGGGCAGCGTCTCCCGGAAGTGCTTCTGCAGGTTCCAGACCTTGAGCGTGTCGGGGCGGCGTCCCGTCATGATCGAGGCGCGCGAGGGGTTGCAGACCGCCTGCTGGCAATAGGCCCGCTCGAAGAGGACGCCGCGCCGCGCCAGCGCATCGAGGTGCGGTGTTTGCACCGCGGCGTGACCGTAGCAGCCGAGGTCCGCCCGCAGGTCGTCGGCCGCGATGAAGAGCACGTTGACCTTGGCCGCCGGGGCCGGCGCGGCGTGCAGCAGGCCCGCCGCCAGCAGCAGCAGGCCCGCGGATCGCGCGAAAAAAATCGGGGACACCATGGGAGAAAAGATCGGAACGGAGAACGTTGGCGCGGAGGGGCGGCGCGCCGCTCAGGGCCGGGCCAACTCGACGCGGTCGCCCAGGTGGCGGCGGAACCGCTCGAGGCGGTGGAAGGTGAGGTAGTTGGAGTTGTGCTGGTTGTCCGCGCCGCCGATGCCGTCGTCGAACGCGGTGCGCGCCGCGATGACCAGATCATCGCCGTCGAACTGCCAGTCGAGGTATTGGAAACCGTGCGACGCGGTGTCGGCGTGGTAGAGCGCGACGTGATGGGCCGTCCAGGTGCGGAGGTCCGGCGACGACATCAGCACGGCGGCGTTGCGGATGCGCTCGACGTTGCCGCCGGCATGCGCCGGCAGCACCGCGTTGGCGAGGGTCCAGTAGCGACCGCCCTGCGGGTCGGGCCGGATGACGAACTTCTTGCACCCGCCCGGCAGGTCGACGAAGTCGCGCGCGGGATCGAAGGTCGCCGTCCGGCCGTCGGCCGAGATCCGGACGATCGCCGCCTTCTCCGGGAGCGCCCGGTAGTCGACCCGCAGCATGTTGACGATGCGGCCGGCGGGATCGACGACCGCATTGCCTTCCAGCCAGCCGCCGAAGCGGCCGCCAAGGTAGGCCGGGTCGTGGGGCAGCGCGTTCGACGCGGTCCAGTTGGCGGCATCGAGCAAGTCCGCCTCCTCCGGCGCCGAGAGCATGAACGCGCGGAACATCAGCCCCCACTTCGTGCCGCCCTTCTCGTCTTCCATCGCGCGCCAGATGCGGCCCCGGTGCACGACGACCGGCACGGGTGCCGTGTGGTAGGAGAGGTCGGGAAAAAGCCGTCCGCTGCGCTCATCCTTCGGCTCGGTCCAGGTGCGGCCGCCGTCGGTCGAACGCCGGATGACGCAGTGGCCGTGGCGATGGCCGGCCGTCGTGCCCATGAGGTAGACCGCCCCGCGATGGGCAAACACGCTCGCCCAAAACAGTCCGTCGATGCGGCTGATCGGCGTCCACGACTGCCCGCGATCCGCGGAGCGGTAAACGCGCGTGACGGCGCTCACCTTCTCGGTGCTGCCCGGGCCGAACTCGTCGTGCTTCGCGAGATAGGAACCGTCGGGCAAGATCGCGATGCCGGCCGAGCCGAGAAATACGCGGGTCGACTTCGGGCTGTGCGCGATGACCACGCCGGGCACTTTCGTGTGATCGGGGATGGTCGCCGGGACGGTCGCCGCCCGCGCCGCGAGTCCGGCGCCGGCGAGCGTCGCGACCACGAAGCAGCGGGAAAGGAGGGAGTTCAGTGAGGACATGAAGGGCATGGGCCGGGGCGCGGGCGACCGGGCGCAGCGTGACGCACCGGCCGGGCCGCGGAATCGAAAACTCGAGGCGAGATCATGGCACGACCCGGCGCCGCTCGCGCTCGACCTCGCCGCTCCACGCCTCGGCTGCGGCCCGCATTCGCGCCGCGCGTTCCGGATGCCGGGCCGCGACGTCGGCGGATTCCGTGGGGTCGCCCGGCAGGTGAAAGAGCATGGGCGCGGCGCCGGAGTCTCCCTTGATCTGGTTGCGGGTCACGGGCGGGCGCACGAGCTTCCACTCGCCGTCGCGGACGGCGAGGTTGTGGGTATAGTTGGGTTCGGCGCGATTCCATTGCCAGAAACGCAGCGGGGCGGCGGGGGCCGGGCCGCCCCGGAGGTGGGCGGCGAAACTCACGCCGTCGGTCGGAAGCGCGGTCCGGCCGAGGCCGAAGAGGTCGGCG
>JACCED011634199.1_pt1 | contig 10925 bp, 9 predicted proteins | sample 7455021 | NCBI WGS metagenome assembly JACCED01 (sample SAMN15323456, study PRJNA562643) | freshwater metagenome | isolation source: river surface water | place: USA:Blue River Watershed | collected 2017-08-19 | reverse complement strand
TCATCCCCCTGGCTGGACAGGCGCAAGGTGCTGCGCTGTAGCCGACGCAGACGCCCGTCTCCCGCCACCGTTTCACCCCGGCATCCTGTGATGTTGACGCTGGCCTGCCCCAGCTTGTGGGGGCTGGCCCAGCGCACACAAAGGCTCACGGCGCGCACCTCTCGCCAGTCAAGCACTTGATCTGCACTTTTCCAATGCAACGGGGCTTGGGCGGGGTCGTTGCCGGCTCCGCCCGAGGCTTCGGCGTACAGCGCTTGCAGATCCTCCACGCGTTCGGCCAGGGCCTGGAACAAGGCCTCGGGTCGCTGCGTGTCCTTGCAACTGAGTTCATGCTGGGTGCTGAGCTTGAGGTGGTGGGCGATGGCATCCAGGCTGGAAGCCTGGTTGCCCTGGCAGTCACGCGGGTCGATCTCGCGTGGCACGACCCAGGTCAATGTGTCTCCACTCGTGCCTTCCCCACCGTTGATGGGGGCGCTTTTGGACACCCAGTGTGTTGTGCCCTGGGAGGATGTGGTGACCCGCGTGGCGCCGGCGGACAGGCTGATGCGCTCCAGCAGTCGCTGCACCTCACGCTGCTGGGCGTGCATCTGCTCGTGGGCCTGCACGGTTTGTTGCGAGGTGCGCAGATGGCTCCAGGCTTGCAAGCCAGCGGCCAACGCGCCCAACGATAGGCTCATGGCCAGCAGGGTGTCACTCAACAGCATGGCGTGCTTTCAAGGGGCAAGCACCCACAGTTGGCAGCGTTTGCCCTCGGGGCAGGGCACCGGGGCATGGGCGCTGAGACCTGCATCACGCCCTGCGTCTGAGGACCAGGCCAACACCAACCAGAGCTTGAGTGGGGACCCCGTCACGCCTTGCAGCCAGGCATCTCCATCGGGCAGCACCTGACCCACGTGTGAACGCCACTCGGTGAGATCGGCTTGTGCCCAGTCACCACGCGAGCACGGGGCATCCCGGCAGGAGCGCGCGGCCGGTTGTTGCCCCCAGGTGAGCCGGTAATGGCTTGCGCCCGCGGCGTTCAGGTGCAAGCGGTGTGACAAGTCGTGTGCCAGCAACACGGCTTGTCCTTGGGCCAGGCTGTCTCGCTCCCAGCGCAGCGCCTGAAAGGCACTGAGCACCAGGGGGGCTATGCCCAGGGCACTCACCAGCAAGGCCGCCGCCGACCCCATCGACATCATGCGCAGCCCTCACCGGATTGCCAATGCACCCGCCCCGCAATGTTGAGGCAAATGGTGGTGGCCAACGACACCCACTCGGCTCGCCACGGCTTGATTCGCAAACTGGCGCCCGCGGTCATGGGGTCTCCGCTGGCCGCAATGCGCAACTCGCCGGTGGTGGTGCTGTAGAGAACGGAGAGCTCTCCCGTCAAAGGGGACTCCTGCAAGACCTGAGCGCTGTTGACCACAACCACTTGCCAGCCGCAGCGCCAATCGCGCGCATCGGCCAGACCTGGGCAATCCGTGCGCCGGGACAGCGCACTCACCACCCCGTGCCGGGCTGACCAGCTGCGTGCCAGGTCCAGGTCGGACAACCAGCGGTCGCGCGTCATGTCCACCCGCACGCGCTGGGCCAGCGATTCGAGCGACGGCAACGCCAACACACTGAGGGTGGCCATCAACGCCACCGCGCACAGGCACTCGGCCAAAGAAAACCCGTATGCGCTCGCGGCATGGTTGCGGGGCACAGGTGAGGGCATTCTCCCGGCCGCCTGATCAGACAGCGCGCCACGAGCGGCACAGCTTTTGAGCACCACGCGAACAACACCCTGAGACAACAAGGACATGAGCTTCTTTCGACCACGGCGGGTTAGGAAGCGTCATCTTGCGGGCCATCGCCTGCCCGTGGGTCATGTCATGGAGGTGATGCCTGCACCTGGGAAAGGCGCCTAACCCAGGCGCCTGGCCTGGACACCTGACTGCGTGCAGTGGCCTGTGCTGCGTCGTGGGTGGTCAGCGGCTCACTTCGTCCACCAGCGTTTTGAACTCGTCGATGTCTTCAAAACTGCGGTAAACACTGGCAAAGCGCACATAGGCCACTTTGTCGAGCTTGCGAAGTTCGCGCATCACCCACTCGCCGATGCGGGTCGACGCCACCTCACGCTGACCGTGGGTCAGCAGTTTTTCCTCGATACGTTCAATGGCGCTGTCGACCTGTTCGGTGCTCACGGGCCGCTTGCGTAGCGAGAGGTTCATGGAGGCGCGCAGCTTCTCGCGGTCGTACTCGATGCGTCGCCCGTCCTTCTTGACGATGGTGGGAAACGACACATCGGGCCGTTCGTAGGTGGTGAAACGCTTGTCGCAGGCGCTGCACTGGCGCCGACGGCGCACCACATCAGCGTCTTCTGAGACCCGGGTCTCCACGACCTGGGTTTCCAGATGGGCGCAAAACGGGCACTTCATCGGCCAGCTCGCTTAACGATAGACCGGGAAGCGGCTGGTCAGGGCGTGCACCTTGGCGCGCACGGCCGCCAGGTTGGCCTCGTCGTGCGGGTTGTCGAGCACGTCGGCGATGAGGTGGGCCGTCTGGCGGGCTTCCTCATCCTTGAAGCCGCGGGTGGTCATGGCAGGGGTGCCAATGCGCACGCCGCTGGTGACCATGGGCTTTTCCGGGTCGTTGGGGATGGCGTTCTTGTTGATGGTCATGTGCGCCTGGCCCAGCACGGCCTCGGCCACCTTGCCGGTGATGCCCTTGGCGCGCAGGTCCACCAGCATCACATGGCTTTGCGTGCCGCCACTCACAATGCGCAGGCCACGCTGGGTGAGCGTCTCGGCCACGACGCGCGCGTTGGTCACGACTTGCTGCTGGTACGCCTTGAACTCGGACTGCATGGCTTCCTTGAAAGCCACGGCCTTGGCCGCAATGACGTGCATCAGCGGTCCGCCTTGCAGGCCAGGGAAGATGGCACTGTTGATGGCCTTTTCGTGTTCGGCCTTCATCAGGATGATGCCGCCACGCGGACCACGCAGGCTCTTGTGCGTGGTGGAGGTCACGATGTCGGCGTGCGGGACCGGGTTGGGGTAGACGCCGGCGGCAATCAGACCGGCGTAGTGCGCCATGTCCACCAGGAAGATCGCCCCCACGTCCTTGGCCACCTTGGCAAAGCGGGCGAAATCGATGTGCAGCGAATAGGCCGAGGCACCGGCCACGATAAGCTTGGGCTTGTGCTCGTGGGCTTTTTTCTCCATGGCGTCGTAGTCGATGGCCTCTTGCGCGTTGAGGCCATAGGACACCACGTTGAACCACTTGCCGCTCATGTTGAGTGGCATGCCGTGCGTCAGGTGACCGCCCTCGGCCAGCGACATGCCCATGATGGTGTCGCCAGGCTTGAGGAAGGCCAGGAACACGGCCTCGTTGGCCGAGGCGCCGCAGTGCGGTTGCACGTTGGCGGCATCGGCACCAAACAATTGCTTCAGTCGATCAATCGCCAGCTGCTCGGCCACGTCGACGTGTTCGCATCCCCCGTAGTAGCGTTTGCCAGGGTAGCCTTCGGCGTACTTGTTGGTGAGTTGTGAACCCTGGGCGGCCATCACAGCGGGCGAAGCGTAGTTTTCGCTGGCAATGAGCTCGATGTGGTGCTCTTGACGGGCATTCTCGGCCTGGATGGCGGCCCAGATCTCGGGGTCGGTCTGTTCGACCAGGATGTTGCGGTGGTACATGGTGGCAGTCCTTCGGATGGTGGTCCCCTTGCAGGACGCGGCTCAGGCGCGAACCTGTATCAGGGCTGCCCAGGCGAACGGCTTCACACCTCGAGGGGTGGCGCGCTTCCCAGTGGTTGGGGCCTGGTTCAGGCCGGAGTCCACGTCAGCGGTGTGAGGGGTCTGCGAGACCGCCAGCACACGCCTATCGCCAGTTGCGCACGGTTCAAGTTTATCGCGAAACGTCCTCTTCCTTGTCCTTGAAGGAAGCGAGTTTTTGGGCTTTTTCCCACAAATCTCCCACGCTTTGAGCCACCGCTGCGGTGGCGGTGGGCTGGACGGTGGGGACGGATTGTCCTTGTGCCACCCGCTTGAGGCGGTCGTGTTCGGCGATGACCTTGCCTGCATAACCGCCGCTGTTGTCCTCGATGTTGGCCGCGCCCACGTACAAGCGCAGCCCTCCCTCGATCGAACCCGCCCGGGCGATGCACTCCTTGAGCACGTTCACGCCCACGCGCAGGTTGGCCACCGGGTCAAAGGCAGCCAGGCGCCCGCCAAAGCTTTCGTATTTGTCCGAGTGAACCTTGGTCATGACCTGCATCAGGCCCTGCGCCCCCACCGGGCTTTGGGCAAACGGATTGAAGCCGGATTCGACGGCCATGACCGCCAAAATGAGAGTGGGGTCCAACTGGTTGCGGGGACCCAACTCGTAGGCCTCGGCCACCAAGGCGCCCAGCGGCTCGGCGGCCACCCGGTACTTGCGGCTGAGCCAGAAGGCGATGCTGGCTTGCTGCTTGGGCAAGCCAGTCGGGTCTGTGGCCGTGGCGCGGTCCACCGCCTCAAAGTCGGTCTGAAAGCCGGTTTCCTCGACCTGGCGCTCTTGCAGCCAGCTGATCAGGCGGGCCTCGCCCGCGGTGCGCAAATCGGGGCGCATGGTCAGCGTGACCACCAGGCAGAACACGGCCAGGCCCAGCAGGGCCAGCCCGCTGTGCGTGATGGCAAAAAAGCCCTGAGCGACATCCTGTGCGAACGTTCGCAGCCCGTGATTCAATTTTTCCAGCGCTGTCATGTGTATTCCTTTCCGACGGTGGATGGCGTCAGGTTGTGCAGCCAGGTGCGTCAACTTGCGGTTGGCCATCTCTCGCATGGGGTCGGCGTCCCGGTGGGGTTCCACGAGGCTGGACAGGTGCCAGCGGGGACCGGGCAGGCCGAATGGCGAAGCGGAGTCATGTTGCCCTGAGTAGGGGGCATTGCGGAGTATTTTAAAGGCTCGGGCCCCAAGGTTCAGGTGACATGCCAACATAAAATACCATTAAAGTATTATTTAGTGCGTGAGGTTGAGCCTCCCAACCCGGCAAAGCGGCGCATGGGTGTCGTTAGGGTCATGCGTCACATGGACCCACCCGCTCCAGGCGTGGCCTGTCCGGGCTTCGCACACGTGGCTCAGGTGGCGAGAGGACGGGTGGCGAGAAGCCGGGTGGCGCGGGCGTCCTCAAGCGGCGACAATAGAGGTTTCTCCGGGCTGCCTCGCACCATCAGTGGACCAGGCTTCAGCCCGCTTGTGACCTTTCCCTTCAGGCCGTTGACGTGACCTCTTCCTCCTCGCAAAACGATACCCAGACACTTGATACGCTCACCGGTGGTGCCTTTTCCGCTCCCACGTCCGGTGAGCGTGCTGCCCGCTTGCGTGTGTGGTTGGCCACAGACCCCTCGGTGGAGTCCATGCAAGAGGTGTTTCGCGAGATGAGCACCCGCGACAAGGGAGCGGCCAAGGCCTTGCGCGAAAAACTCGACGAGCTGCGCCGCGCCAAAGCCCAGGACAGCTTGGCCCAGGAGTGGGCCCTGAAAGGCGAAGCCCTGCGCGATGCCCCTCGCATCAACCTGGCCGACGCCATGGCCTGGCAGCGCGATGCCGCCAAGGCCGGGGCCCCCCTGTCGCGTGAGCCCTTGTCCACGCTGAAAGTCCAACTGGCCGAGCGCGTCAAGGGCATCGAAGACCTGCAGCACCGCGCCCAGGTCCAGCGCGAAGCCAGCATGATGATGGCCCAGCGCATCGAGATACTGTCCACCAAACCCTGGGAAGAGGCCCACAGCCAGCGCGACGCCCTGGCCGCCGACCTGCAGCGCCTGCAGGCCGATGCCCAAGCCCTCACCAGCGACGCCAATTGGGCCTGCGTGGACGCCCGCTTCCCGCCCATGCTGCAGGCCAGCGGCCAGCAGCTGACGGCGGTGTGGGAGGCCTTTGATGCTGCACTGACGCATACCGTCCAGGCGGCGAGCGACCCGACCCTGGAGTTGCCGGCGGTGCCGGCCTGGGCCGACCAGTTACGTGCCGCTCGCGCCGGCACCTCCCTGGCCCCGGCACCGACCAAGCCTCGCATTGACCCGGCCCAGCGCGCCCAGGCGCAAGCAGCCGTGCAAGCCGTGCTGACTGTGCTCGAGCAAGAGCTGGCCCAAGGTCATGGCAAGGCCAGTGCCGGTGCGGCGGCGGCGGTACGGCAGGCCCTGCGCGAACAGGGCCGCTGGCTGGACGAAAAATTCGAGCACCATGCCCAGGGCGTGCTGGCGGCAGCCAGCGAACTCGAAGGCTGGCAACGCTGGCGCGCTGACCAGATCCGCCAGGATCTGGTGACCCGCGCCGAGGCCTTGTTCAAGAAAGTGGTGGAGAAAGTGCCTGCCACGGGCCCTGCCAAGCTCAGTGCCGACAAGACACCACCGCAAGTCACCGCGGTCCCAGAGGCCTCAGAAGTTGCCGTGCCGACAGCCGATCAGCCTGACCACGCCCTGATAGCCCAGACAAGCGAATCCACCGGAGTGGCTGAGGCTGCTGCAACCACCGCTGCAAGCACTGCGGCGACGGTCACTGACGCCACGACCGCCGACGCGTCTGATGCATCTGCTGCGGTTGCCGCTGTCCAGGCGACCCCCGCCCCCACCAAGGAGCGCATCACCTGGGTGCCTGCCATGGGCGGGCGCAAGATGCAGGAGGCTTTGCGCCAACTGCGCGAGGAGTGGAAGCAAACCGACCAGGGCGGTCTGCCCAACCATGGCCTGTGGAAGCGCTTTGATCAAGCCTGCAACCGTGCGCACAAGGTGGTGGAAAGCTGGCTCGACAAAGTGCGCGCGGAAAGCGCTGAGCACCGCGCTCAACGCCTGGCCCTCATTGAAGAGCTCAAGGCTTGGGCGGCGGCTCATGCAGCGGGCCCCGACTGGAAGGCGGTCAACCGCGCCCTCTACCAGTTCTCTGATCGCTGGCGAGAGGCAGGTCATGTCAGCGAAAAGGTCTTCAATGAAGTGCAGCCGCTGTGGAAGGCGGCGTTCCACGAGGCCCAGGCCCCCCTGGCCGCTGTGCAAAAGGCCAGTCTGGCGCAGCGACACGCGCTGATCGAAGAGGCCAAAGCCCTCTCGGCCGAACCCCATCTGCGCATCGATGCCGTGAAATCGCTGCAACAGCGCTGGCAACAAGAGTCGCAGGTGGTGGCGCTGGATCGACGCCAGGAGCAAAAGCTCTGGGACGCCTTCCGCAAGCCCATTGACGAAGCCTTCCAGCGCAAGACCCAACAGCGTGAGCAGGCCGCCGCCGCGCTCTCAGCCCTGGACCAAGCGGTCATCCAGGCCGCCAAAGCACTGGAGACGGCCACCCAGCGCGGTGATGCAGCCCAGATCCGTGCCGCCATGCAGGCCCTCGAGCAGGCCACCCGGGGTCAGGCTGCCGCTGCTGCTGCGGTAGCCACGGCAGCCCACGCAGAGGCGACAGCCAGTTCGTCCCCCGATCAGGCGTCGGCGGACACGACGACCGAGACGGCTTCTGCGCTCCCCCCGCAAGACCTTGCGCTCGGCGCAAACGACGCAACCACAGACACGCCCGACAACACCGCTGAAGAGGCGGCCGAGTCCGCCACAGCCACCCAGTCAGACACGTCGGAACTCCCCGCCGCTGAAGCCGCAGCTGCTGTTCCGCCAGCGCCTGCGCCTACCATGGCCAAGAAACCCGTCGTCGCCGTCCGCGGCGATGACCGTCCGGGACAGAAACGCACCGAACCGGCCACGGGTCGTGACGGCCGCGGTGCTCGCCCCGGGGATCGAGGCCGCCCCGGTGGCCCAGGCGGTCGAGACGGACGGGATGGACGAGATGCGCGCGGGCCACGCGACAGTGCCCGTGGCTTTGACCGGCGTGATGGACGTGACGGTCGAGATGGCGCAGACGCCCGCGGTCCGCGTCTGGGCGACACGGCCTTTCGCGCCCAACGCAACGCGCTCGAGCAGGCCCAGCAAACCCTGCGCAAGCTGGCCGCGCAGGCCCACGGCGAAGCGCTGACCCAATTGCTCACGGCCTGGGAACAACGCCAGGCCGATCAGGTGCCGCCATTGAAGGAACTGGGCGCCCGTTTGCAGGCACCCCAGCGCCAGGCCTGGGTGCAGGCTGTCTCGCAAGCCCCGAGTGGCGACGCCGCTGAGGCGTTGTTGCGTCTGGAAATGGCCGCCGATGTGCCCAGCCCGGCGGCCCAGGTCCCGGCCCGCCGGGCCTTGCAGTTGCAGATGCTCACCCGTCGCAACGACCCGGCGCCTGCGCAGACCTGGACGCAAGACACGGCGCGTGTGCTGGGGGCCAGCTATGACGCGGAGCAGGCGCGTCGTTTGCAGACTGCGCTCAAGGGCTTGCTCAAGACCGGTTGAGGGGGATCTGCCCACGTTTGGTCGTGGGCCGCGCCCGGCTTGCGGGCGGGGCTGGTCATCGAGTTGGTTGACCCAGAGGGGGCAGATCAATACGTTGCCACTCGCCTCGCCAGCGCAGCACTTGAGACCGTGCCGGTGTGACCTCCGCATCCCAGTCGCTCAGCACCCACCGCGTCTGACCAGAGGCCAGCGTGTGGGTGGCGGGGCGGTGGGTGTGGCCATGCACGAGCATCTGAGCCTCACTGGCCGTCAGCCACGCGGTCGCCAGCGCTTCGTCCACGTCGGCGTAGGCCGTGTGGCTGCGCTTGCGCAATTCGCTTGCGCTGCGCATCTCGCGAGCCAGGGCCAGTCGCTGCGGCAGGGGGCGGGCCAGAAAGGCTTGCTGCCAGCTCGGACTGCGCACCTCGGCCCGAAAGGCCAGGTAGTCATGATCGTCCAGGCACCACGCGTCCCCGTGGCTCAGCAGCACGCGTTGTTGATTGAGTAGCAGCACCGTGGGATCGTCCAGCGCTTGCATGCCACTGCTTCGCATCAGTCTCTCGCCGGCCAGAAAGTCTCGGTTGCCGCACATGAAGTACACGCGCATGCGCTCACTGGCGCGGCGCAGGATGTCCACGCAGTCACGTTCAAATGTGCTGGCAGGATCCTCCAGCACATCGTCCCCCACCCACACCTCAAACAAATCGCCCAGGATGAAGAGCGCCTGTGCCGGCGTCGTGTCGAGGTAGTGGCGCCACGCTTGCACGGTGCGTGGGTGCTGTTCGCACACATGCAGGTCGGAGATGACGTCGATGCACGACCATGCACGAGCGTCCACCACAGGGACCGACGCTGCAGGCAGGTGCGAGTGGGTCGGCGTGGTCATGCGCGTAAGCGGTGTGACGCCATCAGCAAGCCGTCAACCAAGGGTCAACGGGCGTGAGGCAAGCCTGTGACGTGCACGGCCTGCGCCCCTCACAGCGCGACGGCCTTCTCGATGACCACATCCTCTTTGGGCACGTCATCATGAAAGCCACGCCGCCCCGTCTTGACAGCCCGAATCTTGTCAACCACCTCGTTGCCGGCCACCACTTTGCCAAACACGGCATAGCCCCATCCTTGGCGGGATGGTGCGGTGTGGTTCAGAAAGTCGTTGTTTCCCACGTTGATGAAGAACTGCGCGGTGGCCGAGTGCGGCTCACCGGTGCGCGCCATGGCGACGGTGTAGTGGTCGTTGCGCAGCCCGTTGTTGGCCTCATTTTCAATGGGCTCGTCGGTGGGCTTTTGCGTCATGCCTGGCTCAAAGCCGCCACCCTGAATCATGAAGCCATCGATCACGCGGTGAAAGATGGTTTTGTTGTAGTGGCCCTTGTTCACATAGGCCAGAAAATTGGCCACCGATTTCGGGGCCTTCTCGGCATCGAGCTCCAGGGTGATGACGCCGTGGTCGAGGATATGCAGTTCAACGCGGGGTTGGCTCATGAAAAACTCACTTCAGTAAGGTTGCAGATTGAATGACAACCGGCGTGCGGGGCACGTCGGTCTGGAAAGGACCGCCCGATCCGGTAGGGACGGCCTTGATGCGTTCGACCACCTCCATGCCCGATACCACCCGACCAAAGACGGTGTAGCCAAACAGTTGCGGTGCATTCTCAAGTTGCGCACGCGCTATGTTGGTGTAGGTTCGACCGCCGTATTCGAAGCGCGGCACGGGGTCTCCCGGGGGGATCGGCGTGGGGTTCAGAAAGTCGTTGTCTTTGACGTTGATGAAGAACTGCGCGGTAGCCGAGTGGGGGTCGTTGGTACGCGCCATGGCCAGTGTGCCGACCACATTGCGCGGGCCCCCTTTTTCCAGGGCTTCCCGGCCTTCATGGCGCACGGGCGCGCGCGTGGTTTTCTCCATGTAGCGGGTGTCGTAGCCGCCACCCTGCACCATGAAGTTGTTGATGACACGGTGAAAGATGGTGCCGTCGTAGTGCTTGTCCTGCACATAACTCAAAAAATTGGCCACCGTTTTGGGCGCTTTGTCGGGAAACACTTCCACCACAAACTCACCCAGCGAGGTGGTGAATTTCACGCGGGGTGCGGCATCGGTTTGTGCGCCCGCGCTGGCACTGGACACCAGGGTGATCAGCAACGCCAGCACGGGCGCAGTCAAGAGTGCACCCAAGGGGTGGCGTGATAAACGGTGTAGCAACGTCATGGTGTGGGGAGCGCCTGCAGTTTGCGCGGCAGGGTTTTGCTGCCAGGGTTGATGAGAAGCGATTTTTCATAGGCCAGGCGGGCCTGGCGCAGCAGGACATCGCCCAGATTTTCCAGCGCCACGTCATAGTTGGGGTGGTTGCGCAGCGCCATCTCGAAGGACTCGCGAGCCAGATCGAGTTGGCCTCGGGACGCCTGGATCACGCCCAGGTTGTTGTAAGGCTCGGGCAATTCGGGGTATTGCTGCACCAGTGCAGTGAGCTGGTCCAGCGCTTCGTCGGTGCGCCGCAATTCCATCAGCGACTTGGCCCGCATGAAGAGCATCTGGGGATCCCGCGGGTGCTCGGTGAGGTAGCGTTCGGTTTGCACCAAGGCCTCGGCGTGGCGAGCCTGACGCATCAGTTGCTGCACACTGTGGTGGTCCACCAGGTC